>Ga0315289_10007972_pt1 | contig 15356 bp, 10 predicted proteins | sample YL17G11_40_MG_FD_203452 | JGI IMG/M metagenome (GOLD analysis project Ga0315289, IMG submission 203452) | Sediment microbial communities from Yellowstone Lake, YNP, Wyoming, USA - YL17G11_40 | ecosystem: Environmental > Aquatic > Freshwater > Lake > Sediment | place: USA: Wyoming | collected... | reverse complement strand
ACCTCCTCCTACGCTCGCAACTACGCCACTACACCCGTTGAGAAAGCAGGCTTTCCTCATGGCTAACAAACCCGCAAAACCGACCCCTGATTACCCGCTTTTTCCCCACGCTTCCGGCCAATGGGCCAAGAAGGCAGGGGGCAAACTTCACTACTTCGGTCAGTGGTCCGATCCACAAGCCGCCCTGGACCGCTACAACGCATGGCGGGATGGTGTTCAGATCCAGAAACTTTGAATCGTAGCACACAACGGGAAGCCCGGCAAGCCATACCCGGCGCATGAGCCCGAGCTGCGGAACTTCAAGGGAATCGAAATGGAGATCGACCTGTTCGTGGCAAATGCCTCTTGGAACCTGGTTACGGCCGACTACTGGCTGGGCAATAAACTCTCGAGTGAAACTCGGCAACTGATCCGCCGCGAACTGGAACGCAGAACGTTTCAGCCGTTTGAGCGATTGGTCACCGCGCTGGCAACCTTCTCCAAGTGGCGCCGTTCCGGGCCGAGCAGGCTGCTGGTCGGGGAGGAGCCGGAACTAGTCCAGGTGGACATTGACGCTTGCGGCGAGGAGATCCAGATCCGGCCGGAGCAAATCGACGCAGATCTGCCCGATGGTCGCGCCGCTGATTGTTACCGGCCGGTTATGCCGGTACAATGGGAATGGTCGAAAAGAATCGTACAGGCCGTTGCAGACGCTCAAAGGCCAACAGGAGGCCGCAAGATGGCGCGCGGGTTGAGTCGACGTGAGATGTTGATTGGCAGTCTGGGAGGGGCAGCCCTGCTGGGAAGCCGGTTGCTGCCGAGGACGTTCGCCGCGGAACAGGCCGGGGCCGTGTCGCCGCTGCGCGACCGCTCGGGCCAGGCACCGAGCATGCCGGTTGCCATCGAGCAATGCTCGTCGTATGAGCCGGCGCTGGTCCGCAGCAAGCTGCATGCCGCCCTGGACTTGATCGGCGGCATGGGAAAACTCGTCCGCGACAAGACGGTCACTGTCAAGGTGAACATGACCGGGCCGGTGCGCGAATTCGGCGGCCTGCCCGCTTCCCAGACCTACCACATCCATCCCAGTGTGGTCGCTGCCCTCTGTGCGGCGCTGCATGACGCAGGCGCCCGCCGAATCGCGGTCGTCGAGGCCCTCTACTATACCGACCCGGTCGAAAAGATTCTGCAACTGGCCGGCTGGGATCTCGGCGCTATCCAATCCGCGTGCGGACACACGGTGATCTTCGAGAACACCAAGAACCGCGGGAGCTGGCCCAGCTACAGCCGGCTCAGTGTGCCCTGGGGCGGCTACCTTTTCCCGGCCTTCGACCTAAACGGCTGGTACGAGAAGACCGACGTCATGGTGTCGCTGTCGAAGCTGAAGCAGCATGGCACCGCGGGCGTTACCATGGCGTCGAAGAACATGTTCGGCATTACACCCACGGCGCTTTATGGCAACGATGCTCCGAAGGAGGATACCGTTGCGGCCCGCGTGCTGCTGATCCACTCGGCGGGGCGATCGGTTCCCGACGGCGTGCCCGGCGAGATTGATCGCGGCATCCCGCACGAGGCCGGCTACCGCGTGCCGCGGGTCACGGCCGACCTGGTCGGTGCCCGGCCGATCGATTTGTGCATCATCGATGGCATCGACACGATTCGTGGCGGCGAGGGGTTTTGGAACAAGGGTGTTGCGCCCGTCCAGCCGAAGCTCTTGCTGGTGGGCAGGAACCCGGTCTGCACCGACGCTGTCTGCACGGCGGTGATGGGCTTCGATCCGACTGCGGCCCATAGTCGGCCGCCGTTCCAGGGCGAGAATCACCTCCGCTTGCTTGCCGAGGCCGGCGTGGGCACGAACGACCCGGCTCGGATCGAGGTCCGCGGGGTGCCGCTCAACAAGGCCGTCTTCCCGTTCCAGGCTCGGCAGACCCGCCGCGGCAGTGCTGTTGCATGCGGTGGTCACTGCCCGATCGTCACTCCTGCCGCGTATGCGGGGACGGCCGATTATTGCTTCGGTTGATCGCTCGGCACCGCTCCTTCGAATCGACGGCGTTTTCTACGACGCAAGTTTCGAGTTTGCGCCAATGCAGTTCTCACTGGTCCGTGGGGTTGCGCCGCTAATAGGCTATGGCTTCGTAATGCTCCCGTCGCGGCGGCGGAGATTGCCCCAGTCCATGTCGAAGGGCGGATCGTCGTTGATGGGGAACCGTGCGGCCAGCTTCTCGTCCAAGTCGATGCCCAGAGGGGCCTCTCACGCGGTATCCCCAACATCGCCGAAGGGGACAGTCCCATTTTCGCTCGGGCGAGAATTGGGACAGTCCCCAAGTTGTTTTTCGGCCGGTCCTAAGCGAGATGTACAGTCTACCGCGGAACGCCCAGACATGACGCTTACTGCAAACCCACCAGACCAGCCTGCCGCATGGCATTGCGCAGGTGTTCGAGGGCCTGTTGGTAGTCTTGGGGTCCAACATACTCCAGAATCAGCGGCGCGTGGGGAGTATGTTTGGCGGCCAGGGTGACGAATTTCGGATAGTCGAGGTCCCCTTTTCCGGCGGCCACTCCGCGATCGACGTGCAACTTCCGGTCCTTGGCGTGAAGACATCCGATCCACGGTTTCAACTGCTGGAACATCTCCTCCAGATCGTTCACTTCCAAGAGATTGGCAGGGTCCAGCAGGGCCCGAATCCGCGGCGAGTTCACTTCCTCAAGGAACAGGCGTGTACGCTTGGCACTGGCGAGGAATCCGCGGAAGAAAGGTTCCATGAGCACCACGGCGCCGTACTTTTCGGCCAGTTCCGCCAATTGTTTGCCCGTGGCCACCATGGTGTTCCAGACTTCCTCTTGGAAGTGATACTCGACCCGGGCCGGCGGACCTTCCGACTGGTAGTGTCCGGCCTCGGTAATCAGCGTGTCCACATCCATGTGCCGCGCAATCTTCATCATCGACTCGAAGTACGCGAGGTTCTGCTGCCGCTCGGCTTTGTCGGGATGGATCAGGTTCGTGTAAACGCCGACGCTGTGGATCGAGACTCCGGCGGTTCGATAGGATTTGGCAATCGCCTCACAGCGTGCTGCGGTGAGATCGGACACGTCGGACCGCCCGTTGTATTTCCAGTAGCGGCTGTCCGACTGGCTCAAGAACAACTGGACGACCTGGATCCCCGCCCGCGCCAGTTCCTCGGCGAGTTGGCGGTTCGAGTGGTTGATAAATCGGTTTGTGGCGATGCCAATCGTTAAGTTGGCTTCGTGTTTCGCGTCTTGGCTTGCAGACGTCGATGAGGCGGCGACCAATGGCCAAGCAGCGGCTGCTCCCAGCTTCATAGCCTGGCGGCGCGTGAGTCGATCGTGAAACATAGGCTTCTCCTTCCTCTCTACAATGGCCAGCCCTCTCGGTATTCTCGGCGGAGATACCGATTGGCCATGTCGTCGTTGGTTATTTTCAGGTTTGGGCCATCCCAGTCCAGCTTCTTCTCGACCCGCAAGGCAACGTTCCCCAGCAGGCAGATCTCGGTCAGAAGAGCGGCATGAGCTACGAAATCGGAGCCTGCGGGCGGTCCGCCTCGGCAGGCGTCGATCCATTCTTTGTCGTGGCCCACCGAGCGAGGAAGGACCTTGGGGGGGCGCCCGTAGCTTTTCATTCTGGACTCCGGGATCAGGCGATGCTCCATCAGCGTCCCCTTCTCGCCGAGGTAGATGTCGCCTGCCATGCGGCGGCCCGGTTCGAGGTCTTTGGGCCGGGGCGGTGTCAAACCACCGTCCAGCCAACGCAGCGTAAGCGGGGGCATGCCGTCTCGGGCAGGAAACTCATAGCGCACCTCGAAGTGGCGGGGATAGATCTCGGGGTTGCGCTCGGAGCAAATGGCCTCGACGCTGATCGGGTGCCCCAGCTTGAGGGCCTTGACCACGGTGGACAGCTTGTGGCAACCCATGTCTCCCAACGGGCCGGTTCCAAAGTCCCACCAATCCCGCCATCTCCAAGGGTGATATGCGGGATGATAGGGCCGTTGCGGCGCCGGCCCCAGCCACAGGTTCCAATCCAGGCCGTCTGGCACGGGGACAGTCTCCGGGGGACGGCCGCCCCAAACGGGCGGTTCCCAGAACCGACGGCCCAGCGTCATGTGCACCTCGCGCACCGGACCGATGGCCCCGTCCAGGATGAACTCCTGCACCAGGCGGGCCTCTTCGGTCGCCTGTCCCTGATTGCCCAACTGGGTGGCCACCTTGGCACGACGCACCGCCTCGGCCACTTGCCGCGCCTCATAGACCGAATAGGTGAGCGGTTTTTCACAATAGACGTGCTTGCCCTTCCTCAAGGCAGCCATCGTCACCACGGCGTGCGAGTGGTCGGGAGTGGCGACCATCACCGCATCGACGTCCTCGCGATCGAACAGCTCGCGATAGTCGGCGTAGGTCTTGCAGCCTTGATACTTCCCGGCGCCCTTCTGTTGGGCGTAGTATTCTTCGATTGCGCGCCGCGCGGGCTCACGTCCCCCCACCCGCGTTTCTGTGCCGCGCGTCCAGTTCCAAGAAAGGTAGCCGCCGCCTTCGCGATTCACGTCGCAGACGGCCACCACCTGGATCTCAGGGAATTGTTGAAACCGGAGCATGTTTTGAATGCCTTGTCCGCCCGTGCCGATGCCGGCCAGGGTGGTTTTCTCACTCGGCGCGACATGGCCTTCGCCGCCCAGCACGTGCCGGGGAACAAGGGCGAATGCCGTTGCCGCGGCGACCCCGCGCAGGAACTTGCGTCGCGAAACCCTGATTCCACGCTGCTCGCGAGCGTCTTCCGACGGACGGCTGATATCTTTCATGGGCTTATCCTCCTCGATGGCTCAGGAACATGTCTTCAAACTTCCAGTTTCCAGGGCGCCCGATAGGGCTTGCTGACTAGTGAATTGACCTGTGGATCATCGACGATTTGATCCTGCTCGCCGTCCCAGCGGATGCTGCGGCCGCCGTGGTTCCGAGAAACTGCCCTCGCGTGGACTTGTTTGTCATGACTCGTTCTCCTCTCCTTGTGCGAATAGTTGGCAACAGCGACGAGCCAGCGCGTGCCGACCAGCATCGTCTTCCGCGTCGGCTGCAAAATCAAGAGCATCTGAAGACCTCCTTGGACGGGGTCGATTCGTCTTGCCAAGGACGCGAACGAATCGGGATTGCCTCAAGTACGAGCACCTCGAAGGGGGCCAGTTCGAACACCTGCGGCACGCCGGGGGATGTCTCCCGGTTGGAGGTCGTGCCGTCCCCAGGGAACGGGCTTTGCAAACGGTAATAACGCGGTGCCCCGGCCGGTAGTTCCAGGGCGGCCGCGAGATCGAGGGAAATGCTGCCTGGGGATGGGCTGGGGTTGCGCAGCGCGAGCATGCCCTGCCGAGGCGACCAGGCCGCCCACCCGTAGATTTGTCGTTGCTTGGGATCGCCGCCGATCCAATGGACGTCAGCCAAAACGTCCGCGTTCTTCCGCGACCAGGACGCGCCTTCCGCCAGCGCATCCCACATGGCCGGGGAAAGCATTTGCGGACGGATGTAAAGCTCTTGCAGTTGCGTGCCCGAGGCGAAGAACGACCGAACCTCATCGCGAAAGTCTTTCAAGTCTTCGGAGAACTTCGATGCGCTGCCCAGTTGGGAATGGCAGATCCCCTGCGTCATCAGCGAGTTGAGCGGATACAGCGGGGCTCGCCGTACAATCCATTGGTAGGTGATCCCATCACGGTAGTTGATCCATTGCTGCCGCAACGAGCCTTCGCCGGCAAAGCCCATGTCGCCGCCGCTGCGCCAGATCGAGTCGCCATCGCGAAGCCAGAACGGCGAAGGCCAGGTGCCCGTCGTGATATTGATGAACAGATCGGGTCGCAGGCGGCGGAGGTCCCCCGTCAGCCGCAAAAGGGCATCGACGTCGCTGGCGAACTCGCCTCCCGCGCCGCCGGCCGAGACTCCCTGGGCGATGCCGTCGAATTTGAAATAATTCACGCCGTAGTCGCGGACCATGCCCAGGCACACCTCGCGGAAGCGTTGATAGTAGCGGGGGCCGGCCAGCGAAAAACCCTTGCGGTTCAGCTCGAAGCCCTGCTCGCGTCCGTACGCCACCCGCTCCTGCTTGGCCTGGTTGTAGCCGCCCCACGGCGAGAGCCAGACGCCAACGGCACTGTGGTATTTCTCGGCGGCCGTGCGGACGGGGGTGAAGCCGCGCGGGAAACCGCTATGGAACTTCCACAGCGTGCGGTTGTCGTCCCAGCCGTCGTCGAAGACGAACGAATCGATCGGCACGCCACGCTTTTCGACCAGTTCCCGGCCAAACACCTCGATAGCCTCGCGACAAACCTCCTCGTTCATTTTCCGATCGCCCCACGCAATGTCATACCAGGAATTGTAGTGGAGCAAGGGGGCATAAGGGCGGGCCCGCTCGTGCTCCAGGTAGTAAAGGAAGGCTCGTCGCATTTGGCCGCTCGGCTGAGCTCGCCGCAAGCCGCTCGGCTGAGCTCGCCGCAAGCCGCCCGGGGCGACGCCGAAGACCGCGGAGCGGACCACGCTGAAGGCAGACCGCTCACCCGAGGGAAGAAAAACGCCGACCGAACAGACGATCCGGCCGTTTTCCACGCGGTTCGCCGCCAGCGGATGCTCGCAGGCGGCAAAGATGTCGCCAGCGACGATGGGCGAGCCCTCTACCTTCCCGGCCACCTGGGCGTCGGGGCCGGGCAGATCAACCAGCGTGAGCGTCTCGACAGGGCATTCGGGTGGCGCAGTCGCGCTCGCCTCGACACGAACGTCGTTTGACTGATCGCGCAGGACCGCTTCCCAAGTCAGATGCACTTTCCCCTCGGCAGAGACCAGCGGTACCCTGGCGCGCCAGCCGGCCGAGCGGTCCGCCAGTCGCACGGCGGCGGGACTCGGCGCGAGCCGCTCCAGCGTTGCTGGTCCGGCAAGCGGCAGGTCCGAGCCCGCAATGGAGCGGCCCCCGGCAAGGCCCAGGCGAATCGCTGCGCCGCCCCCGAGACGTGTACCCGACAGGCGGTTCTCAAATTCCGCCATTTTCAAGCAGCCGCCGGACAAGTCCCAGGTCGCGCGGAGCACCGCGTTTTCCAAGACGAGCCGCCCTCCTTCCAATCGCGCAGTGGCCGCTCCCGGCGCTGGTCCGGGGAAATCGATGGCCGCAGCGCCGCGGTTCATGATCGACATGGATGACAGCATCGCAAGCAAGAACATAGTATTCCAACGCATCGTCCCATTCTCCCTGTGGTGAGGATTATACGCTCCGACGCGCGCCGCTCGTAGAGCGAGCGGAGGCGGTCAATGACCTCTCCAATGCTTGGTTTATAAGTAAGGTCGTTCGAACGTGTCGGACACCGTGTACGTGCCCACGGGGAAAAAGATGGCCATGCGGTGTGCCCGGGGGTACTCCACGGCGCGCTTTAGCGCGGCCGTGGAATCCTTCCCTCCGCTGGGGTCGGCCTGAAAAGGCGGCGCGGTGACATCCACCAAGCCGAAGTTCGCCAGCGCGTCTTTCGGCGCCTCGGAAACAGTCTGATCGCCGCCCGGCTTGTCGGCGGGCCGATCCTGGGGACTTCCCGCCTTGGTATCTTCGTGACAGTCATGGTTTCTCCTTGAGGCCGTAGTCGTTCGCTAGTGGGCCTTCAAACCAGCCCTCATTGTATGGCTTATCGTTCGACCAGGTATCCTAGTGCTCCGTCAGCCGTGCTTTGATGCGTGGCACAGCCGCCCTCGGCTGTGCGAACCGGCCTGCACAGCCGAGGGCGGCTGTGCCACATGAGATCATGCTTCATCCATCAGACCAGGCTAGACAGAGCACTCGTCGCGAGTTCTTTCGATCCGCATGGGAAAACTGCAGAGCCGAGTTCAATTGGTCGGGACGAAGCTGCGGGGGTTGGCGGTATTGACGCGAACGATTATGATCTGTGGTTGCCGGGCGCGTGCCGAGCCTGGAAGAGGTCAAGAAGTTGATTCTGACAGCAAAGGCAGCCTGACGCCGCAAAGAGGAGCTCTACAGCGCAGGCGCGCGTGCAATAGCAAGTAGTCGAACGAACTTTCACGGAGGCGGTCATGGACGAGTACCTACTGGGCATCGGCGGCGCACTGCTTCTGGGCATCCAGACCTCGATCAGCCCGTGTCCGCTGGCCACGAACATCGCGGCCATCTCCTACATCGGCCGCCGCGTAGGAAATGCCCGTCAAGTGTTCCTTGCGGGCCTGCTCTACACACTCGGGAGGACCCTCGTTTACTTAACGTTGGGCGTGGTTCTCGTCGCCGGCCTGCTGTCGGTCCCGTGGCTGTCGATGTTCTTGCAGAAGTACATGAACAAGCTGCTGGGCCCGATCCTGATTGTCGTCGCCATGTTCCTGTTGGAGTTGATCCAGGTGAACGTCTCGGGGGCAGGCGTGAGCGAGAAGATGCAGAAACGGGTCGATGCGATGGGGATTTGGGGAGCAGGGCTGCTGGGCATCATGTTCGCGCTGGCCTTTTGCCCGGTTTCGGCGGCCTGGTTCTTCGGCAGCCTGATCCCGCTCTCGGTGAAAGTCAACTCCAGCGTCACGTTGCCGACCGTCTACGGCGTGGGCACGGCCTTGCCGGTGATCGTGTTCGCGGTGCTGATCGCTTTAAGCGCTCAGTCGGTTGGCAAGGCGTTTGGCGCGATGGCGAAGATCGAATGGTGGGCACGGCGGATCACGGGCGCGCTGTTCCTACTGATCGGACTCTATTATTCGCTCAGGTTCATTTTCGAGGTGATTTGAAATGCAAACCCTTTCATGATCCTGCTCCAGTACGAGAAATCTGGGTCGTGTTCTTCCTGACGCTATCGAACGCCTCCGGTCGGCTGGAACTTGGCGGCCCATCGCTCACGCAATATCCCGGAGAGCTTGGCAGAGGGCGGATCGCCGCTCGGCATCGACGTACTCGTTCACAGCAGCCAAGACTTCTTCACATTTCACGGCTCGCACCAGTCCATCCCCGAGGTCCGTCTACTGCTGCTGATGCGCCTGGACAGGGAAAGGTGACAACGGCAGCAAAGAACGTGACTCTTCCAGGATTCCGGTAGCCGCCGCGCCGCCAACGAGTCGCTTTACCGCCGATCTTTTGCACCGGAAAACCAGCGCACAACCGACACCGGTGTACACCATCGGGGTATTCAATATAACACTGTCGAGGGGACGCTGCTGCCATGAAGGTCGCTTCGCATGCGCCTCTCGCCTCCCATTTATGACGTAGACTAGCAGAAGGAGGAAGGAACTTGGGGATCAACACATGTATGGGCTTCTTCGCGAGTTGATGCGATATGTGGATCGCATCGGGCCCCAGGGATGGCTGTTGGTGCTGGCCGGCGTAATCATCGTAGGCGTGATCTGCCTGCGAGGCTTGGGATCGCGCTCCAACTACTGAAGCGGTCCGGATGCCGATTTCAGACGCGGCGGCACAGACCCTTTCACGTGCTTTTGCTCTGCAAAGAGCGAGAAGACACCATGGATTTGTGGAGTTTACAGCTACCGGTTCCCGTCGCGCTGGCCGTGGTAGCCACGATAGGCTATCTGTTCGGTCGCCGTTACAAGCAGGTCGCTGACGATGCCATCGTGCGGTCGCGCCGTGAGCTGCGCCGCGCTCAACTCGTGGGCAGTGAACTGGAAAAAATCGCCTGGAGCATTCGCAAGAGTCTGGCGAACCATCACTCCAGCGTGAGCCGATTCAGGGAGCGGGTCGGACGACTAACGGAGCAGCAAGAGGAAGCCGCCTGCAAAGAACTCTGTCGCGAGGCCGAGGAAATTCTTCAGCCCACTTTGCGCTTGGCCACGCAGATGGCCAATGCCTATGACGAGATCCGACAGCAAAGCGCCAATCTGATGACGTTTACCGAGGTGCGGACCGATCCGTTGACCGGGGTCAGCAACCGTCGCGGGCTGGACGACGCGCTGTCGGCCCAGTTTGCCATGATGAGCCGCTACGGCACCGGGTTTTCTCTGACCATTCTCGATATCGATCATTTCAAGCAGATCAACGACCAGCAGGGGCACCTGCACGGCGACCGCATCTTGCAGGAGCTGGCCCGATTGATCGATGACTGCGTCCGTGAGACCGACATCGTTGCCCGCTACGGCGGCGAAGAATTCGTGGTCGTCATGCCGCAAACCGATTTGGATGGGGCCAGCGTGTTCAGCGAACGTTTACGGGCAAAGGTCGAAGGGGAGTTAGCGCTCACGATCAGCGGCGGCGTGGCCACGGCCATCGACGGCGACGATCAGGACTCTTTACTGGCTCGGGCCGACAACGCCCTGTACGAGGCGAAGACCGCCGGCCGCAATTGCGTCTTCCGCCACAACGGCGACCACCGCGAGCCGGTCGCCGAGCTGCTCCCCGTCGAAGCGTGAGCCGCGGTAGACGGTAGACGGTAGGCGGTAGGTGGTAGGCGGCCAGCAGTCGGCCGAACGTTTAGCGGCCGACGGCACGTCGGCCATGGAATGTTTAGCGGCCGACGGCACGTCGGCCATCGCAGCGGGTACCAGGCAACGGTGGCTCTCGGACGTTGTACGTCTGTGAGCCTTCCGTCCGCAATCTGCAATTTGCAATGGCCAATTTGCCATCTGCAATCTTTCGCAGCCGCTAGACAACCGACAATCGCCACGGCTATAATCTGGCGTCATTCTGCGTCTTGCCGGGCACATGGTTTTTTTGTCGGTTTTTCAACAATGAGAAAGGATGGATCGATGAAGCCACAGAGGAGTTGCTGCGCGCTGGCGTTGGCCGTGCTGTCGATGATGTTGTTTGCTGCCGCCGATTGGCCGCAGTTTCTTGGTCCCAAGGGGGCAAGTGTAGCCGACGAGAAGGGACTGCCCGTTGCCTGGAGCGCTACGCAAAACGTCGTTTGGAAGACGCCCCTGCCCGGTTTCGGCGGCTCCAGCCCGATTGTGCTGGGGGACAAGATCTTTGTGACCGCTTACAGCGGCTACGGGCAGGGCGAAGATGGAGGCGGTCGGCAGGAGGATCTCGTGCGCCATCTGCTTTGTGTGGATGCGGCCGGCGGCAAGATCCTTGGGGACAAAGGACTAAAAACCCTCTTGCCGGAGCAGGCCTACGGCGGTTATCTCGCGCAGCACGGCTATGCCTCCAGCACGCCGGTTACCGACGGCAAGTCGCTTTACGTCTTCTTTGGTCGCTCGGGAGTTTATGCTTTCAGCCTCGCTGGTGAGGAGCTTTGGCGCGCGGAGGTGGGCACGAAGGTGCACCAATGGGGCTCGGCGACCTCGCCGCTCTTGGCAGGCGATCTGGTGATCATTAACGCCGGCGTGGAAAGCGGGGCGGTGGTGGCCTTGAACAAGGCGACCGGCAAGGAGGTGTGGCGGGCGGAGGGAATCAAGCAATCGTGGAGCACGCCCGCGCTGCTGGAACTCCCCGACGGCAAGCAAGAACTGGTGGTCAGCCTGCAGGGCAAGGTGTTGGGCCTGGATCCGGCCACGGGCCAGCAGTTGTGGACGTGTGCCGGCGTGCCCGATTACGTTTGCCCGGCGGTGCTCACCCACGCAGAGGTGGCCTACGTAACCGCCGGACGGAAGAACATGATGCTGGCGATTCGCGGTGGCGGCCGGGGTGATGTGACCAAGTCGCACAAGTTGTGGGAGAGCAATAAAGGCTCCAAGGTTCCCACGCCGCTCTATCACGAAGGCCTCCTCTTCTGGCTCGCCGATCCCGGAGTTGCCTATTGCGTGAAGGCCGAAAGCGGCGAGGTGGTCTACGAGCAACGGCTTGGGGGCTTCGGCCAGACCTACGCCTCGTTGTTGCTGGCGGAGGGCAGGTTGTACGGCGTCAGCCGCAACAAAGGCGCCATCGTGCTGGCAGTCGGCCCAGAATTCAAGGAGCTGGCCCGAAACGACCTCGGCGATAGCAGCATCTTCAACGCGACCCCGGTGCCGTGCCACGGGCGCCTGCTGCTCCGCTCCGACACATGCCTGTACTGCATTGGGAAGTAGGCCAGTGGAGTTGTTCGTGCAGGAAATCGACCGTCCCTTGGCCGTGGATGGTGTGCGGGCCGACGAACCACTCGATGCGGCAACGGTCCCCGACGCCCAAATTCGCCTGGTAGAGGCGCCGCACCTTGGCGAACTCGTAGGCCACGGCCTCGTCGGGGGCCACGCCGTCGAAGTGCCCGCGCTCGACCATGAACGGCCGCGGCGCAATCAGGGCCGCCATCTCGGCGTAGTTGAAGGTGCTGCCTAGATCGAACTCGAAGATCTCGTATTCGCGCGTCCAGACGTAGCTGTAGCTGCTCCGCGTGGAGGCGTTCTTCCAGACCCAATCGTTGAAGTCCCCCGAGCAGATCGACAGGCAATAGTCTTTCACCAGCGCCGGCACGCGCATGGCCGTCTTGCCGCCGTACGACAGCCCGTAGAAGGCGATCCGTTTCGGGTCGACCTGCGGCAGCGAGGCCAGCCAGTCCACGATCTGCTGATGCTGCGGCACGATAATCGAGAAGAGCGTCTTCTTCAGCGGGTTGGCCTTCCGCTGCAGCGTGCGGAAACGGTCGCCGAAGATGTAGAGATTTTGCGGGGCAAAGGTAATGAAACCGCGCTCGGCCAGCTTGGCGGCGAAGTCGTGATAGGCCCGATGATCGCCCGACAGCACTTGCTGCGGCCGCCCTTCCAGCCCGTGCTGGCAGACGACCACCGGCCGCTTCTCGCCCGGCTTGATGTTTTTCGGCAACAGCAGAATGCCATAGGCGATCACCTCGGGAAACACATCCATCACCACCTCGTAGCCGGTCCATTTCGGCTCATCATATGCCTTGCGCGAGCGGACCTGGGGCGACAGCCGTGGGTCATCGAAGCGGCCGATTACCTCGTTGGCAAAATACTCGCGATACCACTCGACGCTTTGCTGAAACTTTTCCAGCGAGCTGCGATCGAGCTTCTTGAAAAACTCCTCGCGGACGTAAGCACTCTCGCCCAGCAGCCACTGCGTGTGGCGATCGAGTTCGTGCATCTGGCGGCTGTGCCGCAGGGCCGGGTCGAATGCGCTGCGAAGGTGCTGCGGCGCCTTGCCGAGCGCAGCCAGCGCGGCCTCCGGCGTAAGTGACCGCAGCAGCGCCTCCAAGGCCGCGGCTGAGCCGAACGGACCGGTGCCATCGCCGCTTTCGACCAGTTCCAGCCGGGAAAAGGGGACGGGGCTAATTTCCCCGACAGGTTGGTCGTTGGTCGCGGGCTGTTCTGGGAAATTAGCCCCGTCCCCTTTTCCCTCTTTTCCCTCCACCTTGGTTATCTGCCGGGCGCGCTCGACCTCCTGTCGCACGTCGGCCGGCTTGGGCGTAATCAGCCGGCCGGGCGCGCCGCCGGTGCCGGGCGGGATCTCGAACTGCGGTCCCCGGGCGGCCTCGACGATCAAAGTCCGCGGGGCGATCATCGCGGACAGCTCCGCATCGCCGAACTGCTCCAAAAGCCCGAAGACGTTGCGGTCGATCGGTTCCTGCCAGACGTTCTGCCGCGAGTCGAAATAGCCGCTGACCACCGCGGCGTCGATCCGCGTGTCGAGCGCTGCGGCATAGAGTGCCAACATCCCTCCCTCGCCCCAACCGATCACGCCGATCTTGACCGGTTGCGAGCCCGTATCCTTGGCGAACCAATCGACGCCGGCCAGCACTTTCTGCAGCTCATAAGCGATCAAATGGCGCCCCAATTCGTAGGCCGGGCGATAAAGAAACTCACGATTGCTCAGCCGCACGCTGCGGCGCTTCTCGATGTCGCGATGGATGAGCGTCGGCACCAGCACGCGGCAGCCGCTCTCGGCCAGCCGCCGGGCGAACTGCGACTCGGCCGGCACGCCCGGCGCCAGGCCGGTAATCATCTCGGGCGTCTGATCGGCGTCGGGGATGGCGATCAGGTTGGCCACCGGCTTGCCCCCGCTGGGCAACAGCAGCAGTCCTTCGCCGTGTACGTCGCCAAAGGCCGGCCAGCGCGCGGCGAACGCCTCGAAGCCGTCGCCCCGGCCGACCAGCGCCGGCTGCGCGGTGGTGCCGAGCAACTCGGGAGCATCAAACGCAATACGCTCATCGCGCACGCCAAGAATCTGCGCCAGCCGCCGACGATTGGGCTCAAGTGAAGTGCTGTATTTCTCGGGAGACGATGTATCGCGGTGCCAGAATCGCTCGCGCTTGGCGACCGACTCTTCGAGTTCCGCCAGCAGGAAGCGGTCCACGCCGTCGACCAGTTGCGAGGCAATGTCGCCGGAAAGCGTCAACGGCGCCGTGCCCGGCAGCGGCACGCCCTCCTCGGCGAGTATGTCGCGAGTGAGCCATATTCCGGTGAAAAGCAGAAAGAGAGCAACCCAACGGCGGCAAGGCAGCATGGCGGGGACCTTTCTTGGTTCAATGTGAATTGGACCGCAAGTGCCAGGATTGTTCAGGCTCGGGAGGAAGTACGGATTCGTCTTCTCTGTTCGCGCGAGTCCCTGCCATAACGGATGTTAGCGCCCCGAAACGCATGTCACCGGCTCCGGGACAGAGAAGAGGAACCCGTACTTGTGTCGCGCTCTGCACAGTAGGCGGGTGTTCTGGAGTTCCATTTCCAGCGGAACTGTGACAGCACAAACAGTCGCTAGGGCTGGGCATCAATGCCTTACAAATCGAACTCATCTACGCCATTCACCAGTTCGTCGAGGTCGTCTCTCTCGGCCGGCTTATAGGCGTTGGGCTTATCCTCTGTTTCTAATGCCTGCTTCTCCGCCGCGGCCTTTTCGGCCAGGGCGCGATTGCGCTCGGCGGCGGCCAGGTCGGCCGGGCTGGCCGCTTGGAACAATTGCTTCAGGTCCAGGCCGAATCCCGGCACCGGCGCGCGTGGGTCGCCGGCGATGGCCGGGTCGGGATAATGCGGAAACAAGATCGCCCCGGCCGGACACACCCGACTGCACGCCGGACAGCCGGGGCGACAGGTGTCGGGCTGCTCGACGAAAATTCGCCCCGAGTCGTCCAGCCCGAACGTGCCGAACAAGCAAAAATTCAAGCACTCCAGGCAGTGGGTGCAACGGCCGTAGTCGATGACCGGGTACCAGCGGTGCCGGGTGTCGTCTGCGGTGAGGATCTTTGCATCGTCGGCGGCTGCGCCGGCCGCCGCCAGCGGCTCGCCGGTGACCTCCAAGGCGATCCGCTCGATATCGGCCAGCAGCGGCTCAGCCTCGTCGGCGGCACGAAGATCGTAACACCAGATGGTCCGATCGGGGACATCGTCCAGTTGGCTTGCCGGACCCCTGGGCGCGATCTCCATCTCCTCTTTGGGGAAGAAGGCTGTCTGGCCCATGCGGCCTTTAATCCCATGGGCATCCAACACCCAGTAAATCGCCCGGGGGTAAAGCCATGCCAGCACGATCATGTCGCCTTCAACCGACCGCAGGT
>Ga0315289_10007969_pt1 | contig 15357 bp, 10 predicted proteins | sample YL17G11_40_MG_FD_203452 | JGI IMG/M metagenome (GOLD analysis project Ga0315289, IMG submission 203452) | Sediment microbial communities from Yellowstone Lake, YNP, Wyoming, USA - YL17G11_40 | ecosystem: Environmental > Aquatic > Freshwater > Lake > Sediment | place: USA: Wyoming | collected... | reverse complement strand
GCCACCTTCGAGGCGGTGATCGGGGCGCTCTATTTGCAGACGAATATCGAGACAATCCAGCATTTCGTGTATCCATTACTGGAACAAGCCGCCGAGCAGTTTGTGTTCCAGCCAGATATTCACGATTTGAAGAGCCGCCTGCAGGAATGGTCGCAGGCGCAGAAATTCGGCTTGCCACGCTACGTTACCGTCCAGACCAGCGGCCCAGACCACGACAAGCTGTTCGAGGTAGAGGTGCAGATCAACGATCAGGTATACGGCCGGGGGTCCGGTCACAGCAAACAGGTTGCAGCGCGTGCCGCTGCCCAGGCTGCGTTCGAACACATCGAAGGTAAGCGTGAACCGTAAAACGTAAATCGCAAATCATATATCCCAAATTCCAAATCGTAATCCCTATGCCTTTACGTCTCAAATCTCTCGAACTGCACGGTTATAAAACCTTCGTCGCCAAGACGACCTTCGAATTTGCTGAAGGGATCACGGCCATCGTCGGGCCGAATGGCTCCGGCAAGTCCAACATTGCCGACGCTCTGCGCTGGGTGTTGGGTGAGCAGTCATACAGCTTGCTGCGCGCCAAGAAGACCGAGGATATGATCTTCGCCGGTTCAGAGCAACGTCCGCGGGCTGGCATGGCCTCAGCGGATGTGCTGTTCGACAATTCTACCGGCTGGCTACCGGTTGATTTCTCGGAAGTAACACTGGCGCGGCGCGCTTACCGCGACGGGCGCAACGAATATTTCCTCAATAGCCAGCATGTACGCTTGCGCGAAATCAACGAGCTGCTGGCGCAATCGGGGTTATCCGAGCGGACGTATACGATCCTCGGCCAGGGCTTGGTGGACGCCTCGCTAGCCCTGAAGGCCGACGAGCGCCGACGCCTGTTCGAAGAGGCGGCCGGCATCAGCCTGTACCGATCCCGGCGCGAGGAAGCCTTGCGCCGCCTGGACACCACGCGGCGCAACCTGGATCGTGTGCTCGACATCCTAACCGAGCTGGAGCCGCGCCTGCGCAGTCTGGAGAGGCAGGCGAAAAAAGCGCAGGAATTTACACAGGTGCAGGCTGACTTGCGCCTCCTACTACTGGATTGGTATGGCTACCATTGGCATCGCGCCCAGAGGGAGCTGACCGCTGCACGCGAGGTAGCTCGTTCCTCCGAAGTGAACCTAAAGGATGCGCGTCAGAGTTACCAGAGCCTCCGCCAAAGCTTTGTCAGCTTCCGCGACCAGCTGCAAGGCCTGCGCGGACGGTTGAATTCCTGGCATCGCCAATCAGCGCAATATCATAATGCTCATGAAACCATCAGTCGAGACATGGCCGTGTTGGATGAACGCCGCCGCGCCCTATTGGACAACCATCAAGCCACCCTGGGGGAGCAATCCCGCCTGGCAGAAGAAGTCCGCGTTGCAGGGGAACGCCTGACCGAAGCCGAGGCCGAAAACGGCCGCCTGCAAAGCGAATACGACGAAGCGCAGAACCAGATGAAGTCAGCGCAGGAGGCTTTGGAGGCGCGCCTGGCCGATAGGACGAAAGCCGAGCAGGACTTACAGACCATTCGCCAGAATTCGAACGAACTTAACACCCGTCGCGCCCAATTGCAGGCCCGCCTGGATGAATTGGGCGCCCGCGCCGAAGGCCAGCAGCAGAAGCTGGAGGCAGCTGCGCAGGCAATAGCCAGCGCGGAAGAAGAGGCCCATAAGGCTGAGGGTAAGCACCAATCTGCATGGACGGCTCGCAAACAGGCGGAGGCTGCCCTGAAGCAGACTGAGACCGGTTTGCTGGCCGCGCAGAAGCAGCTGGTGGGATTGGATAAGTCCATGAAAGAGCAGCAAGCCGCTCATGCCAACAAGGAAGCCGAACAAGCGCGCCTGAAGGCTCAACTGGATGTGCTGGAACAGGCCGAGCAGACCCTGACCGGTTACGCGGATGGGGCGCGCATCCTGCTGGATGCGGCACGGAAGTCACGGCTCAAAGGAACGCGCGGGGCGTTGAGTGCGGCTCTGGATGTACCTGTGGAACTGGAATCGGCGATTGCCGCTGCGCTGGGTGAGTACGTGGATGCAATCCTGCTCGAATCGGGGAGTGAGGCGGAGAGTGCGTTAGCGCTACTGGATGCAGATCCCTCCGGGCGCGCCTCGCTGCTGCCGCTGGATTGGCTGGTTCCTTCTGCGCCAATACCTGCACCACTTGACGCGGATTGCCTCGGCCTGGCCGCTGACCTGGTCAAGGCGCCCGCGGAGCTGCGCCCGGCGGTGGATCTGCTGCTTGGGAATACCCTGGTCGTGCGGGATCGCAAAGCGGCGCGGCGCATCCTGGCTGGTCAGGAGAACACAGTCAGGGCGGTCACGCTGCGCGGGGAGGTCTTCAGCGCTAGTGGACCGGTGCTGGCTGGCAAGGAGGCCCGCAGCGGCGCGTTGAGCCGCCCACGCCAGCGGCGCGAGCTTCAGGACGCGTTAGCCGGTTTGGAACGACAGATCAAAGCTTTCGACGAAAATATACAAAAACTGGAAGGCGAGGTCAATACCGCGCAGGGTGAAGTCAATGTTCAGGATGAAACCGTGCGCCAGGAACATCTCAGGCTGGAGGCGGCCCTTACGGACGAGCAGAAGGCCCAGGTGCGGCTCGAATCAGCGCGGCGACAGCGGGACTGGCAGATCGACCAGAGGGATAGTCTCCAGGTCGATGTCGCCCAGGCCGAGTCCGAACGTCAGGAAACAACCGCCGCTTTATCTGGAGTCGAACAAGAAGCTGTTCGGATGTTGGATGAAGTCCGCGCCCGTGATCTCGAGCTGGCCGGTTTGACACTTGAGGAGCACCAATCGCAGGCGGCATATTGGGGCACGCGCCTGGCGGTGGCCGAGCGGGCGCTTTCGGACGCGCAAGATCGCCAGGTGGAACGGCAGGGAGCCGTCGCTGGTTTCAAGGGACAGCAAGCTCTTTTGGAAACCCGCCTGGTGGAGTTCGACCGCTCGCTGGCCGTGCTGGAGGCTGAGAAGGAAACCTTGCATGAACAGGAGGGTGGACTGCGTACCCAACTCGAAGAAATGCGCAGGCTGATCGAGCCAGCCGAGAAGGAATTGGAAACTGTCGAGGCTCTAGAGGCAGCACTGCAGGAGCAAGAATCTGCCAGCCAGAAAGCCACGACAAAAGTCGAGCAGCGTTATACACAGGTCCAGCTCGACTTTGCCCGCAAGCAGGAATCCCTGGAAAATCTGCGTAAAAGGGTCGAGGATGATTTTGGCCTGGTCGCCTTCGAGTACGCTGCCGACGTGGCTGGCCCGCTGCCGCTGCCTTTGAATGGCTTGGTGGAGCAACTACCGGCCATCACCGAATTGACGCCTGACCTGGAGGAAAACTTGACCCGCCAACGGGCGCAATTGCGGCGCATGGGCGCGGTCAACCCGGAAGCCCAACAGGAGTACGATTCGGTCAAGGAACGCCTCGATTTCCTGAACACACAACTGACCGACTTGCGCAAGGCCGAGGCCGACCTGCATCAGGTGATCGCTGAATTGGACGAGCTGACCCGGCGCGAATTCCAAAAGACCTTTGCGGCGGTGGCGGAGGAGTTCCACGCCATCTTCCATCGTCTGTTCGGCGGGGGGTCAGCGCAACTGCTGTTGACCGATCCCGACAACCTGACTGAGACCGGCATTGACATCGAGGCGCGACTACCTGGACGCCGCGAGCAGGGACTGGCTCTCTTATCTGGCGGCGAGCGCAGCCTGACGGCGATTGCCCTGGTCTTTGCCCTGCTCAAGGTCTCGCCGACGCCAGTCTGCGTGATGGACGAGGTGGACGCCATGCTGGACGAGGCCAACGTGGCCCGTTTCAGGGGTCTGCTGCTGGAACTCAGCCGGGATACGCAGTTCATCATCATCACACACAACCGCAACACGGTGCAAGCAGCGGATGTTATCTACGGGGTGACGATGGGCCGCGATTCGTCCAGCCAGGTGATCAGCCTGAAACTGGACGAGGTCAGCGATGAAGTGTTGAGGGGGGAGGTCTAAGATTTTTTATGGAAGAACGATTGCAAAAGATCCTGGCCCAGGCTGGTTATGGCTCGCGGCGCGCCTGCGAGGTGTTGATCGTCGCGGGACGGGTAAGCGTCAATGGTCAGGTTGCGGGGCTTGGCTCGAAAGCCGACCCGGCGACCGACCGCATCTTGGTGGATCGCCAAGCGGTAAAAGCGGCTGAGAAATTGGAGTACATCGCTCTCTACAAGCCGCGCGGCGTGGTCTCTGCGGTTACTTCTCCTGACCCACGCCCGACCGTCCGTACGCTTGTGTCTTTGCCTGGCACATTGTATCCCGTCGGCCGCCTGGACGTAGACAGCGAAGGTCTAATCTTGCTCACCAACGATGGCGAACTTGCGAACCGCCTAACCCATCCGAGATTTGGTCACGAAAAAGAATACCGGGTTTTGGTTGCCCGCCACCCGGACGCGGAACAACTGGCTACCTGGCGGCGGGGCGTGGTATTGGAAGAAGGTTACCGCACTGCCCCGGCAGATGTCCGTGTGGAAAACACAAAAGGAAAGGGGACCTGGGTGCGCATCATCATGCAGGAGGGACGCAAACGGCAGATACGCGAGGTCGGTTCTCTGTTGGGTTTACCGGTTGTGAAGATCGTCCGCGTCCGTATCGGCAGCCTGCATCTCGGTCTGCTGAAAGCGGGCCAATGGCGGCGGCTGACGGCAGAGGAAGTGAAGGCGCTAAGGGAGACTTGATGTGCGACGTAGTCTTGTCCTGAGCGAATCACGCGGAGGGCGAGCAGGGATGGATAATCCTTTCTTGCTATTGAGTGTGGGGGTATGCGAACGTGTCTTACTGGAATTGGTTGCATAAGGCCTTGTGTGATATTTCTTGGGGTCGAATTTGGTCCTCTGGTCGCGCGCTATGTCCACCGCTTATCGACCCCCTCCGCCCTATCGGGCACCTCCCAGAAAATCCGACTGGATTGCGTCGGATTTTAGGGGGGGAGGGGGGGTCAGCTTCGTTTCCCAAACGCCAGCATCAGCCGGGCCATGTGTTTGGCGTGTTTCAGGTATAGATCAATGCGGATGTTTTCGTTGGGGGCGTGGCCGCGCCCATCCGGGTGACCGAGACCGGCGGTCGCCACCGGCAGGCCCAGGTCATGGACGAAGGGGTAGTTGGGGCCGGAGCCACCGATGAGAGGGAGCAGGGCCATCGGCTTGCCATAGACTTCGAGCGCCGTATCGCAAACCAGCTTAATAAAGGGATCGTCCGGGTCGGTGCGCGCTGGGGCCTCGCCGCCCAATAATTCAACCTGCACATCGGCGAAACCTTGCGCGTCCAGGTGGCGGCGAAGCTGTTCGAGCACGTCCGCAGGCCTCTGGTCCGGGACGAGGCGGAAATCCACCTTGGCCGAGGCTTTGGCGGGTTGTACGGTCTTCGAGCCGGGGCCTTGATAGCCGGAAGTCAGCCCGCAGATGGTGCAGGTGGGCGTAAATACCTCCTCGACGCGCAGTTCCACACCGCCGGTCAAGCCCTTGATGAAGGATTTAACGCCGTATTGTTTCTTGTAGGCTGTGGCAGTTTCCGGCAGGGCGGCCATCAACTCGAGGTCGCGGGTAGAAGGTTTGCGCACCTTATCGTAGAAGCCGGGCAGGCGGATGCGCTCGTCCGGCCCTTTGAGACTGGCCAGCGCCCAGACCAAACGCCAGGCTGCGTTGGGGAAGATCGACCCGCCAATGCCGGAGTGCACATCGGTGATAGCCGTCTCGACCGAGAGTTCTACATAGCAGATGCCCCGCAGGCCGAGATACTGGATGGGCGTCTCTTCGTGATCTACACCGCCGAATTCCCAGATGCAGCCGTCGGCCTTTAGCCGGTCTTTGTTGTTCAGGACGTACTCGTGCAGGTGGACGCTGGACGTTTCTTCTTCGCCCTCGATGATAAACTTCACGTTACAGGGAAGTTCTCCATATTCTTTCAACAAGGCGTCAATGGCGAACAGGCGGCTGACGATGTGCCCCTTGTCGTCGCCGACGCCGCGCCCGTAGAGCTTGCCGTCGCGCAGGGATGGCTCGAAGGGGGGCGTTTCCCACAATTCCAGCGGTTCGGGTGGCTGAACATCATAATGGCAGTAGAAAAGCAGCGTTTTGTCGCTTTTGGCTTTGCGCTCGCTAAAGACGACCGGCGCGCCCTCAGTGGGCATGATCTCGGTCGCGAAGCCGCGCTTGCGAAGCATTTCCGCTACCATTTGGGCGCATTCTTTTATCCCCAAATTTTGCGCGCCGACCGAGGGTTGTGCGACCAATTTGGATAGCTCAGCGATGTTCTCGTCAAGGTGAGAATCGAAGTAGGCATCTATTTGCTTGAAGTCAGGCATGGAAGGCTCCTGAAAGGTTGAAGGTTGAAAGTTGAAGGATGAAGGATGGTGCGTGATACATGTTGAGTGAGACAGAGGCGTGAGGAGTGATAAGGGTGTGAAATTAATTCGGGAACAGCCAGTTGATCGAATAGTATCCAGCGTAGGCGAAGCAGAGCATTTTCAGGATCTTTCCTACGCAACATGTAACCAGGAACCGCCAAAGCGGGATCTTGAGCGCACCAGAGGCCATCCCAGCCAGGTCGAAGAGCGGATTGGGGATGAACGCCAACAAAACGATCATGCCGAAGGCCAGGTTCTGGTGCGCTTTCATCCAGGCGGTCAATTTTTCATACAAGGCGACCCGCTCGATGACCCCCTGTCCGCTGAAACCGGCCAGGTAGCCGGATAGTTCGCCGATTGCCGCGCCCAGCCCGGCCGCCACTGCGACACCAGCTGGGTTGAAAATCGCACCCATGGCTGTGGTGAAGGCCACGCCGGGGATGGGGATGATGATTGTGGCGTTGGCGGCGATGGAGATCAGAAAGATGCCTGCGTAGCCGTACTTCTCTAACTTCTTGACCTGGTCGCGAAAAATGAAAAGTACAACGATAAGCGCGATCACCCCGACCAGGGTCAGCCATCGAACGAGTGTGAGACGGTGCTTGTCCATGCGTTACCTTAACATCGTCTCGATGCGCGCAACGACCATATCCAGTGCGGCAGCGTTGAATCCGCCTTCGGGGATGATCACATCGGCATAGCGTTTGGAAGGCTCGACGAACTCCAGATGCATCGGGCGGACGGTGGTCATGTACTGGTGGATGACCGAATCTGTCGTCCGGCCACGCTCGGCGATGTCGCGCTGCAAACGGCGGATGAAGCGGATGTCCGAGTCGGTATCCACGAAGAGCTTGACATCAAACAACTCGCGCAGGGCTGGCTCGGCAAAGAGCAGGATGCCTTCGACGAGGATGACGCCGCGCGCCTGGACCGTGTATGTCCGCTCGGTGCGGCTGTGGGTGGCGAAGTTATAGATAGGCACTTCTACCGGCTGGCCGTTTTTCAGTTGTTTGATGTGTTGGATGAGCAGTTCGGATTCGAGGGAATTGGGGTGATCGAAGTTGACTTCGGCGCGCTGTATCGGAGGCAGGCCGCTCAGATCCTTGTAATAGGCATCGTGCTGGATGAAGGAAATCCGGTCTGGACCGACGCGCTGAAGGATCACTTGAGCGACGGTTGTCTTTCCAGAGCCGGAACCGCCAGCAATGGCGATCACCAATGGAGAAGGGTGAGAGGGCATGGTTGAATTATACCCTCTACGAAACACAGGGTATCAAGATAAATTAAGCAAAGACGACCCACGCGGGTCGTCTTTGTGTGGTGTTCTTGACTCGTTCTAGTTCTATTTGGTGGTGAATTTGAACAGCGTGTACGACGGGCCGAAGCCGATAGTGCCGGTCTAGAGCGGGATGGCATCGATAATGTACGCCAGCCACATCCAAACAACTGCGGCGACGCCCAGTACGCCGAGGGATGCACCCTGGTGAAAAAAAAGAAAATAAGCCGAGGATGACCGAGAGGTGACAAATGTCACTTGAATTTCATACTAAAGTGGCTAAAGTAGAAATAGTTTAGTTGGAAATGGAAGAAAAATTGTGAGACAATGTACGAAAGCGACGAAATTGACCTGAGGATTGTCGAGCTTCTAATGGAAGATGGCCGCATGGCAGCGGCAGAAATTGCGCGGCGCACTGGGGGGAATCTCTCTGAGCGCGTTGTCCGTTATCGTATCGAGCGGATGGTCGCTGAAAAAGTAATTCAAATCAGGCCAATCGTCAACCCGAAGGTGTTCGGGTATACAACCGTCGCAGATGTCTTCCTGGAAGTAGAGTCGGATTCGATCCAGGAAGTCGCACGCAAGGCAGCCAAGTACGATTGCGTCAGCTATGTGGCCTGTTCCATCGGCGAGACAGACGTCAGCGTGCAGGTTTACGCCAGGGATACGGCGGAGGTCTATCGCTTCGTGACGGAGGTGATCGGGAAGATATCGGGCGTGCGGAAGACGACTACTTCCATCGTTCCGGTTGTTCTCAAGGATGTCTATGAGTGGCGCGTGCCGTCTGGTTCGGTATCCGTCGGTGAGGGCCATATGAATAATGATGTTACCGAGTGAGGAGTCTCTAAATATGAAGATTGCATGGCAAAAGAATGCAGCTCTGCAGAAGCGCGCATTCAAAGTATTGCCGCTGGGGGTCAATTCCAATTTCCGGTTTTGGGGTGAGGGGATCACCCCGTACCTGTCTAGAGCTAAGAATGCTTACGTCTGGGACGCCGACGGGAACAAGTACATAGATTACCGTCTGGCTTTTGGGCCGATCATCCTCGGTCACGCCTATGACGCGGTGAATGAAAAAGTAAAAGAGCAGATTGATCTCGGCACGTTGGCAGCCATGACCAGCGAATTGGAAGTCGAAGTTGCCGAAAAGATAGTGGCGATGTGTCCCGGCGTCGAAATGGTGCGGCTGGCCTGCTCCGGCACCGAGGCGACCATGCACGCGCTACGCGTGGCGCGCGCCTATACCGGTCGCGAGAAGATCATCAAGTTCGAGGGCATGTATCACGGTTTCCAGGATTACACACTCTGGTCCACGTACGCGCCAGTGGAGACATACGGCAATGCGCGCAACCCGATCCCGGTCCCGTCCAGTTCCGGCATCCCGCGCCCTCTGACCGAAATGATCATCACGCTGCCGTTCAATGACCCAGAACTGCTCGAGAAAGCGCTCAAATCAGCCGGGGAACAAGTGGCGGCCATCATTGCCGAGCCGTGCATGGGCAACTGCGGCGCGATCCTGCCGCAGAAAGGCTTTCTCGATCTCATTCGGAAGAAGTGTGACGAGTATGGGATCGTCTTCATTCTCGACGAGGTCAAGACAGGTTTCCGCATCGCCAACGGCGGGGCGCAGGAGTACTATCGTATCAAACCGGACCTGGCGACATATGCCAAAGCTATTGGCAATGGCTATCCCGTGGCCGCCTTCGGAGGCAAAAAGGAGATCATGAGCATCATCGGTCATGGCGTTGCGCAGGGAGGTACTTACACGAACAACAAGCCCGGCGTAGCAGCCGCCTGGGCCACCCTGACCCTACTCCAAACCCAGCCGATCATCAAGACCATCAACCGGCGCGGCAAGCGGCTGATGGAGGGCATCTCGAAGATCTTTTCCGAAAAAGGCATTCCGCATTGCATGAACGGTTATCCGACCATGTTCTCGTATGCCATCGGCGTGGAGAAGGTCACTGACCAGCGGAGCTGGAGTGCGAGCGAGCAGGAGTATTATCTCGCCCTGGTTGAGGCGATGATCGAGCGCGGCGTGATGCCCGATCACGATCCGCGCGAGCCGTGGTTCCTGTGCTATTCACATAGCGAGGCTGATATTGATGAGACGCTGAATATGTTTCGCGAGGCTGTGAAAGCAGTGGATCGTAAAGCGTGAAACGTTAAATTTAATGAGAATTGTTGGAGGTTTGCTTTGCCTAAACTAACTTCTCAAGAAATTGTCAGACTTAACCGGGAATATACTTTCTTTTCCTGGTCTGTGCAATCTCAAATGAACCCGATCCCGATGACGAGGGCCGAGGGGATTTACTTCTGGGATGCGGACGGGAAACGTTTTTTTGATTTTTCATCTCAATTGATGAACCTAAACATCGGCCACCAGCACCCCAAAGTGGTCAAGGCCATCCAGGATCAAGCCGCGACCCTGGCATACGCCCACCCGTCCATGGCCACCGAGCCGCGCGGCTTGTTGGGCCAGAAGATCGCCGAGGTGACACCCGGCAATCTCAAGAAAACCTTCTTCTGCCTGGGCGGGGCGGAAGCCAACGAAAATGCCATCAAAATGGCGCGCTTTTACACTGGGCGGAACAAGATACTGGCGCGCTACCGCTCCTATCACGGCGCGACGCACGGCGCAATCGCCCTGACCGGCGATTACCGCCGCCTGCCGGTCGAACCGGCCATGCCCGGCGTGGTGCATTTCCTGGATCCGTTCTGCTACCGCTGTCCATTCGGCTGGACGAAAGAGACCTGTCACCGCGAGTGCATCCAACATGTCGAGGAAGTGATTTCCTACGAAGGTGCGGACAAGATCGCGGCGATCATCATGGAAGGCGTAACCGGCTCGAACGGGCTGATCGTTCCACCGGATGATTACTGGCCGCGCCTTCGCCAGATTTGCGATAAGTACGGCATCCTGCTCATCTCTGACGAGGTGATGAGCGGATGGGGTCGCACCGGCAAGTGGTTCGCGGTGGACAATTGGAACGTGACGCCGGATATCATCACCACAGCCAAGGGCCTCACCGCCGGTTACGTGCCGTTGGGGGCGGTCATCGTTACCGATAAGATCGCCGAATATTTCGAGGATAAGATGCTTTGGTGCGGCCTGACTTACAGCGGTCACCCGCTGGCCTGCGCAGCCGGCGTCGCCACACTGGAAGTGTACGAGGAAGATGGCCTGATTGAGAACGCTGCGAAAGTGGGCAGGCACCTGGGCGTGCGGTTGGAGGCGATCAAGGCCATGCATCCCTCCGTGGGGGACGTACGCTATATCGGCCTGTTCTCGGCGCTGGAAATTGTCAAAAATCAAAAGACCAAGGAGCCGATTGACCCACTAACGGAAACGCAGAAGGTGCTGCGCGCTGAAGGCCTGTTTACGTTCAACTTCCACAATGTCTTGTTTGTCGTGCCGCCTCTGTGCATCACCGAGGTGCAGTTGGATGAAGGCTTGGCGATCATCGAGAAGGCGTTGACCGAGACGACGGATAAAATGGTTTCAAGTTGAAGGTTGCAGGTTAAAAAAGTTACATGCTCAACAAACATTCCACCCTCAACTATCAACTTGCAACAATGGAGGCAGAATGCAGAGAGTATTGAACTATGTCAACGGCGAGTGGGCGGAATCAAAGGTTACAGAGTTTGTTGAAGTTATCAACCCGGCAACAGCGGAGTTGATGGGCCGGACGCCGCTCGGCTCGAAAGCAGAAGTTGACGCGGCAGCACGTGCAGCCAGCCAAGCCTTCCCGGAGTGGCGGCGCACCCCGCCAACCGAGCGAGTCCAGTACCTCTTCAAGCTCAAGAACCTGCTGGAAGAACATTTCGAAGAGCTTTCTCGCCTGATCACGATGGAATGCGGGAAAACGCTGGAAGAATCGCACGGCGAAGTGCGCCGGGCTATCGAGAACGTCGAGATCGCCGGCAGCATACCAATCCTGATGCAGGGCTACAACAACGAGGATATTGCTCGCGGCATTGACGAGACGATGATCCGCCAGCCGGTTGGGGTCTGCGCGGCGGTTTGCCCGTTCAACTTCCCTGGCATGATCCCCTTCTGGTACATGCCCTACGCGCTGGCCTGCGGGAACACGTACATCGTCAAGCCTTCCGAGAAGGTGTCGCTGACGATGCAGTCCATCTTCCGCCTGATCGAGCAAACAGGGATACCGAAAGGCGTGGTCAACCTAGTCAACGGGGCAAAGGAGGCGGTGGATGGCCTCCTCGATCACCCGGATATTCGTGCGATCAGCTTCGTCGGCTCGACGCCGGTTGCCAAATATATTTACAGCCGCGCCTCGGCGAATGGCAAGCGGGCGCAGTGCCAGGGCGGGGCTAAGAATCCGATCATTATCATGCCGGATGCCGACATGGAGATGACGACCACCATCGTGGCCGACAGCGCCTTCGGTTGCGCCGGTCAGCGTTGCGCGGCTGCTTCGTTGGCGATCACGGTCGCGGAGGCGCGGGATGTGTTCACCGAATCGATCTGTGAGGCGGCCGCTGGACGCGTGACAGGCTATGGGTTGGATAAGGGCGTGCAGATGGGGCCGGTCATCACCCCACAGAGCAAAAGTCGAATCGAGGAACTTATCGGTAAGGGCCAGGGCGAGGGAGCCAGTGTACCCGTTGATGGTCGGAATCCGAAAATTCGAGGTTATGAACAGGGGAATTTCGTCCGCCCGACGATTTTGGTGGACGTGCCACCTGAAGGTGAGGTCGCCAAGACAGAAATCTTCGGCCCTGTCTTTGGTTTGATCCACGTGGACAGCCTGGATGAGGCGATTGCGCTGGCGAACAAGGGTCGCTACGGTAATATGGCCTGCATCTTCACAGGCAGCGGCGCGGCGGCGCGGAAATTCCGCTACGAGGTCGAGGCGGGCGACATTGGCATCAACGTCGGCATTGCTGCGCCGATGGCTTTCTTTCCCTTTAGCGGATGGAAAGAGAGTTTCTTTGGCGACCTGCATGGTCAGGGATGGGATGCCATCGAGTTCTTTACGCAAAAGAAAGTCGTGATCGAGCGTTGGCCGAAGGAGTGGTCGCGAAAATTCTAATGATGACCTAACCCCCGTTCCCCATTTCCTAAGAGGAAAGGGGGCAATTCGTGAAAGGAGGTACCGCGTAGTTCAAATATTATTTGAGGACTTTGATGACAGGATCTGCAACTAATTCGATAACCTACTTTTTTGGAGGAGGAATGAACTATGCCTGAACAAATGGCGTTTGCTCGTAAGGCCAGCGGTCTGGTACGCGGCCTTTCATTCGTTGATGCCTTCGGCGTTGGCTTCATGAACCAGGGCCTGACGCCCAGCATGTGGGTGATGATCAGTTTCGGCCTGGGCGTGTATACCGGCGGCAACCTGATCTGGGCCACTTTGCTCTCGGCGCTGCTATGCGGCGTCGGCTTTTCACTGGTCTGGGGTATCCTGGGCGGCTCGATGCCGCGCTCAGGCGGCGAATACATCTACAACTCGCGCATCATCCACCCGATCGTCGGCATCGCTGAATCCTTTGGCAATGCCTTCGTGTGGATCATGTGGATTTACGTACTCGCCCCTTGGACGGTGGATCCCGGCCTGGTCATGATGTTCGAGTTCCTGAACATGCCGGCCGCGGCCGAGTTCTGCACCCAACCGATTGCTTTGTTCCTTATTGCCAGCCTGGTGAACCTCATTGCCCTTTTGTTCGTTGTTTTTGGCGTGAAGGTTTTTGCAAGAGTGCAAAAGGTCATCATGGTTCTGGGCGTGCTAGGCTGCACGGTCATCCTGCTGGTTTTCACCTTCACCTCGCATGATGCGTTCGTCATGGCCTGGAACAACCTGTCGGCGCAGTTCGGCTCCATTGATTATGAAGGGTTCCTGACGGCGGCGCGGGCGGCGATCGCGGATGCCGGCGGCATCCTGCCCAAGACCTGGAACTGGTTCGACACGCTGGGCGTGATGGTGGCCGGCTCGTGGCTGTTCGCCTACAGTTACTGCATCACATTCATTGCGGGCGAGGTCAAGCGCCCCGATAAGACCATCATCCTGGCTAACCTGTCCGCTATCCTTGTACCGGCCGCCTTCATGATTTGGCTGGCGGCTGCCCTGTACAACTCGGTCGGCTTCGAGTTTCTCTCGGCCACGGCCTGGGTGGATAACATGGGCGAGGGTCTGGCGGGCTACACGCTGCCCTGGGCGCCTAATTTCGTCGGGTTGGCGGCGGTCATCAATCACAGCCCGTTTGTGGTTTTCATGATGGCGATGTCGTTCATCGTATTCAACCTGTGGTGGGTGGCGCTCTCCTACCTGGCTTTCCCGCGCATCCTGTTCGCCTGGGGCATGGATCGCATGGGCCCCAAGTGGTTCGCCGACATTGACTACCGCTGGGCTTCGCCGATCAAGAACCACATTCTGTGTTTCATTTTGGGCGAGATCGGGATTGCGATCTACGCTTTCGTCATGGACCCGATGACGGGACTCTCCGTGACCGGCATGGAGATCGTCTCGGTGTTTGGTATCACCGCCATCGCCGCGCTCATCTTCCCGTTCTCAAAGAAAGCCAAGCACATTTGGGAGGCCTCTCCCTATAAGAGCTGGAAGATCTTGGGTATTCCGGTCGTGACCATAGGTGCGGTCTTCAACCTGGTTTACCTGGGCATCCTCTTCTATTTCTTCTTCTTCATGAAGGAAATGGGAGAGCAGGAACTGGTCAAAGGCTCTTTAATCTTGTACGCGATCATCTGGGGTCTTGGCATCGCCTGGTACTTCTACTGGAAAGCGCGCAACAAGAAAGTTGGCGTGGATGTCAAAATGACCTTCGGCGAGTTGCCGCCTGACTAACCAGTATTCAGTAATCAGTGATCAGTTTGCCCTCACCCCCAATCCCTCTCCCGACCCTTCGCCTGTGCTCCCTGGCCTGACCGCCAGGGCAGGCAGGGCAAGTCTTGAGAGAGGGGCAGGGGTGAGGGGTAATTGGAGATTTCAATGGGCAAGGCCATCAAGATCTTCTTCGTGACCGATATTCACGGCTCGAACACATGCTATCGTAAGTTTTTAAATGCGCTCAAGGTCTATAACGTTGACGTGGGCATCTTGCTCGGCGACCTGACTGGCAAGGTCTTGGTGCCGCTGGTCGAGAAAGCCGGCGGCGGCTGGGAAACCACTTTGATGGGTACTCATACCGAGGTGGCTACGCAGGAAGAACTAGACAAACTCAAGAAGACCATCGAGATGATGGGTTATTACTGGGTTCACCAGACTCCCAATGAGTTCCATGAATTTCAAGCCGATCCCAGGAAAGTTGACACATTATTCAAGCAATTGATGCTGGCGCGCCTGAATGAGTGGATCGCCCTGGCCGACGAACGCCTGACCGGTACCAGTTACAAAGTGTACATGGCAGCCGGCAACGACGATCACTTCGAAGTAGATCAGGTCATAGAAGATTCAGCCGCGATCGTCAATTGCAACAATAAGAATGTGCCTGTCGGTGAACATGAGATGATCACTTTCTCCTGGGCGAACCCGACTCCCTGGAACACACCCCGCGAGAAGCCGGACGAGGAACTAGAGCCAATGCTGGAAGAGTTAATTGCTAAGGTGAAAGATAAATCGAGCGCTATTTTCAACTTCCATGCACCGCCTTACGGTTACGCCCTCGACCTGGCTCCCAAACTAGACGAGAACCTGGTCCAGGCCGCT
>Ga0315289_10007967_pt1 | contig 15359 bp, 19 predicted proteins | sample YL17G11_40_MG_FD_203452 | JGI IMG/M metagenome (GOLD analysis project Ga0315289, IMG submission 203452) | Sediment microbial communities from Yellowstone Lake, YNP, Wyoming, USA - YL17G11_40 | ecosystem: Environmental > Aquatic > Freshwater > Lake > Sediment | place: USA: Wyoming | collected... | reverse complement strand
TGATAACCTGTGATGGATGAACCGTCAAAACCCATACCTCTTTCTAATGCGCCCTTTAACTCACTGTCGGTTATGGCAAAGCTTTTTACCTGCCCTAATACGTCGGTAAACCATAGCCTGATAAACTTCACATCCTTATCCTTTACCAGTTTTAAAATATCCTCTTTCGTCCTCTTTGTCATTTTGTTCTCCTTTTTTGTTAATGGTTTGTTTAATTTAACCGTTTTATAAATGCTCTTTTTCATCCTATTGCCACACCTCCTGTCTCGCCTGTCCTGATTCTTATACATTGTGGCAAATCCAGAACAAATATCTTGCCGTCACCAATCTCTCCGGTCTTTGCACCTTTGATGATTGCTTTTATAGTCGGTTCAACGAAATTCTCATTAACGGCAATCTCAAGACGAATCTTACGCAAGAGATTGCCTGTCTCTTTTGTACCGCGGTAAATTTCGGTAATACCTTTCTGTCGACCGTGACCTAAAACTTCGCTTGCCGTTATAAGATTAACTTCAGCTTTATAAAGTTCATCTTTTACTTCTTCTAATTTGTCTGGCTGAATTATAGCTATTATTAGCTTCATAATATCATCTCCTATGTTAAAAGTAGCGAGTAGCAAGTAGAGAGTAGAGAGATTTTTATTTTTCTCGCTACTCGCTACTCGTTACTCTCTACTCCAAGATAGTATACGCTCTCTCATGATGCTGGGTAAGATCAAGGCCCATCAACTCTTCTTTCTCGCCGACCCTTACGCCGATAACCAAATCTACGAGTTTATAAATAACAAAGGTAACAGTAAAGGTATAAACCAAAGTTACCAAAACCGCTAAAAGCTGCACCAGAAATTGTCTTGGATTACCGAAGAATAATCCATCTGCTCCTGCAGGATTTACTAACTTAGAAGCAAATAGTCCTGTTGCCAAAGCACCCCACATACCGCCGATACAGTGCACGCCAAAGGCATCGAGGGAATCATCGTAGCCTAATTTAGGCTTTATGATGCTTACTGCGGTAAAACAGAAAATACTTACCAACAGACCAATGATAATCGCGGGCATGACGCTGACATATCCTGCTGCAGGCGTAATCGCAACTAAACCTGCAACTACGCCGGAGGCCGTGCCGAACATAGTGGGCTTTCCGTTACGCAACCATTCAATAAACGCCCAACTTAAACCTCCTGCTGCAGCTGCGGTGTTGGTAACCACAAAGGCATTTACCGCTAACCCATTTGCCGCAAGAGCGCTTCCGGCATTAAAACCAAACCAACCAAACCAAAGAAGGCCTGTTCCTAACGTTACAAAAGGAAGACTATGTGGCGCTGGTATATTAGAATCTAAATTTTTTCTGCGACCAATGATCAGGGCAGTGACCAACGCAGCGATACCCGCATTGATATGCACTACAGTTCCGCCGGCAAAATCTAAAGCACCCAAATTTTTTAACCATCCTCCCACTCCCCATACCCAATGAGCTAACGGGTCATATACAAAAGTTGCCCAGAGCAAAGTAAAAACTAGGAATGCGGAAAACTTCATTCTTTCTGCGAAAGCACCTATAATTAAAGCCGGCGTAATAATTGCAAACATCGCCTGATATATCATAAATGCCTGGTGCGGTATTGTTGCTGCGTAATCCGCATAAGGCTGGAAGCCAACCCCCTTTAAACCAAACCAATGCATACCTCCCCAAAATCCTTTGGCAGGACCGAAAGAAAGACTGTAACCAAAAAGTACCCATTGCAGACTAAGTACACACATGATAATAAAACACTGCATGAGTACACTTAGCATATTCTTCTTTCTCACCATACCGCCGTAGAAAAAAGCAAGTCCAGGACTCATCAGTAGAACGAGAGCAGAAGAAATCAAAACCCACGCCGTATCACCTGAATTAAGCATCTCTCCTCCTCTCGATGAGCCCCGATGTAACGTCGGGGCGAATTGACCCCGAGCGGCCAGCTATTATTCCAAGCCGCGAGGGGCTTTTGCTTGCTTATTTATCCCTCGCAAGCAACTCATAACTTATGTTTGCTCGGGATTGTTTTGCCTATCTTTTTTACGGGCAAAACAAAAAGGCGTCCATTTTCCGTCATCGGAATTACGGACGCCTTAGTCCTGCGCTTTCTCTACTTAGTATTTATACCCTACTCTTTATTCGCTTTCGGTCGCTACTTCGCGAGAGACAACTCTCTTTGTCTTTGCTTTTTTAAAGTTTGTTAGCACATTATTACCATTAGAAAATTCTTCGCACTGCAAAACAGGCGGATCCTTGATGAAAATACAGGTCTCAACCTGTATGCAGGTACAACATAATCCTTTCCTTTTCATGACTACCTCCCTACCGCTACTTTTAATCGGCGCTGATTTACATGGTTCTGGAATTTATTGTTTCCCTTACCGTTTAAGATCGCCTCTGCCTCTTTACGATAAGCATCCATCACATAAAGAATACCACTAACCTGCGCTGCTTCTTCGGTAAGACTCATCAGATCCTTACGGGAAATAGTAGCGAGCCTAAAGTTCCTGCTTCCGGCCATCAGCTGCTGAAGGCCAACCTTGATTTTCTGGACAAAAGAATATACCCCTACAGCACCTAAGGGAATATCTTTCATATCATTACCATACTTCTCCGCTAGTTCTTCGTAACAAACAAAAATTTCTTTTTCTGTTTTGCCGTAATCTGATACAGTGGGAGGAAGCTTGTCTTCTTTGATCCACTGAGCGATGTTTTTCCCTACCATTCCCGGAATCATCAATGCCCTGCCCATACAAACTGCTTTCACATAGGGAGCGCCCATAGCAATCACTTTAAAAACATGGTCTTCGGTAGAAAAACCTCCGGCAATGGCAATATCCGGAACGTGCATCCCTTTTTTGGCTAATTTTTGAGCAAATTCATAGGTCAGCGCTTCCAGATAAAAAGTAGGAATCCCCCACTCTTCCATCATCCGCCAAGGGCTCATCCCAGTTCCTCCTGGTGCACCGTCAATGGTTAAAAGGTCAATTCCTGCCATTGAGGCATATTTAATCGCCATCGCCAATTCACGCATGGAGTAGGCTCCAGTTTTTAAGGTGATGCGCTTAAACCCTAAATCCCGCAGGCGCTCTACCTCGGCTAAAAACGACTCTTCTGAAACAAAACCCAAACGGGAATGGCGTTCAAACTCTTTTATTGCACCATCTTTAAAAGCCTTCTGGACTGCCTCTAAAGAAGGATCCGGAGTAACAATATAGCCGCGTTTTTTAAGCTCAAGCGCCCTTTCTAAGCTCTTTACCTTTATCTCTCCGCCAATACACTTTGCACCCTGGCCCCATTTCAGCTCTATGGCTTCAAGATTATGCTTCTTTCTCGCATACTCAGCTACACCTAGGCGCGTATCCTCCACATTCATCTGGACTAATATCTCACCATAACCCTCATGGAATCTTTTATAAATTTCGATGCGCCGGTCCATATCTGGTGAATTTTTGACTTTACCTTTGTTATCGAGTTCCAAATCCGGATCTATACCGCAAACATTCTCACCGCATACAAGGGTAATGCCGGATATAGCAGCACCTACTGCAACATGCTCCCAATTTCTTCTGGCGATTTCCGTTGAACCTAATGCACCAGTAAATATGGGAACTTTCATGCGCACTTTAGAATTCCAACCATACTCGGTCTCTGTATTCACATCAGGAAATTTGGTATTATCGGGGTTTCCCACTGCATCCTGAGGTAAACCTTTTGCACCTAAGGCATAACCTTGAATATTTAAATGCGAGTAATCCACCGGATAATCTTTATCTGCACCAGCAGTCACATCCCCAAAAGGACCGGGATAAATTACTTCCCGGCTGCGAAAAGAAGCCCTAAAAATCTCGCAATTTCCTTTACAGCCATCAACACATCGAGAACAAATACCTGAAGCTGGTACCACATTTTTGGAACGATTAAACGTTCCAGTTGCATCATTTGCATTTGGTCTGCCTAAATTCATTTTGCTCCTCCTTTTTTTACTCTGCTCATGTTTTTAGTTTAATCCCGCCTGGGATTAAGGCAACTAGCCTTATGAACAGCTGGCTACTTCGCCCCGGTTAAATGTTTCATATCCGTTGCCAAAATAATCGCCTCCGCTACTTCGCGCATGGTCTTGCGATTATCCATACTGTACTTACGAATTTTTAAATATGCCTGCTCTTCAGTTAACCCTTCATCTCGCATCAGAATGCCTTTGGCACGCTCAAGTCTTTTACGAACTTCCAGCTCCTCCTGAATTACCTTGCTTTTTACCAATAACTGCGTATTCTCAATGGCTACCGCTGCTTGATTGGCAATGGTAGTCAAAACTTCAATTTCTTCATCGCTAAAATTGTATGGCTTGGAAGTATAGCAATTAATCACGCCGATAACTTTGCCTTTTACGGACATCGGCACACACAATAAAGAGCTTAACCCTTCTTTCTTAGCGATATCTTTATGTTTGTACTCATGCTCTTTAGTCACGTCTTTTACCGCAATAGGCTTATTCTCTAAAGCTACCTTGCCGGCAATGCCCTCTCCGATTTTAAGAGGCGGCTTTCTATTGTACTCTTCACTAATACTCTGCGTGGCGCGTACTACCAGTTCATTTGTTTTCTCATCAATCAGCATCAAAGAGCAAATATTCGAGCCCAAAACTTCCGCAGTAACTGTAACAATCAAACGCAGAATATCGTCTAAGTAAAAATCCGAAGTAATGGCTTTACTAATTTTGGATAGAGCTTTAATCTGTTCCGTAAAAGATTTATGCATGGCTCAATTTATCCCTCGCAGTTTAGACTAAACATTGCTCCACCTGCTCGGGATTATTTCGGCCAGACAACTTACGTTCGCTTGCGCTCCGTAAGTTGTGGCCTCAATAAAAAAAGGCGCTTTACGCCGAATAAACCGGCATAAAACGCCATTGTTTTACTAAAAGAAATACCCTTATTTGTTAGCTAAACCTTGCTAACCAAAGGAACATTCCTTTTAATTTTTCAGACGCTGAAATGAAAAGGACAATAAAAAAAGGCGTTAAAAAACGCCTTTGTCCCTTTCTCGCACCAACTTTGTGCCTTTTTTCTAATTATCAATTAAAAGATAACATATTATTTTGGGTTTGTCAAGTAAAAATTAGCAGCTGCTGTTTAATTTTTGCTTGATGCCGAATAAACTTATTCGGCGCAAGAAAATTGCTAACTGGCGTTTAATTTTTGTCCCGAATGTAGCGTCTCTTTTTAGTGTCACTTCGGGATCCCGATAAATAGCTAAATAAACTCACTTCATTCGGGACTTGATGCCGCAAATACTTTTGCGGCGCAAGTATATTTTATCAATATTCCTCTGTTCGAATGGCGGGTCATCTCTTTTCTTGGGGGGCGAGTCTTTGTTGCAGAAATTCTCTGAATTCCTGGGGATACTCTATCTTAGCTGTGCCTGCAGTACATTTATTGATACTATCCATAATTTTGGGCATTTTTGAATAGGGTACACTAATTATGAGTTTATCTTTTTCCACGTTACAGATTTTTCTGGCTGTGTAGTCATAGAATGACAAATTAACCTCATCCTTTAATAAAGGATAAATTATAGACATCCTGCAGGTAGGCCCGCCGATCTTAATCTTAGGCATATTGCCATCGATAAAGGTGGCCAGCGTCAGAAGTCGGCAGGCAGACTCGGCATTGCAGATAAAGATGACTAACTGGGGTTTAAATTCGCATTTTTCCATTGGGCTCAACACAAAATAGGAATTAGAATTATCCGGGACCTCATCCATCTGAGAGACTAAATTATCCAAGGCCTCGTATGAACAGAAGAGTTTCTCTCCCTCCACCACAAATTTCTTTATCATATTCAAGACCTTGGGGTCTTTAATCCTATGAAAGCCTAAATGCCAACTGGCGCCAAAACAGGCGTTATTTTCTTTATTAATTTGTAGAGTCTGGCCCCTGCCCGCATCTAAGATCGCCCGGCAAATACGCAATTTTTTCTCGGAGGTTTTAGAAGAAAGCGGTTCTTTTATACAACTTACCGCTACCGGGCTATATTCTAAATTCAGGAGGCCCTTTAGAATCAAAGAAAAATCCTGCCATTCTTTTTTCTCCGCCATACTTTGCTCCTACAGAAAAATATTTCTATTTATGATTATTTAACGCAGATTTCCGCAAATCCAACGCAGATTCTCGCAGATTTGTCTTTTGAATAAGAATATCTGCGTATATCTGCGTTACAAAACTGTCGGCAAACAGGTGTCTGCGACCATCTGCGTTTAGAAATTTTATTAACAAATCAAAGCAGTAGACCCAACAAAACAGCAGCTACCAATGACAGGCTTGCACCAAAACTGAAGGCAATTGCCGCGCCAAACCGCTGCCAGAGAATACCCATGATTAAACTGGCAGGAAATGCACATAATCCAATAACTGTGTGAAATATACCATAGGCAGTGGCTAAAACTTCTTTCTCCTCTACTAAATCTGCTACATATGCTCGCAACGCCGCCTCACTCAAACCATAATATAAACCATAGAGCGCCATAAAAACCCAAATAAGGCTCTGGGTCTTAGAAAAGGCAAAACCCAGATAAACTGCTCCATAAACAAAGAATGCCAAAAGTATCACTTTCTTTCGGCCGATTTTATCTGATAAACTACCCGAGGGAACTGAAGAAATAGAACTGACAAAGTTAAGCACCAGCCAAAGTACAGGTATGAACAATAAATGTATGCCTAAATCTTTTGCCCGTAAGATTAAAAATGCGTCGCTGGAATTGCCTAAAGTAAATACACCCAAGATAAAGACAAATATTCTAAAATCTTTATTAAAATATTTTAAAGATACTGGTTTTGTCTGTTGTGTTTGAGACTGAACTCGTGCTTTCTCCTTAACAAAAAATATTATGATGAAAATTGCCACCAGCGCAGGCAAGAATGCAACTAAAAATACTAAACGTAGATTATTATTTAATATAGGTAAAATTAAAAAGGCAGCTAAAGGCCCTAAGAATGCGCCCAGATTATCCATTGCGCGCTGTATGCCGAATGCTACTCCCCGTTCTTGGGGAAGGCTTGAATCAGCAACCAGGGCGTCTCTGGGAGAGGTACGAATTCCTTTACCCACTCTATCCATAAACCTAACTACCAAGACATGCCATCCTGCAGTAGCTAGATAAAGGAAGGGCTTGCTTATTGTGGATAGGCCGTATCCTAAAAAAATTATCGGCTTTCTTTTTTTTATCTTATCAGAGAACCATCCTGAAACCCCCTTTAATAAACTGGCGCTGCTCTCGGCAATGCCTTCAAGCAACCCAATAAAACTGGTGCTTACTCCTAAAACGCTGGATAAGAATATTGGTATAAGCGGATAAATCATCTCGCTGGAGATATCATTAAAAAGACTCACTAAACCTAAACTGAAAATATTCTTATCTAATTTACGTCTGGGCATGTTATTTTTTAATGGAGAGGGAATTTATAAACCCAATGCCTGGCTGATTCTTTCTTTGTCGAAACCGACAATAATTTCTCCGTCGATATCCAATACCGGAACGCCCATCTGACCAGAAACCTTGATCATCTCTTCTACTGCCTGGGGGTTGGAGGAGACATCGATATCCTCGAACGCGATATTGTTCTCCTTTAAGAATTGTTTTGCCCTGATACAGAATGGGCAGGTGGGTGTGCTATAAACCTTTATGTTTTTGTTCATATTAGCCCTCTTATTTTAAAGAGTAATCATTTTAAACGCAGATTTACGCAGATAAAACTTTAAATCTGCGACCATCTGCGTGAAATCTGCGATTATCTGCGTTTAGAGATTTCATTCTAATTTATCAGTATCTAAATTATAAATTCTTCTTTAAATCAGTTAACTGTCTAAGATGGTTTTGTTCCTGCAGGATCAGATCATCGACAATTTTACGCTCATGTTCCGGAACCGTCTTTTTCATACCTTCATAAAAGAGAATGGAATCCTTCTCGAAGCCTATTCCCGTATCTACAGCCTCTTTATCGCTTTTTATTTTCTTGGCTATGTCTTTGCCTTTATCTTTTTGGGTAAATACATAATTACTGGCCAAAGCATTCATATAGGCGAAATATTCTCCGGGGTAGGATTCAACCGGCTGATAACTTTCTGTTTTTCCCAATATCTTTTGAAAAATAACTATGTGTTTTTCCTCTTCGCCTTTAAGATATTTAAAGAGCTCTGCCGCCTTTTTCCGCCAAAATTCTTGGCGGACCCGCCGATCTTTGTGGCGGGGATTTTCCAGATTCCTTGCCAGGATATCGTAGAAATCTCTACCGTTTTTCTCAATCTGAATTCCCAACTCTACTATTTCGCTACCGGAAAAAATATTACCCATATCCACCTCGCTTATCTTAAATTAGGGCGCCACAAAAGTGTCGCCCTTAGGCTGGAACGATTTTTGTGACAGCCTATTATCTTAAATTAGAAGGAGTAAGATTGACGGCTTCCTTGATTTTTATTACAATCAGATACTGGGGTTTAGGCAAGAGGGCTTCGGGATGACGCGGATGGCCCTTTTCTCCATGAATATTATTGATAACCCTCTGAGAAATTCTGCCGGTTATCTTTTCATCCCAGGCTTTGATAATTTCAGGACTAAACTCATCCTCCTTAATAATCTTGCCCTCACCCTTCAGGCAGTAGCCTTTAAATTTATGTTCATCTACCGCTGTGATACTTATATGAGGATTATATTTTAAATTATCAAATGTCTTGCCCTGATAAAGATCAAACAAATAAACAAACCCTTCGGGGTCTATCTTTACCAGACCCTTACAAGAACAATGCGGCATTCCATATCTATCAATAGTAGAAACAATGACGAAATTCTGATTAGAAAAGAAATTTATTATCTCTTCTGGCAGTTTTTTCAGTGGAGCCCCCCGGACTAAAGTCCGAGGCGCCTTTATTCTCTTTGATGAAAAATTCCCCATAATTGGGCTGCTTATTTCCAAGGCTCCCTCCCGGGGCTGTATAATATTCATCCCTCCCTACGGTACCGCTGGAATGGATTTCTGCCGAGGGATTAAGAGACTAGAGACTTCTTGCAGCTAAATATTTGCCTCGGCTATCCAGCGACCGCGGGAATTACAGTCCTCAATGACTATAAGCCTGCCTCGCTAATCCAGGCACCGTGCAGATTACAAAGTTCTATTACGCTAAGTTTGCCACTTGAAACCTTAAGGTGGAGCGCAGCTGCTGGATTGAGCTTATCAGGAGTTAAGATTACCCTGGAAATAAACTCATTGTCTATATAAAAGTCGATGTGAGCAATATAGTGCTTGGCTTCCATGGGGTGTTGAATCTGGCCAATTTTTACATGTACATCTTGACAACCCTCGGGGATTAAACTACATTTTTTTACAACAGCAATAATCGGTAGGTGCTTTTTCTCTAACTCGGTTAGATTATTTACATCCTGGGCAGTCTTTATAGCATCCCCTCTTTCTTCAAAAGATGTCTTGGGTGCACCACACACAGGACATCTCTCTGGTGCACTACCATTTATGGATATAAACCCACAAACCTTACATACATATCCTTTCATAGCATTAGCCCTCTTTCATTTAACCAGAAACGATTGCTTGCCCTGAATCATAAGCCTTTTTTAAAATCTCTGGTTGTTTTAGTATACTTGCCTTTCCATCAATGCCTGTACAGAAAAGCTCACCCTTATAGTCTGCATCAATTGTAGCAAAGAAATTTTTAACGATCGACTTGGCATTTTCAAAGAAATCTTTTTTTGTAGAGCCTTCTACGGAAAAAAAATAACCTCTCTTGTTTTTTTTAAATATATCCTTCCCCAATATATACTTTGCCCTCCAGATACACTGAAAACGGTCTATCATCATTTTTGTCTGGGCAGTTATGCTCCCAAAGAATATAGGGGATGCCAAGACGATAACATCTGCAGCTTCAATTTTTTTATAGAGAAGCTGCATATCATCTTCTACTATGCAGGTGCCATCATCCCGTAGTCCGTCGCACTCCAAGCAAGGAGAAAATTTAAGTCTGGCTAATTCTACCTTTTCTGTTTTGGCGCCTTTTTCTTTAGCTGCCTCCAGTACCTTGCTAAGTAAGATATCGGTATTACCGCCTATCCTGGGGCTACCCATTATGCCTAAAATATTCATGGCTAAGCGCCTAGTTTATCTTAATAATTTTTAGGGCGTCACAAAAGTGCCGCCCTTAATCATAGGCTGGAACGCTTTTTGTGACAGCCTATTAATAATTTTCACAAAGGAGTTCATAATATGCTTGGGGATGAGCACATGCAGGACAATCTTCGGGAGCTTCTTTACTCTCATGCACATATCCACAATTGCGGCATTTCCATTTGACTACAGTATCCTTTTTGAACACCTTGCCTTCTTTTAAATTTTTAAGCAGCTTTCGGTATCTCTTCTCATGCTGCTCTTCTACTTCTGCTATTTCCTTAAATTGGACTGCCACTTCTTCGAAACCTTCTTGACGCGCAACCGTTTCAGCTTCTTTGTAAAGCTTTGTCCATTCAAGATTTTCTCCGGACGCAGCAGCTCCTAGATTCTGGGCTGTATCTCCAATAACGCCGGCTGGATAACTTGCCACAATTTCCACCTCCCCACCCTCTAAGAATTTAAAGAACCTCTTAGCATGCTCTTTTTCATTATCAGCGGTCTCTAAGAATATTCCGGCCATCTGCTCGTAACCCGCCTTTTTTGCCACAGAGGCAAAATAGGTATAGCGATTCCTTGCCTGTGACTCTCCTGCAAAGGAAGCCAATAAATTCTTCTCCGTCCTTGTTCCCTTTATGCTCTTCATATCTCCTCCTTCAATGAGCAGACAATTTATGGAAGCACTAGCGACATAAATTGTAGTCCGCCATTATTTAGTGGCGGACGTCTGCGAATTGAATCCCCCACCACTTTTTGTGGATGGTATGGATTTAATATTATACTTAATAACAAATTTACCTTTTGACTTAACCCCAAGCACTTTTTCAAAAAGTGGTGGGGGACAAATTCGGACATATAAGTTATGTCGCAAATTGTTTTAAAATAAAGCTCCATAACTTATGTCCTCATTGGACTTTCTCAAACATATCCTTGCCAACCCCGCACTCAGGACAGACCCAGGTATCTGGCAAATCACTAAAGGCTGTTCCCGGCTTAATCCCTTGTGTTGAATCACCAACTGCCGGGTCATAGATATATCCGCAAACCGTGCAACGATATTTTTCCATCACCTGAATTCTTATTTACACCATTTTGGAAGCAAAATCTTTGCCAAATTCATAACAGCGCTTTAGCTCAACATCATCCGGAACATATTTAAAGCCTAATCCAGGTTGAGCCAATTCTATTCCCGTCTCTTTAAGAATATCCTCAATTTCTTTCACAGCACCACCTGACCAGCCGTAAGAGCCAAAGGCGCAGGCAATCCTCTTTTGAGGCCGCAGACCCTTTAAAAATTCTAGGAACCCGGCAATAGAAGTGAGCATATCATTATCATGTGTCGATGAGCCAATGACGAAGCCTTTGGCATCCAACATCTCTTTGATTACTTCAGTACGATCAGATGTCGCGATATCAAAAAGTTTTACATCCAATCCCGCAGCGATTATACCATCGGAAATCTTTCTGGCCATCTTTTCGGTTGCGCCCCACATCGTCTCATAGACAATTACGGCTTTTGGCTTAGTCTCATTTTTTGCCCAAGATACATATGCATTCACAATCTTGGCCGGGTCTTTGCGCCAGATAATCCCGTGGCTGGGCGCGATTATCTTAATAGGGATATTCATCTTTTGCACTTCCTCGATCTTTTTTAAGACCAACCTGCTTAACGGCCAGAGGATATTGCCATAATATTTTGCCGCTTCATCCATCAGCGCAGAAGAGTCCACCTCATCGTCAAATCTCTGGGAGGTAGCAAAATGCTGGCCAAAGGCGTCATTGGGTAAAAGAATTGCGTCTTCAATTAGATAACTAAACATGCTATCCGGCCAATGCAACATGGGCGCCTCAAGAAAGGTCAAGGTTTTCCTGCCCAATTTTAATTTGTCGCCGGTTTTTACAACTTGAAAATCCATATCTAAATAATAATGTTTAAATAAACCCTCTTTGCACTTTGCTGTGCCAAAGACCTTGGCCTTGGGACACAGTTTTAGTATTGCCGGAAGCGCTCCAGAGTGGTCTGTTTCTACGTGGTTAGCAATGATATAGTCGATTTTTTCAGGCGGAATAATCTGTCTGATTCTTTCAATCATCTCATCGCTAAAAGGACCATAGACCGTATCCACCAAGGCAATCTTGTCATCTACAATAAGATAGGCATTATAGGTGGTTCCTCTTTTTGTGGTATAGGTGTGCCCATGGAAGTTCCTGACGTTCCAGTCAATAGCCCCTACCCAATGCACCTGTTTATAAATTTCCATAGCATATCCTTTTTTTAATAAATCCCTATTAGGAACTATCTAACGCAGATTTTCGCCCCTCGACTTCGCTCGGGGTCCTTCGAGGAATCCTGAGCGAAGCGAAGGGCAGATTGTTTTTAACTATCTGCGTATATCTGCGTTAATATCTGTCAATAAACTAATATCTGCGACCATCTGCGTTTAAGAAATTCCATTTTAATTTAACGGTGCCTAATAACCTGCAAAATTCTCCGTAACAATCTTATCTTGAGATAAAACCAAATCATCAGTAAGAATTTTCTTCATGGCCTCGACCATTAAAGGAGGCCCGCAGATATAAAATCTTCTTTGATTATAATCCGGGATTTCTTCTTTGATAACCTGACTGTTAATCCGGCCGGTTCTACCATGCCATTGGGCTTCAGCTTCGGAAAGGATATTTACAACCTTTAAATTCGGACAATCCTTCTGCATTATAGCAAAATCATCACTAAAGGCAATATCTTTGGTAGTGCGGTTTGCATAAATTAAAACCACGTCTGTGCCAATTTTTTTATCCACCACGAACTTTATGATACTCCTTATAGGGGTTATCCCAATGCCGCCGGAAAGAAAGGCTATTCTAGGATATTCGCCCACAAAGGTAAATGCGCCAAAGGGGTATTTTATCTTCAATCGCTCACCGGGCTTTAATTTATCCAATATCTTGGAGTATTCACTCTCCGTTATTTTTTTGGTAAACTCAATAAAACCTTTTTCCGTGGGGGAATTTGATATAGAAAAATAATGGTTTATTTCTTTTCCGTTTTCTTTGACGAAGACCTGGAGAAACTGACCGGGCTTAAAATCTACCTCTTCAAAAGTTTCCAAACGAAAGCTTTTTACGTTGTATGTCCGGGCAATTACTTCTTTTAATTCTAGTTCTAATTCATTTGCCATAATATATCTGCCTCCCTATCTTAAATCACCTAAGGAATTTTTTGTCTATATGGCAATAACCTCTTTCACACCTGGTACTTCTTGTTTAATCAATTTCTCAACGCCCATCTTTAGAGTCATCTGGCTCATCGGACAACAACCGCAGGCGCCGGTCAATTTGACCTTGACTGTTCCGTCGGGACTAACATCTATGAGCTCAACATCTCCGCCATCGGCTTGTAACATTGGCCTAATCTTTCCTAGAGCTGCTTCTACTTTCTCTTTCATTATTTCCTCCTAATTATTATCTAACGCAGATTTACGCAGATTGTATAAGTATATCAGATCATCAGAGAATCAGTGGGTAGAATATCAGATTATCAGAAAAATTTAATCTTTTAATCTGATACCCTGATATGCTGATAAGCTGCCTACTGGTATCCTGATTTTCTGATATTCATAGAGTTTGATCTGCGACCATCTGCGTTTAAGAAATTTATTTTTAAATTAAGGGTATCTTTTTAAGATTTTAGTGGAGCCGCCGGACTAAAGTCCGGGGCGCCTTTTTGTACTTTGAAAAAATATCCCGTACAGTTCTGACAACTATCTTTAGGGCTCCCTCCCGAGGCAACACCGCATTCATCCCCGGGTTGAAACCCGGAGATTTCTGCCGAGGGATTTAAATATTCCTTAGGACTGCTAATTGGTTTTAGACAGAACTTCTGTTGGAGGCAACCAACTAAATCATTTGAGATAAAGGTAGGTTCCCAAAGCCCAACGTACATTCCCCGGCTATTAAAATACAACAAAGTCAATAATATTGCAACTGGTTTTTGTACCAGCCAAAATAGCCCTAACCTTAAAAAACTAACTATTTTAATTGCTTCCATTTTCCCTCGCCAACACACTCTCGGGCGTATTTGCACCAATCCACGCAAGATGGTAATCTTTCTCTACAGACCAAATTCTTGCATTTCGGGCATTTAACCTTTACCTCGTCAGAAAAGATTTCTACCTTGTAGCCGCAATCCGGGCACTTAATTGTCTCGACTTTAACATTTCTGCTATCCTGACCAGGACATTTATTCATCGCTTTAGTCTATCTCCCTTTATTCCAATGGTAATATCTGCAAAAGGTATATCCTTGCCAGAGTCAGCAATAGCTGACTTGATTACACTGGTCAATCCAAAACAACAAGGTACTTCCATATGAGCACAGGTTATAGATTTAATATTGTTATTCTTTAAAATCTGGGTTATTTTCTCTTGGCAAATTTCAATGTCATCCAGTTTAGGACAACCTACGAGCAATATCTTTCCTTTTAATAAATCCTCATGAAAATTCGCATAAGCAAAAGGAACACAGTCTGCGGCAATTAATAAATCTGCATTATCAAAATATGGGGCATTGGGTGGGACTAACATAATCTGCACCGGCCATTGACTAAGCTGCGATTCTGACTTATAGACAGATTTTTCTTCTTTAGGCGCTTCTTTTTTTCTAAAATCCATCATCTTTGAGCCGGGACACGCCGAGAAACCGTCTGTATGATGTTTATGTAGGAATTCTTCCTCAAGAGGATTTTCTATGCCTTTCTCTTTAAGATAGTCTATCGCCTGCATAAGATATGCGTGTTCGTTATGCTCTTTAAGATGGTGTAAATGCGCCTTTATCACATTAATTCCTTGTTTTACAATATTGGCCATAACCTTTCTCTCATCGTATTTTTCGGCTTCTCTTTTCTCGATAGTAATTGCGCCCTCTGGGCAATGTCCTATACAAGCACCCAGGCCATCACAGAATAAATCACTAATCAGTCTAGCCTTGCCATCAATAACTTGTAATGCGCCTTCAGGGCAATTGGGAATACATTGGCCGCAGCCATTGCATTTTTCTGCATCAATCTTTATGATCTTTCTTTTTGACATAAATTGGCCTCTCTATTTTAATAAAGACGCTATACTAATAGACTCCAACTTCCTCAGCATATCCTTTTCAATAGCATCTATT
>Ga0315289_10007964_pt1 | contig 15361 bp, 11 predicted proteins | sample YL17G11_40_MG_FD_203452 | JGI IMG/M metagenome (GOLD analysis project Ga0315289, IMG submission 203452) | Sediment microbial communities from Yellowstone Lake, YNP, Wyoming, USA - YL17G11_40 | ecosystem: Environmental > Aquatic > Freshwater > Lake > Sediment | place: USA: Wyoming | collected... | reverse complement strand
AGCTTCCTTTTTGCCCTTTGGTCCTGTTTGCTTATCTTCTGTTTGCGACTCTTGTCCTTATCCTTCTGGCCTTTGTCTCCCATTGCCTACCTCCTTTTGCCTTTGTCCGTTATCTTTTCGCCGCGAGGGCGCCGCTGCGTCGTCAGTTCTGTCTTTGCATACTTTTATGAGTATGCCTGTTTAGACAACGCCGGACTCACCTGCCAGGATGGAGCGCAGGGGAATCATGGGCTGGAGCAGCCGCTTGTTCGGCTTTGGCCCTCTTCTGCCTTCGAACGAGTCTCGGTCCCAGCAAGGTCTGCCTCTTTCGTAGGTCTGCGAATATTGCATGGACGTCAAAATTGAATTGCCTTGCGAGTTGCTCGCGTACCTGCCTAACTTCAGAGACAATCGGGTCTTCCCACATACGATTACTCTCCCATCAGTTCCTCAGGCGTGCATATCACTGGCATGTTATATCCTTGCTGGTTGCACACAACGGCAACCCGTCGGATTATCTGTGCGTTGGCCAGGTGTTTGCAGTTCCATGTCAGAAGGTAGTCCATATCGTTGATCGTGGCAATTGCGATATGAGCCGCATCCCTGACAGCATGGGACGGAATGGCGCCGCTGCCTATGATCGCCGCTGTAAGGGATTCAGCCTCTTCCGTAATCTCAAGGACCGGAAAACCGCTGATCATTGCCATTCTCGTTTTCGCCTCCTCGGGATCCCCGGCAGACACCTCATCAAGTAAGACTTGCGAAACGTAGCATTCGAAATTCTGGCGTCGCTCAAGCCACCAATCCTTGGTCGTTTGTTGATGAGCCGCAACAAGAAGGTCTCGGCTTGGATGAGACACCAGATAGCTTATGAAGGTTGTCTCGAGATAAACGGTTTCCATGCTCCGACCTTATTTCACTCATTCTATCACAAAGAGCACTCTTTCTGTTGCCCAACGAGGAGGCTCACCGGGGTGCCGTCTTTGCGCGTCCGGTGGAGCGCTTTGTTAGACCGATTGATTGCCGGGCCACTTTCAGCAAGCTGCGCAAGGCCTCATTGACCGAGGCTTCATCAGGAAATGCTGCAGCCACATCGGGACTGAGAAGAACGAGATTTGCTCCCTTTTTGTATTCCTCAGAATATTTACCCCTTATTCCTTTGCCCAAATGTTCTTGCCTGTATTCTTTACGCATTTGTTCGTGTTTAACCGTTTTCATATATTTTCCCTTCTTGTCTCGTTGCGCGTCTTGCGCTTATTATTCTTGTCCTTCCATGCCGTTCTGTATGAACGACAACCAGTAAATGGTTCATCCTTGAATAGCCAAAAGTGAGGAATCTGTGCTCACGTATCGAATGATCGGGATCGTTAAAGGTAATCGCCCGCGGATCGCCAAATACTGTTGACGCCTCATGAAAAGAGATACCATGCTTTTTGAGATTAGCATTTGATTTGTCCGGCTACCATTCAAATTCTATGTTTTATTTTGTCATGTTTATGCGTTTAAAGACCAAGCTCACGTGCCGCTATGGAGCGCAGCGGAATAGCGGTCAGGTGGAGCGCATTGTTAGCATCTCCTGATTTTTTCAATAGATTCTGCCATTAAATCTTTATTACGTGGATGGTCTTCCAACCGAAATGCACGCGTCAGACAAGAGACCGTGTTATCCTTGTCAATAGTACCAATTTCACCCACAGCCCACGCAGATAGATGACGTACAAAGGCTTCATTGTGCGATAGGAAGCCAAGTACCCTATGCAAGTTACTTTTTTGATTTTCCCCTAAACACACAAGAGAATAGAACGCGCCCACTTTGACAGAATCATCGGGGTCATGTGTCAGAGTATTTAAAACATTGATAATTTCAGCAGTTCTCTGCCCCAGTCTTCCGAGAGCAATCGCCAGAAATCTTCTAACATCGAAGCTCGCGTCATTAACAAGAGGTAGTAGTTCTGGTATTGCTGAGATACCCGCAGCGCCTAATTTCGCTATTGAACATACCGCCTCCCCTCTTGTAGCGGCATCTCTTGAACTCAACGAGACAATGAGGGCGTCAACTTGTGATTTTGCGCGAGGATCAATTTTTTGGGCAGTGTCAAAATAGGTCTGCCACAAAGGATCATTGCGGTGTTCGAGCAGGGGAGCCAACTTCAGCAAGGCTGGCTTTGCCAAATTTCCATAATTGCCCAGTGCAAGGATTGAATAACCCCTCATGTTGAGTTTATCAGTTGATACGTTGGTATTGTTATATGCAGTCTCTTCAATAACACGAATTAGAACGGGTAATACTTGTTCCACCAGCTTGCTATCTAGCACCTTGAAATTCCCAAGCGCTCCGCAGGTAAGCCAGCCCCAATCATAATTTCTACAATCAAGGCAAGCCTCGATAGTAGCCGCCAAAACAGGTACAGCATCTTCGGGGTTGCACGAAAAGCGAGAGAGAGCCTCCGCAGAAAAGATTCGAGACCACCCGTCACCCGTGTAAATCATGTTCCGAAGTGACTCTGCCCATCCACGATACGTGGGCCCCATTTTTCTGAGTTCTATCCATGCGTGTTCTCGATTCTTCCAATCCGAAGAACTACCCATCTGCTTGATTAAGTCAGAAACATGTGGGTCTGTGGTTAATCGTTCGATGTCCTGAATCGCTCTTTGAACCAGATTTGACGTGGTTTTTTGGAGCGCAAGCGTGCGCGCCTTTACGATCGCGCCAACATGCTCTTTGTTGTGATCCTCAGGCATATTTTACCTTATTGATCCTTCACAGTTCGTTTCGGGCATGTTGAATCTCAGAGTCAATGGAAGCCGACATTTCTACAAGGATGTCTCTACCAGCCAAATCCCCATCATGAACTTTGACCATCAACACATGGATATCGGATGTCATTATCTCAGACATTTCCGCCTCGATTTGGGATGTTCTTCGCTTGATTTGCGCTATCGCGCGGATGGTTCTTACCAGTTCGGCAGCGGTACCTTCTCCTGAAACGGCCTCCGGGCTTTCCTGCCATCGATCAACAATGTTCTGCATTTTGGTGATGTCTTTTCGTGCATAGGCTTCGTTTAATTCGGCCATCAACCTTGTGCGGAGATAACGAGACTTTTCGTCTGTTGCCTTATCGGGATGAATGACAGAAGCAATCTTGCGATACAGTTTCTTGACATCATCTGATTTTTCAGACTTCAGTGAGTCGCTTTGGGGTTCGCTGTCGACGCCCTCGTATTCCTCAGCGGTCTTTCTCGCCTGTGTTTTAGCTCTTATAGCTTCTTGGCTGAGATCATGATCATCGGGACGCTTTCTAGCTTTTAGTTCAGCGATCTGTGCCTTGAGTTCGTCAAGTTCGACGTACTTTCTACCAACCCCGGAAAGATAGCGGTGCTGAAAACGTGCAACTGCTAGTGTTGCTTCACGTTTGAACTTCTGGGTACAGATTCTTGAGTTTTATACGGGCATCGTCGGTGGTGAATTGCCAGTCAACGCCTTTTTGCTTTTCGTTACGTGTTTGCCCCCAGTTGTGTGTCTCGCCGCGTAATGTAGGGATGTCGGGTATTCGCCGCTTCAGGCATTGCCTGCTCAAGGCGCTGAGCTCTATCTCGGCGATGTTGAGCCAGCTACCATGGTTGGGCGTGTAGTGAATCTCAAGGCGTTTGGCAAGAAGCCGGGCTTGTTTCGCCTCAAGTGCTTCATAAAGAGACCCGATCTTATGGGTGTTCAAATTGTCGCACACAAGGCGGATCAAAGGGGCTTGTGGATAGCGCACCTCAAGCAGCTCCTGGATTTCCTGCGCCCAGTCAACGCCGGTTCTGTGTTCACGCACATTGACGTGGCGCCAGCCAGCGAGGGGTTCCACAAACAGGAAGATATTAGCTGTCCCATTGCGTTCGTATTCGTAGTCCACACGCCGGGGTCTTCCGGGCATGGCCGGCAGCGCCCTCCGCGTTTCCTTGATGAGTTGCCGCGGCTGTTCATCCATACAGACCAGCGGAATATTCGGGTCATAAGGCAAACAGTACAGGTCCAAAATGTCCTCCATCCGTGCCACGAATTCCCCGTTCTGCTCCGGAGGAATACACCAGTAGGCGCACAGGTGTGGTTTCAATTCGTTTTTTTTAGAGCTCTACGCACCGTCTCGTATGAGATACTCTCGACGATCTCAAGGCGTACCATCTCCTGGGCAAGCAAGTGCAATGTCCAGCGTGCATGGCCCTGTGGCGGTTGGCTGCACCCAATGGCCAGCAGACGCGCTTGCTTTTCGCCATCCAAAATCGGCTTGCGAGAAGGGGCGTCTTGTTTCTTACGCTCCAGCGCCGCGTTCACCCCGTGCTCGACAAAACGTTGCCGTACGTTGCGCACCGTATGGTCGTGCACCGAGAACGCCTCGGCAATTGCCTCATCTGGCCACCCCGGCCCATCCGCGTCGGCTTTCAGCAGGATGTTCGCGTGCTTGATCTTGTATGCCGCTCTTTTCCCCTTCGAAACAAACTCTTCCAGATGCTCCCGTTCCTCCGAAGTAAGGCGCACAATATACTTCTTGTTCATGCTGGTCTGCTCCATATTCCTGGTCGTCGGAGGCTCGATCCATTCATTCATCATACCAGCAAGAACATCCGACTGTCAACGTGAATCGTGAAGGAGCACTAGTGCAGTCAGGTTACGTTTCATACTATCTCCTTTCTGGTTGTTAGGAAACACAGAGGCGAGTGGCCGCCGCCGAAAGCGGACTCACGCTCCGGAAATCAACGTTCGCGGCGATACGCGGGCTCTGAAACCACCGCCCCGGCGCCAGAAGGGACCGCCCGCAGCACGTTACGTCCCGTCTCCGTCTGCTTGCATATGTTATTCAGGTTGCTGGCCCACAATGGTCGCGACGCCCGCCGACCACCGCGGCATTGTGAACGCGATGCTCTGCTCTTCTGTTCTCACCTCGTGCGGCTTCGGACGGATCTTACTGGGTTCATCCAGCGAATTGCGGGCACTCAGGGAATCGGGCGAGACAATCTGCATGCTCGCTTTGCCCACCCGGAATCCCTCTTTCAGGGTCAGCCGAACCGGAACAGACTCCTCACTCGGGTTTACGATCTTGAGGTAAAGCCTCTTCCCGTCGGCGGATTTCGCCACAACGGCGTTCAACGGACCTGCATCGCCGTCAAACTGGATTCTCTCAGGCGCGTAATGTTCTCGCCAGAGTCTCATGACGACGTAATTCGGCGCCGGAAACCAGGTGCGATGGTCGAAGTTGATGAACGCGTTGTCCCAGCTTCGGGCCGAGACGTGCCTCAGAAACAACGCCGGCCCGCCGATCTCTAAGATGTCGCCGCATCGCTCAAACGCATTCAGCAGCCCGCCGCAGTACAGTCCCGTGCGCCAGTCGGTTGATTGGGCGTTCCACTCGGAGACATAGATCTTCAAATCCGGATTCTTCGACTGGCTGATCAGGGAGCCGGTGCGGCGGAAGAATTCCTCATACGAGCGGGGCCCCTGGGCATAGTTGTTCGGATTCTCGTAATGGTGAATACTCAGGAAATTGATGAGGTCAGCGCAGCGTTCGACGATCACGCCGTTCCAGTCGCTCGCTCCTCTGCCGTAGCCGCCGCTGCCGCAGGCGGCCAGTTTGATTGATGGATCAACTTTCCTCATGGCCGGGGCGAAAACCCGGACCGCTTCGGCATACGCCTCGGCGCCCATTTGCCATGTTTCGTTGTCAATCTCCCAATACTTGACATTATACGGTTCAGGATGTCCGTTGGCCGCGCGAACCTTGCCCCATTTCGAGTCCGTAGGCCCGTTGCAGTACTCGATCCAATCGCACACCTCCTGAATGAATGCCTCTCGCTCGACCTCCCCGTTCCACTGCCTGGTACCGATGTTGACCACGATCAGGGCCTCGGCACCCACCTTGCGACACATAGCCACAAATTCGTCCGTGCCGAAGAGGTTGACATCCACATCGTCCCAGATCAGGCGGGGATATTTGACCCGCTTGTGCTGCGGGCCGATGCCCGCTTTCCATCGGTACGCTGACGCGAAACAGCCACCGGGCCAACGGATGATTGGCGGCTTCAACTCGGCAATCGCCTTGAGCAAATCGGGCCGAAAGCCCCCTGTTTCGCGTGCGGACTTTGACATCAGGCTGACCTGGTCAATGGAAACCTCGCCCTTACCTCGAACGCCGACATGGATTGTGGCATTCGCGGCTGTCTCGACGGGCCTCAACTCGAACGAGTACTCCCGCCAATCGTCGGTCGGCCTCGGAAGAGCTTTCTCCCCCAACGTCCGTTCCCCGTCGCGCAGACGCACAACAAGCCCCTCAGTTGCGGAACCTCGCGCCCAAAGAGAACCGTAGTACGTCTCACCCTCACGAATGCAGAGCGGCGCCTGTTGGACGCCCGTCTCGCCGCCTTCGGATATGATCCGTTGGCACTGGTCGCAGTTAAGCGACTCCTCGGAGATCAGATGCGTTTTGCCCTCGCCATACGCCTGCCACGTGTGGGGCAAGGCGGGCGGTTGCTTTACTTCGGGTAGTCCCTCGAACAGCTTCTCGCCGTCCAGCGATGTGACGCGCAGAGTGCGGTATCGAGCCTTGGTGTTCCATGTCCCGACGCCGACGCGCCCGGAAAGGCCCGCCCGGGCATCGTCGGTGAAATCAATCAGTTTGTCGTCTCCGAGCCAGACTTGAATACGGCGTCCTTCGCACCGGATGCGAATGCGGTACCATTTTCCCTGTTCGATCTTTCCGGCGACACTGGGGCCTACTGCACCCCATCGGCCTTGACCTTCGACGCCTCGTTCGAGGGAATGGCGGACGTTCGACCATCCGCCCAGGTTAGCCCAATAGAACTGCCTCTCGCTGACCACGCGGAAGAGGATCAGGAATCCCTCCTGCCCCCCTGTTTTCTGTGCTTCAAGGCTGAACTCGTAGTCCGTCCATTTCGGATCGCCGAAAACGAGCCGGACATTCTCGGCGAGACCGTCTTGGACAAGGCAGTCGTTTTCGATGCTCCAGCGGCTCCCTGCGCCGGCCCCCCCCTCGAAGCTTCGATCCCAGATCATCTCGCCCCAGAGGCCGCCGTTGACCGAATGATAGATGTGCTCAAGAAAATGACCGTACACCTTTTCGTCAATCCGGTTGACGACGACATCGGGAGATACCGAGAGCTCGACCGCTGCTGCGATCCCCGTGCCGACGACCAAAATCATGGCTACCGCCACAGCCACATGAACCAAATCCCTTTTCATCATCTTGCCTCCTGATGTTCTGAGAACAGCACAGTGAGAATATGAAGTGTCCGTTTATCGCCCACTGTAAACTGAGGGCGGAGGACATTCAAGTTTTCACTGTGATTTACCCGACGCCGCGACGTTCTGTGATCGGACAGGAAGCGACTGGCATAGCGCTTAGATGCCTGTCGGAGCTGAGGGTGCAGGCCTTATATCGCGGCGATTGTGGGGATGGGTTTTTGTGGATGAGAGACGCGAGGCTACTTCCATTCTGTCCTGCGTTTGGCCAAGCGGTGTTTGCCATGGCAATCGGTGCTGTAGTTCTCCTTGGCGGTACGGGTGAAAAGGGGTTGGTGCTGCTCCAAGTCATTCTTATTCTTGGGATGACATCTCTTGCGAAACTTATTGACTTCCTCCCGGCGATACATGATGTCGGGCGCCGTCCCTTCTCCGCCCCATTACCCGCCAGCGCTTCCCACCGCCCCTCCCAACCTTGACATGACAGGCCACAGAAGTTCTAAGAAATCGGAGCCGAGTGAGGGGCCTTTTGCTGCTACCTTCAAGCCGACCGTGCAAAATGAACGGAAGGCTGCTGGCATGCTATCGAGACACTCGTGCAGAATGAAAGCCTTTCAGACCCGTGGCCCAGGGTCCCCACGAACAGTCAGCAATCCATCGGTTTCACCGCTGCCCTCGCACCCTCGACAACGGCACTTTTCCTAAAGCCCGCTCTCGGCTCTTACCATCGTCCGCACGAATAAAGGCGTTTACCTTGTTTCGTTCAGAATGCGGGGTTTATCTCGAGCAAGCAACCCAGATGCAGCTCGGAAGGCGGCCAGGCATCGAATCTTACACGCTAAGCCGAAACGGCGGTCTGGGCAACCGGGCCCGCTGCCGCGACCAATGTCGGGCGGACGTGGGGAATTGTTATTGCCACGAATAGTCCGCGCAATGGGAGGGTCGCAATTGCAGGGACAACCCAGAAACAAGAGGCTCGGCTGCCATCAGGCGATGGATATGCTGTTCGCACAGAAGGAGCGAATAGGTAAGTCCGATCAGGCGCGACAAGCGACAAGAGGGAGGGAGTGGGCAACAACCTGAACGAGGCCCGGCTTGAACAGGGTGGGCATCTCCCGTGCAGAGAGCAGAAGGGCCTTTGCAGATGCGACTTTGTGTCCGAATTGACTTTCTGGCATACCTTTGACCAAGCCAGTTCTCAGAGACCGGGTTATCGTCAGTTATTGTCACAAATATGTTCTCGAATATTCGGATTGACATTCCGGCTTTTTAAGGTAAAATATGGCTATGATTAACCGTCCTGATTATATCGAGCAGATTTCGGCGGCTCTTCGCCGCTCTCCCATTCTTGCCATCCTCGGTCCGCGACAATGCGGAAAAACGACTTTGGCCCGAATGTTCGGTAGAGGCAAAAGGGCTGAGTATTTTGACCTGGAATCGCAGCCCGATTTGCAGCGGTTACAGAATCCTGAATTGGTCCTCGGATCCCTGGATGGCATCGTCATCCTTGACGAAATCCAAAGGCTGCCGGTCTTATTCAACACCTTGCGTGTCCTTGTGGATCAGCCCGAAAATCGAGCACGTTTTCTCATTTTGGGAAGTGCCTCGCCCGATCTGGTAAGAAACGTCTCCGAGACACTTGCCGGTCGCATTGAGTTTATCGAGTTGTCCGGTTTTGACATCCGCGAAACCGGTACGGATTCATGGCAAAGCCTCTGGCTTCGCGGCGGGTTTCCCCGGTCCTTTCTTTCCGATTCGGATGATGACAGTCTTGCTTGGCGAGAAGGTTTGATACGTACTTTCCTCGAGCGAGACATCCCCCAGCTGGGCATTTCCATACCGTCAGCCGCGATGCGCCGGTTCTGGACCATGCTGGCCCATTATCACGGACAGCTCTGGAACGCCTCTGAGCTGTCTCGGTCCATGGGCTTGACAGACAAAACCATGCGTTCATACCTCGATATTCTGTCGGGAACCTTCATGGTGCGACAACTTCAGCCTTGGTACGAGAACATCGGCAAGCGCCAAGTCAAATCCCCGAAAATATACTTGATGGATTCAGGGATCCTTCACGCCTTGCTCGATATCGCTGATAACCGCAGCTTGTACGGGCACCCCAGAGTTGGCGCCTCCTGGGAGGGGTTCGCTCTCCACCAATTCATGCGAATTGTGGGACCTTCTCAGGCAAATTTCTGGTCCACGTATAGCGGGGCGGAACTTGACCTTCTTTTTCTCCATCGCGGACATCGCTATGGAGCCGAATTCAAGTTCAGCGAAGCGCCGGGGATTACCAAATCCATGCGAATTGCGGTGAAGGACCTCGCTCTTCGACACCTCTGGATTATTTATCCCGGTCAACACAGCTACCCGGTTGACGAACAGATCTCCGCCTGGCCGCTTCAGCAGCTTCCGGACCTACCGGCGCAACTCACCTGACGAATAGCCGTTCAGTTTGCCGTTTCGACGTCCGGCAGCCGCCGGCTTTTGTCGTCATAGGCCTCGGTCGGACCGTACCACCAGAAGTACGCGAACCAGGCGCCTCCCGGCACGGTCTGGACCCAGGTGGATTTCGTCCCAGCAGGGGCGTCCGCAGGTCCTGACGCTCCAGTTGCCTCTGCTCGGTCATCTCACTGAGGTGCGTTAGCAAACCCTTGACTGTGCAGAGCAGCAGCTTTCTGGAGCCTCTGGAGAAGTACAACATGTGCGTCTCTGGACGTCCGTCCCCTATCGAAATGGTCGCGGTAGACTGTTGCCAAAAACAGCGAAATCAAATCAGATTTCGTGGGGAAGAAGCACGAAATCTCAGAGGCTAAGAGGGGCATTCTAAAGGGCAAAATCGATTTTCAGGATGTTGCGCAAATCCCATGTTTGTAACTGACGCCTGCGCTTGTAGTTAAATACAGGGGAAAGGCGTTTTTTCCATATAGCTCCACCAGTGTTTCCGAACGCTGGTTCGCGTGTCACCCGCCATTTGAATGAGCCCGTCCCCTCGACATGCTTGAACTGCGGCGCCCTCAGCCGAAAAACGCGAGGTGGGTGGAGTACTATTTCCAAAGTGGGAGATTGGAAATTCAGGCAAGATTATCAGGAGTTACTGTGGAAGGGTGTCGGAACGAACGGGTGGGAAGATTCAACTCAGGGACGGCCAACCCAGCGCCATTCATGTTCTTCCTTTTCGCTGGTGGCAGGCGGCTTTTGCTCTTCGGAATAGGTCCTTCAGCTCAGGCGGGACCCAAGGCTTCTGCTCGAGTTCCGCGTAGGCTTCGCGTAGGGTTTGGTACGGGTGCTTGGTGATTTTGTGTGCATGGAACACGAGTGCGCTGGCGATGGCAGCATAGTAAATCACGGTTACGGCCGCCTGCTTCGCCTCAGGACCGCCAGGGCGGGCCAATGCCTTATAGTAGTCTTTCAACGTCTTCATGACAGATAGGTCGGTCTTGGAATCCAGAAGAAGATCACTCGTAGTCCGGCCGACAGTGGGAAGCAATTCATCGCAAGGACGATTGAGAATGGCAGGAAAGGAGTCAGGCGCTGACGGGTCAAGGGGCGGCTCTGCAGCTAATATTTCTTGGAGCATCTCGCCGGGGCCTCGACTCATGCCGCTATTGCTCTTTCCATCGCCATCTTGCAGTCCAATCGCCAAGAGTTTGGCGAGCTGCTTTGGACTAAGTCCGTATGTCGTCTCTTCTTTCACGCGTTGGATCCCTGATAAATGTCCCTGACCGTGCGCCGCTCCATAGGGAGGTTGGGCACTCTGTTTATCGAAACCGTAGCAGCACTGACCGGGGTTGAACCAACCCATCCAATATATCCGCAAGTCTGGTCACGATCCTGCGCCGCCCTTGGAGAAAATTCTCATTAGATCGCGGATCTCCTCATGGACCTCTTCATCGGATTGTACAAGCTGTCGAACATGGCGCCTGAGAATCGCATGGAAACGGCGTTTAACTGTGACAACCATATTGGAGGCCTTTGCCTCGCTCGATATGCAGTACTTCGCGCAAAGCCCTGCAAGCGGAGAGGGCTTGGCGTTATCCATGATAGGTCGCACCACCCGTGCTTGGAACACGTCCCAATGAATTCCTATGCCTGTTTCCCGGCATTCTCCAGCGACCTCGGTGAGAACTTGGTCGAGAAGTGCTGATGCCCATGCGTAGTCGAAGGCCTCCCTGGGGCTTGTGCAATGGATCAGTTCAGGGACGGTCAATTCCCCGATTCCTTCCAATCGTATCAGCCCACCTTCGGGCATCCGCTGCTTCGCTGTCTCGGCTCGGTGGACGCTGACCACATACTCCCGCAATGCCTTCAGCAGAAACGTCCGGAACCTTCCTTTTGCGCGGTCGGCTCGCTGGATCAAACCCCGGGTCAGGACGATCTCGTGAAGAAATCCCTGTGTCAGGTCCTTTGCTGTTTCCCTTTCATACCCCTTACACCGGAGATAACAATAGACGGGCTTCCAGTACCTGCCCAGGAGATCGCCCAACGCCACGTTTCGCCGGCTCTCGTCGTGTGACCGCACATCGAGAATATCTGTCCAAGGGGTCGTACGGAACGCCTGCTTCGGCTGATCCGTTGTTGCATTACGCTCACGATTCGACATTCATCTCTTTCCGGTGCTTCTTCGACTCTTCGTGTCGGTGTAGGCTGCTACAAACATGGAGAGCTGTCTGCCGCCTTAATTGGCTGCGAGGCAAGCTTTATGCGTCCGTGCTCTTTTACAAGGAGGCGTTTTGGATCACGAGCTTTTCCGCATCCATGAGTCTCGCCACAATCTGCCTTAGGGTGCTTGAACCGTCGCCTGCAAGGGACAACTTAGTCCTGTAATAGTCGTGGCACGGCACGGAGGAGAACCGGCAACGAGCAGCGAGCGACATCCCTGAGAGTACAAAAGAGGTCAGCGGGATTCAGCCGTCTGCCTTTCGTTTTGAACGGGACGAAAAGACCTTTCGCTCTTCTCGATTTTTTCTTTTATCCCTGGCTGCTTCGGGCTTACCTCAAGGGCTTTTTGCCAGTGCTCGATGGCTTCTTTCATCATGTTCTTCGCTTCGTATACGTCCCCGATGTGGTCGTACACGTCTGCGCTGCGGCAGCCCAATTCGACCGCTCGCTGAAGCTCCGAGAGGGCCTCATCAAGTTTTCCTTGCTTGAAATATCCCCACCCCAGACTATCGCGGCAACCCCCGTTCTGGGGTTCTAGCTCAGCGGCTTTCCTGACGAGCTTTATAGCCTCCTCGAGGTTCATATTCCTACTTATCCAAGCGTAGCCGAGGTTGTTGTAGGCGGCGGCAAGACGTGGATTAAGCCCCATGATGGCCCTGTATTCTCTCTCGCATTCATCGAGCTTACCGAGCTCGTCACAAACGGTTGCGAGAAGATAGTGGCATCGAACATCACTGGGCTGTGCTTGGACGCATCGCAATAACAGAGGATAAGCCTTCTCGTAAAGGGGATGCGAGATCCCCCCTTCGCCCGCTTTCTGAGACGTTTGTCCGACATACACCATGGAACTCAGCGTATCCGGGTGTTCTTCACCCAGGACTCGGCGCTGAATCTCGAGACATTGTCTCCACATCGCCGCTGCCTCGTCAAACGCACCTCTTTCAGTCAGCCTCGTAGCCAGACTCTCCATTGATCCAACCGTGTCTGGATGTTCTTCTCCCAGGACTCGGCGGCGAATCTCGAGGGCCTCTCTGAGCACCTGTTCCTCTTCGGCGTGCTTCCCCTGAGCATGGAGAAAAACGGCCAGGTCATCCATCGAGATGAGCGTATCGGGGTGTTGCTCTCCCTGGACACGACGTCGCATCTCGACGAGTTGCCTTTGCGCTGCCTCTGCTTCTTCGAGGCTCCGGCTAATAATTACATCGCCCATGGCCACCAGCGTGTCCGGGTGTTCCGCACCGAGGACACGTCGTTGAACCTCGAGACAGTGCCTCAGGGCCGAATCCGCCCTGCCGAGCTTGCCCTCTTGTTTGAACCTTTGCCCGACGACGTACAGCAACAAAAGCGTGTTCCGGAGTTCTTTTTCCGCGGGCTCAACCCCGAAAATCCGCTCCTCAGCTCCCATGGCCTTGTCAGGGACAGATCGGAGTTCAAAGAAGTCAAAGCATGCGTCAATCTCCGGTGCTTGGCTGTCCGGACCGTTCTTCGCCACGACACCAACTTGCTTCACCGATCCATCACCCCACACCAACCAACCACTCGAAAACTCTCTGCGCGGTGACTGGGGGCACCTTTCCGGAAAGAACCTTTTTCCGTCCAGGCTTGTGGAGAACGTGTAACGATTCCCCCGCTTCGTCACCCGGAGCCAGAGCTTGTCTAATTCCCGGTGCGCTGAGAAATAGGCGCCACCAAAGGGTCCCCCGCTTTCAACGCCCACCGTAAGCCTGGGGGAACCGTCCGTCTCGTAGACAAACTTCAGGTAATGGTCGTCATCGTTATAGAGAATCAAACCCGCCTGATTCCAGGACGCAACAGGCTTGAACGATGATATACATGTTGTGAGCTCAAAATCCTCTCCCTTGCTCATCGGACAATCGAGCAGAAACAGGTTCTTGTAATCTGTATAGGAGTTCCACAACGCGCCCTTTTGTGTAGTGATCGTGAGCATGCCCGGGTTCTTCGTTAGGGAGAAGTGAGAAGGGTCTGGATTCCGTACCTTCCAAGCGAGGCTGAGCGTGCCTTCAAAGTCATCATACGCTACCACTTCCCCTTCTGTGGCTACCTCTGCTTCCTCGGCCGTTGGCGCTCCCTCCGGCCTAGATTCGGCCTGTGCCGTAGCCGGTTGAGAGGGAGGTTCCTTGCCGGCGCGATCTCCCTCGAAGGCACGTACTTGAATATCGAGGCATTCCCTCAGCATTGCCTCCGCCTCGTCGAGCTGTCCTTTCGTGGAAAGAACGCGGGCCAGATCCATCATCGTCCACAGTGTATCCGGGTGCTCATCCCTGACGGCCTGCCGGCGAATCTTCAGAGACTGCTTCAGCATTTCCTCCGCCTCGTCCAGCCTGCCCATGTCCTCGAGGGTGTTTGCAAGGTTACCCATCGTTTGGAGCGTGTTGAAGTTCTCCTCCCCCAGCACGCGGCGTCGAATCTCCAGACACCGCCTCAGCATCGCCTCCGCTTCGGCTTGGGCCTGCTGGCCGGCTTTGGTGAGCGTGTCCTGGTCCTCCTCACCCAACCCCCGTCCGGGAAGGCCGAGACGACGCATCACGGTGGCTTCCATAAACTTGTTGCTGCCCTTCTCTCTGAGCACGTTCGCCAGACTCACCATCGTCTCAAGCGTATCCGGATGCTCCTCGCCCAGAACACGTCGTCTGGTCTCCAGACACTCCCTGAGCAGCCTCTCAGCTTCGTCAAGCTCCCCTTTATCCCTGAGAACAACGGCTAAGTTCTTCATCGCTGAGAGTGTATTAGGGTGCTCCTCGCCCAGCAGCCGCCGGCAGGTCTGGAGACAGTCTTCCCACATCGCACCTGCCTCTTTGACCTTCCCTTTACGTAACAAGGTTGCCGCCAGGTTACTTAGCGATTCGAGCGTGCGGGGATGGTTCTCGCCCAGGATGCGTCGTCGGATGTCCAGAACCTTCCTGTTCATCTCCTCGGCTTCGTCGAGCTTGGACGCGTCCAAAAGAACATTAGCCACGTTCTCCATCGAAGTTAGCGTGTCCGGATGCTCCTCCCCTGACACCCGGCGGGTGATCTCCAATTCACGCCCTGCCATTTCCTCTGCCTCATCGAACTTTCCTAATTCTCTGAGGGTACATGCCAGACTCCACATCGAATGGAGCGTGCCTCGGTCTTGGTCCCCAAGAATACGCAATTGCATCTCGAGTGCCTGCCTCAGCACTTTCTCCGATTCCTGGAGCTTCCCCATGTCCCGGAGGATGCACCCCTGCTCGCTCAGCGACATAAGCGTCTCCGGGTGCTGCTCACCCAGAACGCGGCGCCTTAACTCGAGAGCCCGCCGATGCATCCTCTCCGACTCGCGGAGCTTCCCGTTTCTGTTGAGCGCCTTCGCCAGGTCATACATTGACGTCAACGTCTCCGGGTGTTCTTCTCCGACGACGCGACGGCGTATCTCTAGGGCGCGAGAAAATTGCTTCTCCGCCTCCTGATACTCTCCGAGAGCTGAGTATATGCCGCCGATTTTCT
>Ga0315289_10007963_pt1 | contig 15362 bp, 8 predicted proteins | sample YL17G11_40_MG_FD_203452 | JGI IMG/M metagenome (GOLD analysis project Ga0315289, IMG submission 203452) | Sediment microbial communities from Yellowstone Lake, YNP, Wyoming, USA - YL17G11_40 | ecosystem: Environmental > Aquatic > Freshwater > Lake > Sediment | place: USA: Wyoming | collected... | reverse complement strand
GGGGCGCCCGCCGCCCATGCGTTTTTCGTGTTGTCGTGTCCGTGTCGTCTTTCCCGCCCCTGCACCCGCACTCCATTGAAAGTTGCACTCACATCATCCGACCGGGCGGGCTTGGCTCCTTTATTGCCGCTGCTTTCAGAGGGCGACATCGGCTCCACAGCCCGCGGCGCTGGTGGGCCGCGGCGTAGAGCAGGCATGGCGGCGGCAGCAGCGGGCGCCCGCCCGGCTAGCTTGGCCGCGCGCCCTGCCGCCCGCGGCGCCCGGCTCACGCCCAGCCTGGGGGTGGTGCCGATGGCCAGGGTGGACTGCATCTAGGTATGTGTGTGCGTGTGTGTGCGTGTGAATGTGCGTAGGCTGCCGCACACAGGAGAGAGAGATGAAAAGAAACTTTTGACACTCACCCCTCCCCCTTCCACATTTTTCTCACAGCCGCTCCAGCAGCCGGTCACACTTCCGCTCTAGGATCTCCAGCGACCGGGACACAATGGCTTCGGGGGGCAGCGACCCCGCGCTCTCGACCGTGAAAATGAAGTGGTCTTTCGCCCGAGCCACCTCCAGCCCGCCCCCGGCAAAGGGCGCCTCCCCGCCCAGGCGCCGCGCTTTTTCCAGCAGCTTCTCATTCCCGCGGGCGGGGGCTGCGGGCACGGCGGCCCGGGCAGGGCCGCTCCCGCTCACCCTCACCAGCCCCGGCAGCTCGGACGCCAACAAGTCGGCGGCGGCGCCCGTGAAGGCGCCCGGCTTGATGGCCAGCTCCGGGTGGAGGCGGTACCAGGCGGTGGCCACGGGGCTCCACTTGGCGTGCACGCTGCCCGCCCCCACCACCGCGTGCGCTTCCAGCTCCACCTCCTGCCCCGGCCGCAGCTTGGCGAGCAGGATGTCCGGGTGCACAGGGGCGGCCCCGCCCGGGCCGAACCGGGTGGCCTGGGAGGCCCCAAAGGCGCAGCCCGTCTCGCCCGGCATGCCCGACCCGCCTGGCGCCCACTCCAGGTCGCCGCTCGTGACGCGGTCCCCGCTGACGCTGCCGTCCGGGTGGCGCACGCACTTGACGTGCAGCTTGAAGACAACCGTGTTGGCCTCGGAGGCCGGGGTGGGCGCGCCGGCGGGCGGGGCGCCGGGCGGGGCGCCCTCTCCCGCGGGAATGCCAGTGGCCGCCGAGCGCGGGGCCAGGAGGGCTGGGTCGAGCCTGAGCGGCACCAACCCCAGCCGGTGCGCCAGGATCTCGCACGGCATGATTGAGGTATTGTTGACGATGAAGACGGCCTCGATCGCGACGGAGGGCGCGTCCGCCAGCATGACCCGGCGCAGGGCGTTGGCCAAGGCCGCGTCCGCACCGACCAGGTCGAAACAGAGCGCGTCGCCCACGTCGGGCGGGGCGCCTTTTTCGGCAGCCGGCCCCGTCACCCGGACGCCCAGCCTCTGCTTGAAAGAGGCCTCATCCCAGGCGTTGTCGATGCCGAGGGCCATGTACGCGTTGGCGGCGGTCACGGTCGCGGTCTAAGGCGGGGAGAAGGTTTGCATAAAAAAAAAACGAGAGAGAGACGGGTTGGCTAGGAAGTGCCAGGCGCGGCGGCCGCCGTCTTTGTGTCCCCCCTCCTGTTCTCGCGCTGCCTAGCCCCCTCTCTCATCCTTCTCTGCTCGCTCTTACATTGTAGTTTGCGTCTGCTCCGCACGTGACATGCGTGTGCTGGCGGCGCACGGCCGGGGGGAGGCCGTCCGGGGCGAGGGGGAGTGGGGCGTCGGTGTCTGCTGCCGGTGCGCCCGCATCGGAGGGGCCAGCCCGGCCGCCGCGTGCCATTGGATGGCTTCCTCTACGAGAGAGAGCGGGAGTGAGAAGGGGATTGTGCGCGCGCGTGTGCACGCACAGTTAAACCACCAGCGTGCGTGCAGGAGGAGGGGCGTCGCGCCCGTCGTGCAAAAGAGAGAGTGCCGCCCACAACTCGACTCGACCGAACCTCGACCGAAAACGCTCTCGCTCGCTCGCAACGTGCTTATTTTCATTCCTCAAGCGTTTGTGTGCGCTCCGGGAAAGCGAGCGTGGAGAGTGAGAGAGGGAGAGAGACTCGCACACTCTCTATTCGCCCATCATGCCCCCTACCACCCGCCGCTCCGGCCCCGCCGCCGGCGGCGGCCGCGGCAGCAATTGGACGGCGACGCCCGCATCGCGAGCCCGCGCTCGCCCGTCAACAACAACATCTCCCTCCTCCCTCGCCCTGTCCAAGCACGCCCAGGTCTCCTTCATGGCCCTGGCCGGCATGCTCGTCGCCCTGTGGCCCGCCTTGAGCGTGCGGGATCCGGCCATCCAGTGGGCGGTCGCCGCGTCCGCCGCAATGTCCGGCGCCGGTTTCTTCCTCACCCGGGCGGCCGTCCCCATCATCGCCCGCCGGACGGCGGCGGCCGGGCTCAGCGGCATGGACATCAACAAGAAAGGTAGACGAGAAGAATGGGGGCGCTGCTTGCTGATGGGGCGAATTGGTCGAAGAAGCAGGTGTGGGGCGCGGAGAGAGAGAGAACCAATCCCCGCGCCGCGCGCGCGGGCGCGCTCGTCTCTCATTTGCCCTCTCCATAATTATTTTCTCAACCCAGGCACCCCCGGCGGCGCCATCCCCATCCCGGAATCCCTGGGCCTCGCCCCCGCCTCTATCTTCCTGGTGTCCATCGCCCTCTTCCAGCACGCCCACCACAGCGGCGGCCTGGGGCGGAGCGCGAGCGAGGCGTGGCTGGTGGATTACAATGCCGCCCTCGCCGCCATAGCCTGCTCCGCGTTCCTGGGGTTTGCTGACGACGTCCTCGACATCCCCTGGCGGGTCAAGCTCGTCCTCCCCGTCCTGGCCTCCCTGCCGTTGGTCGTCGCCTATGGCGGCGGCACCGGCATCGCCGTCCCCAAACCCCTGCGAAGCCTGCTGCACCTGCCCTCCTTCCTGGAATTGGGCCCGGTCTACAAGCTCTACATGGTGTTGCTGGCTGTCTTTTGCACCAACGCCATCAACATCCTGGCCGGCGTCAACGGCCTCGAGGTGGGGCAGACGGTCGTCATCGCGGTCGCGGTCGCCTGCCACAACCTGCTGGCCATCCGGGCGGGGACGGACCGCATCGCGGCCAGCGAGAAGGGGGGCGGCCTCTTTTCTGCTGCCTCGGCCACCCCGCCCCCCGCCCTCGCGGCCGCGCGCGCGGCCGTTGACGGCCACCTCTTCTCCCTCTACCTCATGCTCCCCCTGGCCGGCACGTCCCTGGGCCTCCTGTCCCACAACTGGTTCCCGGCGGCCGTGTTCGTGGGCGACACCTACACCTACTTCGCGGGGATGACCCTGGCGGTGGCCGGCATCCTGGGCCACTTTTCGGAGACCCTGCTGATCTTCCTCATCCCCCAAGTCTTCAACTTTGCGTACTCCCTGCCCCAGCTGCTGAAGGTCGTGCCCTGCCCGCGCCACCGCCTGCCGACCCTGGACCCGGCGACTGGCCTGCTCCACGCGACGCCCAACTGGAACCTCGTCAACCTGGCGCTGCGCGTGCGGGGCCCCCTGAGCGAGCGCCGCCTGTGCATCGAGCTGTTGGCCCTGCAGGCCGCCTGCTGCGGGGCCGGGTTCGCGGCCCGCCACCTGCTGCAGGGGGTGTACAAGTAGAGAGAGGGGGAGAGAAGCACGGAAGGAGTAGGGGTGGGTGTGGGGGCGTGCCGTGCGCGCGCACGCGTGTGAAACGAATCTTGACCCTCTTTACCAGACGTAACGAAACTTTCTCGACCCCCCCCCCCTCACTTACTTCACCTCCGTTTTGCAGTGCATTTATCTCTCCCCCACTCTGGGGTTGTTTAGAAAAGTAGATCACGCGCACAGTGCGCGAGCGCACAGCGACTCACGCCACGCTAGCAGGAAGGCGACCTCATCCCCCGCCATGTGTGTTCGTATATAAAAAAAACGCCACCTTCTCTTTCACTCATTCACCACCCCGAGTTGGAGAACTGGCCGTCGGCGCTAATGCGCCCCCGCCCGCTGCCCTCCTTGACATCGCACAGGCAGGTGTGGCAGGACGCCTTGCAGAAGCCGTACATGAAGCCCTCCGTGCACTTGCCCCAGGCGGCCTGCTGGGCGCAGGTGTGGGGGCCCCCGGCCGGCGGGGGCACGTCGTCACAGTCGCACGCCGGGTCAAACGGAATGGGGACGCGCTTGGCGCCGTCCGCCGCGCTCCCCTTGCCATCCCCAGTCGACCCGGCAAAGGTAATGACCACCTCGTGCGGGCACGCCAGGGCCAGGTTGATGCCCGTCAAGGTGAGGGTGTCGGTGGCCGCGTCGTATTCGACCGCCTCGGGGACGGCGGCCCCGCCAGTGGCGGGCACGCTGACCTTGACGCCCTTTACGTCGACCGCGCCCACGCCCCGCACGACCAGGCCGCCCAGCTTGGGCCAGGTCACGCCCGCCGGGCAGGTAAGGGACGCGCCGGGGGAGGAGCCGGGCTTGGAAGCCGCCGCCGCCGCCGCCGCCGCGGCGCCCGTGTTGGCGCCCGGCCAGGAGAGCGTGACCCGCCCCGAAAACCCGGGCGCGCCGTCGGGGCGGGGTGCGACGACCGCGTCGAACGCCGCCCGGTTGCCCGCGACGGGCGGGCCGACCTCCACGCTCTCCCCGTCGCCGTCATAGTACATGGACCCGGCCGCGGTGCGGGCTTCCGGGGTGGCGCCCGCGGCGGGCGAGGGCTTGACGACCCCGCACCGCAGCCAGGTGGGCTTCGCTTCCCGCGGCATCGCCACCACCAGCGTCAGGTCGCCCTCCCGCGCGGCCTTGGTCGTCAGCCCGCCCGGGCCCAGGGGCAGGATGACCCCGCCCGCGATGTGGAGGGGCACATCGTCCGTCACGCCCGCGGAGAGCGTCACCCACCGCCCGGTGCCGGCGGAATTGTCGATGACCTGCCCAGTGTACACATCGTACCAGGTCCCCCCCGGGAAGTAGGCGTCGGTCGCGTTGCGCCCGCCGCGCAGGACGGGCGAGACCAGGAGACCGTCCCCCATGTACCACTGGCCACTGATGTTCTCGACTTCCGCGTCAGCAGGGTGCGCGAAGAAGAGCGGGCGGGCGACGGGGCAGCCGGCCGCGCGCGCGTCGGCAAACGCGGTGTACAGGTGAGGGAGGGCCCGGTACCGCCAGTGCAGCACTTTCCGGGACACCTCAGCCACCGCCGGCCACCGCCACAACTCCTGAAAGCCGTCGGCGTGGTGGTCCCGGGCGTAGGGGTACCAGGCGCCCGCCGCAATCCAGCGGGCGCACAACTCCTCGCTCGCGTACTTCATGAAACCGCAAATGTCTGCCCCCGTGAACGGGATGCCCGCCATGCCCGCCGACATGATGGCGGGGAGCGTGTCACGCAGGTCGTCCCAGGAGGACAGGGTGTCGCCCGTCCAGTGCGCGGCGTACGCGCCCGTCCCCACAAAGGAGGAACGGGTGAACAGGAAGTGGCGCTTGTCGTTGATGGAGGACAGGGCGGACGCAGTCGCGATCGACTGGTAGTGGCCGTACAGGTTGTGGACGTCATAGTCCAGGACGCCGCCCGCGTGGACGGCGGTGGGAGGCAGGGTCTTCACTGCAAGCGGCACCTCCGCGTCCCCGTTGTTGATGGCGTAGGGTGGGGACCAGATGCCGGCCGGGATGGGGACGGGCGCGGCCTTGCCGGCCAACGACCCCGGCCCCGACGCGCACTCCAGCTCGCACACAAACTTGTTGTTGGCCGCGATCTCCTTCCCCGCGGGCACCGCGCACACGTCGCCGGTGCAATAATTGGAGACCTCGTTCATATCCAGCCAGATGCCGTCGATGGGAAAGCCCATGTCGACGACCGACTGGATTTGATCCGCCCACCAGGTGTGTGTCTGGGGTTTCATAAAGTCAGGCAGGTGGGACGCGCCCGGCCAGAGCTGGGCGACGTAGGGGCCCCCCGCCGCGTCTTTAACAAACACATCCGCCGCCAGGCCTTCGTCGTAGGGCTTGTACCCCTTTTTGATGTGGATGACCGGGTCCAGGATCGGCACCCACCGCTGGCCGTGGGCGTGCAGGTCGGCGACAAACGCTTTCAGCTTGGACTCGGCAAACCGGTCGCCTTCCTTCCCAAATGTGAAGCCCTGGTCCTCATCCATGTACTGGGAGTCCGACACGAACGTTTCCAGAGGGATGGCCGCGTCCCGGTAGCCCTGCACCGCGGTCACGCACTCCTCCACCGTCCAGTACCCGTACTTGGACTGCATCAGCCCGAGGGACCAGTACGGGGGCAGCCAGGGCCGCCCCACGACCCGGGTGAGCTGGTCGATGACGGCCATGGGGGTGGGGCCCGCGAAGAAGTAGAAGTCGAGGACACCCCCGATGACGCGGTAGGTGAGGGTTTCGTTTGTGAGGGTCACGTCCATGCCGTTGGAGTTGAGCAGCAAAACGCCGTGGCTCGACCCGTCCTCCCGCACTTCCAGGAGGATGGGCCACGAACTGTACATGTTCGGCCCCGGCCAGGCGGCGGGCGAGTCGTGGTTCCACAGCGTGTGCGGCCGGCCGTCGGGCTGGATGCGGATGCCGGAGGGCGAGGTCGCCTCGCCCAAGCCGTACAGGCGGGAGCCGGCCGGGACAGCGGACGAGATTTCGAGGTACTGATCTTTGAAGACAAACCGGCTGCCCGCGGTGTCAAAAAGGGGCGCGTCATCGCCCGCCTTGCCCGTCCGCTTGACGGCCATGGCAAAGGGCGAGTAGGTGACGTCGATGTCCAGGGCGGGCGGGGCCGCCCGGTCCGCGGGCGACGGCGGGACCGTGTTCTTGAAGATGGAGGGCGGGACCTCCCACCGGCCGGGCGCCCCAATCTTGACGCGCAGGATGTCGGCGCCGACCTGCTCCATGCTCAGGTCCAGATCCTTCACGTCCACGCCCAAGGCTGGCTGGGTGGTGGACGCGGCCGTCAGCTTGGCGGACTTGATGTAGGGCGAGTCGGCGGCTTAAAGGGTGAAACGAGACGAGAAGAATAGAGGATGAGATGATGAGTTGAGGTCGGGAGAGAGAGCAAAGACACGCCCCGCACGCCGCCCGGACTCTCTCTTTACTCTCCTATGCATCTCTCTATCATTTACCAGTGACCATGGAGGATTGCACCAAATCATACCCGGCCTCGCACCGCCCGCACGTCTCCGCGCAAAAGCCGGCGTACGCGGGCTTGGAGCAGTTGCCCCACAGGGTGGCGCCCTTGCAGGTGGCCACGCCCGGGGGCGGGGCGTCCGAGCAGGTCGGCGTGGGCAGGTGGGCCGGGCGGGGGGCGGCCGCCGCGCCGGAGGCCAGGGCCAGCAGCAGGGCGGCCGTGGTCCAGGAGGTGGCTGGCATGTTTTTTTTTGGGGGGGGTTTGTTGGCAGGTCCGAGGTAGGGCCTTCCAAAAGGCAGGAGGCGCTTGTTTCAGAGCCCTTTTTCAGAGAAAGAGAGCAGGCTCAAGACTCACAGCAGTCCTGTGCATGGGAGGAGCGGGGGGTCGAGGGAGAGGGTGGGGCAGGGTGAGTGTGCGGGGCATGCGGAAGGAGAGGACCAGCGCTCGCGCCGGCTGTGGGTGTGAATGCGGCGCCCAGCACCCTAGGGGCCCGTTGACACGGAGTCGTTGCCCGACAGAGTTAGAACGGTTGGTATTTTTATCGACCAGTGGGCAACCAGATAGAAGCACAGCTCCCGCGCGGCCCCACTGGCGGCGCCAGGTCTGACCTGGCGCGGCACCGCAGCGTCAGTTTTTCTTCGGCTGTGGCGGGCTGGAGTGGCTGCGGCTAGCTTTGAGCGTCCCGCCCCTCCCACGCGTGTTCTCTCCTCCCGGGGAGTGTCCTGGCGTCCTGGTGTCCTGGAAACCGGGCGTGGCAGAGGTGACAAGGCGGCGGGCGCGCCACTGAAAGTCTCACGGACCTGAGGGAGTGAATGGGGGAGTGGCGAGTGCACAGCTGCGGGCGCGCGACTCTCCTCTCCACCCTTCTCGCGTCCAAAGAGAAAAGCAAACACACGCACATTGTTCACACACGCAGACCCGCGGCACACACGAGGACGACCGGGAAGCACACGCAGGCTCTCTCTCCCTCCCAACCACACGCTCTATAACTTAAGTAAAAGGATGAGAAGCAGCAGAACTCAGCCTCCATCCCCCATCCCCCCATCCCCCCTCTTTTTTCTCAGGGTTGTCCCTCCTCTCTCCCTCTCTCATTCTTCTCTCACGCGTACAGCGTGGACGCGCTGTTGAGCGTGTCCCCCAAGCTCATCACCTTCAGGGACGCCTTCAGGGCGGCCGCGTCCACAGCCGCGCCCACGCCCGAGTTGGGCGCGGACGAGGCGGTGAAGGTCAGGGCCAGTGGCTCCCAGGGCATGAGGAAAAAGTTGTTGTCGCTGAAGGTGCCGGGCAGGGCCGTGTCCAGGGCGACGTACGGGGCGACGCCGGACGCCGAGACGGTGAAGGTGACCTTGTCGGCACCCACCTGCGTGAAGTTGGTGAAGGACACCCGGGGCTTGGGGTTGATGGCCGCGTCTTTCAGCTCCGTGAAGAAGAGCGGGTAGGAACCCTCCCAGGAGGCAGACACCTTGGGCGCGGGCGACGCCTTGGTCGCCAGCAGGGCCCGCCCACCAGCCGCCGGCGCGCCGCCCGCCTTGGCAGCCGGCTTGGGCGCGTGGTGGGCCGCATTGGTGGGCGCGAAGGACGCCACGGAGGACGGCTCGTCCTCCTCCTCGGTCTCCAAAACGAGTTCCGGCACGGCCGTCTGCGTGGCCGCGCCCGCCGGCCCGGGGCCCGCCTTGAAGGTCAGCCGCGCAAACACCCGGTCCTTCGGCCACCCGCCCGCTGCTTTCAGCAGGACGTCCACGCCCGACTGCCAGACGGTGGCCGAGTCGAGCGGGGCGAGGGTGAAGGGGAGGGTGACCGTGTGGACGGGCCCGTCCCCGGGGCCCGACGCCCAGTCAATCACCTCGACCGTGGCCGTCCCAGTGATCGCCGCGTTGATGTCACTCGTCACGGCCGCCGTCGCCACGCCGCCGCCGTACTGGCTGGGGTCGACCTGGCCGGAGATGATGACGGGCGCGAAGAAGCGTTTGACGGTGTAGTGCAGCAGCTTCCAGTGGCCGCCATAGTCGAGGGAGGACCAGGAGAAACCCTGAGAAAAAGGGAGAGAGGGCCGGGGGGCGGGGTGTGATGAGAGATCGGTGCGCGCGCGGGGCGGCCACCCACAGTCTCATCGCTCTCTCTTTCTCTGCTCTCCGCCTCTCTCCGCCCTCCATTCTCCTTACCGGCCAGATGTCGTTGAGCTGCCAGTAGAGCACGCCCATCGTCTGCGCGTCGGGCGCGGTCTTGATGCGGCGCCAGTACGTGGACGCCGTCTCGTACGTGGCCGCCTGGTAGACCTGGGTCAGGTAGATGAACTTCTCAAACAGGGTGCGTTGCGCGCCCGGCTTGGACCCGGGCGGCACCCAGGCGGGCGGGACCTGGTAGTGGATGGCCATCTGTTTCAGCATGTCCTCCGTGTCGCCCGGGTGGCGCTGGCGGAAGACGGTCATGGGGGCCTCGTACGACCAGTCGTCCGGGTTGGAGGCATTCTCGTACACCACAAAGGAGGGGAAGGACTGGAACCCAAACTCGGACACGAACTTGGCGCGCGGGAAGGTGGACACGTTGAGCGCGTTGTCGGTGGTCGTGTAAAAGTGTACGTCGCCCCGCTTCCAGTCGCCCACGTCGCCCCAGCGCTTGACGTAGAAGTCGGGGCCGGACGCGATGGCGCCCTTGGACGGGGAGGAGTCCAGGTACGTGATGCCCGGGGACACGCCCAGCAGCGCATCCCGCACGGTGTCGACAAAGAGCGCGGTGTAGTCGTTACTGTATAGCTCCCGGTTGGCGCGGGAGGCGTCGTACCACCCCAGGGAGGCTTCCACCTCGTTGTTGCCGCCCCAAATGGCCATGGACGCGTGGTAGTTGAGCCGGCGCGCCTGGTAGGCGACCTCCTGGCGGACCTCCGACAGGAAGGCCGGGTCGCGCGGGTACATGGCGCACGCGAACATGGCCTCCTGCCACACTAGTAGGCCCGCCTCGTCACACGCGTCGTAGAACGCGTCCGCCGGGTACAGGCCGCCACCCCACACCCGGATCATGTTCATGTTGGCGGCGACCGTTGCGTCCACCATGGCTTTCAGGTCGGCGGCCGTCGTCTTGGCGGCAAAGATGTGGAGGGGGATCATGTTGGTGCCCTTGGAGTAGACGGGCACGCCGTTGACGGCAAAATAGAAGGTCTCGCCCTCCACGCCGCCCTTGAGCGGTTCGCGCACCAGGTCGATGGTGCGGAAGCCGATGCGGCGGGTGAGGGTGGTGGTGGCCGGGGAGACGGCGGCGGGCGCCTTGGCGGCGGGGGCGGCCACAGGGGCCGCCGCCGCCACCATCTCGGCCAGGTCGGGCGCGGCGGCGGCCTCACCAACCACCTCCACCCCGTCCTCAGCCTCAGTGTCGCCGTCCGCGGCGGACGCCTGCACCCGGGCCGCCACCCGGGCAAAGGAGGCCACGCCCGGGATGGTGCGCGCCTGTGCGGACGCCAGCTGGATGGTCCTCGGGATCGAGGCGGCGGAGGCGGGGTCGGGGTCGTCCACGGCGACGACCACCTCATCCGCGGCCGCCGCCTGGGCCGTCGGCGGCCGCCCGGCCTCGCCCTCCTCCCGCGCCGGCCCACCCGCCCCGCCCCACGCCTGCGACTTGGCGGGCGCCGCCGCCTGCAATCGGGGCGTGTAAGACACCTCAAAGTCGTACAGGGGCTGGGCCCCGTACCCGACCGGCCACCACAGGGCGTAGGAGCCGGCCGGGATGGCCAGCGCGACGGGCAGGGTGTTGAGGCCGGCATCCGCCAGCACGACCTCCCTGCTCACGGCCGCCCACGCCCCGGTCGCCGACGTCACGGTCAGCGTTCCCGCCTCGCCAAGCGTGGGCGTGCGCACGTACGCGTCGAAGGTGAGGGCGACGCCGCCCTCGCCGTCGTGCACCTGGTGGGCGCCCGCGCCGGTGAGGACGCCGGCAGAGTAGCCGACCAGGTCGACCGCCCCGTACACGCCGCTGGGCGCGTACGCGGGACCCCAGTCCCACCCAAAGTCCGAGGCCGGCTTGCGCAGGAAGTTGTAGGGCGCGATGACCTGGTAGGTCAGGATGGGGGCCGGGTACGGGTAGGACGCGTTCTTGGCGAACGCCTCCAGGACGGCCGGCAGGATGGTGAGCCTGAGCGAGTTTGGGCCCTCCCGCAGCAGGCCCTTCACGCTCAGGCGGTGCTCCCGGTGCGCGTTCTCGGTGCGGGCGATGACCGCGCCGTTGAGGGCGATGTCCGCGACCGTGTCGACGCCGGTCATGACGAGGTCGACCTAGGGGTGGAGGAGACAAAAAGGTGAGAGGTGAGAGAGGCTGACACGATGGCCCGAGACGGGGGCTCCGCCCTCTCTTTTTCCCTCTCCCTCTCTCTCTCCTCTTACCTGCTTGTGCTCCAGCATAGCGGCCGACACGTCGAACGTGCGCTCGAACGTCCAGACCTGTTCGGCGACGTACCGGTACTCGCGCTCGTTGTAGCTGGGGAGAGGGGAGAGGAGAGGAGATGGGGTCAGCGAAGAGCGAAAGAGAAAAGCCGTTTGGGCGGGGGCGCGGCGGATGCGCGCTCGTTTCCCTGCGTCAACAAACAACACTGCCGCAACACCCCTCGGCCTATGACTGGGTCCGATTCGTGCGAGGGGCGATAAAAATCCCTATTGTATGCCCCCCGCCGGTCATGTGGACGGGGGGTGCCAGCAGTGAGCCAGGCGCGGGCACAGCGGGGCGCCGCCCATGCGCATTTTGCTCGCCCGCGGCGGCCACACCAAAAAGCAATCACCAGCGCCCCCCGCACGCGGGGGGCCTGCCCCCGTGCACGCCCCGGCAGAGGATTGCGCGTGTTTTCCTGGCTTGCCTCAGTACAAAGGGCAGCGCGTCCTACGAGGCCGCACCCCTTTTCCAAAACCGGTAACGCCAGGGAGGGGGCCTTTTCTCTCTCTCTCAACCCTGAGAAAGCACGCCCGCGCGTCGTCGCGTCTCCGTTTCCAATGCCCTCTTTCTTTTACTCACCGCCACAGCGGATCGCCCACCAGGCCCGCGTCTTCCATGGCTTGCAGGGCCATGACCGGGACGGACACGTCCAGGCTGACGCCCTCGCCATTTGACAAAGTCCAGCCGGGGCCGGCCAGGTTTTGGGCCGTGCGCGCCAGGGCGGCCGGCGAGGAGGCAGCAACCGGCGCGGCTGCGGCCGCCGCAGCGGGGACTCCGCCCGCGAGGAGGCAGGCCAGGGCGGTCAGGGCCGTGGCCGCCGCCAGAGTGGCGTGGGGGCGGCGGGCCATATGTTGGTTGTCTTTCTCTTTCTCGTAGGGCGTCGCGCGCGCGCTCTGTGGGGGGCACAGAGGACGCAAAGACGGTGAGATAAAAAGAGTGAAAGAAAGAGAAAAAACATGCCACTTCTCTAAAAGGCGCGCCTCCCTCCGTGCCCTTGACCCCGCGCCCCCTCCCTTCCCACACCCCGCCCTCACACCCACCCAGGCACCCCACAAGGTACGTGGCACCCCATAGCGCGAGTGAGCGAGTGGAGATTAGAGAGACTGCATCCAATAACTCGCGGCCTAAAACACTAAAAAAAGGGGGGACCGGGACCGTGCGCGCGCCGGTCCCCCCCCCTTGGGCTCGGCCACCGCGCTGCCCCCGGGGCACGCACTGCCTCCTTCCTACACGAAGATGGTTCACAGTCTTCGCCTTGCTCGCTGACTGTGCCGGCGCGGGGTGCCAGCCTCGCACCCTTGAGCACACGGGGCACCCCAGGCGGGACCGCATGCTGGGGACTGCGCGACGGTCGAGGGGGGTCAGGGCCTTTTCCGGCCTTTTCCCCCCTCTCGCCGCCGGCCGCGGGGCGGAGTGGAAGCGCTCCAAACACCATACCGCCACCACCAGCCTAGTCTAGGCACCCATAACCATGCTCTCACATTCATTTACACTCCCCACTCCACTCACAGGCCTCTCTTGAAGGTCCCCTCGCTCTTTTCTTTCCCATCGTGCCAGAATCGCGGTCGCCAAGGAAACACACCTTTTACGTCAAAACAAAAAAAATATGGCTGGCGGAGCTGTCGCGTCCGGCCCGGCCGGCGCCAATGCGCACCTATATGAGGCCAAGGTGAGGGTGGGGTGGTGGGGAAGGGGGGTATGGTGTGGGAAAGGGGCGGGAGTGGAAGGGGGCTCTCTTTTTCTGTCCCCGCGCCTTGTCACGCCGGCGGCGGCCGCTCTCGACCTCCGTGCCCCGTCCCGCACGCACGCGCACGCCGACCCTCACACCCCTCACCCACCCACCCGCACCCACGCAGTTCACCTTGTACACTCTATTAGTCTGCCTGGTGGCGGCGTCGGGCGGCCTGCTGTTCGGGTGCGTGTGACGGAGGAGAGATGAGGAGAGGGGCGGAGGGTCGAGCGAGCGAGCAAGCGAATAAAGTGCGCGGGAAAAAAAGGGGGAAGAAGCGCGCGCCGCGGCATGCGGGGGGTCCCCGCGCGCCCCGTCGCCCCGCTCTCTTCGCCCCGCGGGGGCGCGCGCACCCACCTCGCAGCAAGTTGACACCGCCCATCGAGACCCTCGCATCCCCGCTCATGTCTGCTTCACCATCTCGCCCACCCCGCCCCTAGATACGACATTGGCGTCACCGGCGGCGTGACCTCCATGCCCCCCTTCCTCTCCACCTTCTTCCCGGGCGTGTACGCTAAACAGCTCGCCATCGAGTCCTCCAAGGTGCCGACCTCGCCCTACTGCAAGTTCGATTCGCCGACGCTCCAGCTCTTCACCTCATCCCTCTTCATGGCGGGGTTGGTGGCGTCCCTGGGCGCGTCCTACCTCACCTCCCGGCACGGCCGGAAAGCCACGATGCTGGCCAGCGGCATCGCCTTCCTCATCGGGGCCGGCCTGACCGCGGGCGCCGCGCACGTGGTGATGCTGGTCGTCGGCCGCATCGCGCTGGGCGTGGGCGTCGGCTTCGCCAACCAGGCCGTCCCGCTGTACCTCTCCGAGATGGCGCCCCACCACCTGCGCGGCGCGTGCAACATCATGTTCCAGCTGGCGACGACGATCGGCATCCTCGTCGCCCAGCTGCTCAACATGGCGACGGCGGGCATGGGCGCCTACGGCTGGCGCGTTTCCCTGGCGGGCGCGGCCCTGCCGGCCATTCTGCTGACGGTGGGCGGGGTCATCCTGCCCGACACCCCAAACTCGCTGGCCCAGCGCGGGCATGGCGAGGCGGCCGTGAAGGTCCTGCGTCGCCTGCGGGGCGTGGAGGACGTGGACGCGGAGATGGAGGACATCCGCGCCGCCGTCCAGGCGGCGGCCAAGGAGACGGGCGGGTGGAAGACGATATTTCAGGCCCGCTACCGCCCGGAGCTCACGATGGCGGTCTGCATCCCGCTCTTCCAGCAGTTTACGGGCATCAACTCGATCATGTTTTACGCGCCCGTCATCATGAGCTCTCTGGGCATGGGCACGAAGGCCGCCCTGCTCAACACGGTGATCATTGGCGCCGTCAACGTGGGCGCGACGCTGGTGTCCGTCTATCTGGTGGACAAGGCGGGCCGCAAGCCGCTCTTCATCGAGGGCGGTATCCAGATGGCGGCCGCCCAGGTCGCGATGGCTGTCCTGCTGGGCATGTACTTCAAGGACGGGTCGACGACCTTGCCGCCCGCCGTCGGCATCGCGGTCATTGCCGTCATCTGCCTGTTCGTCTCCGCGTTTGCGTGGAGCTGGGGCCCCCTGGGCTGGCTGGTGCCGACCGAGATCCAGCCCCTGGAGACGCGGTCGGTCGGCCAAGGCATCACGGTCGCCGTCAACTTTGCGCTCACCTTCATCATGGGCCAGTTCTTTGTGACCATGATGTGCGGCATGCGGTACGGCATCTTCCTGTTCTTTGCGGCCTGGGTGGTGGTGATGACGGTCTTTGTGGGCGCCCTGCTGCCGGAAACAAAGGGCGTCCCCCTGGAGGAGGTGTCCGCCCTGTGGCGGGCGCACTGGTTCTGGAAGCGGGTGGTGGGGCCCGCGGTCCCGCACGGCGCCAGCCTGGTGCGCGAGGACTCCGCGTCGGGCGCCCTGACCGCGATGGGCGGCAAGGGCAACGACGGTCGCAAGGTTTGAATGTCATGCCGCGTGCGGAGGAGAGGAAGAGAGATGAGAAAGAGAGGTGCGTTGCTTTGTGTGATTGATTTTGAAAAAAAGTGATTTGATGAGATTTGAATGAGAAAGAGAGGGGATTTGGATGGGGGGGTCTCACTTTTTGCACGTCGCGGGGTCACGCGCCAAACACTCACTCACTCACACTCACGCTCACGCTCACACT
>Ga0315289_10007962_pt1 | contig 15362 bp, 24 predicted proteins | sample YL17G11_40_MG_FD_203452 | JGI IMG/M metagenome (GOLD analysis project Ga0315289, IMG submission 203452) | Sediment microbial communities from Yellowstone Lake, YNP, Wyoming, USA - YL17G11_40 | ecosystem: Environmental > Aquatic > Freshwater > Lake > Sediment | place: USA: Wyoming | collected... | reverse complement strand
GAATAGCCAGTACTTTGGTGGTAATCATAATCCAGTAGTACAAGTAATGGTAGATGGTACTACTACTTATGCTGAACTGAAAGATAGACTACTATCTATATATGAAGCAACAGATCATATAGAAGAGTTAGATGTTCCTGCTTATGTTAAAGCAGTAGAGTTAATGTTTAACTCAGTAGCTCCTGAAGATATGGAGAACCTGTTTGATAATCGTTTAGATGTTCCTTATGATGAAGAGTGGGATGATTATGATTGTTATGCTTACTTTGTACTAGAGACTAATGAGGTAAATGAAGATGAATAAGGATAAAGTCTGGTTAGGTAAACTTATAGATGGTGAACAATGTTACCTATATAAACATACTTGGGATTGTGATTGGTATTGGGGTTTTGGTTATGTAGGTAATAGCAAGACACATTACCACTTCGACTCTTTTCTAAAAGGTTCTAAGTACACTCCTGAGGAATTGTTTTCAAAATGTAACTTTACTGGTAATGAGTGGTGGGTAATAAGAGATATGTTTGTACAAGCGTATGCCTTAAAGAAGTGTGCTGAAGTCTACCGACATGGCGGACACCAAACTAGTAAGTCAGGAGTTACTGATACTATCCTATCTACGGATATGTGTACTAGACTTAACTCCGACTTAGAGATTACGTTAGATAAACTTTGGAACTACATAACAACTATTATAGAGAATAAAATATGAACGTATTAATGGCACAATATCAAGATAATTGGGTAGCTCTAGTAGAAGCTCATGCTGATGAACTAAGAGAGTTTGCTTACTATGAATACTATAAAAGTACCATGAGTGTCCTGAGTGAAGAAGCTTGGTTTGAATTCACAATAGAAGATGTAGATGTAGATATTAATGTATATGTAGAAGATGGATTAGTTAATATAACTATCTATCCTATTGAAGAATGTTCAACTATGACTGATATACAGGTAAGCTTATGAACATATCCGATAAAGCGATAGCAATAGCAGTAAGAACCTTCTTCTGTGATGCACATGATGAAGAACAAGTAATCTACTTATGGTTAAGTCGAGCTACTATTTATACGGATTGTCCATTTACAGTATGGTCAGAAGTAGAACATCTAAGTCCTCCTAGTCTGTATTGTTTAGTAGATAACTTAGCAGGGGAGATAGTTAGAAGTTATATGGAAACAGTAGATAAAGAGGTAAGAGAACTAAGAGAAGAAGTAAATGATCTTCAAATAGCTAATGCTTGTTATGAGGATGAACATATGGAACTGGAACAACTTAGGAGTATTATTCATGGGTAATTCATTAACACTCGTACCTACCTATGGTAGAGATTACAATTCAGTAACTTATGTCAGAAAGGCTTGGGACGCTAACCAAGACTTCAGGATAGTAGGAGATAGAGCGGTACATGTGAACAAACAACAAGTAGCACAACTTAAAGAAGATGGTATTACTGAGATTAACATCCGATACCAGAAACTAACAAGAAAGGTAACAATACAATTATGAGTACTGTAGCTGATATTAGAAAACAAAAGCGATTCTTAAGTCCTGATGATACCTATCACTTAATCAGGTTACTTACTAAGCAATGTAATAACGATACTAAACAACATATGGGAAGTATTATAAGAAACTCATTCTATTCCCTAGAGGATAATAAGTACTGGGATAACTTTATACTTCATCCTGATGGTATGGAATACAGAGGTAACTTATCGGATATTCCTGCAATTAGATTGGACATACTAAGTCAAAGGTAGCTTATGTTAAATGCTGGACAGAAAACTGCTTTACTATCTATTAAGAACTGGTACAGGTCGCCTAACTTATATATGATTCTTGATGGTGCTGGTGGTACAGGTAAGAGCTACTTAGTTAATGAGGTACTAAAGGAACTTCCTAATGTTAAACCTCTAGTACTAGCTCCTACTAATGAAGCCCTAAAACAACTAAAGGATAAGGTAGATGGTGACTATGTATTTAAGACATTACATTCTGCTTTAGGTATAACACCTACTGGAGATAAAGAGCTAAAGTTTGAACAGAACATACTTCCTAGTTTCTGGGAACAACATAACTTAGCTATAGTAGATGAAGTATCTATGGTAGATAACTGGTTGTTGGATATAGTTAATGACATAGGTATAAAGGTATTATACATAGGTCATAAGAGTCAGTTACCTCCAGTTAAGTTAAGAAGATTAATGTCGGATAAGTGTGAGTCGCCAGTATTTGATAAAGGTTATAAGGTAGTTACCTTAACGGAACCTATGAGAAATACAGGTGACTTATGGGATTTTAACAATTACTTAGAAGCAATGATATATGGTACTAGTAGAGATATTCCAAATACTTTTGATATATCTAGGGCTAATCTTAATAAGCTACTTACTGAGTCGGTAGATGATTTCCTTAATGATAGAACTAAGATAGCACTATGGTCTAATGATGGGGTTGATATGTATAATCAAAGGGTAAGACTTATCATTCATGGTGATAAAGCTAAGACTAATAAGTATCTTCCTAAAGATAAGATAATAATCATTGCTCCAGTACTGCCATTACAGAATATGGAGAAGTACAATGATAAAGACTTAGAGAAAGCTATGCTGGGTGACTTAGAGTTTATATACTCTAACTCTAAAGGAACAGTTATATCTTCTGAACTTATCTTAGTTAATCTTAATAAGATTATGTCTATACCTTGCTATAAGATACTAGTCAACATAGAGGGTAAGAATATCTTTATATATGAATGTGCTAATAAAGGAGATAAAGAAAAGATAGCTAACTACTATGAACATCAAGCATGGCTAGGTAAGAATAGGATAGCTAAGGAAAAGTTGTTTAAGAAGCGTAGATTTATACTCAGTTGTTTTGCAGAAGTAAAGCACTTCTACTCAGCTACTAGTCATAGATTACAAGGTAGTTCTGTCCCTAATATCATTGTTATTAACAGTGACATAGCTAAGAACGCTAACATAATAGAACAGAAAAAAACTAGATACGTTGCGTGTTCCCGCGCGATCAATAATCTTTACTTTTATAGAGGTGTGTAATGCCAGATAGATTTGCCCCGACTGCTTTAAATGTAGTAGAAACTAAGTTATACGATCATGGATTTACAGTAGAAGAAGTCATTAATATAACTGCTAAGAAGAAGCAACTAGAGAAACGTAACCTAAGTGAAGAACCAGTTACCTTAGAAGAGTTCAAAGATATAGTAGTTCCTTTCCAACGTATCCAAAGAACAGAGATATTCAATCTTAATCCTGAAAAGGAGAAAAAGGTTAGAGTACTTAAGGAGAAAGTAGTTAAAGAGAAAGTAGTAAGACTAACTAAGAAGTTTATCGAAAGTAAGATAACAGAGATAGTTTATAAAATGGCTAGAGGCGAAGAACTTCTTGAAGAAGAAACAGAGTTCTTTAATAAACATACAAGTAAAGAGGGTATTTAAGATGGGTAAACTAGATTCACTATTCCCGATTAACTTCAGTAATAGTATGATGCAGGATGTATGGAAGTGTGAGTTACTGTTCTTCAGGAAGTACTGCCAGAAGTTAGTTAATGCTAACAATAAGAGTAGTGACTTAATTGCTGGTGGTCATTTTGCTTCTGGATGTGAGATAGTAAGAAAATCTTACTTTAACTGCGGTATGTCTATTGACGATGCTATTGCAGAGGGATACAATTATATACTCGATGCAGAAGATACTGGTGACAATGTAAAGAGTAATGAAAGACTAGCACTAACCTTAGATAAGTACTTTAGAAAGTTTACTTTAGATAGTGAATTGACACCAGTAAAACTAGAGAATGGTGAACATGCTATCGAATATACCTTTGAGTTTGACTTAGGTATACCGCACCCAGAGATACCAGACCAGAACATAGTATTTAAAGGTAAGTTAGATGGGCTATACGAAAGAAAGTTCCAAGGAAACAGAGTTAAATGTTATGTAGTAGACGAAAAAACTACTGGCGCAGTTAGCAGACTTAGAGGTACTAAGTTAATAGACTTAGTTAGAGAAGAAAACATATATAAGACTGATGGACAGTTCATTGGGTATCACTGGGCGGCTAGACAACTAGGTGTTATTACTGATGCAAGTCTTATATACAAAGTACCTATTATGACTAACCATGAAGATGCTTTTGAACTAGAGATACCTATTAATGACTTTATGATTCAGCAATGGAGTATATCTACTATAGAGAAGATACATGAACTAGTAGAGAAGTATAAACATTATAAGAGTAATAGAACAGTAGTTGACTTTCATCCTCAGTGTGCTTTCTATCCTGTTTATACTGGTAACTCTTGTATGGCATATGCTAGACCATGTACATACACAGAGGGTTGTAGAAGCAAAGAGGGAGAAGAGATATTAGCAAGTAGTATGAAGCAAGTAGTTTGGGACAGTAGTAAGAAAGTAGAAGTACCATTGAAACAATATAAACTAGAGAGAGGATTAGAATGAGTAAAATTAAACAAGGCATCATATTATTATATGGTTTAGGTTGTTCTGGAAAGTCATTCAGCCTAGCTACATTATTCAAGTTACAGACCCTTAGACCTAATCAGAGGGTTATCATCCTGACTACTGAAAAGAACTCTATGTCAGGATTAGAAAGAGGGTTAAAGCACTATGGTATTAAGCTAAAAGCTGGACAGTTATTCTATACAGTAATTAGACCTAAGAATAAGAAAGCATTTGGAACTGAACTCGTAGCCTTAAAGAAGTTTGCTAGTGACACAGTTACACAAACTATGACTACTAGCAAAGATAGCAATGCTAATAAGGATAAGTACACCTACTTTATAGATGTTATCCAAGGTTTAAATAGCTTTAAGGGTACGGACTATGTAACTGGTGAAGAAGTTAATCTAGGTAACATAGCTGAACTAACTGAATCAGATATACTAGTTATAGATGGGCTATCACCTATTATTCATGGTATCTGGAGTTTACTACAAGGAGATAGGAAAGTTAATCAGATGGGTGACTATCAAGTCGTTCAAAAGCAGATCAATGACTTTACTTATGAACTTGTTAATAGTATTGAATGTTCTTTAATCATGTTAGCACATGCTGATAGGTTAATGGATGATATAGAAAAGACTGAAAAGATACGAGTAGCGTTAGATGCTGGAGTTGCTCTATCAGGTAAGTACATTGGTAAGTTTGCTGATGTTATATATGCAAATGTAACTAATGCTGGTAAACATGTCTGGACTGGTAAGAAGATGAACGTAGAAACTGCGGCTAGAAACTTTCCTAGTGCAGATGGTTTAGAACCAGATTTCAGTCTTTATAACTTCTTTAAAGAGGATGGTTTGAACTAGTAGGAAATACCTACTCGGATACTACAGTTGCCCGATAGACAACCTAGAATAATGTAACCTAGACAACATAAACTTAAAACATAAACTTAACAAGGTAATATAAAATGACTAAAAGAAACTTTGGCTACAACACTTCTTCACTTGCTACTGCTCCTTCTTTATTAGAAGATGGTGTGTACACAGGTGTAATGTCTGGTGCTAGTATTTCTGGTAAAGAAAACAAACAGTACATTAATGTTGTTGAAGAAACTAAATGGGACAAGAACGAAAAAGCTTTTAAACCTACTGGTGATTGGATTATAGAAGGTAATATCTTCTATGGTGTATCTCTAAATGACCAAAGAGCTATTGATACTTTACAACGTGACGAACCTAAAGTATTTGGTGGTCGTATTAGGTTGCATTTTGATAAAGAATCCTTATCACTTACACCTAACTTTGTACTAGGTGCTTGGTTAGAAGCATTAGGTTTGTTAGAGATTGACTTCTCAGAAGGTGTTGATTGGGACTATGATGAAAACATCGACATTCCTATGGAACTATCTGATGTACCTAACATTGTTGATATGCTTAACTCAGTAGAGTATCAACGTGCTATGTTCAGTACTATGTGCCAAGCTGCAAATAACACTCCAGTACGAGTTAAAGTAGTTAAACAACCTAACTACAAGAACAAAGATGTATTTGAAAATTCTATTGATACAGGTAACTTTAATTCTTTCTGCGGTATCTTACCAGTAGAAGCATAAGTACTAATCTAGTCTAGGAGGGTAGTGATACCCTCCTTTTAAGGAATTATATGATAACACGTCCAGAGTTTCCTAGACCAAAGAATGTCATGGTTATTAATGATATTCCAGTACAGACTGAGATAAAATCAGGTGATAAGTTTAGTGCTACTAGTAATGTAAGTTTACTAACTTCTCTTAGAACAGGTAAGATCAATAACTGGAGTAAGGAAGTAACCGATAACACTTATAAAGGTATTAAGTCCACTGATATTTTTACTACCTACTTAAGTTATAACTATTTTGAAGAGGGCAGTTATGATTTTAGACTGGAGATAGTAAAAGGCAAAGATAAAGTAGAGGGTAGAGAGTACTTTAAGTTAGAACATCAAAAAGATGTATGGGTAATGGCTAGTCTTTGGAAACAGTTCCAAGCATTACTTACTGAGATAGAAAAGGTACAGCCAAAGTTAATTATAGTTACTGGTAAGTGGACGTTGTTCTTCCTAACAGGATGTACTTCCCTTATTACTAATCAAGGAAACCATAAAGATAAGAAAATCTTAGGTGGTTTAAGTAAGTTCCGCTCAAGTGTTTTACAGCTACATGAGTGTTTCGGTATTAAAGATGTAGTCTTAGTTCCTGTTTGGCATACAGTTCATGCTATGAGTATGCCCGATAAGTTAGTAGTGATGCAACTGGACATAGAGAAGTTAGGTTGGATGTACCATATCATACTAGATAAAGGTGTTGGATATTACATTAGACCTGCTAAGGAATATGTACTAGGAACTACTTTAGTTATATTAGGTACATTCCTTCACGAACTATTGCGTAAGTTAAATGAAAGACCTATTAAAGTTTCAATAGATATAGAAACTATGTATCACTCTACTATTGATTGTATAGGTATAGCCTATGAAGTAGATAGAGGTATATGTATACCATTTGCTTCCAGAGCTAATCCTAACTTATGGACTATAGAAGAAGAAGTGGAGATTATAGCCCTTATCAGAGAGGTAATGCTCCATCCTAATTGCCAGCATGTAGGACAAAACTATAGCTATGATTGTCAGTACTTCCATAAGCTATGGAATATAGATGTACAAGCTACAACTGATACTATGGTACTTCACCATGTATTGTTTAACTACTTACCTAAAGATTTAGCTTTCTTAGCTAGTCTTTATTGTGAAGCTTATACTTACTGGAAAGATGAAGTAGAGGGTACTAAAGATACACCAGAAACTAGATGGATATACAATGCTAAGGATGTTATGTACACCTTAGAAATAGCTAACATACTAGAGGACATACTTACACAACAACCAGAACTATTACAGAACTTCTACCGTTCACAGCAAGATTTACTAGCTCCTGCTCTAGTAGATATTATGAATAGAGGTGTAAAGGTAGACTTAGTTAAGAAGCAACAGTTATTAGATGAACTTTCCTTATTGTTAGTTCATATAGAAAGTACTATTAATACCATTTTGGGAGAAACTATTAACCTTAAGAGTTCTCACCAAGTTAAAAGATTATGCACAGACTTACTACAAGTTGTTCCTGTAATAGATAGAAAGAGTAAGACTGCCAGTTTTGGTAGTGAGGCAATGTTAGTTTACTTAGATAACTATCCTCTATATAGACCATTGATAACACTCATACTTGAATATAGGTCAGTAGGTATCTTTGTTAGAACTTTCTTATCAGCTAAGGTAGATGATGATAATAGAATGAGAACTAGCTATAACCTAGCTGGCACAAGAACTTATAGATTAGCTAGCAGGAAAAATGCTTTTGGTGCTGGAATGAACCTTAACTTGAGGGCTTGTAATTAGTAATAATTACTCGAAAATTACTTAAACGGGGAAACTCCTATTGACGGGATATTCTGAATATGCTAAAGTATAGTGTGTTTTAAACCACCATCAAGGACAACCTACCGTGCTAAATATTGAACAAGAAGTCTGGAAACCGATAAAAGAATTTGAAAGTTTATATGTAGTATCTTCTTTAGGAAGAATATCAAACCATAGAAAAATTCTAGCTACACAAACTTTACCTAAAGGCTATAAAACAATAGCCTTTAAGATTAACCAAAAAGTTTATAATAGGTTAGTACATCGTTTAGTAGCTAAAACTTTTATTGATAATCCAGAAGGTAAGCCAGAAGTAAACCATAAAGACGGAGATAAGAGTAATAACTCTATATCAAATTTAGAATGGTGTACTAGTTCTGAAAATAAGCGTCATGCTATGACTACAGGTCTTAAAACTTATAATATACCAACTAAAGGTATAAAATTAGGTAAGAACTCTAAATATCATAATGTAACTTATGATAAAACTAGAGGGAAATGGAAAGCCTGTATAAGAATAGATAAAGTTAATTATTTTCAGAAACGCTTTGATACTGAAGAAGATGCCGCTCTTCATGTCAACTGGATTATAGACCACTTAGGTTTAGAAGATAGACCTAAGAATAATGTTTAGTTAAATGCCTAACGACTATCCTGCAAAGGAGTACACTACAAGCTATTGGTAGTGGAAATAGTAATCGTCCTATTTATAGGATGTTGATATAGTCTGCTCTAACTAGTAATAGTTAGCAGTTCATAAGAGAACGGGGGAAGTAGTAGCGTACTTCCTTGAACACAATGTCAAAATGTTCCAGCTAAAGGTAAGATTGATCTTAAGTATTCTTTGATGCGTCTTGATTCTGAAACAGAAGTAGAACTAGAAGATGATGAAGATGCTGTAGATATAGATACTCCTGTATATGGTACTACTAAGTTACCTAACTGTAAGGAGTTGTTTATATGTGAAGAGGATGAAATGTTCTTTGATATAGACTTAGCTGCTGCTGATGCTAGGATTATAGCTTGGGTAAGTGGTTGTCCTTTTCTAACAGACTTGTTTGAAGATGAAGATGGTGATCCTTACTTACTACTAGCTAGAGAGTATTATCGTAACCCTAACCTAACTAAGAAGAACAATGAAAGACAAATATTTAAGGCGGTTGTTCATGGTACAAATTATCTTGGTCAGGCTAAGACATTATCTGCTAAAGCTGGTTTACTTGTAAGAGAGATAGAAAAGATACAGAAGTTCTACTTTAGTTTGTGTCCTGAGATTCCTGCCTTACATAGAGCTATAGAACAGCAAGTTAGAGAAAGAGGTTACTTAGAGAATGTATGGGGTGCTAGAGGTTGGTTCTTAGATAAGAATGACCCTATGCTTATGAATAAGGCAGTTGCATGGGTAGGTAGTTCGCCAGTAGGTATCTTAATCAATAAAGGTTTAGTATCTATTAGAGAACAAGACCCTGCTATTAAAGTACTGCTTCAGGTACACGATTCTTTAGCTGGAGTATATAAGAAAGATGATGTTACTGCCCCAGATAGAATAGTACAGTACTGTAGTGTTCCTTTACCATTTGAGATACCAAGAGTTATTCCTGTTAATATTAAGACTAGTCCTACTAGTTACGGAGATTGTGGTTAAAATGAAGATCATACTTACTGAGTTAGCAAAAGAACTACAAGCAGATTCTAAACATAAATTCATACCTGCTAGAGGTACTAGTGAAAGTGCTGGTTATGATATTAGAGCATGTATAGTTCGCCCATTAACTATCTATGCTGGAGAATGTATTAGAATACCTTTAGGATTTCATATACATATCAATGATGTAGAACTGGCTGGACTTATACTTCCTAGAAGTGGGTTAGGTGCTACTCATGGAATAGTACTTGGCAATCTAGTAGGTTTAATAGATGCAGATTACCAAGAAGAGTGGCAATGTGCAATCTGGAATAGAAATATAGAAGGTAGTATAATCATTAACCCTCTTGATAAAATAGCGCAAATAGTGTTTGTACCCGTAGTACATCCTGTATTTGAAATATCAAGTAGTTTCCCTAAGTCTACAAGTAGAATTGGTGGATTTGGTAGCACAGATAACGTAACTAACATTAAAGGTGTAGCATGAGAAAAAGAAACAGCAAAACAACTATCACAGGTCAAGTAAGAATTAAACCTTTTAGCTTAGGTAAACTAGCAGAGATGTTAGAAACTACTAAAAGACCTAGAGATAAAGATAAGATAGTTAATAGAATGAAGATACTTAGTAGTAGATAGATTAATGATGATCTGGGCTAGACAGAGCGAAAGCATAATCTAGTTACCCGTATATCGGATTGTGGGGTACTTTGGTAATAACAACCGAGGCTAGAGGATTGATTCAAAACTCTTAATGTGTGTATTAAGTTTTCGAAGACGTACCGACAGATACATGTATTAAGTTAATCCAGTTGATTGCTCTAGCACCTATTATTATAACAAGGAAATACTATGACGACTACATTATACAATGTATCTATGATAGAAGCTTCAAGGTATCTAAATATACCTTATGATGACTTTGTATCATATATTACTAAAGAACTTATACCGTTTAAGATACAAGAACGTGAAAGACTATTCACTAAGAATGACCTTTATAAATTTAAACTGGAAGTACTAGACAATGAACAATGAGATTAAGTGCTTAGATCATGGCTTTGTAAAACTACTTAACATTAGTAGCGTAGTTGATGATAAAGAGTTACTGGAACAAGCTCCTGCTATGTCAGCTAGGATTAGTTTCAATAACTTTGATGAAGAAAGAACTAAAGAACAAGATATGAAGTTGCTGGAGTATCTTATTAAGAATCATCACAATACTCCGGTAGAAATGACTGAAGTATGGTTAGAGATGAAATTACCTATCTTTATAGCTAGACAGTTTGTGCGTTAAGACTTGTATTTAATATTGGTTTATGTTATACTAATGTTTTCAACAACTTAGAGAATAACAATGCTTTTAGATACAATTTTACCTAATAATAGAACAGGAAAAGTAATAGAAATACAATGTGATACTTGTGGAGCTAAAAAAGCAGTTAATCAAGGTAACTATAATAAGTCCCTTAGAACTAGAACTGCTAACCCTAACTTAGCACAAGGAGATTATTGCAGACCATGTAGTGTAAAAGAAACTGCTAAAAGAAGTAGAGGAAAAGTAGCTTGGAATAAAGGTAGAAAATCACCTGAAACTTCTGGAGCTAATCACCCTTCTTGGACTGGTGGTAGACATATAGATTATCATGGTTATGTAATGATTCATGTAGGAGAGCCAGAAGGAGGAAGTAACTCTAAATGGGAACACTATAGAAAAGAACATATTGTAGTAATGGAGAAATATATAGGACGATCTTTAATAAAAGGGGAAGTAGTACATCATATAGATGGTAATAGGCAGAACAATTTACTATCTAATCTATATCTAGCTACTAATGCTACACATAGAGATGCACACCAATCCTTACAGGAGATAGGTTATATGTTAATAACAAAAGGATTTATTACTTTCGATTATGCAACAGGTAAATATGTGGCGCACGTTAAATGGGGTGAATTGCTGGAACAGCTAGAAGTAGCCAATCAGCAGCCAAGCTTAAGTAGTAATACTTTTGAAGGTTCAGAGACTAGGAATCGAATCTAGTAATAGATAGTAATATTCCCAAGAGCGCCCTGCATAGTTATTTACTATGATGATATAGTCCGATCTATGATATAACAAAAGAAGTCATAGAACTATAGGATAAAGAGCCTATAGGATAACAGATGCACAGAACCGCCACTATCAATGAAGTAAGTGGTAGATATGTTACCTTACCTAAAGAATGGTATATACCTGAAGTTGTAGGTGGCAAAGCTACTAACAATAAACAAGGACAAGAAGATACCCTACATATCAAATCACAAGAGAACTTTAAAGGGGATTTAAATAGAGCATGTCATAGCAGTTATAACCTGTATAAACATCACCTATCTGAGGGAGTTGCTCCAGAACATGCACGAATGTTCCTACACCTTAATCATTATTGTGTAGCTATAGATACTCTTATACTAAAACAAGATTTAACATGGGTTAAAGCAGGTGATTTAAAGAAAGGTGATAAGTTACTAGGTTTTGAAGAGTACGGCTCAAAAAGTAAAAAACGTAGATATATACCTTCAAGTGTTACTGAGTTTAGCATACAGGAAGATGACTTATACGAACTACAGTTAAGTAACGGGGAAAGTATAAAATGTAATGCAGAACATAAGTGGCTAGTTAGATATAAAACAGGTGGTATGTCTAGATGGGTAACTACTAAAGAATTACGATTGAACCCTACCCAATGGGTAATGTTAAAGCTATTTGATACTTGGGAAACTAAAACTTCCTATGATTGGGGGTTTTTAGCTGCTGCTTTTGATGGAGAAGGATACTTAACCTATACTACTCATAATGGTAAAGCACTAGGGTTTACACAAAATGAAAACCCTATGTTAACTAAAGTAAGGGCGTTATTAGATACTTATGGTTATTCTTACACAGAACAAACTAATAATGTAACAGGTATAAAAAATCTTAGGTTAACTGGGGGTTTAAGCACTATATTAGAGTTTCTAGGTAAAGCTAGACCTCCTAGAATACTAGAAAGGTGGGAGAAAGACACAGATGGAGGTATCTGGGCAAAAGATACTCCTGAAATAGTAAGTATAAGTCCCATAGGTAAAGGTAAGATAGCTTCTATGTCTACTAGCAGTAAAACTTATATTGCTAATGGGTATCCAAGCCATAATACTCATTGGATATGGAAGCAGGACTTGTCTAACTTAATGCACTTCTTGGCACTTCGATTAGATGCACATGCTCAAATAGAAGCTAGAGTATATGCTACTGCGATTTATGATTTATTAAGTTTACATTTACCGCAAACAATGTTATTATTTAATAAATACAAAAGATTTTGATTGTGAATGTCTTGGTAGCAGACCTCCGAAAAAGCTACCACATTAAGTAGGGTATAAAAGCCCTACTCTTTTTTTTCACAGAGAGAACAATATGTCTATACATGACCGAGCTATAAACAAGAACAACATTACTGGTATCAAAGGGTTATCTTTTCATCCTACTTGGAAGCGATGGGATTGCAGAGTATCTTACAACAAACGTGAGCATAGAAACTACTTTGATGAGCCAGATAAAGAGTTAGCGGTAAAGTGGTTGCAAGATAAGAGGAAAGAACTTGAAGAAGCACATAAACACAACTAAAGAATGTCCTAAGTGTAAGAGTACTAACTTGTTACTGTTTTCTACACTAGACTTAAAGAGTTGTCCTGATTGTTTTATAGACATTCCTTGGTACTTAGAAGAAAACCAACTTCCACTATATTGCTATAAACCTAACTATATTATAGAAAATGAAACTTAAACCAGAAAAAGATTACAGTAACATCACTATAGATCAAGCTATGGATTGGGTTGATAAGCAATGTTTATATGAACATACAAGGAAAAGAATTAAGAGTAGGGCAGTAGCTTATAAGATAGGAACATATCTCTTAATGGCTATGAATCATATAGAAGAACTAGAAGCAGAGATTAAGAAACTAAAAGGAGAAGAGGATGCCAACTAAAGCAGAGTTACTTCAACAGCTAGAGAGTTTAAAAGTAGAGTTAGCTAATGTAGAAACAGTAAAAGATTTGCAGACCACCGATTATATAACTCATATTACTGAGCATAGACTATTTGTAGATCAACAACAAGAACATGTAGAACTATTAGTTAAACAACTGTATGGGCTTACCTTAACTTGTAGATTCCTTCTAAGTATTACTACTATGCTTACAGGTTCAATTATTGGGTATGTTATCTATAAGGTGATGGAATGAAACCTCAAAAAGTACTTCACTTACATTTAGAAGAAGCTAAGAAGAAACCTAAGATAACTGGTAGATACATAGTAACTGAGAAGTTAGATGGTTGGTATGGGTATATAGATTATGTACAAGGTGAATGGGGTAAGGTTACTAGTAGTAGTGGAAGAGAGATACCTTCACTACTTTGGGCTAGACAAGTATTCCAAGAACTGACTCCTGAATCAGATATACGGCTTATCTTTGAGATAGTAATACCAGACCAACCTTTTCATATACTTAATGGTATCTTGAATAGATCAGTAGGTAACTGCCAAGCTACTGATGCTAGGTTCTATATACATGATATGGTTGACTTCAAGTATCCTAATGAAGCTTTTACTAGAACTAACTTTCTTAAAGGTTTAGACCTATCAGAGGTAGATAAGTACATACAACTTATACCAGTACTTGCTATTACTAATGATAAAGAAGTTTGGATGAAACACTTTAAGGAGATAACTGATAGAGGTGGTGAAGGTATTATACTTAAGCAAGCTATTGGACTATATCAACCTGATAAACGTAACTCTTCTCTTATGAAAGTTAAACTAGAAAGTACATTTGACTTAGAGTGCTTTGATATGTTTCATACAGTAGGAGATAAAGGGCATGATAACTTAAACATTAGTCTTAGAAGAAAGAATGGTGCAGTTATAACTGTTCGTATTCCTAAAGATGAAGATAGAGAACTGTTTGAACTTAACCCTAATGCTATATTAGGTAAGGTAGTAGAGGTTAAGTGTATGTGTGAACTTGAAGATGGTATGTTAAGAGAACCAAGATTCATGCGAGTGCGTGATGATAAACTATTAGAGGATATTGATTGATGAATGTACTGATACTAGACGTTGAGACAACCGGACTTACTACTAAAGATCAGGTGTTAGAACTTGCTTATCTAGTTCTAGGCGAAGATAATAATGGTTTAACCGTTACTTCTACCTTTAATGAGAGGTTTAGACCTATTGCTAAGATTAACCCACATGCTCAAGCAGTTCATGGCATAGCTTTCAAAGATTTAATAAGATGTACTAGTACTACTAACATACCTTTACCAGATAAGATAGATTATATAATCGGACATAACATATCTTTTGATAAACGTATGTTGATACAGTCTAATCCTAGGTTAAGTCCTAGGCTAGAAGCTTCTAAGTATATATGTACAAGGGAATTAGCCCGACTTATTGGTAAACAGTTCAAGATACCCTATCTAAATAATAAACTAGATACAATTATACGTCATCATTTTGAAGATAGGATACAAGAACTTATTCCAGAACATCACGAAGCTCTATCTGATTGTAAGAAATGCTTTGAGTACATGAAAGTAGTACTTGAATTACTTCCAGCGTTAGATACTTGGGATAAGGTTTATAACTTTCAACAACTACTTAATAAGGATACTTATGCAAATAAAGCAACCTAAAACTGCTAGTGCTTTCTTAGTTAAAGCTAAACAGTTACAGGAAGAAAGAGGCAAAGATT
>Ga0315289_10007961_pt1 | contig 15363 bp, 17 predicted proteins | sample YL17G11_40_MG_FD_203452 | JGI IMG/M metagenome (GOLD analysis project Ga0315289, IMG submission 203452) | Sediment microbial communities from Yellowstone Lake, YNP, Wyoming, USA - YL17G11_40 | ecosystem: Environmental > Aquatic > Freshwater > Lake > Sediment | place: USA: Wyoming | collected... | reverse complement strand
AACTTTGTAAATGCGCATATTGCTTGGGTACAAACGCATGATTGGTCGGGTCAGGGTGCTTCAGATAAAGTTCTGCAAAACCTATAACACGACCTGAACAATCCCCTACCAGGATGGTAGAGTCATTACCTTGGATGCTATCCTTAATCTTATAACGCAGTTCCTCTCGCTCTTTTGCTTAAGAGTAATCAAGTGTACGCAGATAATTGGGCAAATGCTGTGCGTGGAACTCATGGAACTCATAATACAGGTCGCACAAGGTATCCAGATCAGGATCTTCTGCCAGGCGTATGGTAGTTGTGTTCATTTTTTTTCAGTCGCAGAGATAAATATGAGTGGCTTGTCTATCGTAGCTGCTTAACCGAACTCAAAGCCAGTTTTACTTTGAACTTTTATCAGATTGTCCAGGAGCATTGGGCGGATGAGTTCTGCCCGTCGGATCACTCGCAAAGCCCACTGTGTGCTTGGGTCATTAGCTGATAACAGGTCGATTGCCTGATTTCCTGAGAGCCAACGATATTCAGAGTGTTCTGCGCTAATGTGGATGGAAGCTGGGTCAACAAGGGAGCAAAGATAGATCACACCAACCAGCTCATTTTCAGGGGTGGGAGATCCCCGGTAGAAGTGGGTGGTGCCTAAAATGTGCTCAATTTGCACTTCTACCCCCAGCTCTTCGCGCACCTCACGGCGAAGGGCGTCTTCGAAACCTTCCCCCTGGTCAACCCGCCCGGTGACGCATTCCCATGCTCCACAGGCATAATCCTTCTGCTCGGAGCGACGCAGCAGCAAATATTGTTTGGTGTTGGGGGTCCAGATCAATGCGGCTATGCCGGCATAAAAACGTCCAATTGACATGTTACTATCTCCTGGTTGGTGAAGGTTTTCATCCCACTGTATCAATCCGGGGTGGTCCCTGACGGATACGCTGACGCATATCCGCAATAGAGTTCCGCCAGCGATACAGAGATTCCAGCCACCAGGTCAGACCAGTCCCTGAATAGCCAGCCAGCTTTTTGCGGGCAGTTTTCAGGTCGTTTCCAGGTGTGGTACCCATAATGACCAGATCATAAGGTGCCTGGCTTTGTCGATGCTGTTCGATATATGCGCGGATCTCCCGTAATGTGTCCGGTGGAGGGGTGAATGGACCACCTGAGTTAAGTGGGAAGGCGCCATCCCAGCGGGCAGCACGGCGGAAGGGACGCTTATGCGGCCAAAACCCGCCCACCCAGATGGGGATGCGGGGTATTTGCACTGGAGTGGGGAGGAAGGTGCACTTCTTGACCTGGTAATGATTGCCTGTAAACCCAAAGGGTTTACCGCTCCACAACCCATTCAGGATCTCCAAGCCCTCGTCCAGCATGGCGGCGCGTATCTTACGATCGGTGGGCTCACCGAAGGTTCCGTAGTCTGCTTCGTCGGGGTCGCCCACCCCTACGCTGAGGATCAGCCTGCCACCGGAGAGGTGGTCCAGCGTCACTGTCTCGCGTGCCAGCTTCCATGGGCGGCGACGGGCGATTGGGGTAACCGTGGTGCCGAAGCGCAAACGCTCGGTACACATGGCAATGCCGGCCAGAGTCACCCATGGATCGTAAAGAGGAAGCTTCTGGTTGCGGCTATAAACCATGTGATCCCATAAAAAGAAGCCATCCCAGCCAGCCTCTTCAGCTTCGGCTGCCAGGTCTGCTAGCAGGCGGGGGGTGGTCTCAGCGCCGAAATTTGGGGTATAGATGCCAAAGTACATCTTCCCTCCTTAGTTTTGGGGTTGACGGTCGTTATATTCTACCGGGTGGCATTGATGAAATCTGCCAGTAATCCGTACGCCGTGGTTTCAGGTCCAGGGTTGCCTTCAATAATGGAGAGCTGAGGCAGCACATCGGTCTCGAACGTGATAATACTGGAAGTGCCATTCACACCATATAAGGGATTATCAGGGCTAACCAGCTCAGGGGCAACCCGAGCAATGACCTCCCGACCTTCACGCCGGGCAGTGCAGACCAGCTTCCAACGTTTCTCCTGCATATGTGCCTGAAGAATATCCTCTGAGGTCAGGTTGCGGATGCCGGCTCGATCGACCTCGGCGGGCTTGAGGGGGATGCCCATCAGCACAGTGACCAGGGCGGCGACCTTTACAGCCGCGTCCCAGCCATCGATATCGCCGGACGGGTCCGTCTCGGCGATGCCCATTGATTGCGCATAGGCGAGCGCCATTTCGAAGCTTTCACCGGCCTCCATGCGGGTGAGGATCAGGTTAGTGGTGGAGTTCAGGATGCCGTGAAAACCACGCAGATTGACGGCTGGTAGGCTCTGGCGGAAGAGGGAGAAGATGGGTGCACCATCCATGACGGCTGACTCGAAATAAAACTTGCGACCATTTTTCTCTGCCAGCTCGGTCAGTTCCTGGTAGGCATGGACCACAGGTCCTTTATTGGCGGTGATGGCATGCATACCTGCCTCTAGGGCAGTGCGCAGGTAGCTCACAGCAGGTTGACCGTCAGCATAATTGACCGGGGTATTCTCGAAGAGCACATCTGCTCCACAGGCGCGAATAAACTCGAAAGAGTCTTCCATTAGTGGGCGACTTGAAAGCGGATCAAGCTTGCTTCCGGTGGAGATGAGCTGCATGGCGCGTTCGATGTCGATTCCACGCGGGTTGATTGCCATGCCATGGTGTGCAGTTGCGATACCGGTGAAGGTGTAACTGAACCCATGATTTTTCAGCAGAATATCTTTTTTGTGCCCTAACAAGCGTACGAATGCCTGTCCGACATTACCAAAACCAAGCAGGGCAATGCATTTATTGGTCATAGCACTAGATAGGAGGCCATGGAAATGAGCGCTGATCAGAATCTGGCTGGGGGAATTGTCGCAGAGAAATCAGGTGTTTCGCACGTGCTGACAGCGCTTTGATTTCTTGCGGATTGAGCAGAGCCTGTAGCTCCTTGAACAGGTCTGTGGTTGGCTCCAGCTTATGATGAAAGTTGCGCAAATCAGCAGCCAGCGTTTCAGGGATGGACTCGCCAGCGAAATCCCAGATCACGGTACGCAGTTTATCCTCAGCATGGAAGCAAATGCCATGATCGATCAGCCACAGATGATGGTTGTTATCAAACATAAGATGGCTGCCTTTGCGATCAGCATTGTTGATCAGCAGATCAAATAAGACTACGGGGCGCAAGCGTTGGCGGTCAGTATCGCTCAGGTTGAAGTAATGCAACTCAGGATCATGGTCAATGAATAGCTGCAATGAGCCGGGACCGATGGGTGCTTTCTTGCGATAAACAGTGGGTGGAACAAGCTCCCATCCGAGGGCCTCACTCACCAGGTAGGCAGCCGCTTCACGGCGGGCAAGACTGGAAGGAGGAAAGTCCCATAAAGGGCGCTCGCCGCGGCTGGGTTTATATACACTCAAGACCATATCTCCATTCTGGCTCACTTCAGCCAGGTAGGTATAATTGGAACCCCAGATGAATTCACCTTTTATCGTGATCTCACCATATTGAAGCACATTTAAGACAGTGGGTATCTTTAGCTCTGGCATGTAAGCTTATGCTCAACCAGCTTTGGATGATTCGAATAAATTGGCTGCAAAGTGCAGGAGTTACGACTAATGCTTGTGCCCATTCTTCTTCGGGCAGAAATGCCCTTCTGGATCCATCGGCTCGCCACATTGGGGGCAGATAGGCCGTCCACGCGAGGCAACCTCGATTCCCCAACGTGCCAAAGCGCGCAATTGGTCACGCGTACACCACAAGCGCACAACGCCACCCTCATCAGCGGGGGTACCTTCTGGCATTAATTCTCGTGCTACCAAAACCATTAGATCGTTTTCAGCGTCGTACCCTAATCCAAATTCACCCACTCTAAATAGTGGGTCCACCGGGGGATGAATGTGCATCTGTTCCTCTTCATACTCCGCAGAGGCTTCCTGAAGGGTGGATACCTTCTCCTGTACCTCGGCCAGGAATTGCTCAATTCCCACCGCCAGGGTTTGTAGCTGAAGCTTTTCGATGATCAGCGTAACGGTGCGTTCACCTTGCCAGCCCTGGATGTAAAAGATACGTTTACCCGGTTGACCGAATGCGTCAATCGAGATATGGTCCACAGGGTGGAGATCAATATCAATGGATGTCATGATTGAAGTATACCAATAATTTAACAGTCATGAAGCATGCAGGTGGTTCAAGGTTTCAAGGTTGGGTCTGGCTTATTTTGCCCTGAAGGCTGGAAAGCATCCCATGTGAAAGAGGGATTATTATTCAACATAATCAGCCGGGTGCCACTTTCAGTGATCTGCAGCGCAGTAATGGAAGCTATGTCGATCGATAAACGTTGGAAGTTGTCTAAGGGTAAACCCAGATAGTAAGCAACCACCTGTTTGATGGGGTCGGAGTGGCCGAAGCAAGCCAACAGTTCCTGCGGGGAATATTTGAGGCGCAAGGATTCAAGCACCTGAACCATGCGGTGCTGGCATTCAGCAATCGACTCACCCCCAGGGAAGTGAAATAGGGAAGGGTGTTGTTGTACTGATCGCCAGATTTTCGAACGGCGCAGTTTTTTTACTGATTGACCCTGCCATTCACCGCAGTCCGTCTCCGACAAGCCTAGCAAGGGAATGACCTCCATTTTGAGCGCTATAGCCAGCGGCTCAGCAGTTTCCAGGGTGCGCTCTAACGGGCTGGAATAAATGGCTTTGATGGGTGCGACTCCGAGCTTATCTGCGATTAACTGGGCTTGCTGGCGACCTTTTTGGGTTAAATGCACGTTAGGAAGACGTCCGGCGAGGTGCATTTTCTTGTTGTAGTCCGTCTCACCATGGCGGATAAGTAGAAAAATGGGCATAAGTTGACCTCTAAGTGGGTTTGTGCTTGCGCTTGATCTCGAGGATGGTTTCCTGAGTAAGCTCGGGGATTTCCTCGGTTTTGGTAATCCCCAATGCCTTGCGCTGAGCTATACGCCAGCGTTCCAGGCGACTGGCAACTTCGGCTTCATATCCCTGGCTGGAAGGGGTATAGAAATAAGTACCCAACAAGGGTCGGGGAAGGTATTGCTGTGGCAGGAAATGGTCAGGTGATTCATGGGGGTATTTATACCCACTGCCATGACCCAGGGCAACCGCATCCCGGTTACTGTCTTGCAAATGCTGGGGTACATCCCCAACGCCTTCCTCTTCGATCAGCTGGAAGGCTTTGAAGTAAGATGTGGCAGTGTTGGATTTTGGGGCAGTTGCCAGGTAGAGGGTGGCTTCCACAATCGGGTAAACCCCTTCAGGCAGGCCGATATAATCAAATGCCTGGGCAGCTGCACTGACAACGACCAGACCCATCGGGTCACCCAGACCGATATCCTCACCTGATAGAATGATTAACCGGCGAAGGATGAAGCGTGGGTCCTCACCGGCATAAAGCATCTTTGCCAGCCAATATAAAGCTGCATCAGGGTCAGAACCACGCACCGATTTAATAAACGCAGAAATGGTGTCGTAGTGGGCGTCGCCATCTTTGTCATACAAGACTGCCCGGCGTTGGATGGAATCTTGAGCAATGGCAAGGGTGATATGGATGATACTATCCTTGTTGGGCGGGGTGGATTCAACGGCTAGCTCAAGCGCATTTAAAGCGTTGCGAGCATCACCACCTGCGACGTGAATAATATGTTCGAGGGCATCTTCGTCGGTGTTGATCTGCCGGCTGCCATAGCCGCGTTCGGGGTCTTGGATGGCACGTTCAAGCAGCAAGTGCACATCCTGATCTGCAAGTGGGCGGAGCTGAAAGACGCGCGAGCGTGAGACGAGGGCACCAATCACCTCGAAGTAAGGGTTCTCTGTGGTGGCACCGATGAAGGTAATGGTACCGTTTTCGACATGCGGCAAGAGGGCATCCTGCTGGGCTTTATTCCAACGGTGGACTTCATCCACGAACAGGATGGTCTTCTTTTGGTAAAGCTTACGGCGCTCCGTGGCAGCTTCAAGTACTTCTTTGAGCTCTGCCTTGCCAGCTAATACGGCTGAAAGCGTGTCAAAGTGTGACTTGGTCAGGTTGGCGATGACCATGGCCAGAGTGGTCTTACCAGAGCCGGGTGGCCCCCATAGGATGATGGAGGAGAACAACCGATCGGCTTCAATAGCCCTGCGTAGGAGCTTGCCTGGACCAAGAATATCCTCTTGCCCGACGAATTCCTCCAGGGTACGTGGGCGCATACGTGCTGCAAGGGGCGCTTCAGTGCGCATGCGTTGCTCATGGGCGTGAGTGAAGAGGTCCATAGTTCCCATTATAACGCGCGGGGGGCAGGTTTAGCCATCCAGTGAACTGCGAACGGCCCGTGATCCACGGTTGAGCACACGGTATAGATCATTGTGATTTTGACATCCTAGTGTCCAAGCAGTTCCTGCACTGTACAGATATCGTAACCTGCTTTGAGCAGGTGAGTACCGAACCAGTGGATAGCTGGTAGTTTTCAATCCAACACACATTAGTGATTGATTTTGCGGAGAAATGAGAATTGCTTAGGGTATAGGTGGATGGTAGCCAAACGGTTGAAAGAGCGCGGCTTTAGCGGGTCGTATTGGGGGGTGTCCGTTTGAACATTGCAATCCCTCGCTGGGTATCTATAATGTGCCTGCCAGGTAAACCATTGCTGTCCAGGGAGGTAACCGCATGACCAAGAAAATCGAACTATTCGTCTGCTTCGGGCTGGGGCTATTCATCCTGGCGGGTTGTGGAAAAGTGAACCTGCCGGGGCAGGCACCCGCCCGGACTCCAATCCCAACGCAGACCCTGTTTTCTCCCTCTGAAATTCCGGTCCGTGAAGAAGTCATTGTCACAATCACGCCAGACAGTCCCGCCGAAACCGAACTGCCCCCCACGCCTACACCCACCTTGATCCCCACCTTGCCTCCCGCCGGTGATTTTGTCGATCGCGGCCAGCGCCTGGGTCTGGGTTGAGAGATTGGCCTGGGCGATCTAGACGATGACAGCGACCTGGACGCCGTGTTTTTTGACTACAACCACAACAATACCGTCTGGCTTAATGACGGACAAGGGCACTTCACGGCAACCGGCCAGCAACCCGGCTATAGCTTCAGGGGCGCGCTGGGGGACCTGGATGGGGATGGTGACCTTGATATCTTCAATGTCGATGTCCCCCACCGAGGCTCAGTCTGGTTGAATGATGGTAGCGGTCAGTTCGTGGACAGCGGGCAGGAGCTGACTACCCGCGGATGTTTTAAAGCCACCCTAGGCGACCTGGATGGGGATGGCGATTTGGATGCCTATGTAGCCTGTGCTGAAGCGGATTCGGTCTGGAAAAATGATGGCGCAGGGTTTTTTACCAGCACAGGCCAGCGCCTGGGTAGCGCGCCAACCGTGGCCGCCGCTTTGATTGACCTGGATGGCGATGGTGACCTGGATGTGTTTACTGGCGGTTGGGATGAACCGCAAAAACTGTGGCTCAATAATGGCAAAGCGGAGTTCGTGGATAGTGGTCAGAGGATTGCACTACCCACCACCCATATTCACGCGGTTGCCCTAGGCGACCTGGACGACGATGGTGACCTGGATGCCTTCTTAGGGCTGGCGGGTCCAGCTGGTTGCCAGGTGATGCGTAACGATGGCGCGGGAGTCTTTAGTAATTGGGGCCCCATGCTTGAAAGCCAGCTCACCCATTCGGTTGCCCTGGGCGACCTGGATGGGGACGGCGACCTGGATGCAGTGACTGCACATGGCCAATCGGATATGGGCAATGGTTCAGGCGGAAGGATCTGGATCAACGATGGCACGGGGCGCTTCCAACCTCAGGCCGCCACGCTGGGGGAGGCTTTCAGTGGAGCAGCTACCCTCGGCGATCTGGATGGAAATGGCAACTTGGATATTGTGCTCAGCCATGGCGACCAGCCCGTGCCGGCTGAAGTCTGGTTGAACCAGCAGGCGGCGGTGCCAACCGCCCCATAAGATATGAATTACATATCATGTTTTAAGTGTGTGAAGAACATCCTTCACGAACAGGATGGTTTTCTTCTGGTAAAGTTTGCGGCGCTGCGTGGCAGCTTCAAGCACTTCTTTGAGCTCTGCCTTGCCAGCTAATACGGCTGAATGCGTGTCGAAGTGTAACTTGGTCAGGTTGGCGATGACCATGGCCAGGGTGATCTTACTAGAGCTGGGTGGCCTCCATAGGATGATGGAGGCGAACAGACGGTCGGCTTCGATAGCTCTGCGTAGGAGCTTGCAAGGCCCGAGGATATCCTCCTGCCCGACAAATTCCTCCAGGTTACACGAGCGCATACGTACCGCAAGCGGGGCTTCAATACGCATGCGTTGCTCATGGGCGTGAGTGAAAAGGTCCAAGGGGGTATTTATACTCGCGCCGGGGCGAAGCATCTGTTTACAGAATTCAGGAATCGGTTGATAATTCATGAGCAGATGCTTCGCCCCTACTATTTTTTATTGGTTATATCAATGCTGTTACTGGTCGGATGCGCGGGACCAACTACAATTCCAAGCGTCATTCCAACAACGGCTGTCGTCACCCGAACATCCCCGACAACGCCCACTGACAAGACAGTCCCTATACAAGCACCCACAAAAGGTCCAGCCGCCACCTCATCCAGCGACTACACACTGGCAATTACCTCGGTGGAGAACGAGGCAGTTGACCTTTATGGCTTATTGGAGTTGGACCTGCAAACCAATCTACAGGCAGATAATCCATATGATCCAAACGAAATTGACCTGAGAGTATCGTTCAGTGCTCCTTCCGGAAAAGAAGTGGAGGTAGGGGCTTTCTGGTACCAGGGTTATGACCTTCAAACCCGGCGCCTAAAAGGTGAACCTGGTTGGAAGGTAAGATTCACGCCTAATGAATCTGGGGTTTGGATGGCTGTTGCTTACGTTCCATCCCTCGGTCTGCATAGTGAACCGATCGCCTTTAATGTCATCCCTTCAAGCCGGGTTGGATTTGTTCGTATCCATCCCACCAATCCAAATTACCTGGCATTCGATAATGGTGATTTCTTTTTCCCCATCGGATTAAATATGGGTTGGTGGGGAGGTTGTTGTGATCCAATCGATCAATATGGTAAGTGGTTCGATCTCTTTACGGCAAATGGTGGCAACACCATCCGCGTCTGGATGGCTGCCTGGTCATTCAGCATTGAGTGGAAGGATACCGGGCTAGGTGATTATGAAAACAGGCTATATGAAGCCTGGCTATTGGATCAGCTGTTCCGCCTGGCTGATGAACATAGTGTGAAGATTATCCTGGTGTTGGTCAATCATGGACCTTTCAGTATAACCACGAACTCAGAATGGGAAGATAATCCATATAATGCTGCCTTAGGTGGGCCACTAACCAGCCCAGAGCAGTTTGTCAGCGACCCGGTTGCCAAAGGGTATTTTCAGCAGCGCCTGAGCTACATCATCAACCGCTGGGGATACAGCTCTGATTTGCTTGCGTGGGAATGGTTCAATGAGGTAAACCTGACCCCCATCTCAGATGAGGCGCTCATCCCCTGGCTCCAGGAAATGACGGCTTATCTGCGCCAGCGGGATGTGAATCATCACCTGACAACGAATAGTTATGCCATGCGCACTCTATCCCCGTTATGGCAATTACCCGAACTGGATATCGTCCAAAAACATGAATATTCCAGTCAGATCAATTCGAGTGACCAAGATCTGGCAGGTAGGGCGGCGCAGGATTTTCAAGCTCTGGCACAAAGCATTCCAGCAAAACCCATCCTGTTGGGCGAATTTGGCTACTCGGCCAGCAATTACGGCGATGATGTCGAAAAAACGGGGATTCATCTCCACAATGGACTCTGGTCCACCACTTTCAGTGGTTACGCGGGTAGTGGAATGTACTGGTGGTGGGATGTTTACATTGAAGCCAACAATCTCTGGTATCACTTCAATGGACTTGCGCGCTTTCTTAATGGAGTGGACCTAACGCACTACCAACCGTTATCCCCGCTGCAAATTAGCGGGTCGGGCGGTAGTTCCGGGCAGGCCGTAGGCCTCGGTCTGCGTGGCGAGGATACCCTGGTCTGGTTGCGCAGCAATGGCTACACAGTCCAGGCATCTCTCGCGGCGCGCAATGGAAAACCAGGCTCGTTCACTTATGTACCGCCTACGGTGGAGGATCTCTTTTTAACATTGAATGAGATGGACAATGGAGAGTACACAGTCAGCTGGTATGACCCGCAGACGGCCAAATGGCTGGATATGGTAACTGTCACCACTCAAAACAACAACCTCACCATCCCCATACCACCTTTCCGCTATGATCTGGCTGCCATGATCATTCAAAATCCATAGAATGAGAATGCATAAATTTGCGAATCTTTCAAGGAGTCTGTATTGTGAGCAACTGGATCAAATTTTTTACTACAGCGAATGTATTCGTGTACCGAATAACAAAAGGTCACCTGGGAAATCGGATGGGTGGGCAATCTGTGCTGCTGCTCCATACCCTCGGTCGCAAATCGGGTAAGAACTATACAACCTCCCTTTCTTATTATAGGGACGGTGATGCCTACCTGGTGGTGGCATCAAACTGGGGAAAGGAATATCACCCAGACTGGTTTTATAACCTTATGGTGCATCCTCGCACGAATATACAGGTAGAGGCAACCAGCATCTTGGTGGATGCTCATCAAGCTCAGGGAGCAGAATATAAGCGTTTGTGGGAGTTGGTAACCCGTCAGAATCGACAATACCTTCAATACCAAAAAGGGCTGAAGCGTAAGATCCCGATAATGATATTGACACCCATGACTCCAACTCCAGACGTTTTGTGAGCAACTTGGAGGAATATTATGGGTATAAGAAAACATTCCCTTTGGCACGACGAATTGGACGCAAATCACGGCAACATGCGGTACGGAGCGAACACGATGCGGATCTTTTTCAATAAGTTGGTGTTGATTGAAACGAGTGTGCGGCGAATTATAGCAGCTGTAGACCGCTCGCTCTTATCCCTTTCGACGAATCTATAGAAATTATTCCAATGTTACTTAAGCAATCCGCCCGTTTGGAGGCTATTCTAGAAGAACTTGAAAAAGCACGGCTCAAATTCCTCCACTTGCTTGATGAAGCATCGGAGAAAGATTGGAATCGTCGATTTCCTGGCGAAGGTTGGACAATTAAACAAGAAATGGTTCATATTGTTCAAGTGCTCAACGTCATTCCTGAGGGAATTCGAAGGGCTAGCACTGGACGAGTTCGTTCTTTTCTGGCTTTTGTACCAGCAGGCCTCCGTAGCTGGGTAAACGGTCATGTTGTCATTCCAATGATGGCAATAAACGCAACGCACGCATCGCTTGCCAATAATTATAATAAAGCACACACTACTTTGGTTGATCTACTAGTGACATTACCAGAAGAGGCTTGGTCCAAAGGTATGCCATATCCAAAAAAGTATCGGACAGTGGAACAAATGGCACATCGGCCAGTTGAACATTTCGAGGAGCATTTAGGTCATTTACGGAATATGCGGGGAACCAAGCATGAAAATTGTTGATCGATAGATAGGTTTTTCGACTCAATTGGAGGCAAATCTATGCAATTTCGTGAACTGGGACGTACTGGACTAAAGGTTTCTACCCTGGGTTTTGGCTCATGGGCGATTGGTGGTGCGTGGGGATCAGTTGATGATTCCGAGTCGCTGGCAGCATTAAACCGGGCGATTGAGCTAGGGGTCAACTTTTTTGATACAGCCGACGTTTATGGTGATGGTCGAAGTGAACGCCTGCTGGCAAAACTTCGTCAGCAGCAGCGTGAAAAGATCTATATCGCAACCAAAGCCGGGCGGAGATTGAACCCGCACCTAGCTGAAGGCTACAATCGAGCTAATCTTACTGCTTTTGTGGAGCGCAGCCTTCATAACCTGGCGACTGAAGCCATCGATTTGCTTCAGCTCCATTGCCCTCCTACTCAGGTCTACTATATGCCGGAGGTCTTTGGCGTGTTAGATGACCTGGTAAAGGCAGGTAAAATCCGCTATTATGGTGTGAGTGTGGAAAAGGTTGAAGAAGCACTCAAGGCAATCGAATATCCCAATGTACAAAGTGTGCAAATTATTTTTAACATGTTCCGCCAACGCCCCGCCGAGCTGTTATTTGAGCAGGTCAAGAAACGTAAGATAGGGATCCTGGCGCGTGTGCCGCTAGGCTCCGGGATGCTCACCGGCAAGCTGACTCCCAACTCGCGATTCGATGCGGATGATCACCGGACTTATAATCGCTTCGGTGAAGCATTTGATCGCGGTGAGACTTTTTCGGGGGTGGATTACCAGGTGGGATTACAGGCGGTCGGGGAGCTTAAAGCCGTTTGCCCAGCAGGGATGAGCATGGCTCAATTCGCCTTGCGTTGGATTTTGATGTTCGATGCGGTGACTTGTGCCATCCCAGGAGCCAAGCGCCCATCACAAGTGGATGAGAACTATACCGCTGCAGACCTGGCTCCCATTTCCGATGAGACCATGACCCAGGTGCGTTCCATTTACAACTGCCACATACGCGCCCTTGTGCACCATTATTGGTAAACTTTAGCCCTTGTCCTGTAGTATTTCTGATCTTTTAATGCAATTCGCGTAAAGCAAGAGTTCGTACCACGCGAAACCTGGTACGAAGCAGCTGGATCATACTGCCATTAATGGAAGGGAAGGCAAAAGGTCTTGGCATGAAAATTAAATGGTACCTGCTTAGCGCAGGCAAATTATAGGAGCAACCAGTTATCGAAGGTTATCTACAGACATCTCTCGGGGAAACGGGGGAGAGCTGGTTTGATATTCAAGATACCGACCCCGAGGAAATACGCAAGTTCCTCACACCCCTTGACCTCCATCCATTACAACTGACACGCTGCCTGGATTCAGTCAACGACCCGGGGGTAGTCTCATACGGCAAGTCTCTCCTCATGGAGTTTCCGGCAACATTTGACCGGGAGTCTGCAGACCCGTCTTACCTCACTATCCTTCTGCAGGATTACGTGTCGGTGACAGTCCGCCACGGGGAGATGGGAGCACTTGATGATCTCGTCTCCAGCCTGAAGGGGGAGACTACGCTTCCAGTGCTTCACCTGGCACAGATTATTTATATGATCCTTGACCAGTTTGCGGATCTGAATGTCGAGGTGCAAGTTGCGATTCGCGATCAGATTCTGCTGATGTCAAACAATCTCTCCGAGAATCCTGGTAAAGTGAGCACTAACGATCTCTCGCGTCTTCGCGCGCAGGTGGAGAACCTGGTCTCCTTGGTCGAGAACCAGCTCTACTGCATTTCCGGATTGAATGCTAGCGACAATGAATTATTGCAGGATCCGCACCGGAAAGCGTACATACAAGACCTATTATCAGAAACGGAGATTATGCAAAGTGGAGTCTACCGTCTTGAGAACCGCGTGAAAGATCTCTACAACGACTATCAAGCAGTTGGGAATGAGCGTGTTGAGAAGCGCCTTCGCCTCCTAACCATTGTCTCGGCGATTACCCTACCTCTTGGTCTGCTTGCAGGCCTCCTTGGTATGAATGTCGGTGGGGTTCCAGGTACTAGGACCCCTTCCGGGTTCATCATTGTGATAGTTTTAATGGTTTTGATTATCCTGGCTGAATTCTGGTATTTCACGCGTAAAGGATGGTTTGACTGATGCGGCCCGATGGTGTAAAGGTCAAGATATGGATGGTTTATCGCTGATCTCCATATATATTGCACAAGATTCGTGATCGACTACCCTGGCATTTGGCAACTCACGCCACCAGAGAATGATAAGGGACAACCTAAAATTTAAAAAAAAGCCAGCCACGATGGTCATGACGTGGCTGGCGGGTTAGTTATGGTACCCAAACCAAACGATTCTTAAGGCTGCGATACCTGGAAGCAAGCTACATCGTATTGAGATACTGACATGGGATTTTTTGAATTCTGCGGTTGCGTTCCTGCATAGACCGTTCCAGCTTTTCCACTCGTATTGAATGCCGAGCCAGGTGCACTGGCTGCGTGCCCCGGTGTGGAGGGTTGTTCCTGGCAGGATTGGTTCGGCTGACCAGTTGTACCTGGACTAGCTGCAAACACAGTGCTGAGGGGTAATGCCAGGACCAATAAGGCTAAAAACAGTGCCATGCCAGTTTTAAATATGCGGTGATTGTGACTAGACATCTTTAACTCCTTTTTGATGTATTGTCAATCTGATTTGATCAATCATTACAACAAGAATGGATTGACCTTTCTTCAACATACGTACATTGCAATCAGTCAGATTAATGAATAAGTATTTTCTAATATCTGATGTATGGTTATCAAATGAATTGTATAAGTGGAGAGACAAGAATTAGTAAGGGCATTTTAGAGAATATTGTGTTTATGTAACGTTGGCTATAATATAGGCTGAGGAAAACAGATTATGTTAACCAACCCCCTGATTGAAACCATGCTAAACCGGAAATCGATCCGTAAGTACGCTGATGATGTGCCATCTGAGGAGGTAGTGCAGGCAGTGGTGCTTGCCGGTCAGCGAGCCCCCTTCGCCTCTCAGCTGTGCAGCCTGCTGTTGACCCGCAAGAAGGGCGTCCCGTTTGGGGCACCGCTACTCTTTACAATCTGCGTGGATCTTCACCGCATGGAGCTGGTCATGGAAAAGCGCGGTTGGCAAAAGGTGACCAATGACCTGTCGATGCTGTTTTTTGGTATCCAGGATGCTTCATTGATGGCTGAAAACATGGTCATCGCGGCTGAGAGTTTTGGCATGGGCAGTTGTTTTTTAGGGGCAGCCCCCTATAATGCCGATAAAATCGCCAAAAAGTATAAATTACCACCCCGGGTGTTTCCCCTGGTTCAGCTTGTGATGGGTTACCCTGCCGAAAACCCTCCCACACGTCCGCGTTACCCATTAAAATTTACGCTTTTCGAAGATGAGTACCCAGAATTGAGTGATGCTGAGATTGAAGGGGCGATGAAGCAAATGGATGAAGGCTACCTGGCGCAAAATTATTATGGCAAGGGTAAGTTTAAAATCCGCCTGGAGGTTTGTCGTGAGGAAACCTTTACCTACGATACCTACAGCTGGACGGAGCACATTTCGCGCAAGTGGGGGCAATGGTATGAGTCACCGGCGGTGCTTCTGACGCAATTAACAAAGCGGGGTTTCCAGGTGGTGCTCCCTGCGGAAGATGAAAGTGAAGGGACAGGATAAAGAGTCATTCCTCATGGTGGTAAGATAAATTAAACAAAAAGTATTCCTTTAAAATCACCGGGCGTGGGAATCTATCCCACGCCCAGAGTTTCCCCCGTGTGTGTGGGATTTAATCATCACCACCAAAGTACCAAAAGGATTCTTTAAATTTTTCCATGTGACAGACCTCGCATTCCACAATAGG
>Ga0315289_10007959_pt1 | contig 15364 bp, 14 predicted proteins | sample YL17G11_40_MG_FD_203452 | JGI IMG/M metagenome (GOLD analysis project Ga0315289, IMG submission 203452) | Sediment microbial communities from Yellowstone Lake, YNP, Wyoming, USA - YL17G11_40 | ecosystem: Environmental > Aquatic > Freshwater > Lake > Sediment | place: USA: Wyoming | collected... | reverse complement strand
TCCAGGCGAGATATCTCCGGCAAATCCGTGCTCGACTGCGGCTGCGGCAACGGCAGATGGTCATACGGTTTCGAGAACCTTGGATGCAGCGTCTGCGGATTCGACACCTCACCTGGCGGGGTGGAGTATGCAAGGAAACATGTCGCGGGTCGATTCGACGTGGCCAACATCCTCGACATCAAGAACCTGCTAAGCCTGTACAAAGAGAGCTCGTTTGACATAGTGTGGTGCTGGGGCGTCTTACATCACACAGGCGATCCCAAGAAAGCCTTCGACAATATCATGCGATTTGTGAAGCCTGGAGGAATTCTCCATGTTTATGTGTACGGCAAGAAGGGGTTCGGGAACAGATTCCTGAGGTTTGTTTTCAACCGCTTTGATTTTGGAACCAGAGTGAGATTGGCCAGAATGGTTTCAGTAGTCAACCACGCGTCTGTGCACAGCAACTTTGACGGGCTGAGCCCTCCTTTGGCAAGTCAACATAGTGAGAGAGAAGTTGAAGAGTGGTTTCGGAGCGATGGATTCACGTTCAAGAGGGTCTATCCCAGATGGGCAGGTTCTAGCAGAGATTTATTCGTAACCGGTGTCAAGACAAACGATCAGGCAAACGCACTGTGAAGAAATGCGATGAGGCACTTGACCGGACTAGGATTGGTTGATCAAGGCTGCCTCTTAGCCCAGTCCGCGTGTGCTCATGAGCCACTTGATCATGATCCTAGATATCGAAGAGTGAAGCAGAGCTTTGGAGACCTGGTAGGGTAAGAAGCTCACTAGGGTGACCAGAATAAGCACAAGGACTACAGCCGAGTATGGGAACGCCGTGAGAACTCTCTTCTCAACAAAGAACATCGAAGGCTTCCGTGTCATTCCAACACTTCCTTGTAGAGTTCGATATACTGTCTCGCGACGAGCTCAGGGCTGTGATGCTTAATTACATACTCGCGCGCCTGTTCTCCAATTCTCCGTCTAAGGCTTCGATCAGTCAGCGCTACCATTGCCCCGAGTATTTCGTCGACCGTCTGAACGTTCAGCACTGGTGCCACTTGCCCGTAGCACTTCATGTTCCAGTGTTCCTCAAGATACATAACGACTGGGCGCCCGCACCCCATTGCCTCGGGAGCAGTAGTTCCATAACTCCCCAGTATGAATTGATCAAACACTGCGTCTGATTGGTTGTAGAGTTTGATCAGTCGAGGCTTTGAGACGGGGCTCAACCATTCAACATATCGTTCGATGTCAAGGGTCTTGATTAGATTCCTTGATTGCTCAGAGTCTTCCAGCGTACCCCAGTCAACCATTACTAGTCTCGCTTTGTAACCCTGAGAGATAAATCGCCCGAATGCGCGAAGGAGTCTGTCGTTACCTTTGACGTTCCAAAGGTGTCTGGTCGGGTGGAAGAAAGTCAGAGTCTCGTCTTGGCGGTCGATGGGAATTGGCTTATACCGGTCTGTCTCAACTATGAATGGAATAAAGACCTCTTTGCGATACTTTATCTTGTCTAGCAACGAGTAACAATCAGGATTTGTCATCACCACGCATTCTGCGTTCTTGTATCCCCGCCTCGCGAGTTTCTCGGCAGCCCCGTCCAGAAAAGTGAAGTTCCTGATCCACCCAGCCTCGTGGACTATGAACCTCTTTCCAGTGAACTGCAAGTAGACGACGCTCGGCGGAGAAAGCTGAAGCAGATCGTATCCTTTGGTCAGATAGAGGAGGTCGATGACATTCTGTGGGGTGACTTGCAGATCCCTCGGGTTCCAAACTTTCACCCATTCGGGCAGAGTGTAGTATCTTGATAGTTCGGTGATGTCTGTCGCGTAGGGATCGACACCACCTATTTCGGCTTCTTCCCAATGTGGAAGCCCCATTCCGAAGTCTTTCGCGTTTATGATGAGCTCAGCATCGACTCCTGCCCGCCTGAGTGACTTGGCAATAAGCCATTGGTTATTGGCCATGTTCATGACTAGGCCTATCTTCATGGGATGATGACCTTCCGCTCTCGTGAGACAGCACTTAGCCGATCCTCCCTCAGTAAAGCGTATCCATGTACGACACGTCATGGTTGGACGGATCATGACTCATCGTCGATCACATACGAACAGTCGGCCCTTCGACTGAGTTTCATGTGTATATTCACGCGATCCAAACACAGGGAAAAGTGTCCTCATTGAGCGTTCTCGGTGATCGGAAATCATCACGTCGCACTCTGATCCCGTTCCTAGTTACGCCCATGGGGTCTCGACTTCTGACCTATCATGTTTATGTTGTAGCTCGTGAGGAACGGGACGTAGGCTAATCGGTATTTCCTCCGCAACCTGAGGTTTATCCTGCGCAGCGTGACATGCTCGAATCCTGATTCTTCGAACCACTGTCTGACCTCTCCGGGATAGAAGCTCCAGTTGTAGGCAGGACTGAGCGCGTCCCACCACCCGTGGACAGTGCTTCCCCCCTGCTCAGTTGCGCATTTCCTGCAGAAATCGAGCTTCTCCTCCTCACTCCTCAGAGTACTCCAGATTTCTCTCAAATGATCGTAGGGTTTCTGGGTGTCCTTGTGATACACCATTATGTGAAGAAGGCCTCCAACCCTGACTTGCGACGCAACCTTCTGAAATCCCGCTACCGGGTTCGGCAGATGATGCAACACTCCCCAGCATAACACGAAATCGTACCCCTCTGCAGGCTGCAAATTCAGTATATCGGAGACATACGCATGTGGATTGATTTCTCTGCATTTGGCAATTGCTTCTTTGCTGATGTCAAAACTATCTACCTTGGCGCCCATCTGCATCATCGCCCATGTCCATCGACCAGTACCGCATCCAGCGTCAAGACAGTGTTTCCCATCAAAGAACCGACGATCTAGTCCCGTGTAATCAAGCAATTCGGCAATCCTTTCGCTGGTGCACTCCAGCTCCAAACTAGGCAGGTTTCTCCATTGATAGTCAAATCCCATGGCCAGTCACCCCATTCCAGTTCGGCACACCTCCCATTGTCTCACATCATAAAGGGATTCTCCTTGAACACATCTTGATTCACATCCTGACCCAGATCCGTGGCTTTCCAGGTCTTCTCCCATTCGAGAAGTGTGCAAAACTTCGTAGCTCTCCCGCGTCTATCACACATAGGCCGACGCCGACGATGTGTACTTCTTCCCAGTGTGCAACTCCCACTCCCAAAGTTCGCGAAGAGCGCGACAGCGAACAGCGCTTCTTCACCGAAGCGCAGGTTCATTCCTCAGAGACTCGATGGTCTGAGCCAATCCGTCTTCGACCGTTGTCTTGGGTTCATATGCGAAGATTGTCTTGGCCTTGGTGTAATCGTAGCGCATTCTCATTATGTCATCTGCTTTGCCAGGCCCGTGTTTCGGTTGGATCTTCGAGTTCAGAAGTCTGGCGACGGCCTGGTATATCTCATTGATGCTGACCTCTCTGTTGGTTCCGAGAATGAACACATCACCGCTGTTGGCCTCGAACGCACTGGATTGCATTGCTCTGACGACTCCATCCACAGAGTCTTTGACATACAGAAAGTCCCTTGTTTGTTTCCCATCCCCATCTATCGTCGGAGCCTCACCTCTCAGGACTCTGGTTGCGAACTCAGGTATGACCGGCCTCCAGCCAAGCTTCTCGTTAACGCGTTGGCGAGGGCCGTAGATTGAGGCGAATCGCACCGTGACCGTCCGGATGCCGTAGAATTTGTGGTACGCCTTCAGCATGTACTCGCTGGCAAGCTTGTTAGTATCGTATGGAGTCAGTGGGTTTGGAGCAAAGGTTTCGTCCACCGGCAGAGCCTGCGGATTCGAGACGATCCCCGTGTTGCTTGTAAAGAGGACTTTGGCTCCAGTCTTCCGAGCCAGCTCCAAACAGGAGACCGTCCCGGTCAGGTTCACTTCGCAGTCTCTTATGGGATTGGCGAAAGAAATCTGGCGAGGGTAACAGGCCAAATGATAGATCTCATCCAGTTTCTCCAGCCCATCGAGTTCAAGCAGACCGCGGGTGATGTCATGTCGACGGAAGTTGAGTTGAGGCTCAACGGCCTTTAGGTTGTCCATCCTGCCGTTGCTAAGATCGTCCACAACGACGACGCTTCTCCCTCGCTTCACAAGCTCTTCCGCAAGGTGACTGCCGATGAATCCTGCACCGCCCGTAATCATACTGTTGGTCATTCATCTCACACCGTGTCCGAGTTCATCAAGGAACACTTCAAGCGTGTACATGTCCCAGAGCTTATTGATCTCTACTGGTGAAGGCGCCTTCTTCTCTAGTACTTTCCTGTAGTAGGAGGCATTGACGTGTCCGTTTGAGACCATGTATCCGTCCAGTACTGTGTTTTCAGCAAGAGGTTTCAGCTCTTCGTAGACTCTGCCTAGGCCAGGGCCGAATCCTTGCTTCTTCTTATCCATGGTTGACTCGGGAACAAGGTCGCGTACGGCTGCCCGGAAGAGTATCTTCGTCCTACCGGTTTCGGGCTCGCATTTCCATTCAGCTGGAATGCGCAGGGAGAAGTCTATGAGCCTATCATCGATCCAAGGATAGAATACGTTGATTCCTAGGGACTGCGCAAACCCCGCAAGTGGAACAAAGTTCTGCCGGCATTTCGCATCATAGTCTGCCAAGAACATCTGATCCAGAAAGGTAAGACCGTTGTCGAAGTACGGAAACAAGGCATTCCAATCGACCTCGATGTCTCGGAGTCTCTCTCCAAAGAGGTCAGATCTCGAAGTCACATAATCGTTTGGATGAGCGCCCTGCACGTAGGCATCAAGTCGCCTCATTCCACCATTCTGCAGCCTCATGACTCGTTCATATCGGAAACCATAGCCGCCGAAGAACTCGTCTACACCCAGACCATCGAAGACGTATCTAACACCTGACTCCTTGGCGAATTTCAACGCGTCGTAGTAGAAGCAAGCAGCACGGTATGGTTCGTCAAGTGAACGATTTGCGTCAACCGTTGAGGCCAAGATCTTGTTGAGTACCCGTGCGTGATGGGTGACTCCCAGAAACTCGGCCGCCATGCGAGCGGCCTCTATCTCGTCGTTCTCAGCCCCGAAGCCTATGCTGTAGGCCTCAGGACAGTAGCCGAGTTTGCAGAGAATCGCCATAACGGTTGTCGAGTCGATCCCCCCGCTGCTCAGAACGCCTATCCTCTCTCCTTTCGGAATGCTCGCGGTCGTGGACCGCACTATGTCGAACAGGATTGTCTGTAGCTCTCCGGCAGCTTTCTCCGCTGATCCTTCAAACTTACCCGCTCCGAGTTCTTCTGCTGAAAGCTTCCGGGAAGTATTACTCTTCGGACGGTGCCCTGTCAGGAAGCAGTTGAGTGACGGATTGAACCGTAACGTGAGCCACGCTTTCAAGAGCTCAGGGTGAAAATCAACGCTGAGCTTGTCCTTGGGCAATTCATTCACGCTCAAACGTGGTTCCTAGTGATACACGTCATCTTTGCCGCGTCGCCGATGCATCTTGGATCTCGTATTCAAGAGAACGCCATAGAGGTGCCTTTCTCACGATAGTGGCTTGCGTCTTCCTCTCATGTTGATGTTGCACTTTTTGACGCCGTACCTCTTGATGCTGTACTTCTTTGTGAGTGTAATCTCGTCGAACGCTTCTTCCTTGAACCACTTTTCCACTTCTTCCGGCCGGTAGCTCCAGTTGTATGGGGGGTTAAGCGCATCCCACCAGCCACGCACATTACCATCATAACGCTTCACCATCTCGCCGCAGTATGCAAGCCGTTGCTCGTGTGTGAACGTCTGATGTGTAGTATGCCGCCGGGTTTGGTTTGGGATGCAACTCTGTTGAAACCCGATCTTGGATCGGGGAGGTGAGCTACTGGAAGACAAGATCATCGTGGGATTGCTGGACATCCCAGAAAAAAGATAGGGGTCCAACCCGAAGCATTTGTGAAGATCATCTGCCAGTAGCCGCGAATTAAGCCTTTGATTGTTTTCCAATACGTCTGTGGCCAATCCACGTGACCGAATCTTGGATCCTGCACTGCCCCTACGAGTATACCACGAAGACGTTGTGTCACGTTTCCAGGATTCTTCTTGGTTCTCTGCCATTCACATCAGTTCCTTTCGAAGATTGCCAGGTGTCTTGGGAACTTGTTTCTATATATTCCTTTGATCTGATCAGCAATTCTGAGGTTGTTCCTATCAGCGAATAGCTGTAGATCCTCCTGTGAGAGCAAGCAGTATTCGAGATCCTGCAAACGCGCCCAGTTCGGACTTGGAGCAATAGCATTGAACTGGTCCTTGTCGATGTAGCTGGTAAGCAGTCTACCATGATCAGCAAGATATCTCGTTGCACAATCTAGCGCCGCTGACGTCTTGATGTCTCCTTCCCATCCGAGAAGGACAACCCATTCTCCCACCAATCCTTTCCCGCTTGGATCGAGCAGATCACCATAGAGTATTAGTGGAAGCGGCATCTTCAGCATCATGTGCAGTTTCTGCGCCGCCTTCATCCTATCAAATGACGACTCTATGCCGACATAGGCAAAATCTGGGATCCGGGACCATAGATGGCGGCTACTGCGAATCAGGATGTTGAGCAACCCCCATCCGCATGCGAGGTCTATCACCCTTTCAGACCTACGGATCTTGCCACGCAAATAGTTTGCTGCAGCTACGAGGTGAGGATGATTCGCATGGTTGAAGTAGTCAGTATCATTGACGGCTCTGTTGAGCGCTACAAGACTCTCATCGAGCCTTTGCTTGGTGAACGGTCGAGCCATGAATCCTGTATACTTCACCCAAGGGGGATCATACTGATAGAACTCTGGATGCCATAGGCAATAGTACAGCCCACCCTTCTCCAGTTTTGGTATCCATTCCAATGGATCACACGGATACATGACTCCGAGACTGTCAGCAAGCCTTTCTTTCCATCTTCTTGTGCGCGAGACTAAATTGCCGAATCCATTAGGACATCTGTTCTCGACATCATAGTTAGTCACTTCTGGTATGCCATACTTGTCATCATATCCATGCGCCTGAACAGTTGCTATCGTGAAGTATTCTTCCGCTTTCTCTAGCTGTTCCAGGTATCTGGACCATGCCTCATTATGTGTCATGCCATGTCGATTGACGGCAGTGATGTGGAGCCCAATTTCGAATCCCTCGTCTTCAAACATCTGCAGCATTGGAGCGTAGTATTGTAGGTCATACTCTTCATTGTCCGTCCTTACATAAATGACGCTGCGGATTCCTAGTTGATTCTCTTCATGAAGCATTGGCAGTATGTTGTCTGGCTTGGAATCGATGTCATGCCTGATGATCACGTTGGGTTTCCTATCCGATAGAACCGATTCTGTCTCATATTTGAGCTGCCTTGGAAGGATGATATTTGCAGATCCTCCGAGCAGTCTCAGCCATGATGAGTATTGCCCAAGAACGGGTTCTGGCATACGATTCCAGTACTTGTCGTAGTATGGTGTATATGCGTAGCCATAGATTGGTCCTTTCTTGATGATGGCCAAAAGGTCGGATTCGTGTTTGTGTCTTGGAACTGTAGTGTCGTAGTCTACCCATTCATCATCTATCGCGACCTCACTGCTGACATGCCCGCGATAGATGACTATTCTTGAATTGAGACCTGCGGAGTTTGCGAGTGCCACGAATAGCGCTGCCCGCTGCCCACATCTACCCGTCCTACGTGCAAGTGTCTCATCGGGGTTGATCTCTGGAGAATCTGGAATCTTGTAGTCGTGTGTGATATTCTGCATGATATAGCTCCTGATAGCATTTGCCTTCTCGGAGTCCGTCTCACAGGCTGATGTGAGTTCCGCCGCAAGCGCACCTACGACATCCATTCTCCGATCGCCCCAACTATCCCAGTTGTAGGGTTCCATGTGGCTCTAGCATTTTCAAAGATTTCCGTCAGTTCGTGAGAAGCCGACCAGAAACGCCAGCCCTTGTCGAACGTTGTCCGTCTGCAGTGCTCACTGATAAGTGCTTGGCGATACCAGTCCAGATTCTCTTGAGTGCCTTGTATTTCTCTTTCCAATGGTTGGGTACCTCTCTTCGATCGTACTTGACGAGTGTTCGGTAGCATAGCCAGACATCTCCGCTCGGCATGATCCAGCGTTCATGGAATGGGCAGCAGTCGCAACTGACGCTACATTGGCTACCTAGACGGAGAGTGGCTGAGCTTGAGAATTCTCCAGCATCCCTGAGTCCTAATGGCATTCGGTGGACACCTACGATATGTTACTATCGCATTCACGTCAGTCCATATCTACTACCGAAACATCTGATTGCTCTAGTCGACATTCCACGTGCGGAGTAAATGTGTGCCATAGAATCTTTGCCCTCAGACGAACTCTTCTGGAAATGCTACTGCTTCTCCATACTTGTTGAACGAGATTTCGCGATCTGATGAAGCAGCGAGTTCGTGAAACGTATTGCCCCAGTTCGGATTCGTCTTGTCAGTCTGCTTGCACAAGCAACGCATGTTGTTCTGCGTTTCTGGTTGAGAGTTCACTGTTTCTCGAATATGCTGCATCCGTTTGGAGTTCCATGCTTTCTTGAAATCAGCATACACGAACGAACTTGCGTATAGATTCATTCGAATGCCCGAACAGCACATTGTGAATATGCGTCGTCCAAGATCACCGTTGGTCATGCAGGCGCTTGTCCAAGATAGAGCACAGAGTTTCGGTGGATGTGCAGACTCTGCCAACAGAAAGCTCACCCCTTTACTGTGTGCGTATTCGTGTAACTGCCTCATATCGTCAGGTGTATGCTGGTCTTCCTTGACTGATTCATCATTGAGATTATCTGTTGTAACGACAGAATGTGCTGCGATAACACGTTGAAAACCAAGACGTGCGGCAAGATCCATCATGGGCTTGACATCGCCAGCAGTCATCATGAGAACCATACTTAACTCAACATAGAATCCGGGACGTTTCCTGCGAGATAGTTCTTCCAGGTTACTCATGGTCTTCTCATAGTCGCCTTTGATGAGGGCATTAAATGTTTCTCGCTTCACGGCATTCAACGATGTACGGAGTCTGTCAGAGTTGTCGACGATAGCGTCCAAGTTTCTCCCGAAGGGCAAGTCCGTTCGTGAAGGCATCTATATGTGAGTATTGAGCAATTCTTCGCACAATATCGGCAATTTGGGGGAAGTGTGGGTTTAGCAGGCGTTCTCCGCTACGGGAGGATAGGCAGATATGTGAAACATACTTCAGCCACTTCATTTTGTTGAAGAGGCCTGCATCTAACCAGTTGTCATCCATGACACATGAGTTGTCGTGGGAGCAAAACAGGCATTGCTGGTTGCAGATGTTGGACATGTTTGATGCCTATCGATCTCGGGTAACTCCACAATTCTTTCCCTTTCATTGGCCATTCGAGTTTGTTGAGCATGGAATTGAGCTGCACCGGATTGAGTTTTACCAGTCTACTTCCTTACCTCGGGCGTAGCCATCCGCTGTATGGGTTGCTTCGACCATGATGGCGATTTCTAATCCATACGCTGTTGTGCGCCTAATGTGTTTGATGCTCCGAGAAGGAATGTCATGAAAGTCGAGCGCTCTGAAGTAGCGCCATGAACGGAAAAGCTGGTCTTTCACTTTTTCCATTGCGAGATGACTTCCCTGCAGATCTGTCTTTGGAAGTCAGCGACAAGTTTCATTTCGCAATGCTTCTTGATCCATTCTCTCCCACGCTTACCATACTCTTCTCTGGTCGCCGCATCTTCCAACTCCACCATCTTGTTGTAGATATCATCGGAAGAATGAGCGTTTGCTACCGGTGGAACTGAACCATGACAGCGTTCCCACATTCCAGGTTCAACGTATGTGATGACAGGTTTGGCACATGACATTGCTTCTGGGGTTGTGGTTCCGAGCGCACCGAACACGAATTGATCCAGCACTACGTCGGATAAGCTGTACCATTTGATGAGTTCGCGCTTCGACATGACGGGTAGCCAGAGGACTGAATCTTCGATTCTGAGCTCCTTGATCATTTCACGTGCGAGGTGCATGTAGTCGTATTTGTCTATGATGTTTGGCTTCTGTGCCCACTCGATCATGACAAGGAGAGCGCGTTTTCCTTCATTGATGTATCGCGCGAATGCCTGAATGATCCTGTCATTTCCCTTCTCCTTCCAGTTCTGCCGGGAAGGGGCGAAAAATACCATATCATGCTTTTTGAGAAGCTGCGGGACAAGAACCGCATTGGGGTTTGCCACGTATGGCTTGTAGAGTTCCATATCGATTGCGAACGGAGTGTATGTGAGTTGATCTCTTGGGTATCCATACGATCTGAAGAGGTCATACGTATCTACGTTGGTGAAGAAGATCGTTGCCGCATTCTTGTAGCCTTCTCTTGCTCGCCTGTAGGCCTTTGAATCGCATTGCGGAAAATTGGCGTCGTGTAGATACCTGATCCATCCTGCATCATAGATGATGTATGGGTTGTCTCTGAGTAGGCGATAGAATGGAACGAATGATGCGAATGGCGTATGACCGATGATGATGTCATATTTCGCAAGTTGCATGAGTTGAAATGGGGAACGAATCGTTCGACTGAACGGATACCAACTTCTACGCATATCCCAGACATGCACATAGTCAGGCATCTTCCAGCGTTCGTTGAGTGCTTCCCAGTCTGGGTTATTCATGTCTGTGCCAAGCTTTCCCACATCGATTTCTGCTTCTTCCCACTGTGGTAGGCTCGCGACATGTGCTGGCCTGTGAAGCATTAGATGCGCGTCTTCCCCAAGCGCTCTTAGTCCCTTGACGACTGACCATCCATCGTTCGCCATGTTGAAACAGACCAGGAGTCTCATTTTGTCTTTCATTGGATTCTCATTCTCTTGCCATCTTGCAGCATCGCCCATACGATTGCAGCTTCATCAGTCCTAAACGAACCGAACGAAGCTGAACAGACATGGCATTTCATTCTCATAGGCTCTTCCTTCATTGTTGGTCAGCCGTTCAGACCCGCTCTCTTCCCGCGCGGGTGTACTCGACTACTGTGCTGCCTTGAACAAGAATAAGAATCTGCCATTAGATGGGCCGGTTCACTGCTTCGTGGATGTCATCTGCGGACCATTCGTGTGCTTGTATGGCTTCTCCGATTTCTCGTCTTGAGTATCGTTCGCTTCCACGGCCATGTCAAGTTGCGAGAACGATGGGTGCCCTGCCGAGCATTGATGGCTCATTCTGTAGCGTGGTCACGGGTCCTTCATGTGAATGATCAGATCCGGAAGTGTCTGTCTGACTATGAGGGGCTCAGACGCAGGTGATGGTATGACTTCGAGATGATTGGGTCCGACGCAGGTGATTTCCTCTCCGTCTCTTCTCAAGCTTCCGTCGCCTCCTCAATTACCTTCGTCGTTGGGTTCCGCGTAATCTTCAAACCATCCTTGTGCTCCACGGTGTAGTATGAGGCCGACCAGATTGGGCAGTCTCGACATATGTTTGCATGATCCCAATCTTGATCTATCAAGGCGGCTCGGTAGCGTTCGTAGCTTGGGCCGTTCCAGATTCTTTCCAATGATTGATTGTTGATGTTGCCCATCACTGGAATATTGGTGCGTCCTGTCATCACTAGTGTTTGGCAACAAAGTGTGACATCGCCGTTCGGCATGACGTATGTCTCAAGCCACGGGCTGCTGCAGACAACGCGATATGGCGGGGGAGCTAGGAATGGTTGGTCTATCGAGTAGCCACTCTCGTTATACGCCAAGAGAGCGTACAATATCACCATGTCGACTTTCGGTAGCCAGAAGTCTATGAAGGCTTGTTCCTCGTGCGAGGCTCTTGGTTGGCGGATGAAACTCGTGCCCATTTGTATGCCTTTGAAAGACGAGGCTAGATCGAGTGTATTCTTGAGGACTCTTTCGTAGTCTCCGCCGCGGATTTCTTTGTAGGTACCTGCGGATGCGGCGTCTAGGCTGACATAGAGTGTGCGGAGGTTCTGAAGTAGGCCGATGCGGTCGGGGCGTATCAACGTTCCATTCGTGGTCAAATGCACACCCACGCCTGAATGAATGAAAGCGGAAGCTAGTTCGCTAAACTTCGGATAGTAGAGCAAAGGCTCCTCATAGGAGCCAAACTTTGCAAAGGTACGATGCAACGGTAACTCGTCAATGATTCGCCTGACTGTCGGCCAAGACATCTCTTCTGGCTTGTCGAAGTAGCTGGCTCGGACTCTTGAGTGGTAGAAGCAATGATCGCACGACAAATTGCATTGGTTTCCAAGCACGATGTTTACAGAGATGGGAAAATCCCTGTGTTTGCTCGCTACTGCCGCTGTAACTTTTGTAACAACTTGGGGGCTAGTTTGTTTCCATCCAAGCCTGCGTTTGGCGTAGCGTATGCACCTATTGTGGAAAGCGGTTTTGGGCGGCAGGCAAGCGGTGTAGAATGGGATCAAATCTGGTGAATCCACTCCCACGCCTCCCGTTCCGCCCCTGACGCTCTTCTTAAGCCGAGGCGTGATGGTTTGTATGCTCGTGCTGGAGAATAGATCATACCACAATATTCCGCTAGTTGAGTGTAAAAGCTTGGATCATTATGCCAGGGTTTGCCGCTGAAACGGTCTGAATAGATTGCACGTATTTCTGGTTTGAGCCATTCGCGTAATGATGTTGGTTCTCGAACAAGGCCTTTGGAGAGCGCACACCCGGGGTATGGTGTGAAGATGTTAACTCCAATGCGCAGTTTTGGCATGATACGTTTCAGTTCGTCAAAGACTATGATGGTTTCTCGCACGTCGCTAACGGTCTCGTCTTTCAACCCGAAGAAGAAACTGAAGGATGAATCTATTCCAAGCTGTGCGATCTCTTGTGCGGCTTGAGTTATGTCGCTGACTCTAACATCCTTTGTCATCACATCGAGCATGCGTTGGCTTCCCGATTCCGCGCCTATGCTAATTGATGACAGACCAGCTTTGACGAGCCTCCGCAGGTAGTGTTGGTCTAGTCTTGTTGAGATGTAGTCCGCGCGACAGTTCACGGCCCACCGAATCCTACTCTTCCTTGCGATAAGGCCATTCGCAATCTTCTCCATGTGGAATGGATTCACGAACGGGTTATCATCAACAAACTCAACAACTTTCACGTCTAGGCTCTGCATCCACTCGAAATCCTCCCAAACTCGTTCCGCTGGGCAGTGTCTCCAGATCCCACGCTCCAAAATCGGCACTTGACAGAATCCACAGCGATGAGGGCAACCCCTACTTGACTGATACTGATAGCGACGCCTGTTCATCCAAGGAGACGAAAGCCCTTCAACTAGGTCGAATGCGGGGCGAGTTTGGAATGCCATATCATCGGGCTCACGTTCCGTGAAATGAATCTTGTCTGTCTTGTAGGCGAGATTTGGTACTTCCTCAAGTGGCTTGTCGAGCGCAAGACATGTGATCGTAGATTCACCTTCGCCCGTGCAAACGTAGTCAATCGATGAGTCCGCAACGACTTGTTCTGGAAAGAGTTGTGCGTGGATTCCTCCCCAAATCACTTTGGCTCCCGCATTGCGCGCGATGTCGCTTGCTTCGATTGCTCCGGCGACCTCTGTGGTAAGAGCTTGGATACCAACGATTGTGTGCTGATTCGCATTTTCTCTGAGTGTCGCTTTCCAGCCGGCGTCCGCGTCGGCATTAACGACCTTCGCATATACTCCGTGTTTTCTGAGGATCCCTGCAAGGCAGCACAGACCAAAAAGACTGTGATGCTCAGGACCAAGATCGTTTGGTGGCTTGACTAGAACCACTTGTTTCACTCTGTACAACTTCCGTGAGAGTCTACTGTCTTGCGATGAAGGAGATTCCGGATCTCATGAATGCCCTTCCCCATCTTGCCACATTTGCGGCGCGCAAGAACATCATCAGGTTTCGAACCAACCCAATAGTGACATAACGGACAGGCCGCGCTCGCATCCATACTGGCGGCCTCCATTCAAGCGCAGGGATGAAAACGATTCTTTGGGCCGGCCACAGAGCCATCACACCTTTGCACGCGAATCAACTAGAAGTTCAATTGTCGCCTTGGGGAGCCCACATATCCACCCTCCAAGAGCGTCCGCCACTTTTTCTCCAACTCTTCCATCTCGATTCGTTCGGAATCGGTAACGAAACCCCTGCTCTCGGAGATCTTTCGGACCAACCTCAGCTGCATCATCATAAGAGGCCCCCAAGCCTCTTTCACGTATCCCGGGGGGAGTTTGTATTGGTAGGGGTTTGATTCCACCGCTATGTCTTGTTCGCTGGTGTACAGTCTGCTCCGTTTCATGTGCACCCAACCTATCACCACGGCCAGCGGCCCTCCAATCACTGTCGCAAGGACTGCGAACTCCCCGAAACGAGGGAACAGATCGAGCAGCGGAGGCATGTTCTGGACGGCCAGATAGTAGACTGTTACGAGTGTTGAGACATATCCTAGGAGGAATGTCAGGTAGGTCGAGTACCCCTGCCTAAAGTAGTACCATGCGCGATAGATCCATTTCAAGCTAGTGAGGCTTCGCAAGTTCATCACCAGGACACTCCAGCTCTCGTAAAGCTCTCCAATAGATAAACCATAACACTGCTGAGAGGCCGATCAGTTCCACTAATTCCCAAGCTCTAAGTGGATCAAGCGCCGCCTTCCAGAAGCTTGAACAGGTCTGAGAGTCTGTCTATCTCAAAGGCCGGCTTCTCGCCCGGACCTCTTGGGCTGCTCGTTCGATTTGCCCCGGTCTTGATTCTGATTGTGATCACGTCGAGTGCATTGCCAACTGCAATTTCAAAGGCAAGGTCGCTCGCCACGAACATGCTTCTTTCCGGGCTGACATTGAGTTTTTCGAGTGTCTTGAATATGGTGTCTCTTGTGAGGGCTTCTGATCCGGTCTCGTCAGATATGGTGAGGGCATGGAACATGTGTTCTAGTCTAAGCTGGATCAGTTTGCTAAAGCTAGAAAGATGGCGAGCGCAAGCTCCCGACTTTTAGTCGCGGAGAGAGTCAAGAATCAATGGTCGACGAGCCCGATGAGAAAGCCCGCGTGGAAGTCTGTAACTTTATAATAGCATCCTCCTACCATCGGGTAGGGAATTTGACACTCTCCTCGACTGAAGTCGGGAGATTCATGCTTCCACTCTGATCCTCTTCGCTTGGGTGGGCATTCCGTTGTTGCGGTTCCACCTGCATCCATCCCAGTGTAGAAGCATAGGCCAAGCCATTGGCCTGACAGCGTACCCGCCGCAGCGAGCCGCTATATTCATGATGCCTCTGCTTACTCGAACTCTTCCTCGCCTATTTTCGGTTGGGAGCCTTATTCGAGGCTTCGGGCATCTCAACCACATCTGAGCCTACTGTCCCTTCCGGGTTTGTCTCATTCGACCCAGCAGATCCGGTGTGTGCCAGACATT
>Ga0315289_10007957_pt1 | contig 15365 bp, 13 predicted proteins | sample YL17G11_40_MG_FD_203452 | JGI IMG/M metagenome (GOLD analysis project Ga0315289, IMG submission 203452) | Sediment microbial communities from Yellowstone Lake, YNP, Wyoming, USA - YL17G11_40 | ecosystem: Environmental > Aquatic > Freshwater > Lake > Sediment | place: USA: Wyoming | collected... | reverse complement strand
CGGGGAAGCAGTAGAACGCCCCCGTCGGCTCGACGCACCGCACTTGCGGAAGGGCGTTGAGCCGCTGCGTCATGTGCCGGCCGCGGCGCTCGAACTCCCGGCGCATCGCCTCGATGGCCGGGCCGGCCTGTGGGGAGGTATACGCCGCCAGCGCCCCGGCCTGGGCGAAGCTGACGGTGTCGGAGGTCTCGTGGCTCATGAGGTTCTTCATGGCCGAGATGGCGTCCTTTGGTCCAGCCGCCCAGCCCAGCCGCCAGCCGGTCATGGAGAACGTCTTGGCCAGGCCGTTGAACGTGATCGTCCGCTGCGGCAGCCGGCGATCCAGCGCGGCAAACGAGACGAACCGCGTCTGCCCGTAGATGAGTTTCTCGTAAATCTCGTCGGAGAAGACGATCAGGTCAGTCTTCAACACCGCCTGGGCCAGTTCCGCCAGTTCCGCGGGCGTATACGTCACGCCGGTGGGGTTGGAAGGGGAGTTGAGGATCAGGATCTTGGCGGCCTTGGCAGCTTTCAGGAGCTGCGGCGGGGTGATCTTGAAGCCCTGCTCCGGGCCGGCCTGGAGGACGACCGGTTCGCCGCCCGCCAGGCGGACCATCTCCGGATAGCTCACCCAGTACGGCGCGGGGACAAGCACCCTGTCGCCGGGGTCGATCAGCGCCTGGCAGGCATCGTAGAGGGCGTGCTTGCCGCCAAAGGTGACGATGATCTGAGAGGCATCCACGTGGAGGTCGTTGTCGCGGGCGAGCTTGGCGACGATGGCCTCCTTGAGCGCCCCGGCGCAGCGGGCGTTGTACTTGGTGTCGCCGGCGTCCATCGCGGCCTTGGCGGCGTCCTTGATGAACGCGGGGGTGTCGAAGTCCGGCTCGCCGGCCCCGAAGCTGACGACGTCGATGCCCTGGTCGGCCATCTGCTTGGCCCGGGCGGACACCGCCAGCGTCGCGCTGGGGCTGACGGAGGCAACGCGTTGGGAGAGCCGCATGTTCTTCTCCTTGGGAACCGGCGTGTACGATACCCGCGAAGGGGCGGCTGTCAACGCCCGCGCCGTGCCAACACAGGCGGGCGCCACGAACGGGCGCCCGCCGGGAATGCCTTTGGGTCTGCTACTGGGCCTGGCCTTGGGCGTAACCCATGAACGCCAGAAAACGGTTGGTGTTCAGGATGGGCACGTGCATCTGCTGGGCTTCCTTGCGGATCTGCTCGTAACGGTTGACCCGCTCCATCTGGGCGTTATACGCCGCCCAAACGGTGGCGGGAGCGCTTTCCAGCGGCCGCGTCGGCACGGGCGGCTCCTGGCCCAGGACCACGAAGTCCGTGTCCACGCCGATCGTGTCGGCCAACGTGCCGCCGCCGCGGCGGACCATCATCCGCACTTCCTCCAAGTCATTGTCCGAGGCTGTGCCGGTCTGACGCAGGTCAAACTCTCCACCCACCACGAAGCTGTAGGTTCGCTGGGAGCTGAAGGCGATGTTGCCCGCCAGATCGCCGCGGATGATTGGATTCTCGGGCTCCTGCTGGACGATGCGGCACTCGCTGATGGTATCCTTGACGCGGGTAATCAGGACTTGAGCCTTGCCCTGGCCGTCCTCAGGGATGCCCGTGGAGGGATACACGCTGAAGGTCAGCCCCGGGACGACCTTGCTGGTGGCGCCGATGTCGATGTAGCAGATGCCCTCGCGCTCCATCACCTCCAGGACCTTTCCGTCGGCCTGGCGGGCGGCGGCCACCGCCGCCTGTCCCAGGGGCCCGCGTCGCTGGTCCAGCTCCGCGCGGAGCCGGGAGACCATCTGATCGGCCTGGTCCAGGCGCCCCGTCAGCTCCTGGATCTGGGAGACCTGATTGGAGATTGTGGCATTGAGGCCGGCCCGTGCCTGGGCCAGATCGCGCCGGCTTTGGTCCTGCTGGTCCATCGTCTCCTGGTGCCGCTGACGAACCTGTTCCTCTAGCGCCAGTCTCTCCTGGTTGAGCTGATCCAGCTTGGCATCCATGTCGGCCTTCAGTTGCCTGATGGCCTCGTCTTTCTGGGCCATGGCCTGCTGGGCCTCTTGGAGCATCTTGGCGCGGCTGTCGCTGAGCTGGCTGGCCTGCTGGCAGCGCTGGAGGAGGTCCCGTATCTGCGGGATCAAGCCGGCTGGGGACGCGCCGCCTAACTGTTGGGTGAGGTCGGCAGCCTCTCGGATGGCCTGCTCAGCGGGAGCCTGCTTGCCCGTGATCAGCCCGACCAGGTCCGATATCTGCTGAACCTGCTGGGCGTAGACCGTCTGGGGGGGCTGATTCTTGATCGGTCGCTCGGCCTTGCCGAGCATCTCCTTGAGTTGCGGGTCGGGCCGCGCGAGCTCCTGGACGGAGATCACGCGGCGGTAATTGGCCTCGGCTTCCGCCAGGCGCCCGCCCGTCTGGGCGCCGCGGATCCAGAAAAACACCATGCCGATCATGGCCGCCAGGAACAGACCGGCGAAGACGATCAGCAGGTAGGGCGGGCTGGGTTGACGCTGCACTACGCGTGCCATGCGATGAGCCTCCTCAAAGGCATCGGAGGCCTGCCCGCAGCCGGCCGCGATTAAGGCGCGGGCAGCTCTCCGGGCAGGCCAGTATCCAGCACGCAGCCGTCAAACTCAACTGATTTTTACCGTGCCAGCGGGCCTAGCTTGCGAGCGAACAACTCTTGAACCTGGGCTGGGGCCGCCGCCCCGCCCGAGAGCTTCATCACCTGGCCCATCAAGAAACCGAACGCCTTCTTCTGCTTCTTGCCGCCCGAGAGAACCTCTGCGACGGCCTGGGGGTTGGCGGTGATGGCTTGGTCTACCCAGCGTTCCAAGGCCGTGCTGTCGGTCACCGCCAGCAGGCCCTCTTGCTCTGCCAGCACACGTGGGTCGCCCCCGACCTCGATTGCCCGTGCAACGATGCGGGTGCTTGCACCAGCGGTGATCTCCCCAAGTTCCACCATCTTCGCCAGCTCCGCCAACTGTGCAGCCGTCACGCCGACCTCGGCGATAGAGCATCCTCTTTCGTTGGCGACGGCGGCGACCTTGCCTAGCAGGATGTTCGTGCATCGCTTCGCGTCCGCCCCCAGCTTCACCGCTTCATCCAGCAGATTCCCGGTGGGGGCATCTTGAGTCAGGGCGTCAGCCTCCTTGAAGGACAGGTTGTAGGCCTGCATGTAGCGCCGCCGCCGGGCTAGGGGCAGCTCGCCGATGCTTGCTCGCACCGAGTCGCGCCAGGTGTCGTCCACCACGACCGGCGCCAGGTCGGGGTCGGGGAAGTAGCGGTAGTCGTGGGCCTCCTCCTTTTCCCGCTGGAAGACCGTGACGCCCCGCTGGTCGTCAAAACCTCGGTTCTGCTTGCCCAACTTTTCCAGGATGTAGTCGTTGTCCTCCAGCCACTGCTCGTATTGGCGCTCGATCTCAAAGGCCACCGCCGTCTCCAGCGCGCGGAAGGAGTTGAGGTTCTTGACCTCGACGATGGGGGTCTTGAAGAGCTGTTGGCCGCGACGAATATGCAGATTGATGTTGGGCTCGAAGCGCATGTGGCCCATCTGCATGTTGGCCTGGCTGGCGCCCAGCCATCGCACCAGCCGCTGCATGGCACGGGCATAGGCCGCCACCTCTTCCACGCTGTTCATGTCCGGCTGGGAGACGATCTCCAGCAGCGGCACCCCGGCGCGGTTAAGGTCCACGGCGGTGTGGGCCGGGTGCTCGTGAATATTCTTGCCGGCGTCTTCCTCCAGGTGGGCCCGCAGGATTCGCACTCGCTTGGTCTGTCCGTCGCCCAGCGGCACGTCCAGATGGCCGTGGATCGATAACGGCAGGTCGTACTGGCTGATCTGATAATTCTTGGGCAGGTCGGGATAGTAGTAGCCTTTGCGGTCCCACTTGGTGAAGGCGGGCGCCTCGCAGTCGAGCGCCAAGCCCACCTTCATCGCCAGTTCGACCGCCCGGCGGTTCATCACCGGCAGCACGCCCGGCATGCCGATGCACACCGGGCAGGTGTGGGTGTTGGGCGGGTCGCCAAAGCGGTTGAGGCACCGGCAGAACATCTTGGTGGCGGTGTCCAACTCGACGTGGATCTCCAGGCCCACTAGCGCCGTAACGAGGTCGCCGGTCTGGATCATGGCCGGCCCCCTTTCTTGGCCATCTCCGGCCGAAGGCGGCGGACGCCGCTGGCGAGCTCGTACATCCGCCCCGCCCGCAGAAGGCGATGCTCGGAGCACACCGGGCCGATCAGTTGCATGCCAATCGGCAGGCTGGTCTTCGACAGCCCCGCCGGCAGCGACAGGCCCGGCAAGCCCGCCAGGTTCACGCTGATGGTGTAGATGTCCTCCAGGTACATCGTCAGCGGATCAGCCGTCTTTTCGCCCAGCCGGAAGGCCGTGGTCGGCGCGACGGGGCACAGCAGCACGTCGGCCTGTTCAAAGGCCCGGTCGAAGTCGTTCTTGATCAACCGGCGAACCTTCAGGGCCTTGTTGTAGTAGGCGTCGTAGTAGCCGGCCGAGAGGGTATAGGTGCCCAGCATCACTCGCCGCTGAACCTCCGGGCCGAATCCCTCGGCCCGGGAGCGGCAGTACAGGTCGATGATGTCCTGGGGTTCCTGTGGCGTGCGGTGGCCATAGTGGACCCCGTCATAGCGGGCCAGGTTGCTGGAGGCCTCCGCCATGGCCACGATGTAGTAGCACGCCACGGCGTAGCTGCTGAGTTGGCCTTGGGCGTCCACGTCGATCCGGCTGTGGGGCAGACGGACCTCCACGAGGCGCGCCCCCCGCGACTCGTATGTCCGGGCCGCCTGGCGGAGCGTCTGGGCGATCTCCGCGTCCAGGGCCTGGGTATAGAACTCGCGTGGCAGGCCGATCCGCAGACCCTCCAGGGGCTTCTCCAAGTCCGCCAGATAATCCTCCACGGGAACGTCCAGGCTGGTGGAGTCGCGCGGGTCGTGACCGGCGATGATCCGCGTCAGCAAGGCCGCGTCGGCTACGTCGCGGGCGAGCGGCCCGATCTGGTCGAGGCTGGAGCCGTAGGCTACCAGGCCAAAGCGGCTGACCCGCCCGTAGGTCGGTTTGAACCCCACCACTCCGCAGAACGCCGCCGGCTGGCGGATCGAGCCGCCCGTGTCGCTGCCTAGCGCCGCCGGCACTTCGTACGCTGCCACCGCCGCCGCCGAGCCGCCCGACGACCCCCCCGGCACGCGCTGGAGGTCCCAAGGGTTGCGGGTGGGGCCGAAGGCGCTGTTCTCGGTGGAGGAACCCATGGCGAACTCATCGAGGTTGGTCTTGCCGACGATCACGGCCCCGGCCTGCTCCAGGCGATCGACCACCGTGGCGCGATAGGGGCTGTGGAAGGGCGCCAGCATCCGCGATGAGCAGGTAGTGAGGCCAAAGTCGGTGACGATGTTGTCCTTGACGCCTACCGGCACCCCCGCCAGCGGTCCCAGGCCCCTGCCGGCGGCGCGGTCGGCATCCACGGCGGCGGCCCGCTCCAGGGCTCGCTCGGGGTGCACTTGGTTAAACGCGTGCACTTGGCCGTCGCGGCGTTGGATAACGTCCAGGTAGTGCCGCGCGGCCTCCACGGCGCCAACCTTCCCGGCCGCCACCGCGCCCGCCAGCTCCATCGCCGACAGGTCCTCCAGGCTCACAGGCTGTCTCCGATCACCTTGGGTACCCTGTAAAAGTCGCCATCCCGCTGGGGCGCGTTGGCCAACGCCTCCTCCGGCGTTAGACTCGCGTGGGGATCATCAGCGCCGAAGACGTTGCTCAGCTCCATGGGGTGCACCAGCGGCTGAACGTCGGAGGTGTCCAGCTCCTGGAGCTTGTCGAAGTAGCCCAGGATGTCGGCGAACTGCCGGGCCAGCTCGTCCGCGCGCGACTCATCCAATGCGATGCGGCTGAGCCGGGCGATGTGGCGGACCAGGTCTGCCTGGATGTCCTTGCTCATGGGCTTCTCCACCCGGCGGCAGGCCCGCCGGCTGCTGTATGATTAGGCAACGTCCACGCGGTGTCAATTGGGGCATTTGTGGACCTTGCCTATGTCAACGTGAAAAGAGACAACGACGACCGCCTCTTGCAGCCGACGAGTTTGGTCAGAACTTAAAGCTCCTAACGCAATGCACCATTGAGACACCGGTGGCGGATGACGATACATCCCAGAGTCAGGGACGCCAGGTGAACGTCTGCCCTTCGTTCGTATCGAACGCGGAACCGGCGGAACGGGTGCAGCCAACGGATCGTCCGCTCGATCACCCAGCGGAAGAGACCCAAGCCGCTGCCGTGCTCGGTGTTTCGCTCGGCGATGGAGGCTTCGATGCTCCGCAGGGCCAACTGTACTCGATGCGGACCGGAGCCGTAGGCTCGGTCGGCGAACACCTTCTTGGGGCGCCGTGCGGGGTGGCCGACATTCCCGGCGATAGCCGGGAGGCTGTCCACCAGCGGGATCAACGGCGTCACGTCGTGGCGGTTGCCCCCGGTGAGTTTGACGGCCAGAGGAACGCCCTCCGCATCCGTGAGGAGGTGATGCTTGGAGCCTGGTTTCCTTCGATCTACAGGGCTGGGACCGGTACGTTCGCTCCCCCGACCGCTCGCACGTGGATGGAATCCACGACGGCCGCCGACAGGTCGATCTGCTCGGCGGCTCGAAGCCAGTTCAACAGGGCCTTGTGGACCTTCTCCCATACGCCGGCCTTCTGCCAGGCCGTCATGTACCGCCAGCAACTCATCCCGCAGCCGCAGCCCATTTCCTGGGGCAGATCCTCCCAGGGAATCCCGGTCTTGAGCACGAACAGGATCCCCGTGAGAGCCTTGCGCCGGTCCAGGGGCTTGCGGCCGGGGTACTTGAAGCGACGCGGCTTGAGCGGCGGCAGAAGCGGTTCGATCACGCTCCACCGTTCGTCATCCACCAGCGGCTTGGCCATGGCTGCACCTCCTTGTGCACCCATGACTTCGGTCAACTTCCGGTTAACCGCATGAGTCATTCTGTTAGGCGCTCTTAGTTTCCGCCATCAAGCGGTCCCCGGCCTTGTCTTCTGCGATGCACGCTTCAGGTGGAACCGTTGCCAGGAACAGGAATGCCAACATGGTCGCCTGCCCCAATGATCCTCTGCCCATGCGTAGGCTCCTTTCCCAGCCGCTTCCCTCGCCGCTCACGATCGCCCTTCACCTTCCTGCGCGGAGTCGCGGCTTCCATTGCCGCGCACTCGCTCAGGATGTCATTGCCTTCATTCCATCTACGTCGACGACCGGCCTCAAGCCAGACCGCCGCCGGTGCCCCCGGGCTAGATGCCCGTTCCTGACCCAGGCGCTCGGCGTTTGCCGTGGCCGCATTCAATGTTGCGGATCACATCGAGCTGAGCCCAGTACTCATTCAGCGCCTTCTGGCCCGCTGCGGTGATTTGGTAGCTGGTGTGCGGTATCCTGCCGTTGAAGCTTTTCGCGATCGCGACGTAACCGCTCCGCTCCAGCCGATCCATGTGGGTCGAGAGATTGCCCCTGGTCAGCCCCAGCGCGCCAAGCAGGAAGTTGAAATCGGCTGATGCCACACCAGCCAGGACCATCATGATCCTAAGCCGTGCCGGTTCATGTATCACGCGATCCAGATCCATAGGTATTTGCATCGACTAGGGTTCGACGTTGGTCCGTTTAGGATGCATTAGCCTGCGAAGCTTTCGCAAGGCCAGCCGGCTGTCCACGTACGCCAACAGCCCAATCACCGCCCCGTACCCAAACGTTGCGATGAACATATGCGTGCCGCCATCTATACTGCGGAAGAAGGGCGCGTCAGTTGCTACCAGAATGGCATGCACAGCGTACAACGCCGGCCAGAGGCCCATCATTGACGAGGTTGCCGGCGTCTTGCGCCACAGTCCCAGGATGATCATGAAAGGCACTGCGTAGGTGGCCGAGATCGGCTGCGAGTATCGAGTTGACAAATAACCCAGCCTCGACAAGATGATCTGGCCGGCCAAGCATGTCCCGGCTGCCACAGCCACGAGGACAAAGAGCCAGCGTGGGACCAGCGAAGGACGGGGTCGCTCATGCACTTGCCCGTCGCGGTCGTACAACTTCTGCCCCCAACGGCGTGGGAACTTGCCGCCGCCCACAAGCAGCGTAACCGCAACCACCACCACGACCATGCCCCCAAGGATCAGCCCGATAATGGCTTGGTCGTGGCCCTTTATGTACGGCCCCACTAAGTAAAGCACCGCGTGAATCCCCACGAACATGGCTACGACCACGAGACTCACAATGAGAAATGGGCCAGTCGTTCGATGGCGGGCGTATCGTTCCGCCAAGCGGGGCACCTCCTTCAGTCCTTGGTCATCCTGCCCTCGATCAGCCGATTCGTCGTGGTTTTCCATGCCCTGGCCTCCGAATTGAGCGTGTGCAGGTCCGCACGCGCCCATTGCCTTATGAAGTTTATACCACAAACTAGTTTGTGTCAAGGAAAAAACGGGGAACCAGCGTTTTTTTTTATTCGGGCATGCTAGACCTGGTTTCCCCCACTGCTACGACAAGGCAAGCTCTTCGGCGGTAGGTAGTGAAAAAGGACGCTGTTGACGCCCTGCGTCGGCCAGCAACCGCCGCCAGACAACTCACCTGTCCCAGAGGGAAGGCCGTTGTGGGCGGCGCTCCAGGAGCGCCCATGTTCCACGACGACCCGGGTCGCACGTCCATCGACGACCGCCTGGAGGAACCCGCCTCGATGCTGTCCGCCGGGTTCCTGCGGCTCAAGCGGTGCACTGGGTGCATCCTCTTGGCCGCGTCCTCAGGCGACAAGCCTGTCTGAACCGCAAACGGTGCCTTCACAAGGAAAGCCCCCGGGGCCAGTTATGCCGTGCCCATCGTGTGACACCCGCCTGACTCAATGACTGCTCTGCCCCCGGCCGGGGGCGCGGCAAGATTCGGGGGAGTTTGCGGCCTGGGGGGCCTGAGGGGTGTTCGCCGATTATCCGGAGATAAATCCGAAAAAAAGTAGGGTGTTTACAGCCGGTTTTTCGCCCTCGCGAGGACCGGTGGCGCGGTGTCCCCTAAGATCGGGACATAAAAGATAATCCAGGCCGGCTGTGAGGGTTCTCCGGGGCGCGTGGAGGGGCGGATGTCCCCCGAACCGTTTAAGCTATTTACGGCCGGTTTTCGCGGCCGGAGGCGTTAAGTGACCGTCCCCGGGCGCCAGTCCGCCCTTCTTAGGATTTCCCGCCAAGGGGTGCCGCGAGGCCCCGCCGGCGGCGCACAAATCGGTCACGTGCCCGGCCGGGGGGCCTTCGTGTTCAACCGTTGATCGCATCGGCCGACGCGGGCGCAAAGGGCCTGACACGGTCGGGGCACGAATCGATCTGGGCACGGGAGGGATAGGGGACGAACACAGGCGGGCCCTCGCCGGCCGCCGTCCCGACCCGCCCTGCCAACCGTCGCCGGGTCTGTTTTTCTCGGAACGTGCGCGTCTTGCCCGCGATGCCAGCCTGGGGTTTGGCGGCCATCAGCGGGTCAAGCTTGCGGTCGGCCTAGGCGATTCTTCCGCAGTTGGGGGCTGGCGCTTCGTGCCCTCGCGACACGGGGAACCTGCCAGGCCGGCAGCGGACTACCCCAACCGCTCCACGAGCAGCCGGTGCAGGGCCGGCAGGGTGGCCAGGTGGTCGCCGCGGATGTAGTAGCTTCGCCCCCCATCCCGCACGGTCCGCACCAGGACGGTCTTGTACGGCCGATAGTAGTACTCGGGCGAGTCCATGGGCGCCTCGGCGCTTAGGTCTCCCTCCAGGCGGACCAGGTCGAACACCGCTGAGGTGAAGTGGCGGATTCCGCGGCCCTGCCCGGCGGCGACGTTGCGGACCATCGACAGGGCCTTCAGGTACACCTCCGGCCCCATCACCGCCGTGCCGTAGCACAGCACCACGCCGCCTTCGAGGCCTTCCAGGCTGCGGGTGTAGATGAGGAAGTCGCGGTAGCTGGCCTCGCCGGCGGCGGCGCCGTCGAAGTTGGGGTGCTCGGCCAGGATGTCGTAACCGATCCCCAGGTGGACCGTGGCGGGCATGCGCGACTCGTAGGCGGCGGCGAAGATGGACACCTCCTTGTGGGGCAGGTCGCCCTGTGCGATGTGCCGCCCGATGGTCTCGCCCAGGCCCAGGCCCTCGGCATTGCCCGTCGTGATGACGTCGTTAAGCTCGGAGGTTTCCCGCCACAGGCCGAACTGCCCCTCCAGGATGTACTGGGCCACTGATTCGGAGGTCGCGCCGATTCTCGCCAGCTCGTAATCGTGTATCATGCAGGCGCCGTTGGCGGCCAGGTGGGTGATCCACCCGCGGCGGATCAGGTCGCGGACGTAGCGCGACAGGCCCTGCTTGATGACGTGAGCGCCCATCATCAGCACCACGGCGGCGCCGCGCTCGTGGGCGGCGACCATCGCGTCGGCAACGGCCGGAAGGTCGGGGTGCTCGAAGGCCAGCGGCGCCTGGCCGACCGGCAGGACCTGGTCCAGGCTTACCAGGTGCCGGCGCTGGGATAGCGGCAGCAAGTGGAGCCGGCGGCGGTCGAACGGCGTGTAGCGGCTGGGCATCGGGGCGTCTCCGGGCAAGTGCCCCCTCAGGTTACCCGCCGCCGGAGACGCCGTCCAGCCGCAGCGGGCGGCTGCACCTGCAATACGGCCGCCCTACGGGCGTCAAACCCGATAACGTAAGGTCAAAGTGGCAGACAAACTATGACAAGGAGCAAGCGATGAAGAGCAAGACGGCGAAGCTGATGGTGTTGTTGGTGGCGGTGGCGGCGCTGGCCGGGGTGAGTCTGGCGGCCCAGGCGGAGGAAGGCAAGGATCAAGCCGGCAAGCGACTGGAATTCCTGACCAAGAAGCTGAGCCTGACGGATGAGCAGGCCAAGCAGGTTCAGCAGATATTGACGGAGCACCGTGAGAAGGCGGAAGCCCTGCGCAAAGAGATGATGGAGGCGGTGGACAAGGTCCTCGACGATCAGCAGATGGAGAGTTTCAAGAAGTTCTGCCATCGCGGGCCAGGCCAGATGGGGCAGCCTGGGCCGGGTGCGGGGCGGCGGGGACAATGGGCCAGGCCAGGCAGGCCCGGGATGCCCGGTGCGGGACAGTGGGGGCGATGGGCCAGGCCAGGCAGGCCCGGGGCGCCGGGCGCGGGACAGTGGGGGCGATGGGCCGGGCCAGGCAGACCCGGGGCACCGGGCGCGGGACAGTGGGGGCGATGGGCCAGGCCAGGCAGGCCCGGGGCGCCGGGCGCGGGACAGTGGGGGCGAGGGGCCGGGCCGGGACAACCGGGTATGCCCGGAATGGCCGGGCTGGGGCGGCTTGACCTGACCGACCAGCAGAGGGAGCAGGTCCGTACGATCATGCAGGAGGCCCACCAGCAGGCCCAGAAGGCCGAGGACCGCGACCAGCGGCAGAAGATCCTCAAGGACGCCTGGGACAAGGCCGTCAAGGACGTGCTGACCGACCAGCAGCGCCAGAAGCTGGAGGAGATGAAGCAGCGACGGCCGAAACCCCAAGAGGGCAAGGCAGGCCACGAGGCGGCGGCCGCCGAAGGCAAAGACAAGCCACAGGCCGAGAAGGCCGAATAGCGCGACGAATCAGCGGGCAGCCGATAGACCCCGCGGCGGATTCCGCGGCGGGGTCTTCTATTACGGCGTAGCGCCTGCCGCCAGACAGCGGGCCGTCTCGACGCGGTTCCGCCCGTTGGTCTTGGCGGCGTACATGGCGGCGTCGGCCTGGGCGACGATCTGCTCGGCATCGGCGATGCTTTCGGCCGGGACGATGGTCACGCCAATGCTGACGGTAACCGACACGACGCGGCCATCGGCCTCAAAAGGCTTGCCGCCCACGGCCAGGCGCAGCCGCTGAGCGACTTCCACCGTCTGCTCCCAACCGCAACCGGGGGCGATGAACAGGAACTCCTCGCCTCCATATCGGCCGATGGTGTCGTAGCCTCGCAGGCCGGCGGCCATGCGCTGCGCGGCGCCGACCAGGACGGCGTCGCCGAAGCGATGGCCGAAGGTGTCGTTGATCCCCTTGAAGTGGTCCAGGTCGGCCAGGCCCACGCCCAAGGCCGTGCCGTCGCGGACGGTTCGGCACTTCTCGCGGACCAGCGCCTCCATCACGGCGGCGCGGTTCCACAGCCCGGTGAGCGGGTCATGGGTGGCCTGCACCCGCAGGGCCTCCTGCGCGGCTAGCAGTTGGGCCTGCAAGTCCAGGATGCGCTGGGCGGCGTGCAGGCGGACCCGCAACTCCCCGGTGTCAAAGGGCTTGATGATGTAGTCGTCCGCCCCGGCGTTCATCCCGGCGATCAGGTCGCTGCGTTCGCTGCGGGCGGTCAGCAGAATGACATAGATGTACGGCCGCCCCGGCTGGGCCTGCTCCCGCACCCGTCGGCACAGCTCCAGGCCGTCGATCTCCGGGATCATCCAGTCCAGCACGGCTAGCTGGGGCGAGTCCGGCCGCGACAGTATCTCCCAGGCTCCGCGCCCGTCGGCGACGCTGACCACGTCGTACTCCCACTTGCGCAGGTTGCCTTCCAGGAGGCGGCGGGACACTGGGTCATCTTCAGCGATCAGGATCTGCATGTGGCGCCTTTCACGAAGTCCCTCAGCACGGGCGTCAGCAGGTCCAGCTCGTTGCGGAGCTTTTCCAGCCAATCGCGCACCTGCGCCGAGTCGCCCTGCCGGGCCTGCTGCTCCAAGTTCATGGCCGCCTCCCACGCCAGGCGCGCCCCCATCTGTGACAAGGAGCCTTTCACCTTGTGGGCCAGCTCCCACACCTGTTCCAGGTCCCCCTCTTGCGCGAACTGCCGCAGTTGCTCGATCTGCGTCGGCAGGCCATCCAGCAGCAGGTTGGCTGCCTCTCGCAACAGATTGGCGTCGCCCTCGACGGTCTGAAGCGCCTCTTCGAGGTCGAACCTCTCGTTATCTTGCGGGGCGGCCTGCCCTCCTGACGGCGGCGGACCCGGCGCCGGTTGGGCCTTGGCCAGACTGGCCGCCAAGGCCGCCACCTTCTCCAGCAGCGTGCGGGTCTGTATGGGCTTGGGAAGGTAGTCGTCCATGCCGGCCTGGAGGCACCGCTCGCGGTCGCCCTGCATGGCGTGGGCGGTCATCGCGATGATGGGCACGTGCAGGCCGGTGCGCTGCTCCCGGCGGCGGATGGCCTGCGCGGCGTCCAAACCGTCCATGTGTGGCATCTGAACGTCCATCAGGACCAGGTCGAACGTCTCCCGCTCCATCGCCTCCAGCGCCTCCAGACCGTCGTCGACCACGGCGGTTTTGTGGCCGTGACGGGTCAGGAGCGCCCGGACCACCTTCTGGTTGACGGGATTATCCTCGGCCACCAGGATGTTGAGCAAACGCGCATGGGGCTGGCTGCTCTCGGCCGGCTGGGGGTCTGGCGTGGCCGACTGGGCCAGGCCCAGGGCCGCCAGCATCGCCTCTTGCAGCGTGTGCTCGTGCGCCGGCTTGCGCAGCGTGGCGGCTACGCCCAGCGATCGGCATCGCGGGGCGGAACGATGGACCTGCCTGTTGGAAAGCATCATGACCGTCGCGCCCGCCGCCTGGGGGTGCTGCGCGGCAAACTGGGCGACGACAAAGCCGTCCTGGCCGGGCATCTTCTCATCCACCAGCAGCAGGTCGAATCGCTCGCCCCGCCGCAGCGCCTCCTGGAGGGCCTCCACCGCTTCATTGGCTGAACCCGCCCAGCGGACGCCGCAGCGCCATCGCAGAAGGGTCTTGCCGAGGATCTCGCGGCCATGAGCGTTGTCGTCGACCACCAGCACACTCAATCCGCACAGGGCCTGGGTCTTCGCGTCGGCCTGTGGTTCGGCGCTCCGGCCGACCGGCAACGCCACACTGAAGCGGAAAATGCTGCCCTCCCCGGGGCGGCTGGCGACGCTGAGGCGGCTGCCCATCATCCGCAACAGCCGCGTGCTGATGGACAAGCCCAGCCCGGTTCCTCCGTATCGCCGGGTGACGGACATATCGGCCTGGGTAAAGGCCTCGAAGATCTTGCCTTGCAGGTTGGTCTCGATGCCGATGCCGGAGTCGCGGATGCTGAAGTTCAGCATCGCTTGGCCATCCTTGACGCGCTGGGCCGCCACCTCGACGGCTACCTCCCCCTGGTGCGTGAACTTGATGGCGTTTCCCACCAGGTTGGTCAGGACCTGGCCCAGCCGGCCCGAATCGCCCACCAGCAGTTCGGGCGCCTGCGGGTCCACCCAGGCCAGCAACTCCAGGCCCTTGCATTCGGCCCGCAGAGCCTGGGCCTGGAGTTGTTCGGCCAGCCAGCGGCGCAGGTAGAAGGGCGCGGGCGACAGCTCCATTTTGCCGGCCTCGATCTTCGAGAAGTCCAGGATGTCGTTGATCAGCGCCAACAGCGACTCGGCCGAGGACCTGACCACCTGGAGGCAGTCTCGCTGCTCAGGGGTCAGCTCGGTGGCCAGGGCCAGTTCCGTCATGCCGATGATGCCGTTCATCGGGGTGCGGATCTCGTGGGACATGTTGGCCAGGAACTCGCTCTTGGCGAGGTTGGCGCTTTCGGCGGCGTTCTTGGCCCGCTTGAGCTCCTGTTCGGCCCGCTTGCGGGCGGTGACGTCGCGCGAGATGCCCACCGTCCCCACGACGCTCCCCTCGGGGCCGCGGATGGGGGCCTTGACGACCTCCATCACGCACAACTGCCCGGCGGCGCTACGGACCAGCTCCTCCTGACGGAGCGGCTGGCCGGTGCCGAACACCTGTTTGTCCTCCTGTTGATAGGCGCGGGCGCGCTTGGCGTCCCAGATTTCCGTGTCGGTCCGGCCAATTATCTCGTCAGAGCCGCGCCCCACCACCCGCAAAAAAAACTCGTTCACCAGGACGTAGCGGCCTTGGGCGTCCTTCATCCAGGCCATGTCGGGCATGTTGTCCAGCAGGGCGCGCAGCTCGCTTTGCTTCTGGGCGACCGCCTCGACCGCCAAACGGTGTTCATTCGCCCGCTGATGTGACTCCAACCTTAGCGGAACTTCGACTCGGAGCTTGTAGTACCCCACCCATCCCAGCAGCAGCAACTGCGCCGCGCCCATGGCGCAACTGGTCCAGTCATGATCCGTCAGCAGGCTCAGCAACACGAGAGCCGAGGCCGCCGACAGCGCAACGACCAGGCCTCGATTCTGCCTGCGCGGCGCCAAGAGGTGGCGGCCGGGGGGGGCAGGCTCCGGTTGGACAACGCGCTTGCGTTCCGGGTCCATCGCATCATCCCGCTGACTGAGCACGGTCGTGGTGCGACACGGCAGTTCGCCAGCACAAGCCGCCGGCCCGCACGCGCTAGATACCCGACAGGTGCACCTTGTCATCCGGGTGATCGGACGGATCGGCTGTAGACTTTATTAACGACAAGGGCGGGCCTGTCCTTACGGCCCGC
>Ga0315289_10007956_pt1 | contig 15366 bp, 6 predicted proteins | sample YL17G11_40_MG_FD_203452 | JGI IMG/M metagenome (GOLD analysis project Ga0315289, IMG submission 203452) | Sediment microbial communities from Yellowstone Lake, YNP, Wyoming, USA - YL17G11_40 | ecosystem: Environmental > Aquatic > Freshwater > Lake > Sediment | place: USA: Wyoming | collected... | reverse complement strand
CGGGAATTTGACGTCTCCGTCGTCGTCCTCTGACGGGGGCCCCCTGCAGGCCCCCGTCGACCTCTACGACGCGCTGGTGCACAGTGTTCGCGAGACGCAGTACACGCTGCAGCCCCCAGGGGTACGAGATTGAAGGAAGAGAGTGAGAAGAGAGAGAGAGAGAGAACGAGAGAAAAAACTTTGATCGGCATCGTAACATTCGCTCAACCTCGACGTCGTCGTCGAAACCAAAAAACACTCACACACACACACGCTCGCTCAAAAAAACAGTGGCCCGCCCTCCTCCGCCCGACGTCGCCCCTCGCCCCCTCGCTCCCGGCCGTCGTCTCCGAGCGCTACGCCGCCTGCCGCGCCGCGGCCCTCTGCGGTGTCTTCCCGGAGATCGGCAGGGCCTGGGCCTCGATCGACAACTCGCTGTTCCTTTGGAGGTACCGAAGTCCACGAGGCGGCAGCGCAAGCGGCAGCGGCACCAGCGGCGGCGGTCGTTGGGGAAACGGCGGGAACAGCAGCAGCAGCAATGCCTTCGTCGACGAGGAGCCCCTGGAGTACGGCGGGGAGGAGCAGGCCATCTGCGGCGTCGGGCTCGTGAGGCCGCGTCGCGGGGTCTTCGCGGAGTCGGTCGCTTTCCTGCTCGTCGTTGCGACGCCGGCCGAGGTCGCCCTCGTCGGCGTCTGCTGCTGCAGCGCCGCCGCCGCCCCCTCCTCGCTCTCTCCGTCTGCGCACGTCCCGCCGCCGGAGCTGGCCCTGCAGCCCCTGCCGGGGTACGCCATCCCCACCGACGGCGTCGCGTTCACGTGCATCCAGGGCGCTCCCGGCGGGAGGATCCTGGCGGGGGGCGCGGACGGGCGGCTCTGCGAGCTGCTGTACCGGTCGACCCGCGGCGACAGCGGCGGCGGCGGCGGCGGCGAGAGGGGAGGCCGCGGCCTCGCCTCGGCGGCGTGGCGGGTCGCCAGGGGGCTGTTCTCGAGCCCGGCCCTGCTCTCGAAGAGGGACTGCTCGGGGGGGATCGCGGCCTACCTTCCCTCGTTCGCCGCGGCGCTGCTGCCGAGCTCGCTCACGGGGGCTGCGCCCGCGGCAGCGCCGGCGCGCTCCTCGCGGGGCGGGGCCGGCGGCCGTTCTTCCGCCCCCTCCGCTTCTTCCTCGAGCGCGATCATTCAGATCGCGGTCGACGCCGAGCGCGGGGCAGCCTACCTCCTCACGGCCTCGTCGGAGATCCAGGTGTTCGACCTCGGAGGAGGAGGCGACGACGAGGGCGAGGGCGGGAGCGGAGGCGGAGGAGGGAGCGAGAGCGGAGGAAGCTCTCCGCCGTCGTCGTCCCCGAGGAAGGTCGCCGAGGTCACCGACTTCGTCGCCGCAGCCTCGCGCGCCCTCGGTGGCCGCGAGCTCTTCGGCTACGGGAGCTACGGTGGCGGCGGCGGCGGAGGAGGCGGCGGGAGCAGCGGGGCGGCGGCGGCGGCGGGCGGCGCGGACCCCTCCGCCGTCATCCACCTCGCCATCGTCCCCCCCTCGGCCTCCTCGCGCCTCTCGCTTGTCGCCGTCACTGGCGACGGCCGGCGGGTCTACTTCTCCACGACCGCGGCCCCTTCTTCTTCTTCTTCTTCTTCTTCGCTCTATTCTTCTGCTTACCCTCCTTCTTCGTACTCGCCCTACGGAGGCGGCGGAGGAGGAGCGGGCTACGGTGCCTACGGAGGCTACGCGCCTCCCCCTCCCCCGCCTCCGTCGGCGTCGGGCGTGGCTGCCCGGCGGCTGCGGCGGGGGCCGACGACGCTCCGGGCAGAAGTCGCCCGGGCCGCCCCGCCCCGCCCCCCTTCCTCCTCTTCCGCCTCCGCCGCTGCTCCTGCGGGAGAACCAGCCGGCGGCGGAGGCGACGGGCAGCAGCAGCAACAACAGCGGTACTTCAGCAGGCACCACGCGACGGGCGGGGCGAGGCCGCTCTGCGCCTCGGCCGCCCTCGTCGTCGCCACCTCGGGCTCCTCCTCCTCCTCTTCGAGCTCTTTCGGCTTCCTGGGCCGAGAGTCCGGGGCAGCTGGCGGGGTGCTGCTCCTCGCCGAGCCCGTCGGGACCTCTGGGGCGAGGTCGAGGCTCATCGTCGCGGCGAGCGACGGCGGCGGGGGCGGCTTCGCCGGCTTCGGAGGTGCGAGTGCCGCCGCCGCCGCTTCGCCGCTCGTCTCGTCTCCCGGCGCCGCCGCCGCCTTCGCTACGGGCTACGGAGGAGGTGGCCTCCTCTCCGCGCAACAGCCGCAGCAGCTTCAGCAGCAGCACACAGCGGGCCTCTCTGAGACCAGCACAGAGCTCGAGGGGCTGCTGCCCGGGGACGTCTGCGCGATCGAGGAGGCCAGGTACGGGGGAGGGTTCGGCGGCGGCGGCAAGGAGGGCGCGCTGCTCTCTGCTTTTTCGTCTCTCTCCTCCTCCTCCTCGACGCCCCTGCCTCCGCTGCCTGCCGACGACCTCTCCCTCCCCGCGCCGCGCTTCGTCGTCGTCACCACGGCGGGCGTCGTCGAGGTCGAGAGGAGGAGGCCGATAGACGTCTTGGCGGAGATCCTGGCCAGGCAGCAGCGGCACATGCAGCAGCAGCAGCAGCAGCGGCTACGGCAGCAAATGCAGCAGCAGCAGCAGCAGCGGTCCTCGACCCTTCCCTCTCTCTCTCCCGCTGCCTCTGCTGCTCCTTTCCCCCCTCTCTTCGACGCCTTCGTCGCAGCGCACGGCGCGGCTGAGACCGCGGCCCTCTGCCTCTCGCTCGTCGTCGCGCCCCCGCCCGGTGTGGGCGCCGCGGCGCGAGACGCGGCCGGGGCGGCGCTGCTGTCTCAGAGGCTCGGCCTAAGGTCCCTCTCTTCGTCGCCGCTGTCGTCGTCGTCGCTTCCCGCCGGAGGAGGCGGCGGCGGCGAGGCGGGGGGGCCGGGGATGCTGCTCTCGCCGCAGCAGGAGTTTCTGTTGATGCAGCAGCAGCAGCAGCAGCAAATGCAGCAGCAGCAGCTGAATCAGCAGCAGCAGGTGCTCCAGCAACAAGCGACGAACCGCCCTCTTTCCGCGCAGCAGCAGCAGCTCCTCTTCCATCAGCAGCAGCAGCAGATGCTCCTTCAGCAGCAGCAGATGCAGCAGCAGCAGATGCAGCAGCAGCAGATGCAGCAGATGCAGCAGCAGGCGCCGAGGCCGCTCGCCGCGGCGCCCTTCGCCCCGGCTCCCGGCGCCGCCGCGGCCTACCACCCGCTGCCGCACCCGAGCTTCGACATGGGCGGCGCCGTCGCGCTCGCTGCGGCCTCCGAGCCCGAGTGGTCCCCGGCGCACCGGGGCCTCTGCGCGCTGGTTGTCAGGGAGCTCGGGCGAGCGTGGGACGCGGGGCTCGTCCCGAGGTCTTCCCCCCCTTCCCCTCCTCGCTCTTCCTCTTCTGCTGCTGCTTCTTGGAGGAGGAGGCAGCACCTGACCGAGGAGTCCGCCCTCGCGCTGGAGGGGAAGCTGCGGTCGCTGGCGGCGTTTCTGAGGGCGAGCGGAAGCTCTGGCCCCTCCTCTCCCGCCGCCGCCCCGGGCGGCGGCGGCGGCGGCGGGAGCAGTAGCCGTTTCTCGCAGCAGCAGCGGTTTCTGCAGCAGCAAAGCCAGCAGTTCCTCCCTCCAGCCGCGAAGCGAGCGAGGCTCGAGGCCGCCGCGAGGGAAGACGAGGCCGCGGCGACGGCCTGCGTGGCGCGGCTGGTGCAGCGCGCGGCCGAGGGCCTCTTCCTGCTGCGGCTGCTGCTCGAGGCGGGGCTGCTGCGGCTCTGCGGCGAGGAAGAGCAGCGGCAGGGGCAGCGGGGAGGAGCAGGAGGAGGAGGGAACTCCTCGTCTTCTGCTGCTGCCGCTTCTCTGGTCTCGAGGATGAAGCTGCGGGACTGGGTGTCGAGCAAGGAAGGGGACGCGGCGGCGGCGGCGCTGCTCTCGGCCCTGATCGGCGAGAACCTGAGCAGGGGAGGGAGCGGGGCGGCGGCCGCCGCCGCCGTCGCGCCCGCCGCTCCGGCGGGGTCTGACGGCGGGCGCCTCTCCTCGCTCCCTCCTTCCTCTTCTGCCGCCGCCTCCGCCGACGGCGACGACGGCGACCTCGCCTCGGCGCTCGCCGCGGGCTGCCCCTCCTACTTCCGCCCCGAGGAGCGCGCCTACTACCGGGCCGCCGCGGCCCTGCGCGCCGCCGCGGCCGACCCCTCGCTCGCGGCGCCTGCCCGCGCCGAGCGCGCGCGCGCCGCCGCGGCGCTGCTCGCCTCGGAGGCCGACCCGCTGTCGCTCGACCTGGCGAGGCTCGTGCCGCGCCTCGCCGCGCTGGGGGCGTGGGACGCGTGCGTGGACCTGTGCGCGGCCAAGGCCGCGGCGCTGGACCCGCAGAGGGTCGCGGAGAGGGGGGGAGGAGCGGCGGGGGGAGGGGGGGGCGCCGTCGGCGGCGGCGGCGGGGGCGAGGCCGCCGCCGCGGCCGCCGCCGCCGCCGTTTCCGCCTCCGCCGCCGAGGCCGCGAGGCGGGCCAGGGAGGAGCTCGCCTACGCCCCACTCGCCGACCTGCTCTCCCGCCTCCTGCTGTTCGACAAGCGGCAGAAGGGGGAAGAGGAGAAGGGGGACGGGAGGAAGGAGGCCGAGGCCTGGGCCGAGGCGGAGGCCGACGACCCCCTCTCGGCCGCGGTCGCCTCGCTCTCGTCGGCCGAGGAGCGCGCCCTGGCGAAGCGGGCCCTGCTCTCTCGGGCCGCGCGCCGCTGCTCGGTCTCCGACCCGCTGCTCGTGGAAGCGCTGCTCGCCGTCCTGGTCGAGGCCGGGGACGTCGAGGGGCTGCTGCTGTGCGACGAGCTCGGGGGGAAGGGGGGCTCGAGGCTCGTCGAGGCGTTTCTGAGGGCCGCGGGCGGCCTGCCGCCGCTGCTGCTCCCTTCTCCCCCCGGCGCCGCGGCCGCGCCCGACCTCTTGTTCTCCCCCGCCGCTCCTGCTGCTGGAGCCTCCTCCCGCCGCGGCGGCGGGACCCCCGCCGTGGGCCCCCTCTCGCCCCGCAGCGTCGCCGCCGCAGAGCTCCTCGCGCGCGTCTTCGTCGTCCGCGGCCGGCCCGCAGCGGCCGGCGCCGTCTTCGAGGCCCTCGCCGGGCGCCTCTCCTCGCCTTCCTCTGGCTCTTCCTCCTCCTCCTCCTCTTCCTCCTCCTCTTTCGTTTCCCTGGCCGAGCGCGCAGAGCTGTACCAGTGCGCCCTCCTGCAGCTCAGGGCCGCAGGGAGCGGCGGCGGTGGAAAGGGGGGGATCGTGATCGGAAGCAGCGCCGTCGGAAACGGAGGGATCGGCGGAGGCGGAAGCGTCGGCGAAGCATCGGCCGTCATCGATGCCGCCGCCGCCGCGGACCGCGTCGGCGTCAGGCTCGCGCTGGTCGGGCTGCAGTCCCGCGCGGCGCAGGCCCTGGGCTCCTCCCTCGCGGGAGGTCCCGCCGCTCCCGCCGCAGCAGCAGCGGCGGAAGCCCCCCCCCGGCCCCTCGAGGCCGTCTCCGACCTCGCCTCGCTGCCCGCGCGCGAGGCGGCCGACGCCCTCGAGCTCGCCCTGTGGCCGCTACCGCTCTCGCTGGCCGAGCTCTACAACGACGTCGCGGTCCCCCACGCGCTCTGGGGCCTTGCCATCGAGCTCGCGGCTCTAGCCAGGCACTTTAGGGGAGGGGAACCCTATCTGGCGCAGCTGTGGGACGTGTACCTGAGGGACGCGTGGGAGAAACGAGGGGGCGCGGAGGAGGGCGAGCAAGGTGGAGGAGAGAGAGGGGGGAGCGGCGCCGCTGCTGCTGCCGCCGCTGCCGCTGCCGATGCCGCTGCTGCGGCTTCCGCCGACGCCGACGCCAGGCGCGCCTCCCTGGCCAGGGCCGCGCTCGAGGTCTCCTCGAGGCTGCCTCCTGGGGACCCGGCCCTTCCCCTGCCCCTGGTGGCGCTGAGGCTCTGCGGGGCCGCAGCGGGAGAGTGGCCCCGGAAGGGAGTGCCGCCGGCAGGAGGGGGCGAAGGGAGGCGGCGGCGCAAGGGCGGCGTCGGCGGCGACGAAAACGCCGCCCCGGAGGAAGAGGAGGAGGAGCCCCCTGCTGCTCTTCCCTCCTCCTTCTCCGTCTCGACGAAAGCGGTCACTTGGGCGCTTCTCTCCGTCTCCAGGGGAAGCACCGCCGCGGTCTTGGACGCCCTGGGCGCGGCGCTCGCCGGCTCTACTTCGCCCTCGAGGGAAGCAGCAGCAGCACGACGACGAGGAGGAGGAGGAGGAGGAGGAGGAGGAGGAGGAGGAGACGGCAGCAGCAGCAGCAAAGCCGCCGACGAATCTTCTTCTTCTTCTCCGAAGACGCGCGTCGCGCTCCTGTCGTGTTTGGCCGACGTCCTCTGCGTCAGAGCCGACAGGATCTCTCCCGCTGCTACCGCTGCTGCGCAAGGATCGCCAGCTGCTGCGCCGGGCTCCCTCGAGAGCCTCGTCTCCTCCCCTCTGCTGCTCCGCGGCGTCGGCGCGCCCTCCGCGGCCGCCGCGCGCCGCGAGGCCTCGGCCGCCGCCGCCGCCGCGCGGAGGGGCTGCTCCGAGGCCCGCGCGCTCGTCGCCTCCGTCGCCGCGGTCGGCGCGGCCGCGACCGAGGTGGCCTCGAGGCTGGACGCGCTCGGCGCGAGGCTGGAGGCCGCCGCAGCGGGCCTGAGGCGCGAGTTCTCTCACCACCTTCATTGATGAAAAAAGAGAGAGAAAAAAATGAAAAATGAAATGAAATTTCGAAGGATACTCTGTCACATTTTTGGTGGGGGCTGTCTCTCTCTCTCTCTCCCTCTCTCTCTTCTCTCTCCACATTTTTTTTTGGTGCTCTCTCCCCCTCATTTCTTTCCAACCTCTCTCTCTTCTCTTCTCTCTCCTCTCTCTCTCTCAAAAAAGAAAAGGGGCCAGAAAGAAGCTCGAAATCTTTCCTACAGCGTCAGCTGCTCCGGGTCCTCGATGATGGCCTTGAGCGTCTGCAGGAACCCGGCCGAGTCGGCCCCGTAGACGATCCTGTGGTCGGCCGTCAGGTTGAGCTGCATCACCTTGCGGACCGCGATGCGCCCCTGCGCGTCGGCGACCACCGTCGGCAGCGACCCCCCGACGGCGAGGATGGCCGCGGTGCCCGGCGGCAGGATCGCGCCGAACGTCTCGACGCCGAACATGCCCAGGTTGGAGATGGTGAACGTGCCCGAGTTGTACTCGTCGGGCTTGAGCTCCTTCGAGCGGGCGCGCTTGACGAGGTCGCCCCAGTTGCGCGACAGCTGGTACAGGTCTGTCTGGTCGGCGTTCTTCAGGACGGGCGTGATGAGCCCGCCGTCGGGCATCGCGACGGCCATCGCGACGTTGACGTTGGCGTTGTACGTGATGCCCAGCCCGTCGGCGGTGCAGGCGGCGTACATGATCGGGTGCTTCGCGAGCGCGACGCCGCAGGCCTTGGCGAGCAGCGCGCTCATCGTGACGCCCTTGGGCTTGACGCGCTTGTACAGCGCGTCGAGCGCGTCGGTCTCGACGCGCATCGCGACGCGGAACTCGGGGACCTTGAGCGACTCGAGCATGTTTTTGGAGACGGCGACCTGCATGCCGTTGAAGGGCACGGTCGTCCCGGCGAGCTGGGAGACCGTGGTGGCGGCCGCGGGGGCGGAGGAGGGCGCGGCGGCCGGGGTCGCGGAGGCGCCCGAGGCGGCGACGACGGCGGGAGCGGCGAGGGGGGCCTTGCCGCCCTTGAAGGCCTCGACGTCGTCGGCGGTGACGCGTCCCGCGGGGCCCGACCCGGGGACCTTGGCGAGGTCGACGCCCAGCTGCGCGGCGAGCTTCTTGGCGTAGGGGGTGGCGATGACGCGGCCGTCGGCGCGCGGGACGAAGGCCGGGGCGGCGGCGGGCGCGGCCGGGGCGGCGGCGGCGGCGGCGGGAGCGGCGGCGGCGGGGGCGGCGGCCGCAGCAGCGGGGGCGGGGGCGGCCTCGGCGGCGGGGGCAGGGGCGGCCTCGGCGGCCTGATTGGTTGGGGAATTTGAGGAGGAATGGAAGAAGGAGGATGTGAGAGAGACAGAAGAGGTTTTAGAATTCCTCGAATGAGAACCCGAAACTTTCAACTCACCGGCGCGGGAGCAGCGGCGGCGCCCCCTCCGGCGGCCTTGGCCTTGGCGGCCTCGAGGTCGGCATCGGTCTCCGCAATGTAGGCGATCGGCGTTCCCACGGGCGCGACGCCGCCCTCGGCGACGGCCTGCCCGGCAAAGGTGCCGGTGGAGAACTGAGTTTTGTTTTGAAGTTTTTTTGAGATTTTGAAAAGAGAGGAGGAGGATGAGAGCAAAGAAAAAACCCTGCAATTCGACAAAAGAAAAAAAGGAAAAGACAGGGGAAAAAAGGAAAAGAAAGGTACGCACCGACTCGACCTCCATGTCGGCCTTGTCGGACTCTACGACGACGACGGCCTCCCCCTTGGTGACCTTGTCTCCGGGCTTCTTCAGCCACGAGACGACCTAAGATGAGTTAATGAGGGAGAGAGAGGAAGAGGAAGAGAGAGAGAGAGAGAGAAAGAGAGGTGAGAAGGAAAGAAAGAGAAAGAAAGAAGAAGGGTCGAGGGCGCGCCCCTTTTTCTCGATCTTTGAGCGGCCGTCAGCGCTCTCGACGACGACGACCGGCGATCGGGGAGCAAGACTGGATCGAAACGCTCGTCCTCTTTGCTGCTTCCTTCTTCTCGCACTCTTCTCTTTTCCCTGGGTCGTCGCTCAAACATCAACCTCGACCAGTTGCGCAGGAGGGAGCAGCGAATGCGGCTCCCATTCAAGGAGGGAATGAGGGCGGCAAATCGCTTTTTTTCTTTTTCCTTCCCCGGCTTGCTTGCTACTGGCCCGAAACGAGCGAGAGAGGAGCGGGCGACGAAGAAGAAAAAAAAAGAGGAACGTAAATCTCATCTCGCTCGCTCTCTCTCTCCGAGAGCGGCCTCTCTCCTTCCTCCCAGCAGCACCAATCAGCACCGACAGAACGCACCTTGCCCTCCGTCATCGTGGACGAGAGCGCCGGCATGATGACCTCCTTGACGGCGCTGGTCTTGACACTGCTGCGGCGAGCGGCAGCGGAAATCGACGGGCGAGGGGCGGCGGCGACGATGGCAGCTCCGGCGGAGGGGCGGGCCAGCGCGGGGGCCGAGGCCGTGGCGCGAGTGACGGCAGAATGCATAGTTGCGGGTTGTCGGAGGGAGTGGGGAAGCACTCGGGCTCTGGGGCGTGGAAGCGCGGGGAGGGGAGCGAGATGAACGGAGAAGAAGAAAGGAAATTCTGAGCCTCAGAGGAGAGACGCGATCTCGAGAGGAAAAAAAAGAGGGAGTGAGTTTTTCCACCTTTCTCTCGCCCCCTTCCTCTTTCTTCTCCATTGTTCCCTTTCCGCTGCTACTGCATCCCCCCTCCCCCGCCCCACACCACACACACGCCCTCCTCCGAGAGGGACCAAACGAGAGACGCCAATGATTTTCTCCTGTCAGAAAAACAAGGAGGCAAGTGTTTGTTGTCGATTTTGCAAGTTCTGTTTTCTTTTGTTTCTTTCTAAAAAAATTCTCCTATCTCCTTTCGGGTTTTTTCAGGGGCACGCTGCTTTTTTCTTTTTGCTTCATCCGTATTCGTCCATCTCCTTCTCGTTTTCATTCAGAGGATCTCTCCGGGCTCCAGAGACTGCACGGAAGCGAGAGGGCGAATGGTGGAGGGAGGGCCAGCGGCAGGAGGAGCAGAAGCGTCGTCCTTGTTCTCCGGTCTGACTTGCTGCTTCACTTGCACGGCGGCGGCGGCAGGACCGGAAGCAGCTGCTCCTCCTCCTCCTCCTCCTCCGGCGCCGCCGCCGCTGACGAGCACCGGGGTGGAGGCCGCGTCGCCCGAGGCAGGCGACGCTGACCTCGGTCGGGTGTCTGTGTTTTAGGACAGCGAGTGAATTGAGAAATGGGGGAAAAAAGGGGGAAAAAAGCGTCAATGTTTTAACGAAGAGAGAAGCGAGAGGAGTGCCATCTTTCGTTTTGGCTTCTGCCCCCTCTTTCTCCTCCGAAACTGACCTTGTTGTTGCTCTTGCTTGACGTTTGCGTTTGCGGCGGCGGCGTCAAGCACAGCAGTGGCGGTAGCAGCAGCAGAAGAGGGCCCGGCGGCGGCGGCGGCCCCCTCCTCCGTCGTCCTGGCCCTCTTGTTGCCGCCGTCCGCCGCGCCCTCGCCGCTGTCGTCGCGGCCCTCGCCGCCCTCGCCAGAGGCCCTCCTCTTCTTGCCCCCTCCTCCCGCGGGGGCCGCCGCCGTTGCCGCCGCCGCCGGCGCAGGCGCCGCGGCAGTCTCGTACATCCCGCTGATGATCCGCACCACGTCCGCGAGCAGCTCGGGCGTGAGGTCGCCGCAGCTGGGCACCAGCTCCCAGAAGAAGCGCGGGGCGCTCCCGCCGCCGCCGCTCCCGCCGCCGCCGTCGACCACCGGGGGCGGCCCCCCGAGCTTGTCCACGACCGCCACCAGCGCGCCCACCCCCACGTGCGCCCAGTCGTGCATCAGACACAGCGAGGTCCGGAACGAGTCGTTGATGAACGAGAGGGCGACCTGCGTGTGCTTCGGGTCGGCCCAGAAGGCGGCGACGGCGGGGTCGCCCGACTTGCGCAGCAGCGCGAGCGAGGCCATCAGCGCGTCGTGCGGCAGCTCGAGGTCGAGCTCGAAACCCAGCGCGTACAGCAGCGCGCGCTCCGCCGTGAGCACCGCCTCCTTGAGCGATCCCATGTAGGCCTTGTCGGCGAGCTGGGCCGCGAGCGTCGAGGGCCCAGACCCCCCGCCCGAGAGCGAGGCCGCGGCGATGGCCGCGGCGGTCCTCGAGGCCGGCGAGGGGAGCGCCGCCGAGGAGCTCGCGCCCGCGCCGCTCCCTCCGCCGTGCCCCGCCGGGGTCGGCGTCGGGGTGTACATCGGCGAGGCGGCGACGCTCCCCGCGCCCTCCTGCGCGGCCGCCGCGGCGGAGGCGCTGCCGCCCCCCTTCTTCTTGCCCCCGCCGCCCTGCGCCTCCCTGACCTTGAGGCACGCGACGACGACGGCGTCCAGGGGGCGCAGCTCGTCGCGCGCCTTGGCCGCCAGGAACAGCGCCGCCGCGCCCACCACGAACCGGTCCGAGCGCGAGAACGACCGCAGCGCAAAGTAGCGGAAGCCGAACAGCAGCGCCGTCGTCGTCGTCTGCTGCGCGAGGCACAGCGCCTGCCCCCCCTCGCGCACGAGCGAGTAGAGGTTGCGGTAGAAGGCGCGCTCCCTCTTGGCGGGGATCCCCGCCCTCCGGGAAGGGGTGTCGTCCGCGAGCTGCTCCGGGGTGAGGAGGGGCCAGGGGCGAGAGCGCTTGGACTGGAAGCCCCGGCCGCCGCGCTGGCGGTGCGGGGGCAGCGAGGAGGAGGAGGAGGGGGGAGGAGGGGGCACCGCAGCGGCCGCGGCCCCTGCTCCTCCTGCTGCCGCTGCTGCTCCGCTGCTGCCGCCCGCGGTCGCAGCTGCGGCATTCGCCGTCGCCTGCTGCTGCCTCTGCTGTGCCGCCTGCGCCTGCGCGGCCACACCGGCCCTGGCGAGCCCCGATGCTGCTGCTGCGTCCATTTGCTTCCCTTGTCTCTCTGACGCGAGCAGCGCTGAAAGAAGAGAGCGATGAAGAGGCGGAAGAAAGCGGCGAGCGCTCGCCGATTCAGTCCCTTCTTTCCCTTCCTCTTTTCTCCCTCTTCCCCTCCCTGACTCTCGCAGCACACGCGCTCAGCGACGCGCACAGACCGCGGCGGATGCCGAGGCGCGATGGGCGCGTGCGTGCGTGGGCGCGTGCGTGCGAATGCCGAAGGAGAGAGTTGATGAGGAGGAGGAAGTCGAGGAGAAGAAAGCGAGACGACGCCTGTTGAGAAAAAAATTTCTGCCCGGTGCCCTCTCAATTTTTTCACTTTCTTTTCGAAAAAAAAACTTTTCAAAACGCCTCGCGCGATGCGCCCAAGCGGCCGCCCTCCATCGTCGTTTTCGGTGGCCGTCGCCGCCGCGAGGACTCCCCCTGGTGTGCTCCATCGGAAAGCCGCAGCTGCTGCTCGATCCAGGGCGGCGCTCGCGCTCGTCCTCCTCGTCTCCGCGGCCGCTTTCTTCTTCGTCGTCGCCGCGAGGGGGAGCGGAAACGGAGGCATCGGCGTCGACGTCGGAGCGACGCCCTCTTCTTCCTCGTCAGCCGCGTCCTCCTCTTCCGGGCCCGCCGTCCGCCCCTCCAGCGCAGGGACGAGAAGCGTGTCTGCCTCTGGCGCTGAGGAGGAGAAGAAGAGAGACAAAGGCGCGGAGGAGGCCGCGACGGAAGAAGCGGACGACGGAGCGAAAAGATCAGGCGCCCCTCCTCCTCCGCCACTGCCGTTGACGCCTCCGCCTCCGGTCTCGGTCTTCTTCGCCAGGCCGGTCCGCGAGCTCCGCCACGACGGCTCGGCCTTCACCCAGGGGCTCGAGTTCGACAGGATCTGCTCCGGTCCCCACGCGCTGCCGAGTCCGGACTCGGCGAGCGGCGGCGGCGGCGGGTGCAGGGACGTCCTCTGGGAGTCGACAGGTGAGGATTTTCCTCTTTTTCCTTTCCTCTTTCCTGCGCCCCTCCTCCTCGCTTCTCACGCCTCGTCGCCCCCCCCTCTCCTCTCTCTCCCCAACCCCCCCAAAAACTTTCCATCCATCCCCAGGCCTCAACGGTAGGTCCACGGTCAGGCTCGTCGATCTCGAATCGGGAAAAGTCCTGAGGACGGCCAAGCTCCCCGACGACGCCTTTGGGGAGGGGCTGACCAAAGTGGAGGAGCCCGACGGGAACGACGCGTCCCCGTCGTCCTCTCCCTCGAGGCTCCTCCAGCTCACCTGGCTCTCCGGCAGGGCCTTCTGGCACGACGCCGACGCGCTTCTCAACTCCACGGACGGCGAAATCGGCACGAAGGACTCCGCGGAGGCGCTGGGAGGCGCCGCCGACGGCCGGAGGAGCGGCGGGCGGGCCGGAGGCGCGGGGGGCTCGAAAAAGAGCGGCTCGCCGCCGGGCCCGAACGGGGCCGCCTCCGAGGAGACCAGGACGCCGCTGGGCGACGGCTGGGGCGCCGCGTTCGTCCCTGCGGCCTCGGCGGTTGCCCTGTCCGACGGCTCCTCGAGGATCACCTTCGCGGACGCGCGGAACGTCTCCAGGGCGCTGAGGACAATAACGGTGACCGACGAGGAGGTCGGAGGAGAGGGAGGGCAAGGGAGCGAAAGGAAGAAGAGGGTCGAAGTCTTCAACCTCAACGAGCTGGAGTGGGTCCCCGCGAATGCGGTCAGGTCCCTGCTGCTGCTCTCTTCTTCGGGCAGCTCTTCTTCTTCTTCTTCTTCTTCTTCTTCTGCTTCGAACGGGACGGCGGCGGCGGCAAAGGCGCTTCCTCTGCCGCTCTTCGGCCTCGGCGGCGGCAAAAAGCCAAAGGGAGGAGCCGGAGCCGGCAACGCTTCGCTGTCCGACGGGGAGCTCTGGGCAAACGTCTGGGGCACGCCCTGCGTCGCCCGCGTCGACCCCCTCACCGGCGCCGTCGTCGGGTGGGTGCTGGCGCCCGACCTGCGGCCCAGGGCCCTGGCGGCGGCGGCCTCCTCCTCGGCGCCGCTCTCCGCCGCCTCGAGCTCGGGCCCGCAGGGGCAGGTCGACGTCCTCAACGGGATCGCGGTCGACGACGGAACGCGGAGAGAGGCGGCGGCCTCGGGAGCGCCGCCGCTGGCCCGCCGCGCGAGGCTGTTCCTGACGGGGAAGAACTGGCCTCTGCTGTTCGAGGTCAGGCTCGAGGAAGCCGGAGGAGGGAAGGGCTGCAAGGAGAAGAGCGGCAGCAGCAGCAGCAGCAGCGAGCCTTCTTCTTCTTCTTCTTCTTCGAGCAGCACTTCCTCTTGTTCCTCGCAGCAGCAGGCGGCGCTGACAGCTGCCCGCGGGTCCTGCATCAGGCCCCCGACCGACTTTGGGTAGAAGTAGAGAGAAGAGAGAGCAAGAGAACGAAACGAAAGTTGAAGGAAAAAACGCACGCCTGAACGCCAACCCCCAGCTGTAGAAAAGAAAAAAATCCAAACCTCGTTTTGTTTTTCATTTACACTCCACCAACTTCAAAGCACGTCGCGGCCGCTGCCCCTCGAGGGGGGCGCTACCAGCTCCCGCAGCCTCCGCAGGTCCGACGCGCTCGCCCCGCCCGCGGCGCGCCTCGCCCGCTCGACGTCGGCCTCGACCGCCGCTGCCGTCGCCACCACAAAGCCGCCGCCGTTCCCGACGCCGCCTTCCCCCCTGGACGCCGCCGCCGCGGCCGCGGCGGCGGCGGCGGCGTCCGCGCGGGGCAGCAGGGCCGCCAGCTTCGCCGCCCCGGCGGCGAGCGCGGCGGCGTCGGCAGCGGCGTTCTCCTTGCCGCGGACCGTCGCGGCGCCGGGCACGGCCGCGAGCGGCGCGAGCGCGGGCCCCGCCGCGCGGAGCTCCGAGGCCAGCGCGGCGAGCTCCCTCCTGGAGCGCGCGGCGACGCCCCGGGCCTGCCTGAGCGCGGCCCTGGCCTGCTCGAGCTCGGCGTCGGCCTCCCGCTCTTCCTTCTCCGTGGCCGAAGAGGAGGAGGACGCAGCGGCCGCGGTTGTCGGCGTCGGCGGCGGCATCGCGAGTGTCGGCAGCGACAGGGGCCCCGCCCTCGCCGCGCGCTCGAAGGCGGCCACGTGCGCGTCGAGCCTCCTCGTGAGCCTGGAGTGCAGCGCGACGGAGCCCTTGAGAACGGCCTGGGCCTGGTCCTGGCCGAGGGTGAGCGACTCGAGGACGCAGCTGGTTTGATGAAGTCGGAGAGGGAGATTTGAGGAGGGGGGTGCGACAGGTGAGCAAGAAGAAGAATCGAATGGAAAGAGGAATCAGCTCCCCCTCTTACTCCTTCTTCTGTGTCTCTCTCTTCTTCACTTACTTGTCAAAGGCGTCGAAGCCGTCGTTGACGTAGTCGTTGATCTGCGCGTTCACGTTGAGAGTAGTGGGGTCGATCGAGGGAGAGAAAGAAAGGGTGTTTGAAGAGAGAAGGAAGAGAAAAAAGATAGATGAGAATCGGTTTCGCCGCACGACGTCGACGTCGTCTCTGGCAGGTCTTCAATCGGAGGCTGCTGCGCATCTGTTGCTCTTATCTCTCTTTCTCAGTTCGCTGACTGGCAGAAAGAAAGGTAACGTCTCCGTCGACGAGGCAACTGAAATCGAAGAGAGAGAGAGAGAAAGAGAGAGCACGGAGAGAAAGCTTGCGCTCCCGAGACGACGCTGAAAAAAAAAGCAATCCGCGCACTCGGAGAGGCAGGAGCCATTTCAATTCTTTCTCTCCTTACCGAGTTCGCCACGTCATCGAGCAGCTCGTCGACTCGCAGGCGCGGCGCTGAGCCGCTAGGGCCCGGCGCCGCTGCCCCTGCCGCTGTCGCGTCCATCTTGGAGTGTGGGGCGAGG
>Ga0315289_10007955_pt1 | contig 15366 bp, 10 predicted proteins | sample YL17G11_40_MG_FD_203452 | JGI IMG/M metagenome (GOLD analysis project Ga0315289, IMG submission 203452) | Sediment microbial communities from Yellowstone Lake, YNP, Wyoming, USA - YL17G11_40 | ecosystem: Environmental > Aquatic > Freshwater > Lake > Sediment | place: USA: Wyoming | collected... | reverse complement strand
TACGGCTACCTTCGTCTCACTACACAGGAAATCGCTAAAAATCTAAATCTGACTGTGGAAGACGTAGAAAAAGTGCTGGCAATTATTCAGAGATTTGAACCTGCTGGAGTAGGCGCAAGAAGCCTGGCTGAATGCCTGATTATTCAATTAAATCTTAAACAAAATAAAAATGCCCTGCTCCTGGCACTGGTGGGAAGCGCTTTGGATGATGTGGCTAAAAAAAGATATTTGCAATTGTCCAGGAGGTTTCATGTACCGGTTGAAACTATACGCGAAACGGTCAAAGAGATAAAAAATCTGGAACCAAAACCAGGCAGGCTATTTAAAAATGATCGGGCCATCCCCTATGTCATCCCGGATGTAATCCTGAAAGTTCATGGCGACGACGATTACAGGATAATCATTAATAATGATTATATTCCCCGGGTCAATATCAGCCCTAAATACCGGATGCTTCTGAATAAAAAGGATACCAGCGAGAGTGTGCGCCAATACATAAAGGAAAGGATAAAGAGCGCGTATTTTCTGATTAAGAGTATCGAACAGCGGCAGGAAACTATTTATAAAGTGGTGGAATACATTGTAAATGTGCAGAATGGATACTTTCAGACCGGGACCGGACTAAAACCCTTGAGCTACCTGGATGTGGCTAAGGCAGTTAACAGACACCCTTCAACTATCTCCCGGGTGGTGACGAATAAATATATAGACACGCCCCTGGGGATATTCAGCTTAAAGAAATTCTTCAGCCACAAGGTGGATTCAAACAACGATGAATTATCCAGCAATGAGATAAAAGAACGTATCAAAATGCTCATTGAAGAAGAGGATAAAACAAAACCTCTTAGTGATATTGAGATTGTAGATTATTTTGCTAAACAAGGAATAAAGCTTGCCCGCAGAACCATCACCAAATATCGGAAACAATTAGGAATCCTGCCGTCGAATCTTCGTAAAGCCTGATCTTAGGTGATTTAATAACTCATAAAGTATTAATTCAACCCAATTTTAACGCAGATTTTCGCAAATCCAACGCAGATTTTCGCAGATAAAACCTTCTAATCTGCGACTATCTGCGTGTCCCGAATGTTGTTTAGTATTTCTGTGTTACTTCGGGATCCCGAAGATATTCTTAAGAAGTCGCTACATTCGGGACAATCTGCGTATATCTGCGTTCAAAAAGTAGTTCTTAAATAGGCTATAATCTTTCAGTGACACGCAAATTAAGAAATGCCTAATTCCCAATTCGTTCAACTAATTTTTTTAAAACCGCACTTTGAACTTTTGGATTAGGTATCTTCTGCGCCCATTTTTTTGCCTTCTTAAAATCAAAAGATGAAGGAAAATTTAACTCCGGGAAATAGCCAAATTGCCTTTTTTTGCGCACAGAGATATACAGACAATCAATAAGGGCCTTTTCCGGCTCGGCAATTAGAAAATCGCCCTCTCCTTTATACCAGTCAAATCCTTTAAAAAATGCAGGGGATATTTTATGGACAAAGAAAGTGCCTAATTTTGTCCTGATCGTCCTGGTGTGGCTTGTTGACGCCAATGTTATTGATTGCGGAATTTGCTCAATGATCCCGTATAAATGAAGTGCGCTGATAAAAGATACGTACGCTCGCTGTCGAGGTAATAAAAAAGAAATTATTGAATATGGGCTTAACTTTTGTTTTCCAATTTCTAAACCCCAAATGCCCCTGTAAATTTTCAGCACTATTCCCTTCTTAACCAGGCAGTTTAGCGCCTGGGTAGTATTGGACAAAGAAGATTGGCAAAGAGATGCTATCTCTCGGGTCCTAAATACATTGCGGTCCACTTTTTTAATTGCCGCCAAAACTGATAACTTAGGCATAGTTTTTCCTCAATTCATCAATAAAATGAACGGCCTTTAATTTAACCTCATCCCAGGAAGATTTTGTTTTATACGCCTCTTGGTCTTGTGGCGATAAATAAGACAAAACGGTGTCTCGGAATTGCTCATAGCTAATCTCAAAAACATTCTCCTGTGCCTTTTTAAATTTATCAAAATCTGATTTAGCAAAATGACCGGGTTTACGATTTTCGTTGGACGCGAAATCTGCATATTGTGAACTTAAAACAAATATATCAAAAATATCTCTTGCTTGAATCGTCTTTCTTGTGGCTAATGCCAAAATTTTTTGCATTGTAGCAGAAGTAATATCATAATGTGCAACTAATAAAGGTACCATTTTATACTGGCGTAAAATAAATTCTGAGGCGGCGCCGACAACAACCTTTCCCTTAAAGCCCCTGCGGGAAAATTCAATTTTTGTAAATAGGTCTTCAGCGTTTGAAGTCAGGAGGTGGATTTTGAAACGTTGAGTGGTTTCTGTTTGCTTGGCTTTAGACATATCCGGAACAATAATTTTTTGCACGCCAAAAGGCTTCAATATATCTTGAAAAGTTGTGGCTTTTAAAATATTCATAACTACTTCTTTTAAAACATCCACCCTTACATCCGAAATATCCAAATCCATATCTTCGGAATACCTGAAGCTGTTAAAGAAAAGGCGCAAATTGGCACCGCCTTTAAGGCTATAATTATCTGCCTTTAGCTTTCTGCCTAACCACCTTAAAAACTCCAGGTGAAATATTTCTCGTAACTGTAGTTGATTATAATTATCCATAGTTATGTATTATAGTTTAGTTTTAACTAAATTGCAATACATAGAATTAAATTTTATCTACTATTCGTTTTTAATAGATTTAGCACGTTTTCTTTGGAAAAAACGCTCAAATCAGAAGGTCGTTCCAGAAAATTTTCTACATCTTTTTTTACTTTATTCCAATCGGCTTCCTTAACCACTTTATAGATAAAATCCCTCCAGTCATCTTTTGTGGGCACCGTACCAAGCCATCTCATTTGCTCCAATCCATTTTTTAAAAGAATTAAATTCGGCGATAAATCTTTCCATTTAGATAGATACCAGCCTAAATCAAAGAAATCCCTCCCTTTTGTATATTTTCTGCAAAGAAGGGCGTTCAACTTACCAGCAAAAAGAGAACTCAAATCATAAGACAAGAATGAAATAGGAAAATATTTATTTACTATATCTGTCTTTACAACTGCGCCGGCAGGAGGATTTGTATCTATTTCAAGTTTGACAGAGAACTTTTGAGCCTTAATAGGTGAAATTCCTGCCTCATACATTAGCCCCTCAAATTTAATAAAGGCATCGTTGACGGTTTTTCCTTCGTTATAGGTTACTGAAACTGTATAACCTGCCTGAACCAGCTCCTCTTTTACCTTTTTTACTAAGTCTCTAAACTTATGCTCTTTGGTCTCAACTGTTGAGAAATCCAAGTCTTCAGAGAAACGGGGAAGCTCATATAAAAACCTTAAGGCGGTTCCGCCTAAAAAAGCTGTCGTGCGAAACATGCCTTCATCATGTAGAACTCTTAAGATATATGCCTGAAGGTATTCGCGCATAATATTTAATTTAGCATTAAAACCGCTTTGTTTTAACACAAGCTCCAAGACATAATCCTTCATAACGTCTTCTCCTCTTCCTTATAAGAGTCGATATATTTCTTGATAATTTTAGCGGCGCGCATAATCCCAGGCTTATTGAATCTAGTTGCAAATTCCCATAATTTCTCTAAACTAATTGCCTTTACATTCTGAAGCCTCATCTCCTTAAGATAGTCTAAAGAAATTTTCATCCCTTTAAGGTAAATTAAATCAAGCAAAGCCTTCTCCGCAGTTGCGATAAAAGCGGTCTGTTTATAAACAGTAACTGAGGCATACCCCCAAAAAAGGCTGCTTTTAATGTGCCTGTAATCAAAAACTCCTATTTCGGAACTAAATTTTGCCGGCATTTTTGAAGTAACAGAGGTATAAACTGGAACAGCCTCAGGGATTAAACCGTGGTATTCCAGCGCCTTCTCTAAACTAAGATAAGAAGGTTTCTTTAAAATTGAAGCAATATAAGGCTCAAAAACATCGACTTTACGGTAGGGCTCAGAAAGCAGATAAAGACCTCTTTTTAGCTGGATAAGCTTACCTGCCTTAAGCCACCGGCTAATCTGAACCTTAATTGCCTTGTGATTAGACACTCCCGCTAACAAAAGCTCTGTGTCAATTACGGCCAAATCCTTCACTTTTTTGACGAAATTCTCTAATTTCATACTTATAGTTTAACATATTTGTTAACTAAATGCAATAGAAATATTCTGTAGGATACAAAGGTGGGGGTTATTCATTTATTAACTGTTTTATCCGAGAGAGGTGCCTTCTTGCCTCTTCCTCTCCCCGTTTAGCAAATTCTTCGGCCCTGCCTAATTCCATCCAATACATCCCAGAAGTATCCGGATGTAAGACAATATCCGCAAATTGCGCCTCTTTCTGAGCCAGTTCTGATTGTAAAATCTCTATACTGCTAAAGATAAAATCTAAAATATTGGTCTTAAATTTCTTCCTCAGATATGCCTTCCAATTGAGAAACCCGCCTGCCTTTTTAGTCTGCGATTTAAGCTGACCCTCTTTAATCAAGGCAAGTTGCTTTAAGATATCATCCCTGGAAGGTGTGACATTTACGGCAATGATTTTTTTAGCACCCATATTCACTAGTGGCTCAGTAGGCAAAGGATTAATCACCCCGCCATCAAACAAGATATTACCGCTGAATTTAAAAGGTGTAAATACCCCGGGCATGGTACTAGAGGCCATCACCGCATCCGCCAAATAACCCTTATCAAAGACAATGGACTCCTTTTTCTTTACATCACTGGCCATGATTTTGAGAGGAATTTTTACATCCTGAAATGTCTTATCGCCTAAATATTTTTTTACAAAACTGTAGAGTTTGTTTCCTTTAATAAATCCCTGAAAAGGAAGGGTAAAATCCAAGAGTTTCCAGAAAAATTTCGGCTCTTTAAAGTCCTGGGCTATTTCCATAATTTCGGATGAGCTTTTTCCTGTGGCCCATAAGGCGGCAATAAGAGCGCCTACGCTTGAGCCTGAGATAGCATCAATAGGGATATGCTCTTCCTCAATTACCTTTAATACGCCAATGTGACAAAATCCATATGCCACCCCCACCCCCAATGCCAGGCCGGTCAGGCAATCTCCGACGTGGCGGCTGACCCTTTTTATTGCCTTGGAATAGCCGCAGTCCTTATCATCTAAAATTAGTTTATATAGGATAAAGGATTCTATCTTGGGCAAGGTGGCAAAAATGCTATGATTTAATAGATCTAACTGTTGGCTAAGTGTCAATTCTGAAGGTTTATATTCATTTACAATTACCTTTATATTCTCCATGCGGACATTGAAATCCTTTTTTAATCTATCAATTAAATTATGCGTGCTTTTTAAATCTTCGCTATCCGGTCCGGTCAAGATATGGATTAAATCTGATTGCCTTAAAATACTAAGCACGAATTCATCAACCCTAGAAGGCAGGTCCAGGACTATATAATGATAATCATTTACCAATAAACTCAATATATCTAATAATTTTTTTATACAATTAGGTTCGTCTTCCCGATAATGCAGGCAGATTAAATCTAAGCCAAACCAGTTCTTTGATTTAAGCTCATTTATTTTAGTGGCATCCACTGCGGGACTGCATAAATCCATGATTTTATAATCCGGGCCGAATTCCTGGTTAGGGAAACTATGAATTTTGTCATGGGGGGCGATATCTAAGAATATCACTGACTTATTCGTCTCTTCTTTGAGGCTGAGGCTAAGATTTATACTATAGACTGTTTTACCGGCCTGCTCATACGAACTGAATACAGAAACGATGGTACTCTCAAAAATTGTCTTTTGATGAATATCTTTGCGCTTGAGTCGGCGTGAAAGGTTTTTACTCAGGTCAATGGCCAATTGGGGGATTTTCTTTAAGATAAAATCAAAATCATCTCTTTTTATGCGTAAGATTACGGAATCGTTTATCGCCCTGGCGCTTACCGAATGCGGCTCATTTGTCAGCAGGGAAATCATACCGAAATATTTCCCGCGATGGACATATTCCAAGGTTGTCTCGTTCCCCTGGGGATCAGAAGTAAAAAGCTGGGCCCTGCCGATTACGATGCAATTCAGTGCATCAGGGGGTGAGCCTTCTTGGTAAATGAACTCGGATTTTTTATACTCGACTAACTCTGCTCTTTCTGCAATAAGGTTTATCTCGCGGGGCTTAAGGGGGGAAAATAAAGGTATTTGTTTTACGATAACTCTCTTGTCAAAGAGTTCCATAGGGTTCTGTTTTAGCCTATCTTTAGATCGAATTTCTTAGTTCTCATTTTGGCAAGTTCCCAGGCATATTCGTAAAGATGCAGTCCTTTGCTCACGGAAATAATCTCTCCGTCTTTTACACCAATCTCTTCAGCCATATATTGTTTTACCAATTCTAACCCGCCTAAATTAGAGGGAAATCCGCCCCACAGGTCCCAGGAACGGAAATATAAGATGAAATGCAATTTCCCATAACGTACACGCGTATCGATGATGCGCAGACACGGCGGGTCAGTTAATTTTATATCGCTAGGCATTCCTATCTCCATAGTGGCCTGGTTTGTGCCGTGGCCTTTGGTCTTATACATATTAATGACCTCTTGAATCTGGTTAACGCCCAGAGGCATTTCGTGATAGAGTTTATCTGGCGAATCGGCCTTGGGTATTCTTACCTTTGGCTCAACCAGACGCTCACCATAGGTATAGTCCTCGGTCTCAGTCTTTTGGCCCGTCAAAAGATACGATAAATACCCTTGAATATATTCCATATCCGTAGGTGCAGGAATGCTTAATCCTTCTGGAATAATGGGAATTATCTGATGGGCTGGATTCTTTATCCGCACCACCGCAAAATCAAATTCCAGGCGCCTCTGGCCTTCGTAACTGCCTTTGGTTATAGTATAGACATGGCCCTTTTCTAAGATTGAGCTCAAGCACTGAAACCAGGCATCGTCCACGTCAAAGGCATCGATAAAAACAGGTTTTAAGAATTCTTCTTTGGTATCTACTTCTTTCATTGTTATATTATTTTATTAGGCTGTCACAAAAATCGTTCCAGCCTATGATTACACAGATTTTATAAAAGATTACACAGATTATTTTTGGTGATAATTTAATCTGTGTAATCTGCTTTTTTAATCTATGTAATCAATGGGCGGCACTTTTGTGACGCCCATTATTATTTTAACCTAATTAGAACGAATCTTCAAGAGTATTGCTCCTACAGACCTGGGCAAATTTCCTGGCACTCTCTCTAATCTTTCTGGCTTGCGTTTTGTAATCTACATCAATTAAACCAAATCTGGGCGAAAAACCATGATGCCATTCGAAATTATCCAACAAAGACCAATAGAGATAGCCTCTGACATCAATACCTAAACCAATCGCCTGGGATAAGTATTTAAGGTGTTCATAGATAAATTGCCAGCGGTCATTATCATTAACTTCAGCAGTCCCATTCTCCGTAATAATTATAGGTAAATTATATCTTTTTAGCCTTAAAAGGACCTCTAATAAACCTTGGGGATAAACCTCAAAATCCATGACATTCACACGGCCCACCTTGTGATGCTGGAGAGAACATTGCTGGCCGAAGAATTCTTGGGGCTTGGCTATATTAAAACGGATGAAATGCCGGGAATAATAATTTAGCCCGATAAAATCGAGTGTCCCTTTGGCCTTACCTATATATTCATAGACTAAGCCCGGTACGATAAACCAGCCTGTGGTCAAAACCTTTAGTAAAAGCTGGTTATAGACCCTTTCTCGCAAATTTACGGCAAATTTATCAAGCAGGCTATTTCTGCAAGGCCAAAAGGTCAAAATATTGTTTGCCATGCTTACTTGAGGTCTGCTCCATCCTTTCTCTTGATAAATCCTGTGGATAATTTTATAGGCTTCGGCATGCGCCAGGATTAAATTCTTGAGCACCTTATAGGTCTTGCTGACTGATTTCTCTCCCGGCGGCCATATCCCTAAGATAAAAGCATGATACAGAAACACCATGGGCTCATTAATCGTAATCCAATAAGTGACATCCTGACCTAAAGCCATAACTACCTTTTCTACGTAATGGGTGAAACATTCCACTATCTCTGGATTGATCCAGCCGCCGAAGCCTTCCAACCATCGAGGATTGGTAAAATGATGTAGGGTGACAATGGGCTCGATGTTTCTCTGTCTTAGAGCCCTGATTACCTCAAGATAATGGTCGATTTCGCTTTGATTAAATTCGTCTCTTTTGGGCTGGATTCTACTCCACTCAATGGAAAGACGGTGGGCATTATGTTGGAGTTGGCTTGCTAAATCAAAATCTTTTTCAAACGCCTGGTAATGGTCGCAGGCAAGGCCTGAGGGTTCTTTAAGCTTACCAAGACTTTCCCATTGCCACCAGTCGTTATGGATATTGTTTCCTTCAACTTGATGGCTCGAGGTGGCCGCACCCCATAAAAAATTTTTTGGGAATTCACTCATTTATTGACTAAGTCCAAAACAGAAACACCTAAATCTTTGGTGAGCACAGTCATAAAATCGTAATCTAATTTTTCTGCAGTGTCGTTAGCTGTATGATAATAAGGAGAGCGATAAAAAGCTGTGTCCGTAACCATTATGGCAGGAATATCTTTTTGCCAAAAACTCCAATTATCAGAAAAATCCACGCCCGGTACAAAATCAAAAGTTGAGATGGTCTCTAGATTCAGAGTTGAATGTTTGATAAATTTATGCTTTAAGGCTTTAAGGAGAAACCTGGATTTAAAATTACTCACAAAGGCAATAAAATTAGCCCTCACCGGATAAAAGAATCCAAATAAAGGAGGATATCTCTGTGAATAAAGTTGGCTAGAATAAAAACCCACGGATTCTAAGATAACCGCTTCTTTAATTTGTTCTTTATTTTTTAGGCATTCATTAACAAAGTTTAAACTACCCATGTCTTTAGTCTTGAAAAAAGGCGGCTCTTCATTGACAAAAGCGACGAATTTAATTGATTGTTTGGTTTCAAAATCTTTTAAAAATTTAGCTATCTCTAAAAGAACGGCCACACCGCTGGCATTATCATCAGCGCCGGGTGAACCTAAGACAGTATCGTAATGGGCACCTATAAGTAGAGTACCTAACCGAATATCTTTTCCAGCCTTACTGGCAATTATATTCTTTGAGATTTTATTGTATGCCTTATAGGTGTGAGCCGAGACTTGATAACCATAATCCTGGAAGGTCTTGGTAATGTAGTTAGCTGCCTTATCTAAATTCTCGTATTTTGTTATGATATTGCGCTCTCCTATGTGGTCAGAAAGCGATAAGACATGATGCTTTAATCTTTGACTTAAGAAAATGTCAACATCCTTTGATATTGGTTTGGCACCAGCAAATATTCTCCAGCCGAAGGTTGAGCTCTTAAAGATCAAAAAAGCCACAGCCGCAACAATAACCAGTCTTAGCATTTTATTCATACTGAATGGAACACATACAGAGGCAAACTCCTATATACCTAAATATACCCGCCTTCGCCAAAATACTTATCGTGTTTGGCTTCGGCGGGTTATCCGCAGCTACATTACCAATTTAGTGACATCCGCCGAAGCTGAATGCGAAAGCTATTCAGCGAAGGCGGATAAAAAAAGCGGGAGACGGGGATTGAACCCGCGTATATAGCTTGCCCCGCTACAATAATTTTAAACAGAAGTAGCGGGATCCCGATGCTATTCTAAAGTAGTTTTTTCATTCGGGAGAAGGCTATTGTCGCCTTAAGAGCGGGCAACGGGGCTCGAACCCGTGTAGGTGGCTTGGAAGGCCACTGCACTACCACTGTGCTATGCCCGCATTATTATTGTGGCTTGTCCCGCCACAATCTGTTACGAGTCAGTGGCGGGATCCCGCCTCTGCTGTTTAACGATTGAGGCGGGAGAAGACCACTGCACTACCACTGTGCTATGCCCGCAAAAAAGAGTGGGCAGGGAAGGATTCGAACCTTCGAAGCTTGTGCATCAGATTTACAGTCTGACCCCTTTGGCCGCTTGGGTACCTGCCCGTCGCTTCACTATAGGTTATTCAAAGCTTGTCCCGAATGTTGCTTTGCTACGATGTGTCTCTTCGGGATGCCGCTGTTTATGCTACTTCAGAGTAGCTTCTTGCGGGACAAGTAAACAAAGAATACTTGCTACTCTCTACTCCAAAATTGAAAAAGTCAATTTTGAAAAAGAGCTGGCGAAGGGAATCGAACCCCCGACCCGCGGTTTACAAAACCGCTGCTCTGCCGACTGAGCTACGCCAGCGTCGCTTCACTATAGGTTATTCTATGCTTTTATGTTCTCGGCTATGAATTTATATCCCGCTATTGCGGGATAACAGCCTTCGAACTTAGCCGTTCGCTATTGCTTATTCAACTCTTGCCAATATTGATACAACCCTAATTCTTTTGTTTTTTTGTCTATATAAGAAACGTCTAATTTATCCCCTGAAACTTCCAACATTCCTCGAATATCTCTAAGATGCTTTTCGCTTTTACCTTCTTTATAATAAATCAATTTATTGATAATAACATCTTCTGGTCTAGAGAAGAACGCAGTCCTCTCTTCATTAAATGATTCTTTTTGTCTGCGTTTAAACATCTCTTGACTGACGGCGTCTTTCTTGATTTGAAAAAAATCAACTTTTGAACCGCTAGGAACATGTATAATATTAAAGTGCCCACTATATCGTATAGCTTCTAAGATACTCTCTAAATCTACATAAAAATCATCACTAAATTTACTGCAAAAATCACTTGCAATCTCTTTAGATAAGTCAATCACTACATCCATATCTAAAGTCAGGCGCGGCTCGCCATATGCCATTGAAGCCACTGAACCAGTTATCATATAAGGAATATTGAGCTCTTCTAAAATATCAATAACATATGCAAAGAAATCTCCTTGGGTCATTTAATAAGCCCCGTTAGAAAGTCTGCCCCGTTATTGAATCTTTGCTTTCTAACGGGGTAAACCTTTTATTCAGCATGTCTAATAGTTGCTCTTTAGTTATATTTGGATTTTTGCGTCTTATTTCTGCACCAATCCTTGAACGGGAGAAATTATATAAATCAAAGGCTATCTTTATTCTTTGATACGGTTTAAGGCGACGCAGACTCTCAATTTGTTTAGTGTTATCTTCACGGTTCATTTATCACAACAATTATTTGCACTTCTTAATTGCCTCAGGGATTCTATTAATTATATCCGAGGCAATCAAACCCCGACATAACCAGATACCAAACACGGTATTCATTAAATCATAAATACAGAATTTAATTATACCTTATTTTTTACCATCAGTAAATAAACATTTTTAAAGAGGGGGTTTTAGGGTGGGATTTCTGGAAGTTATCAAGCTCGATTTCTGCTATTTTAGGCAATAGCTAACTACAAATATAAAATTACTTAAAATAAATCAAGCCTTTCTGCCTTTATTATCCCCTGTTCGATCAGAGTATTATATACGTTTTTGGCAATTAGGGAATATCCTAATTTATTGGGATGGTAGTTATCTTCGGATATGACTTTAAGACCTCTGGCTGCGGCTGCTTCAAGAATCGTCTGATTATCTACAATAGGGATATCGACGGTCTCGTATATTTGGTTAATAAGCCTTCTGGGGCCACCTGTGCCTTCTTTCTGATAAGTCAGCACAAAGATAATAATTTTATTTTGTTTTGCAATATTAATTATCTTAATTATATTGTAGGAGAGAAGCTTATAAAGCTGCTTTTGCTTTTCTTGGTAACGTTCGAAACTCTTAGCAAATAGGCGTCGCTCTTCATTGAGTTCGGAGAGCTCCGGGCTCCTGCGGCTTAAGATAAGAAGCTTGGCAAATTGATAAATCTTGATCTTGCTTAAGAATAAATCTATTTTTAATTTAATCCTGTTTAATATGTCTGATTCGTCAAACATCCAGATGTTGCTTTCGTTCATATTCCAGGAATCGTTTATGCCGATTAAGAGAATTATTAAATCCGGGCGGTAGCTGGCTATATTTTTGTTCAGCCGATTAAGGACCTGAGATGAATTCATTCCGCCTGCCCCAACATTAATCACTTTGAGTTTATCCTTGCCAACCCCCTCATTAAGTAAATTCTGTAGCTGCTGGGGGTAACTAAACCCTTTTGGAGCACCCAATCCCTCGGTGGTAGAATCTCCCAGGCAAAGAACAACAAACGAATCTTTTTTGCCCTTTATCTCGGACTTGAAAGCACTCTCTTTTATAAAACCAGCTATCCTAAAGCCTATTTCAAATACAAACAATACAATTACTGTCTGTAAAATAATAAAAGTGATTGTATTTCTGATTTTAAGTTTGATCACTTTAAAATCCCTCGGCACCTGCCTGCCGGCAGGCAAGGAAATCACCAGGTTTTGGTTCGACTGTGCTCACCATCCCTCGTGAACCATCCCGAGCAGAGTCGAGGGGTAACCCGGGGATGAATGCAATGCTGCCTCGAGAGGGAGCCCAAAACTTAGCAACAGCATTGCATGGAATATTGTTCCAAATAAAAAAGGTACCCCGGACTTTAATCCGATGGGCTCCACTTAAAATTCTATGGTGAGGCTGGTTAAGAAGTTTATGGAATTGACGTCGGTGTTTAAATCATTATCTTTGGCAAAGGAATAGCTTAAGGAAAGATTAAAATATGTATTTTCTTTTAGTTTATATTTTGACTGCAGGAACGTGCTTGCCCCGATTCCCTTTGCTATATCGTAAGAAAGCACCTCTTCTGTGTTGAATGTCAATCTTTCATTAAGGGCCTTTGTGTATTCCAGGCGCAGCTGATGTATCTTAGAATCTTCATGGGCATAATAGTAAGGCGAGGTATTCTTTACGTCAATGTAGGCAAAGCCATATTTTGCGCTAATCTGGGGGGTTATATAATATATAGGTGATAAATATAAGGTCCTCTTTATATTATCATCCGTATACATTCCATAAGTTGCGCTGGCATAAAATGCTAAATCTTTAGAAAGCGTCTGATAGGATTCTAGGGTTAGGTCATTGGTTACTATTTTATGTCTTGCAGCCTGGACATTCGTTACTAGGGTGTAGTATCTAGGAATAAATACGCTTGTTGTGTCTATGATGTCAAAGCGCGAGTATTGAAAAGCGATATGACCTTTTGGATGGTTATGCGTAAGCTTAGTTGTTGTTGTAAATGTCTCACCCACTGAATCAGTATAGGAGTTTAGTCCCACATCGGTATATAGAGACAACTGGTCATTAAGTTCCTTATTAAGGCCTATCCGTAGCGAATTCCTATTTAAGTGTTCAACAGAATTATCGCGTAAATGAGAATAAAAATAAGTAAGGTCAAAATTCGATGAATCATCTATCTTCGACTTAAAATTCAAACCCTCGTTTAAACGCCTGTAATCTGTATCCTGCCAGTAAAGGCTAAACATAGGTGTTATTGAATATCTATTGACTTTATGCGAGGGTGTTTCTTTTGTTGGTTCTGTTACTGGCATGGTCATGGTAACGACTGGCGTCATGGTAACGACTGGCGTCATGGTAACGACTGGCGTCATAGATATGGCTTCCTCTTCGGCCACGGCCTTCTCTTGCGTGACGGGGATCATTTCACTCCTTTGCCTAAGCCGCACATACTCAGTCTTAAGTATTTCATCGCGAGGATATTTCTCAATAAGATTTTCGTATTCTTTAAAGGACTCCTCATAATTTCTCTGCCAGTTCAGGACGCGGGCATATTGAAGATAATCTTCTTTCTCTGCAAGCCCCTTATCAATTAAAAATTTATATTCTGCCGCCGACATTGCATACTGATGCGTGACATGCAAAAGATTGGCATATTCGCGTCTTGCTACTATATCTCTGGGGAAAAGCCCCAGATATTCTGCATAAAACTGCTGGGCCTGCTTTGTTTCATTTGATTCCACTGCTAATCTGGCCTGTTTCAATAAGAGATCCGCTTGCCTCTCCTTTTTATTTATAACAATCTTCTTATCAACCCCTGAATAGGGTGTTGCGGGCAGTATATAGTAAGCTATCAGCCCGATAAGCACTAATCCAAGCGTACGGACTAAAACCCTGTTATAACGCGGATATAGTCTGGCAATATTTAGTGCGGGCTTATATTGTTCGAATAAAACATTTATGGTTAAAGGAAGAAGGAGTACAACTGCCCATATCACCCACAGAGCATTTATAAAAAAGATCTGCCTGTTAATGCCGAAGATAAGGACGGCATATACTAGACTTACAATATGACAGAGTATAACTGCAGTCTGCAAATTTGCCGTAGCCCACCAGGGGATACGACCTTTTGCAATTTCATTCTTCGGGGTAACGACTACTTCGATTTTTAATCTTTTGTTCCTCAGGGCGTCAAAGATAGCCTTCATAAATATAGGAAAGAAGAAATTCCAAGATTGATAGGCGTTGATCATCTTTCTGGTCCTGAAGAGTAAGTTATTCAAAATCAGTGCCAGAAAAAAGTAAGGTAAGCGATGAAGCAGGTATTCTGAGGCTTGTGTATTTACTATGAAACTATTAGTTAAGAGCGACCAGATCGGTAGGGTAAAAAATATTGGCATACAAAAGCCTGTAAAAATATATAAAAGACCTAGATCAAGATAATTTATTTTTTGAGTAAATCTCAATTCTTTTTTAAACAGGGGATTATCCCAGAATAGAATCCTTAGTGTATCGGTTGCCCATTTATGTCTTTGCCTGGCAACGCCAGCATAGCTAAAGGGCGCAATGCCTTTACTCAAGGCATAATTAAAGAATATACCTCTGTATCCTTTTTGTTGCAATTTATAGGATGTATGCAGGTCTTCAACCAGGTTCCAAGTGCTAAAACCGCCGATATCATCAATGGCCTTGCGTCTGTATATAACTCCAGAGCCGCAGGAGATGAGAGCGTCTTCCGCATCCTTGCTCAGCTCAACTGACCTGGTAAAAATTTCGTCCTGGCTGTTATAGGGGTCATTTTCAATAGTTTCAGAAGTTTGAACGGATTGCACAAATGCGATTTCTTTACGCACAAAATATCCAATTAGTTTCTTAATGATATATGGCCGGGCAACTTGATCTGAATCCAACACGATGATAAACTCGCCATTTGTTTTTTTCATGGCGTTATTGAGATTACCCGCCTTAAATCCTTCGCGGTTTACTCTAGTAATATAGGTACAACCCAGGTCTTTAGCTAGAACCTGAACTTTTATGGATTTAGCATCATCAAGGATATATACCTTCTTGTTTTCGTAATCTATATCTGTTGCTGCTTTAACAGTTCTTTCAATGATGCCGATATCCTCCCCACAGCAAGGAATAAAGACATCTACAGTGGGATGAAAATCTTTTAAGGGAGGTTGGCGCCGATGAAAACG
>Ga0315289_10007954_pt1 | contig 15368 bp, 7 predicted proteins | sample YL17G11_40_MG_FD_203452 | JGI IMG/M metagenome (GOLD analysis project Ga0315289, IMG submission 203452) | Sediment microbial communities from Yellowstone Lake, YNP, Wyoming, USA - YL17G11_40 | ecosystem: Environmental > Aquatic > Freshwater > Lake > Sediment | place: USA: Wyoming | collected... | reverse complement strand
CCATCATGACAAATCCAAGGAATGAAACTCCTAATATCTTTAGGATGTCTGCAAATCCCAGAGGAACTGTTTCGAATACTAACTGTAAAGGCCCTAAATACACAACTGCAGCCTGGATTGCTATTGACAATATAACTGCTCCTATAAGCCACAAGTTTGTAAAAGGATTCAATTCTTTCCATGAGTGATGCAGTGACCTGCTGCTTATCACAGCAAACATCTCAAACATAACAAGGGTTGTGAAAGCGACTGTCCTTGCAAGATTAAGGTTTGTGTCTTTGTATTGGCTGAACATGAATAATGTTCCTATGCTCATTATAATTCCGAATACAATTATTGTAAGAAGAATATCTTTTGATATCGGATTGATTTTAGGGTCTCTTGGAGATCTTTTCATCACTTTTTCATCACTGGGCTCAAAGCCTAGACCTAGCGCTGGAAGGGCATCTGTCAGTATATTCATAAGAAGTATCTGCAGTGGAATCATAGGCAAGGGAAAGTTCAGCATTATTGCTATGAATACAGAGAATATCTCTCCTGAGTTGCAGGACAACAGATATCTTGCAGATTTTATCATCTTATCATAGATATTCCTTCCTTCATTTATTGCATTCACAATAGTCGCGAAATTATCATCAACCAGCACAGCTTTTGAGACCTCTTTTGCTACGTCTGTCCCTGTTATTCCCATTGCAATGCCAATATCTGCTTTTTTCAATGCAGGAGCATCATTTACTCCGTCTCCTGTCATAGCAACTATATGGCCGTTTGTTTTTAATGCATCCACTATCCTTAATTTCTGTATAGGCAATGCTCTTGCAATAATTCTTACCTGCTCTATCTTATTCTCTAATTCTTTGTCATCCATATTTTCTATATCCTGGCCTGTCAATATCAGGTCTCCTTTGTCGAATAATCCAATCTGTTTAGCCACAGCTTTTGCTGTTTCTGCATGATCTCCTGTTATCATCATTACTTTTATTCCTGCTTCATTACACTGCTGTATAGAATATTTCACTTCTTCTCTTGGAGGATCTATCATCCCTACTAATCCGATAAATGTCAATCCTTTTTCAACTGAATCTATATCATAATTTTTTAGCTGAGTCACATCTCTGTATGCTATAGCAAGAATTCTTAGAGCATTTTCTGCAAAACTCTTGTTTGTTTCAAGAATAAGCTTACTGTCTTTTGGAGTCAATTTTCTTATTCTTCCATTTTCTATTATATTTTTGCATTTTTTGAGCAGGATTTCAGGAGCTCCTTTTACATATGCTTCTGTTTTATTGTTTAACCTATTTTTGCAGACAACAGACATCATTTTTCTGTTTGAGTCAAAAGGAAGCTCTTCTAGGAAATAAAAATGGTTTTTGAAATAGGTTTCATTTAAGCCTGCTTTTTTAGAAAGAACCTTTAATGAGCCTTCTGTAGGATCTCCGATAATGCTGAAATGATTATCTTTTTCAACTAATCTTGAACTATTGCAGAGATATCCTGCTCTTAACAATAATTCTATCTTATCAGGATTTATTTTTTTATTATTTATAATAAAATCTCCTGTTGGATTATAGCCAGAGCCTGTAATATCAATAATATTTTTTTCAGCAAATATTCTTGTTACAGTCATCTCATTTTTTGTCAGTGTTCCTGTCTTATCAGAGCAGATAATTGTCACTGAGCCTAAGCTTTCTGCTGCATGAAGCTTTTTTATCAGCATATTCTTTTTTGCCAATCTTTTTGTCCCAAATGACAGTCCTACTGTAACAATCACAGGAAGAGCGTTTGGAACAGCTGCGATAGCAAGGCTTATTGAGAAAAGGAACATGTTTATCATTGTAGCTTTTCCTTTTATGACTCCTGCTATAAACACAATCAGGACTAATATAATCACGATGAAACCTATATCCTTTGCCATTTGCGCAAATTTTATCTGCAAGGGAGTCTGGACTTCTTTTGTCTCTTGTATAGATTTTGCGATTTTTCCTATCTCAGAATCCATTCCTGTTGTTGTTACAATGCCTTTTCCTTTTCCATAAGTCACTATAGTGCTTGTAAAAGCCATGTTTTTTTGCTCTGTTGCTGAGATTACTTCCCTGATAGTTTCAATTATCTTTTTTGAAGGAACAGATTCTCCTGTTAATGAAGATTCATCTATCTGCAGGCTTGTTATTTCTATCAGTCTCATATCTGCAGGAACTATATCTCCTTCTTCAAGAACAACAATATCTCCTGGAACTAATTCTCTTGCTAGAATCTTTATCTCTTTTCCGTTTCTTATTACTTTTGCCTGCGGAGCAGACATCTTTTCCAGAGCTTCGACTGCTTTTTCTGCTTTATATTCCTGTACAAAGCCTAGTGTAGCATTAATGAGGATTATGATGAATATAGCCAAGGATTCAAGATATGAATTTGGATCTTCTGACTTTAATTGGGATGTTACTATAGAAAGGACTGCTGCAACTACCAGAAGGAGTGTCAATGGATTTTTGAATTGGTTTACGAATATTTTTAATCCGGTATATTTCTTTTCTTTTTTTATCTCATTATATCCATATTTTTCCAGCCTTTTTCCAGCTTCTGATTCTGAAAGCCCATTCTCATCTGTATTGAGAAGATCCAATACCTCTTTTTTTGACTGTTTGTAATAGCTCATGTCTTGTTTTTAATCATAAAGAATCCTATTGTTGTTATTGTTAATGCTAACAATATAGCCCATGTGGAGAATTCTGGAACAGGAACTTCTCCTCCTTGCTCTCCTTCTCCTCCAAAGCTGTCAAAATGTGCAATATCAAAACTTATTATATTATTCAAACAGGTTGGGTTTGAGCATTGGCTTGTGCAACTTCCTGTTGCTCCTGAGCCGTTTCCCACTTGCTGGCCTGATATTTTTAATTCTGTTAAAGAATTAACAGTCTGATTTGAATAGTATATTGTCCATTCATCACAGCTTAATACGCTGATATTAACTTTAGCAGAGGTGTTAAATGTATTATGTAATGCTGACACATTAATGCTCACAAAACCATCTCCTATCTTTACACTTTTGTCAATATCCTGGCTGCTTACATTAACACCATTTGTCCATTTAACTTTTCCATACTGCGTTGCTAATACCATATTTGTAACATTATTTAGATTTGCAACATTGTTGAAGTCTGTTGAGCCATAGGATGTTGAGAATACATTTGTGTTAACAGTGGGCACTGTTCCAGACTGGATTGTAAGATATATTTTTTCTGTTTGGCTTTGGTTTCCTGAGCTGTCTTTTGCATAAGCTAAGTAAGTGTATACAGAACCTTTTGTCAGGTTAGATTGGTTTGTGTAGAAGAGCCATTTATCAGTGTCATATTTATTGAGATTTGAGCGATACATCTGACTGACTTCATCAGCTGACAGGCTTCTGTTCCATATCCTTACTTCATCCACAGTCCCATTTAGTACTCTAGTAAGCCCTCCCCAGTCATCAAGCCCGACTTTAAAATAATCATTCTGATAAACAGTTCCGCCTATTGCATTAGCGCTTGTGCCTTGAAGAGCTCCGTCAATGTAAATCCTAGATTTTCCGTCTCCTCCATAATCTGAGCTTTTCCATGTTCCAACAGCATAATACCATTTGCCTGTGTTAATTCCTCCTTGATTAGAGTTAGCAACAACAGCAGATGCTCCAGTTCCTACAAAAAAATATAACCTATACCATGCAACTGCATCCAGCTCAATGCCTGCTTGAAACTTATCTCCTAAATCCTGGCTGTAGACAACTCCTGAATAATCTTTCAGAGAATCAAAATATACCCATGCAGAAATAGAAATTTCACTCCATCCATTTGCCATCTTTGATGTGCCAATCTGCACATAATCATTGACTCCATCAAATTTCATTCCTCCACTATATTTTCCATTAGCCCAATTGCAGCCAATTCCCATCCCAGTACAGTTTCCGTTATTTCCATACTTGCTTACATCTGCAGTTTTATTTGATGAAGAATTCTCGCCTAAAGCAGAAACATTGTCAAAATTCATCATTAATATTAAGCTGTCATTATAAAAAGTATAATTTGTACTATTCCAGTTGAATTTGAATTCATTCAGGCTTGCTTCTGTCATGCTGATGTTTATGATTACAGAAGTGTTGGTTGTAGTGGTATTTGCAGAAGGCTGGATGAGGTTTATTAAAGGAACAGCGTAAGCTATAGAAATAAATATTATTGTAAATAAAATACAAATTCCGATTTTAATTGTTTTGTTCATTTTTTCCTCACCATAAAGAATCCTATTGTTGTTATTGTTAATGCTAACAATATAGCCCATGTGGAGAATTCTGGAACTTGCACAAAACCCACTTCGATAGTATCTTCTGCTGTTAATGTAGCATAATCGGGGTGGTTGCATCTTACTTTGTATGTATAAGTGCCGGCAGATGAAAATGTTTTTGAATCATTATAATAATTTACTCCATTCCAAACCATAGTATAATATGTTGCCCAGTTATCAAACGATAGATTACATGAAGCTCCAGGTATCATTTCGGTTGAATTGCTATAATTTGCATAAACTGTTAGAGGGCTTCCGACACTAATTGAAGAACCTTCATAATTGTCATATATTGTTAAGTTTACAAAATCTCCTATCGCATATCCAGTAAAGTGGCTGACAGTAAAATTTAAAATTGAATTAACACACACAATGTTTGTACAGCTTGGATCAGTTATATCAGTGCATCCTTGCCCATCACTTAAAATGCCTTCTTTGGAGGCATAATGCCCTGGCGCATAAATTATAGTATAGTCTCCGCAATCTATCCCATTTAAGGAGATATTAGCAGATTGATTTACTGAGTCGTCAAGATTAGATGAATCTACACTCACAAAATCTTGGCTTATATTCACATAACTATCAAAATCAGCTCCCTCTGCGTCAATAGGCAACTTCCATTTAACTGCACCATAATTAGTCTGGAGATTGGCATTCTCCACATTATTAAGGTCATCTAATTGTGAAAAGTTAGTTGTACCTTGGCCAAATAAAGAGAAAGAAGGAGTCTGCACAAGCCTCATCAAATCAAAGCCAGTCTTTGTTTCCATTGCTTGGAGATACAATTTGCTATTATACAATGTGAGGTATTGTGCATTAGAGCTTGTTGAACCTGAATTTATGTCTTCCACCAAAGACACGTCTGAGCCGTCATATGACCACAATTCATATCCTAAGGAGCTATTGGATGCTACAAAATAAAGTTTGTTATTATGCACTTCAGGAAATCTTGGGCCTGATTGTGATGCGCCTGGAACTATATCTTTGACTAGAGAGACACTTGTACCATTATAAGACCATAATTCATATCCAATAGTTCCGTTGTCAGCCGTGAAATACAGTTTGTTATTATAGACTTTAAAATTCTGTGGAAAAGAGCCTGTTGAACCAGTACGGATATCTGCAACCAAAGATTCATTAGTTCCATTAAATGACCACAATTCAGATCCTGTTGTAGTATTTTGAGCTTGATAATATAGCTTATTGTTATATTCAGAAAAATATGAATGATAGATAAGATTTGCTCCTGTAACTAACGATATGCTGCTTCCATCATAGGCCCATAATCTTTCAGTATTATTTTTTGCTTGGAAATATAGCTTGCCATTATAGACAGTTAAATATTTTGGAGAGAAATCACCTGCCCCAGCATATATATCTGCAACTATTGAAGCATTTGTTCCATTAAATGACCACAATTCAGCTCCAGTTGATGAGCCATTAGTAGCCTGGAAGTATAATTTTCCATTGTATACTGTAAGATATTGTGGTAAAGAACTATTTTTCCCGGGGTTTATATCAGCTGCTAATGAAGCGCTTGTCCCATTAAATGACCACAATTCATATCCTGTTGTGGAAGTATTTGCTTCAAAGTATAATTTTCCATTGTATACAGTAAGATATTGTGGTAAAGAACTATTTATTCCTAGGTTTATATCAGCTGCTAATGAAGCATTTATTCCATCATAAGACCATAATTCAAATCCTTTCAATGTAGAGTTTGCCTGAAAATAAAGCTTGTTATTATAAACAACTACTTTTTTATAATTAGTCGTGTCTCCAATAAACTCATTTGTGTAAGAGTATGTCTTGTTTATATCTTCTACTAATCTTACATTAGCGCCATTGAATTCTATCAATTCAATGCCATAGGTATAATCTGTGGCTTGAAAATAAAGCTTGTTAGTATAATTGCTAAATGAGGTGGGGCTAGAGCTTCCTGATCCAGGATATATGTCGCTGACTAAGGAAACAGCTGTTCCATTGTAAGACCATAATTCTGCTCCATAAACTCCGTCAGTGGCTCTGAAATAAAGAGTGTTGTTATAAACTATAAATGAGCCTGGATTTGAGGCAGTTGAGCCAGGATAAATATCTGCAACTATTGAAGCATTAGTCCCATTAAATGACCATAACTCGTTTCCTGAGGTGCCATTTGTGGCCCTGAAATATAACTTATTGTTATAAACTATCATGGACTGATCAAGAGAATCTCCTGACGGATTGATTTCTATTTCAAGTTTAGCATTTGTTCCATTGTAAGACCATAACTCATAGCCATGCGTGGCATCTTGAGCTTTAAAATAAAGTTTATTGTTGTATTCTATGAGATAAGACGGATAAGAATGAGAAGAGCCAGGCCATATATCAGCTGCTAACGATACTTTATTGCCGTCATATACATATAACTCTGTTCCGTTTGTAGCATTAACAGCCTGAAAATATAATTTTCCGTCATAAACAGTTAGATACGCAGGAGATGAAGAAAAAGCTCCTGCGTATAAATCAGTGATTAAAGAAGCACTTGTGCCATCATAAGACCATAATTCAGCTCCTGTTGTGCCATTATTTGCCTGGAAATAAAGCTTGTTATCATATATTGTTAGATAAGAGGGAGCTGAGTTTCCAGAGCCAGGGTTTATGTCTGCAGCTAAAGAAGCACTTGTGCCATCATAAGACCATAATTCTGTTCCAATTGTGCCATTATTTGCCTGGAAATAAATTTTATTATTGTATAATATAGAGTTTGTTATTGTTGAGCTGCCTGCGCCTGGATTAATGTCTGCAGCTAACGACACCTTACTCCCATTATACACCCATAATTCAGTTCCATAAGTGTCATTTGCTGCTCGTAAATAAAGATTGTTATTTAACACACTAAACGGATAAGGGGAAGAAGGCCCTGTTTGTTTGTTGATATGGATCAATGCAACTTTAGCTTCGACAAAAGTAAGATTGATTAGGAGCAATAAAACTAAACTAAATAAAATACAAATTCCTAATCTTAATGGTTTGTTCATGTTCTTTTTTTTTATTATAAAAACCAGTGAGGAGCCGCTGCCAAGCGGCTTTGCCCTCACCGGCAAGCTGTTAAATTTTCCGCCAAAAAGCGTGAAATTATTTTTTGATTACCTCTTTTATGCTGTCTTTTTGTTTTTGATTCAGTTTGATGAGATGCTTTTCTGCAAATCCTTTTGAAAAAATTGTGATAAAAGCATAGTCTCCTAATATTGAGAATAAAGCCCTGGGCTTTCCTGGCTTGCCGAATCCTGTTTTCTGCTTTTCTATCAATCCTGCTGCCTGGAGAAGCCTTAATTGCTGAGAAATATTAGCGATAGTTGTGTTAAGCTTTTTAGAAATATCCAAAGGACAAGAAGGAGAGGCTGCTAAAATCTTGATAATATCCCATTTTGTTCCTGTGAGCAGTGTTTCTAGGTCCATACTTTTCATAATAAAATGAATTTCTTATATTTAAATCTTTCGTTTAGTTAATTAAGTTAATTATTAAATTAATTAGAAAAAAAGTATTAAATCTTATCTTTTGTATAAAACCCTCTTTTTTCCAGAGAATAAGCCTGTGTTAGCCATGCTTTGGAACTGCTCATTAGTCAATATCGTGAAGTTTATAGAGAAATTGCTCTTGACTTTCAGCTCTGCTGCGATTTCCTTTATATTTTCTTGTTTTATTGAATCTCCTATAATAAGGACGTTTGCCCTTTGGCTTGACTCTTCTCCATATAGGATGATTTGATCTGTGCTCATAGACTCTTTGATCTTATCAACAAAGATGTTTATGAGCTGGACTTCTTTTTTCAGCAGATTGAAGAGAAAGTCTGTTTTTTCGCTCTTTTTCATCTTGTATATCTTTAGATTCTTTATCTGGACAAGATCTACTAATCCTGCATCTACTAATTTTTGTATTATCCTGAATGTTGTAGCATCTGAGACATGCGAGAATCTTGAGATTTCTCTAAGATATAATCCATCAGAGATATCGTTGACTAAGACTGCGAGTATTGCAAGGACTCTGTTGTCAAACACAGCTGCTAATGTTTCTATATCTTTCATATTTGCATATAAAGATAATGCTGTTTATTAATCTTTTCATTTTTGAAAAGGCTTTTCATAAATAGAAGCATAAAATTTTGATGATTTTAGCACAAAATTTATATATAAGATTATCTTTTAAAAGATAATATTAATTAAAAATAAGTATAAGTAATATAAAAAAGATATAATTATCTTAAAAAAGATAACTAGAAAAAGAGAGCATGGAACAGATAGCAGAGATTGTAAAGCTGTTTTGCAAAGATATTTTTAGAGAGATAACTATAAGGCAGATTTCTAAGTCTATCAAGAAAAGCTATGCTTATACTAACAAAGAAGTATGGGGGTTAGTAGAGAAAGGAGTGCTGAAAGAGAAAAAGATTGGAAACTCTGTTGTCTGCTCAATCAATATTTCCAGTGAGTCTGCCAGAGCTCTGCTCAGCTTTAATTCATTCTTGGAAAAAGAGGAGTATTTTAAGAAAAACGAGGATGTCAAATCTAAAATTGCACACTTAATTAATGAATCTAAGGAAAAGGGAGTTTTTACTGCTTTTTTAGTTAAGAATGAGCTTGTTCTTGTATGCTTTGACAAATCTGTTTTCAAAGGCTCTGAATTAAAGGCTAAGATAATCACACAAGATGAGTTTTCTTCTTTTATCAAAAATTCTGGATTTGATAATCTTGTTGTTTATGGATATGAAAAATATTGGGAATCAATAGGTGATATATATGGATAAAAAAGGGCAGATTACTGTGTTTATAATAATTGGAATCATCTTTTTAGCTGTGGTGCTGCTGATTTTCCTGATAGTTCCAGGATATGTTAAACTGCCTTTCTTAGTATCAAGCGAAGAAGATTCTGTAAAAAATTTTGTATCTTCATGCATCATGCCTACAGCTGTCCAGGGAATAAAACTAGCAGGACTGCAGGGAGGATATATCAATGTTCCAGAAAACTCATTAGCTGCAGATTATTCTACTGTTGCTTATTATTATAATAACGGAGAGGTCACTGTTCCTACAAAAGAGAAGATAGAGACAGAGATATCCTATTTTATAGACAACACCATCAACCTGTGCCTGAAAAATTTAAGTGTGTTTGAAGAGCAGGGATATCTTGTTTCTATGGGAAATATCATTGCATATACATTAATCAGGGAGAATGATGTTGTCATTAAACTTGACCTTCCTATAACTATTGAAAAAGCAGGCAAATTGACTAGAGTGAATGATTATTCTGAGACTGTTCCAATAAGATTAGGGCATGTGCATGATATCGCAACATTAATCACGCAGAAGACTTTTGAGGAGCCTGAGTTTGTTGACATGACTTTTATCTCAAGCTTTGATGTAAAAGTAGATATACTTCCTCAAGAGAAAGGGAAATTTGTCTATTCAATAATTGATTCAAAGTCTGCTATAGAAAATGAATCTTATATATTCTTATTTGCAGTTAGTGTAGTGATAAACCAGCCTCCTGTTCTGAATATCCCTGATACTATAGAGCTTGCTGAAGGAGAGCCTAAAGCAATCCAATTAACAGCTACTGACCCTGAAGGAGATTTATTGAGCTTTTCAGATGACAGCGCATTGTTTGACATAACTCCACAAGGAGCTGTGCTTGTTTATCCTGAGATTCCAGGAGAATATGATATCACTATAACTGTCGATGACAGGCATGGAAATGTAATTTCTAAACTTGTCAAATTCGTTGTAAAAGAGGTGCAAAAATGATTGAAAGAATAAGATATCCTTTAAGTTTTATTGAAAAGATATTGGTTATAATCTTAAAGCCAAAAGAGTTTTTTTCTATAATAAAAGAGGAAGGGTCTGTTAAAAAAGCTATCTATTATTACTTAATATTATTCCTGGCAACATTGCCTTTAGCATTGTTTATGAATTTTTTAATAACTCCAGAGCTTGATACATTTACTGCAATAATAAACCTTGTTGTGTATTTTGCAGTAAGCTCAGGATTAGTGTTTTTCAATATAGTCATGCTGCATCTGTTTACATACCTAGTTGGAGGAAGAGAGGGAATACTAAGAACTGCGCAGGCTATATTATATGGAGCTACTCCTACTTTGCTGACAAGCTGGTATCCTTTTGTGAATATTATTGGAGGGCTATACACTGCAGTTCTTATTGTTCTAGGAATAAGGGATTTGCATAATATAAGTACATTCAGAGCTGTTTTAGTTTATTTGCTGCCTTTCTTGATAACTCTGCTTTTGCTTGCATTAGGATTAATCTATCTATTTTTTATAATAACTAGATGAATAAAAACAACATATCCGGGACAGTGAACAAGATTTTCGCAGTCTTTGTCATTTATATGTTCATGACTGTGGGAGTTAGTTTAGATAGCCTTGGTGAGGAAGTGGATAAGGAATTAGAAATCAAAGCAAGAACTAATCCTGATGCCTTATCTGAATCAGATTGGCAGAATCCAAATGTCTATAATCTGGTAAGCTGGGATAGAGTAACAAATTATAAAAGCGTAATAATGGATAAGATTCCAGATTACTCAAAAATTAACTGGGAAAAAGCGAAAGACACTATAAAAGACAAGATAAAAGATGTAAAAGATCCAACAAAAGTTCTTGAACTTATAAAAACCCTGGCAAAAGGCAATGAAGGAAAAAACCGAGAATTCCTAAAAAACCTTGTCGCTGACCAGCTTAAAGAAGGAAAGAATCTTGAGGAGGTCGGAAATCTAAAGGACATTGAGCCAAAAGAGCTAACAAAAGCGATTAATCTGCCAGAGAACTTTAATCTAAAATTAGATTTTGTGAATAGTAAAGGAGAAGGGATAACATATAAAGAAGGGAAGCTGATACACCCAAATTTTCCTGGAGGTCTTCCTATAGAGTCTTTGAAACACCCTTCTATCAAAGGGATAGAAGCTGTTTCTGAGACTACGCCTGGAGGAGATACAATAAATGGATTTAAAATCACAACAAAAGACAACAGCAAGGTCATTGGCGGAAAGATTACTGGATTTGACATAGATGCAACAGGAAATGTCATAGTAAAAAGAGAGGGACAGGAGAGCGTAATTCTTGAAAAAGGAAAGTTTGTAGGAGTTATTGATCCAATAACAGGAACCTCTATTTTCCTGGCTGACAAAGGAACAGAGGTCAGCTATAAAGGAACTGATTTCGTTGCTTACGGAGGAAAAGACGCCAAAACTGAATTCACTTTCCAAGACAATGGATTTATAATGAATGGAGCTGGAAAAATTACAAGAAACGCTGATTCCTTGATTGATGAAAATATTGAGGTAACGAATGAGCATGGAAAGTTTGAATTCGCTTTTGGGAAAGAAGGAGGATTTAGTTTTAGGGCTGAGAAAGCTAAAGTAACTGTAGGCCAGGATGAATATAATGGCAAATTTTTTGCAGATTATAAAGGTGGAGCAGAAGGAGGACTTTTTGATTATACTCTTATGGGCATTGGTTCTTCTGCTAGGATAAGGGGCAATCTTGAATTTGGGAATAAGGATGGATTGCCAAAAGAGATGCTTGGGCCTGCACATCCTGATTACCAAAAAGCAAAAGAGGTGTGGTATAATAATGCTGCTAAGACAGTTTATGATGAAGAGATTGCGAGAGTTGCAAAATTAAGTGAAGAGGATTTGTATCGTTCTTATGGCAAGGATGCTATAAAGAGAAATGAAGATAGGATAAAAGATCTTGAGGGTGAAAAGGCAGCACTAATAACAGCAAAAAGATCTGATGCTGCAGAGCAAAAACAACGTGAGATAGATGCGTTACAAAAAATAAACAAAGAGATAAGAACTGAAACATGGAGTAAAAACTCTATTCTTAAATTTTTAGGTGATGAAAGGGATGGCCTAGAAAGCAGGAGCCAACAGACTTTGAAGGAGATAGAAAATAATGCTAAGAACAATTTAGAAAATAGATTTGATGCTTTAAAATGGGATAAAAAAGGATGGGAACTTAATGGGCTTGAAGTCGGCTTTATGGATTATAATAAAAAAGACGTCTCTCTTTATGCTTCTGGAAAAAATTATGCAGAAAAAGTTCCTGATAAATTGGTCATGATTCCTGGAAAATCCTATTATGGAACAACTGAAGATAAGTTCAGGCTTGAAGGACAGAAACCAGGAACTTATTTTGTATTCAGCCCTGCAGAGCTTTCAAGCACATCCGGCAGCACTGAAAACCTATTGAAGAGAGCTATTGTTTATTCTCAATCAGCGAAAGCAGGATTAACTGGAGATTACGGAATTATCACAATAAAATCAGGCGAAGGCCATATTAGCATAACTACTGGAAAAGATAAAGATGGAAACAGCTATTCTAAACTTAGAACATCAGGAATAAGCCCAAATAATCTTGTAGACTTGGGAATGAATATAGTAGGGCCTTCTTCTAAAGAGCCAAGGGCTTCTATGATAAGATTGGATGAAGATGGAATGCATGCAGTTTACGGATTAGTAGGAGGAAGTGAAACAGACATCCCCACATCTCCTTCTAAGATAAGGGATATAACTGACAATTATAAATCAGGAAGGAATAAAATTGCAGAATTGCTCCAACAAGCAGGAGTTTACAAGCCGGAGTTTGCAGAATTCTTAAAAGGGCAGTATATAAGCGAAGGAAAAGCTTTGACAAAAGATCAAATCGCCAGTTTGCTAAGCGCAGCATACAAAGAGCCTGCTAAACTATCGAGTTCTTCTAAAGATATGGTTGGCGCACTTTTGGATATTACTGGATTATCAAAAACATTGGAAGGAGTATTTGGAGGTTTGACAAATGATGATGTGGACAAGGCAATAAACAGGATAAGGGGAATGTCAGACCAGAGCATAGCAGACATACAAAACCTAGCTGCTCTTGAATTTAAGGGAAGTTATACAGATGCTTTGGAAGCTGCTAAAAAAATTAGAACTGAAAATCCTGAATTGAAGGATTATGGAATACAGAAGCAGATGCAATTCTACCGCAGTTTGGACCTGAAAGAATATGCAGTAAGGTTAATAGACAGTGCTATCAGTGAAGACCCAAACAACCCAAATTATTTGTTAACAAAAGCAAGATTCTTGCTGCAAGAGAATCCAGGCGATAAGGAAGGAGAATCTTATTTTAACCAAGGAAAGGAGCTGCTGATTAAAATACAAGGAAATAACGAGCTTCTGGAAAAATATCCTGGGCTTAAGGGAACTGTTGACAATATGCTCAGCCAAGCAGACCAAACCCTAAACAAGGCTAAAAATATAGAAACCCTCAATAGTTTGAAAGGAGATGAAAGAGAAAACAAGGTAAAATCCTTATTTGAAAAATATGATAAAGGAGATTACTTGTCTTATGATGAGCTAGATTTCTTAAGGCAGTACCAGAAAGATAAGACCGGAAGATTGTTTTCAGAACAGAAACTTGCTGATGCGCTTAAGTCTTCTGAGTTGCTTGAAAAGATAGGAGTCAGCCAAAGAGACAGGAGGACAAAAGAGGTGGAGCGGGCGGAATTCAAGGCTCCTGAAGGAATATTTGCTTTCAAGAAAAAAGAGGAAGACGCCAGCCAAAAGATGAATGAGGCTATAGCTACAAACATGCTTGTAGGAGACACTAAAAATGCTGTTGAAAAGATAGACCCTGTTAAGTATAACAGGGATACAAGCGCTCCTTTAGTTGTTTCAACTGATAAAACATTAGACCTATTTACATATTCTGGCGCCAGAGATTTGAATAAAGCTTTGAGATCATTAGGCTATGATGTGCCTGATTCAGATGCGATCACAATAAAAACCATGAATGCTATAGGATCTCTTCAAAAAACAACAGGCGTAAATGAAAAGGGTTATTTCAATGCTCCAAAAATAGGCCCGCTTACACTTACTAAAGTAAATGAACTTCTTGCAGAGAAAAATAGGCAAGTGTTAGGTGATAATACTTTATTAAAAGGCTTAACTGAAAGAGCCAACAGCCTGGGAAATACAGACTTGGCAAAAACCCTTGTTGGAATATATTCTGAGCATTATGAAAAAAACAAGGATATAATCGAAATAGCAAAAAAACAGGAGAAATTTTCAGAAGAAGTTATGAAAAAGGAGGCAGAATGGAGCAGTAAAACAGGGGGAGCTGATCCTGATGTTAAACAAAAAGCGTTTTATGACATAAACAAAAATGTTGTTAACACAGTTGATGCTGACAGCGAAAGGGATGAGGTAGTTTTACAAACAATGAGGGTATTGGCTTCTGAGATGAACAGAGAAGATCCGCAAAGCGAGAGATATAAACAACTTAATGGTGAATTAGGAACATTAAAAGGATTTATGACTAAAGAGGACACGACAAAACAGAAAGTAAGGGATAATGGTATGGTTCTTTCTAAAATAGTGGGCAAGAAAACATCTGCTATTGAAATTCAAGACAATCTTGCTAAATATGTTGCAAAGGACAGTGAAGTTGCAAAAGAGAACGCATACAGGGAAATCGCACAAGCAATGATAGGAGGGAGATCATATGAATTTGCAAAGAGTAAATTAGAGGAATCACTTAAACAGAGAGATTTAAAGAATTCAAATCTGCCAAAAGAAGCCACTAATAAAGTTGATATTTGGCAAGTCAGCCAGGATTCTTATGGAGAATCTGCTAAGATTTTTGCTGAGCACGTGTCTAATGCTGACAAGGCAATATACGCTGATAAATTTTATTCTAAATTTGATGAAAATATAAGGAGTGAAATAGATAAAGCGAATACTGGCAAAAAATCTGTTCAAACAGAAAACAATAGAAAATTGTATAGTGACTTATTTGATACAACTAATAATGCTGTGAGTGGAGCAGAGGATACTGCTTCTAAGAGAAACAGTATTTTATTGAATCTTGGAGCAAAGGGAGATACCAGTAAAATAAGGAATATAGGGGATAAAGAAGTAAGGGAGTATGCTGCTGGTGTAATCAGAGAACAAAAGGATAGAGTTGCGAATGATTATCAAAGAGCAGGATTGAATGATGTTGCACGTTATCAGGAAGCAGCAAGAA
>Ga0315289_10007952_pt1 | contig 15369 bp, 15 predicted proteins | sample YL17G11_40_MG_FD_203452 | JGI IMG/M metagenome (GOLD analysis project Ga0315289, IMG submission 203452) | Sediment microbial communities from Yellowstone Lake, YNP, Wyoming, USA - YL17G11_40 | ecosystem: Environmental > Aquatic > Freshwater > Lake > Sediment | place: USA: Wyoming | collected... | reverse complement strand
GACCGTAGAAGACGTGCGAAAGATATATTTGCTGGCGCATAAACTCAAATGCAAAGGCATTACGATTTATAGGTACGGCTCCAAACCCGACCAGGTCTTATCCTTTAGCTATCGCCAGGAAGCTGAGCTCTCTCGCGTCGGTGAGCTTGTTACGGCAGCAGCCGAATATTCAGGCGGGTGCGTAGCCGGCATGTGCGCATTTTAGGGGTCAAGAGTCATACCCGTCGCCGTACCGGCGACGGCTAAACAGGGTATTTAGCCCCGCAATTCATCGCGGGGTTCTGTCCCGAATTTATCGCAGAGCGGTGAAATGGGCACATTGAGAATTGTATCGAACAGTAGTCGGGTATTCAGCAGCCGGATGGAGGCCGGCGATTTGCTGGCCCACCAGTTGGAAAATGTCGAAATTCGAGAATCGAAATTCCAAATTCCCTTGGTGGTGCTGGGCGTTCCGCGAGGCGGTATAGTAGTTGCGCGCGAAATTGCGCACGCGCTGCAGGCCGACCTGGATATGGTGCTGGCACATAAATTAGGAGCGCCGGGAAATCCGGAGCTGGCTATTGGCGCGGTCTGTGAGGATGGGAAGCTCTTCCTGGACGAGGAAATCAGCTCATATATGGGCGTCGATGACGACTACATAAAACGCGAGAAAAGCCGCCAACTGCAGGAGATTGCCCGCAGGGTCAAGCGCTATCGCAGCGTTCTGCCGAAGATTCCGCTGGCCGGCAGAGTGGCAATCGTTACCGATGATGGCGTGGCTACCGGCGCAACCTTGCAGGCGGCATTGTGGGCGGTCAGACAGGAAAACCCTAAAAAAATCGTGGCGGCCCTTCCGGTCGGCCCGCAGGAAACGCTGGAAAAGCTGAGCCGGGATGCCGACGAAACAATATGCCTGCAGGCGCCGCCATTTTTCTCGGCGATCAGCCAGTTTTACTCGTACTTCAACCAGGTAGAGGACGAGGAGCTGCTGGAAATCCTGCAAGAAGAAAGCAAAAGAAGGGGCGAACAAGTTAAGGGATAAGCAATAATATTTAGCCCCGCAATTCGTTGCGGGGTTCTATCCCGGGTTTACGCGGGGTCCACCAGTTATGCGAATTGATTCATATAGCTTCGGCGTTATGAAGGTTGACGGCAAAGAGTACAGGCAGGACTTGATTGTCTTTCCCGACAAAGTCAGGTCCAGCTGGCGGCGCAGACAGGGGCACAGTCTTGCGATCGAAGACCTGCACGATATACTGGAGTTTAAGCCGGAGCTTCTGATAATAGGTACGGGAGATTCGGGGATGATGGAGATACCCGCCGCGACCGAAAAGGCGCTGCAGGATGCAGGCATAGAAGTCATTGCGCAGAATACCGGCCAGGCGTGCAGTATCTTCAATGAGCAGATTGAAAAACGTAGAAAAGTTGTTGGCGCATTCCATCTTACGTGCTGACCACGGAGGCATTTGATGATCGAGAAGAACAGCTTGAGAAAACTGGCAGTAATCGGAGCGGGGCCAGGAGGTTACGCAGCCGCTTTTCACGCAGCAGACCTGGGCCTACAGGTGACATTGATCGACCCACAGATAAATCCAGGCGGAGTGTGCCTTTACCGAGGCTGCATTCCAACGAAAGTTCTGCTGCACATAGCTAAAGTAATTACCGAAGCCGACGAATTAAAAAATTGCGGCGTCGATTTCCCAAAACCCAAAATCGACGTAGAGAAAATACGCGACTTCAAAACCGGCGTCGTAAAAAAGCTGGCCCAGGGGCTGGGGCAGCTCTGCCGGCAAAGAAAGATCGAATTTATACAAGGCCTGGCAAGTTTCACGAGCAGCAACGCACTTGAGGTCAAAACCAGAAGAAACGGCACACAAAAAATTTCGTTCGACCACGCCATCCTGGCAACTGGTTCGCGCCCTGCAACTATTCCAAACATACCTTGCAGCATACCCGCGGTGATGGACTCCTCAAAAGCTCTGCAAGTCGGCAATATTCCAGAATCATTGCTCGTAATCGGAGGTAGTTACATAGGCCTGGAGCTGGGAAGTTTCTATGCGGCCCTCGGGACAAAGGTTTCGGTAGCGGAGATAACATCCAATTTGATGCCCGCCTCGGACCCCGAGCTTGTCTCAGTTTTAGGTAAGCACATCCAGAAACTCTTCGATGGCATTATGCTCAATACCACGGTTGCCAAAATCAGCGAGCAAAACGGCAAGCTCAAAGTGACATTCCAGGGCGAAAATCTCGGCAAAAAAGAGGCTGTATATGAAAAACTGCTGGTGGCGGTCGGCCGCAAACCCAGCTCAGGAGGCATCGGCCTGGAAAACACCAAAATCGAGGTCGACGCAAACGGTTTTGTTAAGGTCGACGAAAAACGCCGGACTGCAGACGCCTCGATATACGCAGTCGGCGATGTTGCAGGCCAGCCATTACTGGCGCACAAGGCCGCGCACGAGGGAATAGTTGCCGCCAAAGCAATAGCGGGACTCGATGCAGCCTTTGAGCCGCAGGCAATTCCCTTTGTAATATATACCGAGCCTGAAGTCGCCGAATGTGGTCTGAGTGAAAGCCAGGCGAAAAAACAGAACCGAACGGTCAAGGCGGCAAAATTCCCGTGGCAGGCTTCCGGCCGGGCGGCCACGATGGGAAAAAGCAGCGGACTTACCAAGCTGATTATAGACCCCGCTACCGACAGAATTCTCGGCGCCGGAATAGTCGGAACCGCAGCAGGTGAGCTAATCTCAGAAGTTTCTCTGGCGGTCGAAAAGTCAGTGACGGCACAAGATTTGGCCGCGACTATTCACCCACATCCTACGCTGTCGGAGACACTGATGGAGGCAGCCGAGGTCTATCTGGGCCAGTGCATACATTTATACCGGCCAAGAAAACCTTGATTTTGAAAAGCTATATCAACGCTCAGCTTTAGCCGGCTTTTTGGCAGCTTTCTTAGCACCGCCGCCGCCATAATATGGATAGCTGTCGAAAACGTCGCCCGTACCCAGGACACGAGGGTCGTTCGTCGCCTTAAGTTCAGCCATAAGAGCGGCGGCAAGTTTCTCTTTGGCCTGAGCATACTCAGCACGGTCTGCAACATTTTCTATCTGAGCAGGGTCTTTGCGAAGATCATACAGCTCCTCGGCAGGACGCTTCTGGAAAGCAAGTTCAAACAGCGTCTTTACCTTCGGGTCCTCGCGATTTTCAATCATATAGTTCTTGGACGGTGAGCCGTCTGTGTCACCATATTGCCCCGGCGGGTCACGAAAGCCGGCGGTATCCGGGTCGCCGGCGGGCCAGCGGTCGGGCTTAAAGTTGCGAATATAAAGAAAATCATACGTGCGTATCGCCCGCATCGGATAGCCAAGACCGTCTTTACGAACCCAGGCGTGACGTTCTTTGCCGGTAAGAACCTTGTCTCGCTTCGGGTCTACTCGCCCGGCTTTGTCGCAAGTCAAAATGTCGAGAAAGCTCTTGGCCGTCATATCCGCGGGCGGTTCTAATCCTGCCGCCTCAAGAAAAGTCGGCGCCAAATCCGACAGGCTGATAAAGTCCTCTACGACCCGGCTGCCTTTGACTCTTTCAGGCCAGCGAACTGCCAGCGGCACATTCGTACCTGAATCGTATAGATTGCTCTTGCCGCGAGGAAACGGCATGCCGTTGTCGCCCGACATCACTACCAGCGTATTATCCAGCTCGCCATTTTCCTCCAGAATTTTCAGCAGCTCGCCAACTTCGCTATCGAAACGCTGAATCTCCCAGTAGTAGTCGCAGAGGTCTATCCTGACGGTTTGGCAGTCCGGCAGGCACGCCGGCACCTGGACATCCTGAAGGTCCATACCGCTGTCCACGCCTGAGCGCCATTTATAAGGCCGGTGCGGGTCGGTGCTGCCGAACCAGAAGCAAAATGGCTTGCTCTTAGGCCGGTCCTTCAGGAACGCTTCGAAGGTTTTGTACTGAGGCCCCGCCGGGTTGCGTGTTCGGCCGCCCGGCTCGACCTGGCCCGGTCCCCAGCCTTTGCGTGTATAGCCCACGTGATAACCTACTTTTTCCAGCAGATCCGGATACACCGGGAATTTTGCCGGCAGCGTGCCCCAGAGGTTGCCGCCCTCTTCGAGCCGCCAGTGCCACTGCCCGGTCAGGATCGAGCCGCGTGAGGGCGTACATGAAGGGGCCGTCACATAAGCGTTGGTAAATAGCACGCCCTGGCGAGCCACGCGGTCGAACGTGGGCGTTTTGACAACCTTATCGCCGGCGATATTTGCGTACGGCCAGGACCAGTCGTCCGCCAGGCAAAAAAGAATGTTTGGCCGGTCTTTGCGGCTCTGGGCTGCAATTAACCCAGCAACGTTCGGATAACCGGATAAAAGCAACGAAGCCGCGCCCGCGCTTGCGCATTTAAGAAACGCACGACGTGTTTGATGAAAGTCACTCATTTGTCTATTCTCCGTTATCATTCATAGTTCGCCAGGACGCTTTTTGCAACGCCTTCGGCTATTATCTTCTTCTCAAGAAGCGTGTTGACAGACTCGACCATCGTGACCATCCCGTGCTTTTTGCCGGTCTCGATTACACTTCGCAGAAAGTATCCGCCCTTTCTTCTTATGATATTCTTGGCGGCCCCCGTTACCACTAAAATTTCGCAGGCGACTCTTCGCTCACCGTTCACCGTGGGCAATAATTCCTGGTGAATGATGCCCTGCAAGGATTCAGCCAAAAGAAACCGTAACTGACCTTCATCGGTGGCAGGCGTGTAGCTTAGAAGCCTTTCGAGAATCTTGTCGATAGATATAACGTGAAGCGTGGAAAAGACCAGCACGCCCGTCTCTGCCGCGGTTAAAGCTATCCTGATGGTTTCATAGTCTCTCATCTCGCCTATGGCGATAACGTCTGGGTCCTGCCTTAGAGCGGCTCGCAGTCCGGTATAGAATGACTGCGTGTCCCTTCCCACTTCTCGCTGCCTTACGACGCCACTTTTATTTGTGTGCACGTACTCGATAGGGTCCTCAATAGTGATTATGTGCTTTTTGTAGGTGGCATTGACGTCGTCAATCATTGCCGCCATGCTGGTGGTTTTGCCCTGGCTGGTACTGCCGGTTATTAGCACCAGCCCTTTCCTTCTGTGAGCAAGGTCCTTAACGGTATCAGGCAGAGACAATTCGTCGACTGTTCGCGGCCTGGTAGGAAGGATCCGAATGGTGGCCCCCACGGTGCCATTAAAATAGCCAACGTTTACACGGTATCTGCCGCTATCATCCGCCAGCATCAAGTCGTAGTCCAGGTTTTGCTGGAACTCTCTTTTCTGCTGCTCGGTCAGTAGCTCTAACGATATATCCCGGCTTTGCTCGGGGGTCAAGGTTTCTTTGCTGACCGGAACCAACTCTCCGCTGACCCTGAACAGGATTGGGGCGCCGGCGGAAATATGTATGTCGGTGGCATCATTGGCCTTGGCATGTTCCAATAACTGCTTTCTATCTATCATCTGCCGCCTTCCTTTCTTCCGGCGGTTCGGGCGTCGCCGTACCGGCGACGGCTAAACAACAATCTGCAATTGAAGGATTTTGCCCGTCTTATTGGTGACTTTGGCTGACTCACTTATTCGGATAGGCCAGACCCAGATTATCTTTTCACGGTCGGCGACAATAAGTACCGTTCGCCGGATTTCTTGCGGCACTTTCGCGTCGGTCAGGAATTTGCCCACCTTCTTTTGGCCCGACAAGCCTAACGGCCAAAATCTGTCGCCATCCTGTCGAAGGCGAACGAGTAATGGTAGATTCAAGTGCTCCAGGTCAAATCGCTCTACAAATCTGCTTGCTCCCACGCTGTCATTCCTGCGCAAGCAGGAATCCATCCTTAATATCTCCATCGTATTTCCGTCGGCCTCAAGAATAGTCGCATCTACAATATAGTCGCCGAATCTTGTCCGCCCCGGGATTTGCAGTGTGACACCCTGATAGTTCTGCACTTCGGCAACTGAACCTGCGGTCAAACCGCAGGCTAAATCCGCCGTACGTCCGGCGGATAAATATTTAGCCCCACGTTTTACGCGGGGTTCTCCAACCCTCGCAAAAACTAACCTTCCGTATTCGCGCCGTACCAGAAATCCGCCCGGCAGCTCAATTCTTCTGCCGCCGACGTTCCGCCCGGCAAGCTGGCATATCGTTTCATAGTGCCGGTGCGTTAAATCTCTCTCGCCGCTTCCGATTGCAGCAAGACTCCGCCGAATCAGCTCAACCTTTACGGCCGGATGCTCCGGCAGAAAACTCTCCGATTTCAGAACCACGCTGTCGCCGGTCGAATCCGCCATATCCGGCCACACCTTATCTGCTCGCCGACAGACCATATTGTCAAGCCGGCGGGCTGATTGAGACAGTTCCGCCAGTTGCTCGACCATCGAGCCGGCACAATCCTGTTGTAGCACCGGAAGCAGCCAATGCCGAATGTAGTTTCGCCTGTACGTGCAGTCCACATTAGTGTGGTCTGTGCGCCACTTCAGATTTTGCCGCTCTAAATACTGAAGGACCTCGTCCCGCGTGACACATAGCAGCGGCCTTATAAATCTCTCGACCCGGCTCTGCCGGGAGGCATCCTGTGGAGAGACGGGCTTGATTTTATCCTCAAAGACTCGTTTTGGCCAGATGCCGGCAAGACCACGAAAGCCTGTGCCGCGAGCGAGGCGCTGCAGAACCGTCTCTGCGTTGTCGTTCTTTTGATGCCCCGTTGCTATGCTGCCGCAGTTATTGTACCCGGCAATATCCAGCAAACTTGCAATTCGCAACTGCCGGGCGGCAGTCTCAATTGATAGTTTATTAGCACGGGCGAAACCGCGTACATCCACACGCCTGGTAGTTAGGGGCAGGTTGAGTCTCGTTGCTTGGGCAGCGACAAAATCCTCATCCACGTCAGCTTCGCCCCGCCTTAGCTGATGGTTTATGTGAACGCAGAGCAGCTCACCGCTGAAAACGCCCTGGCGTTTAAGCGCACACATGGCGTACATCAGCGCCATTGAATCTGCGCCGCCCGATACAGCCAACAGAATCTTATCCGTCGAATCAAAAAGCCCGTTGATTTTGGCAAATTCAGCTACTTTATTTTCAAGGCCTAACAACATTTACCCATAAAAAATGGGCCTGTTACAGCGCAGGCCCAAACCATACGGCAAAAACTCGCCTGGATTGCTTGCGTCACTTGGTGCCTTCTTCTTCGGTTTTGGTCAGCTCCTTAATCCGCCTGTCTGCAAACTCTATCCACTCGGCGTATTCGCGCTGCTCTTTGACGGCCTGCCGATATAGGTCCAATGCCTCCGCTCTGCGGTACAGGTATCTATCCAGAATAAATGCCGCCTTAAACTTGGCAGGATAAGTCGTCTGCGGGTCCCATTGATAGGCCCTTTGGTAGTACAGAAGTGCTATGTTGTAGTCCTTGAAGTACTCATAGACTCCGCCGGCCTTAAAGGCGGCGTCATCGATCTTGTCACTGGCGGGATGCGTGCTTATAACGCGATTGTATTTGTCCAAAGCCAGACGCAGTTTCTGCTCATTCTTGCCGAAGGGCAGCAGACCGGCATCTTTTTCCAGTTGTACAGCCTCCTGGTAAAGCGTATCGGCTTCCGGGATCAGGGTGGTCGCTTTCAAATCAGCCGGCAGCACCTCGGCGTCGATGAGGTACTTATACTGCGGCGCAGCGCTAAACGCCGCCAATTCTTTTCTGGCCCAATTCAGTTTCTCGTAGTTGCCCGTTCTATTGTAGTACTGTATCAGCAGCTCCAGGCTCTGGCGATACGCTTGCCGGTGCATGGCCATCTGCTCGACCAGGTCGGCCTCGCCGGCCTCGGCAATGTTGACGGGGCCAATTGTGCCGGGCGATGTATCACCCGGCGCTGTCACGAGCTGGCTCCGCCCAGTATTGCTCTGGCAGCCGACCAACATGTTCAATAAGATTATAAGTGCCGCGGTACAAATTAACCTTGCCATAATGGCCTCCTTTCAGCCTCAAACCATATCTTGTGGCCTACAAATAACCGTCGAATCGCGCCGGCGGTCAGCAACTCGTGGATGCATACACACCTGCGCGAGTCTGCTGGAATAATCCCTTTTCAATAGTCAATTATGAATCAAAAAGCCGACCCGTCAAGAACAAACAGCCAAAAAATTGCCGAGGCTGAAAATTGCAGATTTCAATTGACACTTTCCGCCTGTAACAGTAGAATTACTTTCAAGAGTTTTGGCCTGAATCATGCAGTGGGCGTGAATAGTAAATAGGCATTCGTTATATTTGAGGAAAACCAAGATGACAGCCAAAATAGCCAAAGTCCTAATCGTGATGCTCGTGCTGGCAACGGCGCTTCTGGCAGGAAACACGCTGATCAGAAACCGTGTAGACGACACCAAAGCTATCCAAGCCGGCACTTGTTGCCAAGGCGGAAACATCAAAGCCTGCCTACCCGGCAGCGCCGAATTGTCCTGCCAAGCGCAAAAGCAGGCCCAAACCTGTCCGGTTGCATGTCCGAAGTGCTGCTGTCCGCAGTGTTGCTGCGACGAGCCTTGTTGTCTGAGCACAAAGGGCACAACCGGCTGTTCAACCAGTCAGCAAAAGTCGTGCTGCGCTTCTAAATGAAAGTCGAATGGGCGGCTGTCTGTTGATGTTGTGGCCCCCCATAATCGCGGGAGCATTGACCCTCGGTTGTGCCGAGGGTTTTATTTTTGTCCCTGGCTTACATCTGGAACAGGCTGCTAATGAAAGGAATATCAAATGGATTGTGTTTTCGCCGAACCGGAGCACCTTTTTACCGCGGTAGGTCCTGTCGTGGCAATAATTGTCGCGATCTTTCTTCTTGCAACATCGTTGGCTCTATTGGCGATAAAAGCGGTAGTCTATTGCAAGATATTCCACAAGGCCGGCTACTGCTGGGCGATGGGGCTGCTTATGCTGGTTCCCATAGCCTGCGTAATTATGCCGTTTATTCTTGCCTTTGGCCGTTGGCCGATCGAGAAAGAGCTTGAGCAACTGCGCCGCCAGTAAGAAAATATCTCCACCTGATGCCACCGAAATAACACCAAACAAAGCGAAAAGATGCCAAAACAGTGGACAGCAGAAGAAGTTCTAATCGCCGTCAGGGCATTTCAGCCGGCCTGCATCCTGACCGCCGCCGCCGAGCTGGATGTATTCAGTGTGCTCTGGAAAAGGCCGATGTCCGCAAAATCGTTAGCCGGCAAACTAAATAGTGACATCCGAGCGACAACTATTTTGCTTGACGCGATGGCTGCTTTAGGGCTTCTGGCTAAAAAAGGTGATGACTTTAGCGTTCCCGCCGAAGTAGCAGTACTATTGACTGAAACGGGGTCTGGCAATATCTTGCCTGCCGTGCGTCACCTGGGCAATTGCCTTCGTCGCTGGTCGCAATTGGCGCAGGTGACACATACGGGAAAGCCCGCCGACCGCGAGCCGAGTATCCGCGGCGAAGCCGCCGACTGTGCTGCCTTTATCGGCGCGATGGACAATTTTTCCGCCCCCCTCGTTTGCCAGGTCATTGACTGTCTGGGACCACTCACTTTCAGGCACTTGCTCGATATTGGAGGAGGACCTGGCACGTGGACAATTGCATTTCTGCGTGCGGCCCCCAGGGCCAGAGCGACCCTTTTCGACCTGCCGGAGGTGATACCCCTTGCCAGACAGCGCATCGCCGATGCCGGACTAAGCGACCGAGTGAGCCTGGTCGCAGGTGACTTCTACGTCGATGACTTACCCACCGGGGCGGATTTTGCCTGGCTGAGTGGCGTTGCCCATCAGAACTCCCGTCAGCAGAACGTCGCCCTTTTTGCCAAGATTTATGCCGCCCTGCCGAGAAACGGCGTTCTGGTTATACGCGATGTGGTGATGAATGAATCTCACACTGACCCTGTAGCTGGAGCGCTATTTGCCGTCAATATGCTGGTTGGAACCGAATCCGGCGGTACATACACCTTTGATGAGTTTCGCCAAGACCTGACCGAGGCCGGCTTTTCCGAGATAACCCTTGTTCATCACGATGAATACACGAGTTCTTTAATCCGGGCGGTAAAAGTGCAGACGTGAGATAGTGGGCTTGCTCTTTAGACCAAGGCCTTTTCAAAATCTTGCACTTTAGGCGGTTTTTTGCCCTTGGCGGGAACGATTTTATGCCCTTCTGCCTCCAGATGTGCCGCCTGAGACTCCACGCCGCCGGGGTATTTCGGGTTAAGGCCACCGTCATCTTTGACCACCCGCCAGTAGGGCGTTATCTGTTTCTTGCCGCTCTGTCGGTCTTCCTCGGCCGCCTCCGAGATGATCCGCAGAAAGATGCCGACGGTCAGCGGGCATGTTGAATCCGCCCCATATTTTTGGGCCAGTTTCTCTCTGATTTGACCAACAGTAATGAGCCTTCTTTTAGTCACCTTCCTTATTAGCTCGTCAACAAGGAGTGGCGTCGGCACCAGGATATTTTCGCCGCCCATTGTCTTTTGCCATTTGACCGGCACTTTAACTACTTTTGGCAGCCCCGCCGGCGGGTTCTCTAACTTTTCTTGCCAGCTCTTGCGTGATTTGAATCTCTCGCTCATCTTTCCACCTTCTTATATCATATCTTTACTTCGGGCAAACTCCACACAGCCAACAGCATAATGGAAACCTGCACATCGGTCAACTTCTAACGCGCGCTTGGGTAACGGAAAAGCTCATTCCACCGCGAATTTGCGGCATAAAAAATGCACGACCAACATCGCATAAAATTTCTTCAAAAATCTTTTTTTATGCCCCTTGACAGAAGGGCACATGACGTTATACTTGTAATAGTTGAAATAGTACAAGTAATTGGATGGATTTATGCAATTTCGAATAGACAACGCTTCAGACAGGCCCGTTTATCAGCAGATAATAGACCAGATCAAGCGTGATATCGCTCTGGGCAGGCTGATAAAAGATGAAAAGCTGCCCACGGTCAGGCAACTGGCCAAGCAACTGGCGATAAACCCCAACACGATAGCCAAGGCCTATCGCCAGCTCGAGCAGGAAGGCATCATTGTCACCAAACCCGGCACCGGCGCTTTTGTCGCGAGCTTGGATAGCAATTTGAGCAAGTCCGTCAGAAAGAAAATCGTCTCTGAGGAGCTTGAGCGAATCGCAATAGAGGCTTTTCACATGCAAATCGACAGGCAAACACTGCTGGAGTTGTTCGATAGCGCGGTTGAGAAATTCAATCTGCCGCCGAAGAAGGAAAAGTAAAATGGATGAAAACGTTATCGAAGTGGAAAATCTTGTTAAATACTTCGATGGGCGATGCGTCCTGGACGGCATCAATCTGAAAGTGCCGCGAGGCTGCATATACGGCCTTTTAGGACGAAACGCCGCGGGCAAGACAACGATGATCCGGATTCTTTTTGGCCTTGAGCCGTCAACTCGCGGCTGGGCTTTTCTGCTGGGCACTGAATCATCCAGACTTTCGGCAAAGGTCAAAGGCCGAATCGGCTACGTAGCTGAAGGCCATAACCTCATCCAGAACTATAAGGTTGGCCGACTCGTTAAGCTCTGCAGAGACCTTTCACTACAGTGGAACAGCGAATTTTTTGCCCATCTGATAGAGATGTTCCACCTGCCGATGGACCGCAGGATAAGCCAGCTTTCAATCGGTATGCGGGCGCAACTGAACCTATCACTGGCTCTGGCGATAGACCCAGAACTATTGATCCTTGACGACCCCACGCTGGGAATGGATACCGTCGCCCGCCGGCAGTTTCTGGAGCTGGCCATCGACCTTATTCAGCAGCAAGACAGGACGATACTTTTTAGCTCGCATATCCTGAGCGACGTCGAGCGAGTCGCCGACCGTATAGGCATACTTGCCGGCGGTAAGCTCGTGGTGGACTGTGCACTGGAAGAGCTTAAGAACCGGATCAAAAAATTCCGCCTGATTTTCCCTGAATCCGCACCGGAGGACCTGCACCTGACTGAGATAATAAATCAGCAAATTCAAGGCCGGGAAATGGTGATCACCGTTGCTAACTGGAACCAGCAAAAACAGGCTATGCTCGACACATTCAAGCCGTCCAACTCTACTGAAATGCCTATGAGCCTGGAGGACATATTCATAGAGTGCACCAAGCCTACTACCGTAACCACCGCTCCTCAGTAATAGGAGGTTGAAATGTTTACGCTCATAAAAAGAGAAATTGAAGACCACGTAGCATTTTTTCTCGGAGCCGCTATTGCGACAGCAATTCTCATAGTTCTATTGGTTTCAGCAGTATTGAATTACGATCCTCCCCCTGATATTCCCGTGTACGCAGTCGGGCTTTTAATCCCGGTTATTGTTGTAGTGGTGATTGGTTTGCCCGCTATGGGTGTTAGCCAGATGTACACGGACCGAAACAGAAGGATCTCAGCATTTCTATCTGGGCTGCCGGTAACCCGCAGCCAGATACTTGTAGCCAGGATTGTCACAGGAGTCTTGGCGATCCTAATAGTACTTGCGCCTTTGACTATAACAGGGACAGTTCTGCGGGACCTGCTTTTACCGCCCATACCTATTTATCCGGGGCTTATCGCAGATATGTCTGTGACGGCATTTTTAATCGCTTTTGCCTGCTATTGCCTGGGCTTACTAACCGGCTGGACATCCAGCAGGATTACTCCTACTTTAGGCGCCCTGGTTTTAACCTGTATCCTTATTCCACTGATTCTGGTCAAGGGCTTCGGTCTGCATATAAAAGTCATACTCATTCTGTTTATTATTGCTTCTTTGGTTCGTACCTGGCAAAAATTTAAGTCCACAGCTCTTTAGGGAACCTGATTATGAGATCTGCGACAAAGAACGGGGTTAGAATCATCGCCACCGGATTTGTAGTGCTGCTATTGCTATCATTACCATTATTCTGGGCCCGCTGGGACTCTGAGGGGCGCATTTGCATGATGATACCAGACGAGTGCAGCGAGGTCAGCATAAAGCCGTCCGGATTGGTGCCCCCCGAACTTGAGAACGATTCTAAGGTTGTTTACCACTCAAAGGTGTCTGCAAGTATGAACCCAGGAGAACCCCTGTTCCTTCGTTTCCTTGGTATTGTAGATTATTTTGCGGCCAGAAGACCGTACTTCGAGCGATCAAACATTTATTACTACAACAAGAAAGATGGCGCCTGGCTGTATTTTGATGAAAGGATTGGCCAAATCGTGTGTCACTATATGGGTGGAGAAAGGATGCCCGACAAAACTGTATTGCCAAAGAAGGTACAACTCTACGCCGGTCCAGAAGGAACTTCAGAATCCCCTGACAAAGCCCTCGGACGATTCATCTATCCAATTGTAGATGCAAGAGCAACACCGCGGGGCGGCTTGTTAACTGTGTACGACAAAAAGGTGCGCCGCTTCTTCACGATCAACTTCAAGGAAAGAACAGTAACCAAAGGACCCGAGTTTGGCAAAGATGACATCCACAAGCCGGTACAAATCGGCTTATTGTGGAAAATTGGATCTTTTTTACACTTATACTGGGAGCCTCCGCGAGTCAAGGTAGCGGAAAATGAGGGGGAAAAAAGATATTATGCACCAAGCGAGTTCGGAGAAAGAAACTACACTGAGGATGCGGGGCAGTATCTGCTCGTACTGGATAGGTCAGGCCGAATCGACCTGCTGGATAGAAAAACCCTCGAATTTGCTGGAACCGCCGCTTGGCTGCCTGCGCCAGAGACACTGTTTCCATCAAAGGAGCGGGTCGCACCCGAGGATTTGCTGGCTTACCAGGTTTTGCCTCTGGCCCTTACAACAGATAATAAGTACCGAGGAGTGTTTGTGGCCGCGGTTTCACGCGAGGGAACGAGCTTGGCTCTGGCGGTCTTCGACGAAGGGGCAAGACTGCTCGACCAGGAATACTCCAAATTCAACAAATATAGGGGCCCCAGATATAGCGGCGCGCAGACAATAAATGTCCCCTCCAGCAAGGCGGCTCTTTTCGAAGCCCCGTGGGCGCCCACGATGACCATAACGAGGTATCTCTTGGAAAATCTTCACCCGCCGATTTTGTCGCTTGTTTCATACTTTACCGCATACAGCTTTGAAGCTGCTGCCGGCCACAGAGCATTATTTATCCTGCCGAATTCATTTGTGGCAATGAAGGGGCGGGACGTTAGCCAGAATGCTGGAAGCAGGTTGGGATTTGCTTTATTGTTGGTGTTGCCCTCGCTGATACTGGGCATATTTCTCGCCTGGCGGGTAGAAAAAGACGCCACACTGGTCGGACTTTCGGAAAATGCCAGACTCCTATGGATGATTGGAACGATTGCTTTTGGTTTGACCGGCTATATCACCTACAGGCTGACCCGGCCAAAAGAAACGTTAGTTACTTGTGCCAATTGCGGAAAGCTGCGGCGCCCGGATATGAACAGATGTCACCACTGCGGCAGTAAATGGCACGTGCCGGAAATCACGCCGCCAACCTGGCGAGTCACCGATACGTAATGCAAATAGTTAGCCCTGCAATTTATTGCGGGGTTCTCTAAAAATACGACCGCAGACACTCGATGCTCTTGCGGGCAATAGTTTCAGGGTCGGGGTCGTATTTGAAGACCTCTACCGAAAGCCACCTGTCATAAGCTATGTCCCTTATCGCTTCCGCGATGGGGCCGTAGTCCACCTCGCCCATGCCGGGGCCGTAAAGATTTGGGTCGTTCACGTGGAAATGGCCGATATCTTCAGCCTTGACCGAACGGATAATCTCGGGCACGGGCTTGCCTTCCGAGCACATCGCCTTGACATCAAGATGAAGCCTGAAGTTGGGGTGATTGATTTGCCGGACCATCTTGATGCCTTCTGCGACCGTGTTAATAAAATCGGTCTCCGTGGGCGACAACGGCTCAATACATAAAGTCACGCCCAGCTTGGCTGCCTTCTCCAGAACGGCGGAAAATAATTCGAAGGCCCTCTTCCAAGCACCCTCGAAGGTTTGTCCCGGCAGGATGCTCCGCTGCTTTGGCGAGCCAATTACCATAACCTTGCCGCCCAGGTCGCTGCATAGATCTACAAGGCAGGATAAATAATCTCTGGTTTTACGCCAGACCGCGTCATCGGGCGTGGTGATATGCAGGCCTGTCGGCCCGACAAAAAGCCAGTGCAGGCCAACAACCTCCAGGCCGTGGTCGGCAACGATTTGTCGGACTTCTTTCCGCTGCCGGGCAGTGACATCTTTCGCCGACGCCGACAGAGTGAACGGGGCGATTTCGATGCCGTGATAACCCAACCGGCCGGCGACCGAGCAAACCTCAGCCACCGGCCGATCCCCAAACATTTCATTGCACAGAGCAAACTTCATTATACTTTGTCCGGGACAACAAAGGGTTCGCGGTAGTTGCGCTTCAGATACATGTTCGCCCAGTCGCTACATTCGCCAAC
>Ga0315289_10007950_pt1 | contig 15374 bp, 18 predicted proteins | sample YL17G11_40_MG_FD_203452 | JGI IMG/M metagenome (GOLD analysis project Ga0315289, IMG submission 203452) | Sediment microbial communities from Yellowstone Lake, YNP, Wyoming, USA - YL17G11_40 | ecosystem: Environmental > Aquatic > Freshwater > Lake > Sediment | place: USA: Wyoming | collected... | reverse complement strand
AACTAGAAACAAAACTTAGGAGGCGACCAGTGAAACTCGCAATCATCATCGCAGTTCTGGAATCCCACGAGATCGTGCGCCGTGAAATGATTTATTACAATTCCTGGTTGCCAGGCTTCGGCAAGGACATCGAATTTATTCTCGTCGACGACGACAGCGATCCGCCGATAGCGGTCGATCCCGTCGATTTCAACCTACGGATAATCCAGACTCACGATCCGCGACCGTGGGCGCAACCGGCGGCACGCAATCTCGGAGCCGGGGCTTCGACCGGGAAGTATTTGTTTATGACCGACATCGATCATTTCATAACGCCCGCGATTGTCAACGACTGCCTGAATTTTACGGGCGACAAAATGATGTTCAAGCGCCGCCAGGGATTGCTTGACGAATCCGGGAAACTTGTTACCGACGAGGCGGCGCTGATCGCCCACGGCTTGCGACAGGACAAGCGCGGCGACCACGTAGACCAGCACTACAACACGTTCTGCATGCGGCGCGAGGTTTTCCTTGACATGCTGAAGGGCTACGATGATAAATTCGTGGGCAAATACGGCGGCGACGATACGGATTTATCGGAGCGGTATCGCCTGTTGTGCCGCAGGGACAAGCTCGTGCTGCCCGCGAAGCAATCGCCGAATCACGTATACGTTTTCCCCGATCCGAAGTCGGATAAATTGAAACTATTCCACTCGCTACGTCGGCAGGGATTTACGGAATGGAACTAAAATAAACGAATCCGAAACGCTGGAAACGGTTTATATTTACACCATGATTACAATACGAGCATCGACACTATCAGGATACAGAGACTGCCCGCGGCGAGCGGCTGCGCGGATGTGGCCGGATATCATCGCTAAGGCTGTGAGGCCTCCCGCAGAGCGAAAGGGGAAAATCTACGCGGCAATCGGGACCGGGTGTCATGCGGGCGCGGCGGCAATGGCTACGCAGATAATCAAGGCGGAATCGGCGACGCTTGAGGCGGGGCAATCCACGGCGCTGAAAACATGCCGAGAAATTGCGCTGGCAGGCGTTGAGTACGACGAGACTACGACATCGATTGCCGTTGCGGAGAAACAGATTCTCCGCATGGTGGCGACATTTCACGCGGATATCGTGCCGGAGTTGAAGCCGAAGAGTATTGAACTCCGGCGCCTGGTGACTATCAACAACGAATACGAACTCTCAGGAATGATGGATCTCGAAACGGTTATTGGCGAAATCTACGACTGGAAATTCGGGCACGTGTGGCGCACCTGCAAAGCGCAACTCGGCGGATATTCTCTGATTCGCCGGGCCTACGAGAAAACAGCAACGCCTGCAATTATTGGTTGCCACACGGCTCGCGTTGGTGTCAAGAAGCCGCAACCGGCTACGGAGCGCAGGGTTTACGATGTGACAAGCGCGGAGAAGCTGGCGCTGGAGATAGTTCAGATGATAATCCGCGACATGACCGCGTTCCAGAAAAACGGGAACCCGGCGGCGTTCCCGTGCAATCCCATGTCAATGATGTGCGGCCCGAAGTATTGCATCTCATATGATTCCGAATGGTGTCGGGCGGATCTATGGTAAAAATTACCATTGAAAACAAACTTAGTTTCGTTGAGATTCTGATTCACCTTATCAAGAGGGAGATCGAATATGAGAGAGTACGAGCCGGGGAAAAATCCGCAGATCAAGGGCCTGATTCCGGGCCTCACAGAAATCGGGAAAATCAAAATCGGGCGCAAGGGTGCGGAACGAAAAAATGCAGAAGGGAAAACCTGGCAGCTTCCCGAGAAGGTCGACCACTTCATCGTGACAACACTGGACCGCGGGCCTGACAATAATTTCCTGCCCGACAAGGAGCTTTGCGCGCGACTGAAGCTGGCCGAGAAGCCGAAGGAAATTCCGATCACGTTGCTGTTCGACGATCTGAGCCTGAATTTCCAGAGCCGGTATGTCTGCTATGTCGGCAAGAAACTGGCATGCAGCGGCGACGGGGAGAACGCGATCACGGCGGGGCACAAGATTATTCCGTGTCCGTGCCCGCAGAAGGAACCTACATACAAGGGGCCGGATAAATGCAAAATGAACGGATGTCTATCGTGCCTGATAACCGGCGCCGGAATAGTGGGAGGTGTTTGGAAATTTCGCACTACCGGGTACAATTCGACTGTCGGCATCATGTCGAGTTTGTCGCTTATTGCAACCATGACTGGTGGGTTCCTTGCTGGAATACCACTACGCATGCGGATCATGCCGAAAGTCGCGACGAATCCCGACAACGGTCAGTCGGTGACGATCTACGTTGTTGGTATCACGTTTGCCGGAGACATGGCGCAACTGCAAAAAACGAGCCTTGCGATCGCTCAGAGCAACGCTGAATATCGACAGCGCATGATCGGCGTCGAGGATGCGATGCGCAAACTGATATCCGTCGACGCTGAAATCGTTGACCAGGCCGGAGATATCAACGAGGAGCACTACCCGCCGGAACCCGAAGAGCCGGACGTGCCGAATATCACGGTGACGACCGCTGCGGATGCCAAGGTTGACACGGTAGTTGACACGGTACTGGTGAAAGTGACTCGCGAGGGCACGCCGGAACCTGCGGCGATGCCGAAGCAAGAAACGGCGGCGCATGAGACTCCACCGCCGGTGCTGAGTGATCCGCTGGAATTGTTCGGGGACTGAGCCCGGTGACTGACCTCCGTCAAGCAACACGCGCCTGCCCTGATTGCGGATCGTGGTATCGGCGCTCGAAAATCTGTAACAAATGCGGGCGCGACTGCTCAGGAGATCCACCAGAGAGCATCGACCGTGGATACGCGCGGGTTGGCCGGGAATCGATCGGCGCCGGATGGGATAAAAAAGCACACAAAGTAATCAGGAAGGGAATAGCATGAAAACCAGCGTCGTTAATAATTGGGAGGGGATCGCATGAAAATCTCGATTCGCAATTTTCGAGGGTGCTCTGAGGCCGACATCGACGCATCGGGGCTTACTCTGATCGCGGGAAAAAACCACTCAGGGAAAACGAGCATCATACAGGCAACGGCGGCGGCGCTGACCGGTAACGCGATCCCGATTCCGGGTCTCGCCAAAACGAACGCAGGCCTGCTGGTGCGGTCTGGATCGGGCGGGGGCCAGGTATCCGTGGACTCAGGCATAGGCGTGTCCACGGTGTCGTATCCCGCGGCGAAACGAGAATCCACCGGGGAACCCGCGACCATCAGCGACGATGCCGCGGGGTTGCATTCGTTCCTTGACGATACGGCGGCGCAACGATCGCAGACGGTTTCCGAGCTGCTCCACGCACTACCGACCCGGGAACAACTGGCGGCGGAACTGGCGAAGATTGGCGCGAGTGAAGCGGGCGTCGAACGTGTATGGGAATCGATACAGAAATCAGGATGGGATAACGCGCATCAGGTCGCGAAGGAAACCGGTGTGAGACTCAAGGGCCAGTGGGATAACGAATCCGGACAGAGGTACGGCGCGAAAAAAGGCGAGTCGTGGACTCCCGCCGACTGGACCGAGGACATGCGCGACGCAACCGAGGAATCGTTGACGGCTGCGGTGAAACAAGAAACCGAGTGGCTTGAGGCCGCGATATCTCACCGGGCCGTTGACGACGCTGAACTGGCGCGGCGCAAGGATCTTGTTGACAGTATACCGGTATTGCAGGCGCAGCACAAGACAGAAACCGAATCGGTTGCCGCTCTGGAAAAATGTATCCGCGACATGACCGACCGACTCATCGCTATGCCGAGCGCGATCGCTCCGGTATCCATGCCGTGTCCGCACTGTGGGAAGCCAGTCCAGGTGTGTGGTGTGAAACTGATCGCACCCGAAGAAGTCCCGGAGGCGGAATTGTCGAAACGCGCGGTGGCTGTTGCTGACTGCAAAAAATCGATAGAGGAAACACGCGAGGAACTGAAGCGGGTTTCGGCGGCACTTGCGGTGACAGCGAAAAGCATCGCCGTTGCGCAGGCGGCGGTGACGGCGCCCGCGGCCAGTGCATCAACTGAACCGACAGCAGGCGTAGACGAGGTGCGGGGGAGACTCGATTTTGCACGGAAGCGTCTTGACTCATGGCGAAAGCGCGCAAGGGCTGAGTCGATCCATAATCAGATTATGCGCAACCAGGAGATAATCGATATGCTGGCGCCGGATGGATTGCGGTTGACCAAGTTGAAAGCGGCACTCGGAACGCTGAATAATCGTCTACGGGATCTGGCGGCAATGGCGGGGTGGCGCGCGCCTGAACTGAAGCAGGATATGAGCGTGACCTACGGCGGATCGCTGTATTTGACACTCAGCGAATCCGAGAAGTATCGGGTTCGGATTATGTATCAGATCGCATTCGCGGAATTGCAGAACTCGCAGACTGTTCTGGTTGACCGTGCGGATATTCTCGATTCTGCGGGCCGTAACGGGTTGATAAAACTGATTCGCGACTCGAAGATCGGCGCCATTGTCGCGATGACTGTGAACTCAAAGGACAAGTGCCCGGATATGAAGGCGGTCGGCGGAGTGTCGTATTGGGTCGAGGGTGGTGTGGCGGTTGCAATCTGAACGGAAGCAGCAATACGTACTACGATAGGCTGTCCGGGCTGAACGTGGCGGGAACCTGGCGGACAGGGTCCGCGAACCTTCGTAGGCTTCCGTTTTATAATCAGGAATAGCTACATGTATCTAATCTGTCCCAAATGTAAATTCGTGTTCCCTGGAACCCGCGCGCACGTTTGTGTATGCGGGACGCGCATGAAACGCACTTTGAGGAGTATCTATGCAAAACAACGACGAAAAATTAGTGCTGAGTCTGTTCGGCGCGAAAGATCTCGGATACGTGTCGAAACGAGCACTTGTTCGTGCTGTGGCGGGCCATCACCGGTACGCAAATAAACTCCTTCTCGAACTGTTCTGCGCGAATCCTGACCACGAGACTTTTAATGACGTTTCCGAGGCGGTGCTTGCTCCCATGAGAAGCGAGCGGATGAAGAGGATGGCGGGGGCGTGAGGTGAACGTAACTCTCCGAGACTACCAGACGCAAGCCGTCGAGGCGATCCGGGCCGCATACCGGCAGGGATTTCGCGCGCCGTTGCTGCAACTGCCGACGGGCGGCGGGAAAACAATTATTTTCTGCGACATCGTGGAGCGTGTCAAGCGGGCGAAACACTCGGCGTATATTCTCGTTCACAGACAGGAACTTCTTCGGCAGGCGAGTGAGCACCTGAACCGGCTCGACATCCCGCATGGTTGCATTGCGGCGGGCCGCGCGATCACCGGTGACAGTATCCAGATAGCATCGGCGCAAACGCTGGTGAGGCGACTCGATACGATGACTCCGCCGGACGTGATTATCGTTGACGAAGCGCATCACTCAAACGCGGGATCATGGCGACGGATATTCGAGACGTGGAAGCAGTCGCGACTTCTGGGTGTGACCGCAACACCGATCCGGCTCGACGGCTCTGGTTTGGGATCAAGCGCAGGCGGATACTACGATGCGCTGATATGCGGACCGACGGTGAAAACGCTGATCGCTCGCGGGTATTTGTCAAGGCCGATACTCTACGCTCCTCTAGTGGGCGCTGATTTGGCGGGGATCAAAACCATTGCGGGGGACTTTGACAGCAAGGAAACTGCGGCGCGCCTGGACAAGCCGAAGATCACCGGATGTGCGGTCGAGCACTACATGCGGATATGCGGCAACTCGCCTGCGATTGCGTTTTGCACATCGATCGCCCACGCGCAGCATGTGGCAGCGCAGTTCAACGCTGCAGGTATTCCGGCGGCGGACCTCCACGGGAAACTCGACGACGGCACGCGGAAATCCCGGATCGAGGCGTTGGGAAGCGGCGGGCTGAAGGTGTTGACATCTTGCGATATTATTTCCGAGGGAACCGATATTCCAATTGTGACGGCGGCTATCCTGCTCAGACCAACGCAGTCGCTTGGGTTGTTTCTCCAGCAGTGTGGGCGGGTGCTGCGGCCGTTTCCCGGCAAGGCGAACGCTATCATCCTCGATCATGTCGGGAACTGGGAACGGCACGGACTACCAGCGGAGGATCGCGAGTGGTCACTGGAAGCCGAGAAGAAAACGAAGGCCAAGAAAACAGACGCGGTGATGAAAATACGTAGCTGTCAACAGTGTTATCTCGTGATGCCAGCATCTACGCTCGTTTGTCCTGCATGCGGGGCCGTGAAAGAAGTCAAGGAACGCGAGATAAAACAGGTTGCCGGGAATCTCACGGAGATACGAGAGGCGGAAGCGCAGCAGATGAAAATGAATATGCGGCACGAACAGGGCATGGCGAAGTCGTTGCAGGACTTGCTTGCCGTTGCCTCGCGGCGCGGGTATAATCCAGGGTGGGCGTTCAATGTTTACAACTCGCGCAAGGCAAAATCGTTTCAGGAGGCGGTGGTATGAGTAGCGTATCTGAAAGCGCTAACAGACAAACGGTATGAGACCGTCGAACAAATCAACTTACTGGAAGTCTCGATGAATAACAACGACTATCCGATCCTCTCCACCTACACCATAACGCTCTGCGGCGGTGGCCGGTGCTGGGACGAGAGGGTCCGCGCAGAATCAAATTACCGAGCGCGCGACATTGCCGAGACAAAATACTGCCGTAGCATCGACGGGGGTATTGCCGTGCACTGCGAACTGGAACGATCAGGGTCTTCATCGGAAGCAATATTTAAACCGCGAGGGCATCGTGCAAAAATCAAACCGAACGCGCCAATGCAAGCCTACCGAAAAACACTCCGAAAAACAAATACAAACCGATATTCTGTTGCGCTTGTCAGGAACCAGCGAAATACGACTCTTCCGCAATAACGTCGGCGTTGGATACACGCGCGTTGGCACACCGATACGCTTCGGGCTGCGACCGGGCAGCGCTGATCTTATCGGGTGGAGATCTATCACGATCACGCCTGATATGATCGGTCGTCGCGTGGCAGTGTTTCTGTCAGTTGAAACAAAAACAGAAGACGGCGACATGCGACCAGATCAAATTAACTGGCGGCAACAGGTTGAATTAGCGGGCGGTATCGCTTGTATTTCGCGATCCGTGGTCGACGCCTTAGACGCGGTATTCCATGCTTGACTTTGCGGCAGTCAACGCAGCGGCATTGGCGGGACTTCGCGCGCTGCTTCCTACGTGGCTACCCGGCGGCACGTTCGCGGGGAACGAATTCTCATCGAGAAACCCGACGCGCGACGACGCGACGCCCGGCAGTTTTTCCGTGAACGCATCCACGGGGATCTGGGCGGACTTTGCGACTGGAGACAAGGGCGGCGATCCGATATCGCTATACGCATATATTAAGCGCATAAAGCAAGGCGAATCGTGCAAGGAAATCGCCGCACACCTTGGCATGAGTCAACGGCGGGCGGATCAGTCGAGAACCATGGTATTCCCTGCGCCCGCCGATGCCCCACCTGCGCCTACGAAATGGGGCCGCATTGAGGCCGATAAATGGGTGCCGTATCCGATCTCGCTCACTCACCCATACCGCACGGCTACCGGCGGTCTTTACGGATACGTAGTGCGCTATGAGACTCCGACCGGCAAAGAAACCGTACCTCTCACGGCATGGAAGCACGAATCCGGCGCGGTGAAGTGGCATCAGAAATCGTTTCCGAAGCCGCGGCCACTTTACAATTTGGACCGGCTCGCGCATGCTCCTGCGGCGGTGGCGGTGCTCTGTGAGGGCGAGAAGTGCGCGGATGCTCTGCAAGGTATCGTTGACGGCGCCATGAAGCAGGCCGATATCGTGGCGACAACCTGGCCTGGTGGTGCCCGCGCGATACAGCACGCCGATCTCTCGCCGCTCAGGGGCCGGGCGGTGATCCTCTGGCCGGACAACGACATCCCGGGCCGACGCGCCATGGACGACGCCGCAGCGACTCTGGCCGGCTACGGGTGCAAGCTGAAAACGGTCGCGGCTCCCGTCGATGCGCCTGATGGCTGGGACATCGCCGACGGGATCTTGCAGGACCAGTGGGATTTCGGCGCGATTATCGCCCACATCCGCAAGTCGGCAACCGCGGTTTCGGTTTCCGCTGTGACTCCAGTCACCACTCCGGCGCCGACTCCGACCGTGGCCGAAGCGCCCTACGGACGCTGCATCTACGATTACGGCGATTCCCAGAAACTGAATCAGTCTGCGATTGCCTACGAGTACGTAGTTGACTCTGGGATAATCCACGATCCTTCCGTTGACAGATTCTATATCTATGAACCGCCGACCGGACTATGGGTATACCAGACCGATGACGTGACAATACGGCAGATCGGGCAGAGATTTCAGGCGATTGTTATTCGCGAGGGATACGCTGATATGGTGGTGAAGCGCACGGCGGGAATGCTCACTGACCTCTGTAAATTGGTTCGTGGGATCTCAGAGAAGCGCGATGTTTTCATAAATCGCTTGACGGCGATACATGTATCAAATTGCATGCTGGACCTGAACAACGGCGGGATTGCTCTGAAGTCATTCAGTAGAGACTATTACAGCCGAAACCGCGCAGAGATCCGGCACAAGCCCGGCGCGCAATGCCCGCGGTTCATGTCTGAGCTTATGAAGTCCGCGATAGACGACGACGACATTTCGTTGATTCAGCGATACGTGGGTCAGTGTTTACTCGGCGATAATCCTTCGCAGACGTTTCTGATTCTTCGCGGAACGCCTGGTGGTGGCAAAGGCACGTTGACAAATATTATCGAAATTATCATAGGAGCGAAGAACGTCACAGAACTACGCATGGATCATCTGGGCGAGCGATTCGAGCTATACCGATACGTTGACAAAACGCTGATATGCGGCAAAGACGTTCCCGGCACCTTCCTGAATTCCAAACCAGCGCACATAATCAAGAAGCTCGTGGGCGGAGATGTGCTTTCGGGCGAAGCGAAGCACGGAAACGATACCTACGTTGTCAAGGGTAATTTTAATGTGATTATCACGACTAACACGCGGCTACGGGTGAAGCTCGATTCCGACCTGGGCGCGTGGCGGCGGCGAATGCTGATCGTAGACTACGAACGCGAGTCGGCCGAGAAACCGATAGCTCACTTCGACGAGCAGTTAATCACCGAAGAGGGCGAGGGTATCCTCCAGTGGGCGATTGCCGGCGCGATGAAGCTGAAACAGGAACTGCGGGAATTCGGGCGTATCCAGCTCACGGAAAAGCAGCAGGCCCGCGTTGACGATTTGCTATACGAGTCCGACGCAGTTTCCTCGTTTGTCAGGGAGCGGATTGTCTGCGATCCAGGTTGCGATCTCTCGGTGACGGAAATCACGAACGCCTACCGCGACTACTGCGAGTCACGAAATTGGGAACCGCTGAAAGACCGTCAGTTTCAATTCGAGTTGCCCGAGGCGATGCTGTCGCTTTTGCGGATCCACAAGGGATCTCATATCATGCGGGACGGGAAAGATCAACGCGGGTTTTCAGGCGTGGCTCTGAAAGATTTGCAGACAGGGAAAGCGGTGGGGAGTTGGGATTGACGAGAGGTTGCGAGTAGGGAGAAAAGAAAACCCGCTGAGAAGCGGGTTTTTTTGTTGCCTGCGGTGAATCGCCCAGCCTCGCCGTGCCAGGCCGAGCCCTGCCTGCGGTGAATCGCCGAGCCACGCCGCGCCTTGCCGCGCCAGGCCTCGCCTGCGGTGAATCGCCTGGCCGAGCCTTGCCGCGCCGCGCCATGCCCTGCCTGCGGTGAATCGCCGAGCCGAGCCACGCCTCGCCATGCCCTGCCGCGCCTGCGGTGAATCGCCTTGCCGCGCCTTGCCGCGCCTGGCCTGGCCTCGCCTGCGGTGAATCGCCCTGCCTTGCCCCGCCAAGCCACGCCGCGCCCAGCCTCGCCTTGCCTGCGGTGAATCGCCCAGCCTTGCCGCGCCACGCCTTGCCGGGCCTCGCCTGCGGTGAATCGCCCTGCCACGCCGCGCCCCGCCACGCCTGGCCTTGCCTGCGGTGAATCGCCTAGCCTCGCCGAGCCGTGCCAAGCCCTGCCTGCCGAAAAGCCGGACCTTGTTACAGGCCCGGCTATCAAGCTACTTCGACTCGCTGTCATCCGTATCTTCCGCTTCCTCGCCCTTGCCGATCTTCTCAAGGATCTCCGGCGTGAGTTCCGCGTTCATCGCCCACTCAGGGATTCGCAGCGCAACCAGATTCACCCGGCAAGCCTTGCGGATTTCATCAACCTCTTTACTGTCGGTGATATTCCGCGTTACCGAGAACGTGCCGAAATTGCCATCCTTCTCAGGCCGCCACTCGCCAACGCCAACATCACCAGCGCGGTTCAACAAATCAACAACGGTCTGCACCGGCAGAGTGTCCGCGAACTGGACAATCAGGCGCGCAGACCAGTCCTCGAAAGCGGGCCGGAAGCGAACGTCCGGCGTGCGACCGATGCCCGAAGTCCGCACCATATCCATGCGCGGTATCATTTGCGAGTACTTCAGCGGGATCGAATTGCCCTGAATGAAAATCTGAGTCCTCAGAGCAGTTTTCTTCATGCCCTTGATCGACATTGACGCCGTGAGCATGGCCTTCTTGATCGCCGTCGGCGGGATACAGACCACGCCGTTGACGTTTTTGATTGTCGCGCGTTCCACGCACTCAGAAGGGACTTTCTTCTCACGCTGGACGCTCAAGCCCATGTGCTTGCGCAGCATTTCCTCGATGGCCTTCTGCGAGAAACAATTTTGGATCAACGGCGCCGTGCCAGTGATTTCCAGCGCAACTGACATTGTAGAACGCTGCTCGATAACTGCGGATTGAACTTTCGACATTGTAAACACTCCTGTTTTGATTGTGACTGCTCTGGTTGCCGTAGCAACCGTTAATTGTCAACCTCAACAGTTTTTATGCCATTGGCCTCCTTTCTCGCTGCCTGCGGTGAATCGCCTGGCCGGGCCTGGCCTGGCCTCGCCACGCCTCGCCTGCGGTGAATCGCCTTGCCGCGCCCAGCCCTGCCTAGCCGAGCCCTGCCTGCGGTGAATCGCCCTGCCTTGCCGCGCCAGGCCCCGCCTTGCCCTGCCTGCGGTGAATCGCCTTGCCGCGCCAGGCCACGCCCCGCCACGCCACGCCTTGCCTGCCTTGCCGATCCGCGCGCCGATTTGAGACAGCCAGCCAGGTTATGCAGGGAGCGCGTTCGCGATTAACTTCCGGAGCTTCAACAACTCCGAAATATCAACCACGCTCGCGCACCACGACCGCAGCACTGCGATCTTGCGGTCAACAATAGCCTTTCTGGCCTCGACATCATCCAGCACTTCCGCGCGCGACTTGAATCCGTGTTCTCCGTCATACGAGGGAAGCAACTTGCGGACCACGTTGCCCTTTGCGTCTGCGATAACATCGTTCTGCTTCTTGTCGGTGAGCATGCACACAAACTTACTTGACAAAATCATGTTCATTGCCTGCATCAACCGATACTTGCGCCCGGCCTCTGTGTCATTCCACTCAAAAAATTTGTGGATCGGGCTCTTGGGCGATGACGCCTCATCGACAATCATCTGTGCGGTGACCTTGCCGTGTTCGGCAAGAAGCCCCTTCAGAAAATTGTCAACGATCTTGCTCTTCTTCTCAACCGGAACCGACAACTCTGCCTTGTCAACGTACTGCATAAAACACACTCCTTTTGTTAATGGTTAAAAACGCCTGCGGTGAATCGCCTCGCCGTGCCTGGCCGCGCCTAGCCGAGCCTTGCCTGCGGTGAATCGCCGCGCCAAGCCTTGCCCGGCCACGCCGGGCCACGCCGGGCCTAGCCTTGCCTGCGGTGAATCGCCCAGCCGCGCCGTGCCCCGCCTAGCCCTGCCTGCGGTGAATCGCCCGATACTTGCGCCCGGCCTCGGTATCGTTCCACTCAAAAAATTTATGGACCGGGCTCTTGGGCGATGACGCCTCATCGACGATCATCTGCGCGGTGACCTTGCCGTGTTCGTACTGCATAAAACACACTCCTTCTGTTAATGGTTAAAAACGCCTGCGGTGAATCGCCTCGCCTCGCCATGCCGTGCCTTGCCCCGCCATGCCGCTCTCAAAAATATACGCCAAAAACATTCTCTCGGATTCACTTTATTTCAGGTATTTTTTCCGGCGTCTTTTGTGCTCGCCCAAACCAACGCGATAATCCATCCAATCAACGTCCATCCTAGTAGTAGATTCAGTATAAATATCGCGTTTCTGTTCCGCTTCTCGAATCCGACGATCGACGGTAGAAAATAAACGGCGATAATCACGACAACCCATACTGTTTCCATATTTCCCTCCTGTTTATTCTGTGATTTCCACACTAAAAACATTCTCTCGGATTCACTTTATTTCAACGCCACGCCACGCAATAATCCATTCGATAACTCTCCACCCTAGTAGTAGATTCAGAGTCAATTGCCGACTCCATATAAACATCGCGTTTCTGTTCCGCTTCTCAAATCCGGCAATCGAAGGCAGAAAATAAACAATCAAAACAATCAACGCGACGAGCAGTTCCATATTTCCTCCTGGTTATTCAGTAATACTATTCTGTGATTTCCACACTACATCTCACATGTCTCATTCCGCGAATTCCCTCTAAAAACGCCCGAAGCTGTCCGGTGCGTTTCATCCGAGTCAACGCGCGGCGCACGATGTTCTTCACCGTGGAAATCGGCAACCCTGTCACATCTGAGATTTCGGACATGCTCATGCCGTCGATCATTCCGATACGCGGATCGTGGCGGATCAGGTATCCGCGGACCTGGACGCCACAGAGCGCGGTGATTATTTCCTCTGCGGTAAACCCGAGATCGAGTAATTCTTTCTCGGTGCGCGCCAAAACATGGCTACGCCGCTTGACATCGTAGACAGTATACACGGGCCAGCCTCCCGTTTCGTGGTTACTCGGGTATTTCCTCGCATCTCAAGAACTCCATTATCGCGGCCCGGGTCAGCCCGGTGACATCGACCTCGCCGGGATGCCCGAACGCGGCGATGCTTTTTTTGTCGGCGACTTTTTTCAGCCGCTCGGCCACGCCCTCGTCAACGCGGATCCCAATAAATTCTTTCTTACCCATGATCTACCTCTCCTTTTTTGATTGTGATTTCTCCACGAGCGGCTGCCAGTGCGATTACCATTTGCACACTCAACTCAATCAACTCACAGAGCAACATAATTGTATCTGTGTCTAAATCCTTCGCGCGGATATGCGCCTTGGCTTTCTCTATCATCGTATCAATTTTGTCGGTCAAGCACACAACTGCCTCCTTTGCTCCTGCCAGCACTCAGGGCAGATACCGTGCGATGTGCGCTCCGGCTCGTGCCGATGCCACGTATGCTGCCAGCCGTCAAGTGTGCGGACAGAACCGCACCACGCGCAGGCGATCATCCAGCCGCACGCCTGGCACTTGCCACGGGCCGTCAGCCCCCCGCAGTGACAGCGCCCGTACACTGGTGACTGAGCCCACAGCCCCCGCCAGACTGCCGGGTGGCCTGCTACGGTGGCGACTCTGCCGGATGATCCGGCTCGGATGTATGCTATGCGCCCCATGTTATCGTGTACGTCCCCCCTCAACCTCTACCTCCTCCGTTACCTGCCCGGTGACCGCCGGGCTGCGGGTACCCGTGGGCGGCGGTGATGGTTACTGGGCGCAGATTATCCCCATTGCCTTGCACATCTTGCGGGCGTTGTCCCACCCGCTGCTTGCCGCTCTCGCCAGATCCGTCGCGTCATGACACACCCGGTATCCGCCATTGCGGATATCATCATCACTCGGATCAAGCTGCTCCTCTCCTCCGCAAGTGCCGCAATCTACGCGATCGTCAAAATCCGGCGACTCGCAGCGGCACAACTCGTTGCCGTCCCAATCGCAGGTGGACTCCGTCTCGGTATAGGCGAGTGCATCTTCGCCGGCTTGCTCGCCGTAAGTGTAGTGGTGCTGGTAGATACCGGGTATGATCAATGTAGCCCCGCCAGCGTTATCCAAGACTATCCGCATATCATCAGGCCATCGTTTCATCCCATCCTCCTCTGTTATCTGCCCGGATCCGCCGGGGCGACGGTGTCATTGTGGCTTGATTGCGTTGTATCGTGCCTGTAATGTGGCAATATCTGTACGGATAACCTCAGCTGCCGGGCTTGCCAAGTCAGTCCTGTTGAGGCGATCCTGGGCCTTGAGCAGCTTAGTCTGCACCCGGGACCATTCAGGCTCTCCACTATCGCGCTGTCCACAGTACGGATTGTATCCCTCGCCGCCCTCGTTATTAGTCTGGTCGTATTGCTGTTCCCTGGTCATGCCCTACCTCCTCTGTTACCCGCCTACCTCTATAATATACACCCAAACACAATAATAATCAACAGAAATCAACGCAAAATAAAAAATACTTGGCATATTATTTGCTATCATTGTAATCACGGTTCTGAAAACCTGAAAAGATCCGTCCGAAAAATAATTGCATTTTACGCGCAATATTTTCCGGACGCTTCTTTTTGACTTTTCCAGACTGTGATATCAATGTTTACTAAAAATATCACGATATCAAACGTCAACATTGTAATCACGATTTCAAAAAGCGGAAAAGATCCGTCCGGACGTGATATCTTTAGTAAACAATGCAATCAGCAGGCCGAAAAGTCGGAAAAGATCCGTCCGGAAAAAAACGAGCCAAAAAAGCAAATATTTTCCGGACGGATGTACGGTTCTTTTCAACTTTATTCTAGGGAAATGGAAATGTATGATCGGTCTATCTAGAATAAAGTTCCAAACATCCGTCACATCCGTCCGGAAAATATTTCAATTTCGTAAGGGTTATTTTCAGAGTGAAAACATAATGACTATTTACACGGTGCATATAGCATGCTATTGTTATGTTGACTAAATATAGCGTATTAATATAGCATATAATATAGCATATTAATATAGCGTATAATATAGCATATTAATATAGCGTATAACATAGTGTATAATATAGTGCATAACATAGTGTATCATAATAGCGTGCTTACGCAGTGTGTTATAGTGGCACATTGTAGTAATGTATTATAGTGTTGTTTACACTCACACTATTTAATCGTTTACACACAGACAAGCACAGTACGCGAGTACACTATCTACATACTCATTAATAATAAAAGTTCGACACTACAATAGGTAGTGGTCTATCGCCTTGCCTGCCTACCACCCGTGGTATGCTACTACCCATTGTACTCCACTCCACACCACATCACTACCAGTAGTGTATGTTAATAACTTGTGCATTAAACACATTTAATATTAAGTATCGAAATTAGCGTAGAAACGCCATCGAAAGCAGCGTTAAGTTAATAATGTGGCGAAATTCGCTCAAAAATGAAAAGGTACTACCTTAAATAAAAACTAACGAGGTCCAGGCAG
>Ga0315289_10007949_pt1 | contig 15374 bp, 11 predicted proteins | sample YL17G11_40_MG_FD_203452 | JGI IMG/M metagenome (GOLD analysis project Ga0315289, IMG submission 203452) | Sediment microbial communities from Yellowstone Lake, YNP, Wyoming, USA - YL17G11_40 | ecosystem: Environmental > Aquatic > Freshwater > Lake > Sediment | place: USA: Wyoming | collected... | reverse complement strand
TCCCTCCCCACTCAATCTTCTCTCCCCCACCCTCAACCGACGTGCCTTCCTCGAGCAGCCCTCCCCTGAGCTCAGAAACAAATCACGAAGCGACTCCCCGGGCAGCAGCAGCTGTTGCTTCCGCCCCCGCCCCCGCCGCCACCGCCGCCGCCGCCGCCGCCGCCGCCGCGGCGGCAGCCGCGAGAGCCGCCGAGGCGGCCGAGGCCCGAGCGCTCTCCTCCGACCGCGCGGCGCGCCTCCTGCGCTCCGGGCTGGCTGCCTCCGCCTCCCGCGTCGCGGCGCTCGAGGTCGAGGTCTCGTCGCTCAAAAGAAAGGCCGCGGAAGACGCCGAGGCGGCCCTGAGAACGAGGGCCGCGGAGGAGCTCAGCGCGGGGGAGCGCGAGCGTGGCGCCGCGGCGGTGCTCGCGGTCGAGAGGGGCAGGGTCGAGGCTCTGAGCTCCCCGCTCGTGGCCGCGTGGGCGGCGACCGCGCTCGCGAGCGCTTCGGTTTCCGCTGCTGCTGTTCCTTCTTCGAGCGAGGGTGCTTCCGGGAGCGGCAAAAGATGCGGGGGCGGCGAAAAGAACAAAATCGACAACGCTGGAGAAGCAAGAGAAGAGTTCGCAATCTCTAAACCTAGGTTTGCGTTGAACATCTCAGGTGCATCAGATTCGACTCTCGCGTATCCCTCGGTGTCGACCACGACCTCTGCGTCTCCCCCTTCTTCTTCCCCTCGCATCAAAGCAGCAGCAGCACAGACGAAAACGGCGACGACAAAGTCCCCCGCGGCGCTCGCCGCGGCCTCGCTGCTCTCGCTCTCGCTCGACGCCCGCGCGGAGGGAGCGCTCGCTCGGCTGTCGGCCGACGCGGCCGCCGCCCGCGAGGGCGAGCGCCGGGCGAGGGCCGAGGCCGCGGCCGCGGGAGCGCTGCGGGCCGCGGCGGAGGCGACGTGCAAGGGGATGGCAGGGAAGTTTGCGGCGGCGGTAAGCGGAGACAAAAGGGGGGAAAGGATCGGAGCAAGGGGAGGGACGCTCGGGAGAAGAGGTCGAGCTCACACACCCGCACACAAAAAAAATCCGGAAAAAACAAAAAAACTTCGAAACCCCAGTTCCGGAGAGCCGCCGAGGCCGAGGCAGAGCTGCCCAGGATCCGCGCCTCCCTCGCCGCCTCCGAGGAGGCGCACCGGAGGCAGCTCGCGAAAGCCTCGGCCCGCCTCGCCGCCGTCACCGAGAGGGCCGGCGCGGAGCTGCGGGCGAGCAGGCGCAGGCTCCGCGCCGCGAGGAGGGAGGCCGCGGGGGCGAGGGAGGAGGCGAGGGAGGCCGGGAGGGCGCGGAGGGAGGCCGGAGCCGTGGTGCTCGCCGCCCTGCGGGACGTGCGGAGCATGGGGGGAGCGGCGGGCGCGGAGGAGGGAGGAGCGACGGAAGAGGCGAGAGGAGCTGGAGCAGGAGCAGGAGCGGGAGCAGGAGCAGGAGCAGGAGCAGGAGCAAGAGCATCAGCAGCTTCGGCGACAGACGACTCCGCTGCTACGTCTCCTCCTCCCCCCCTGTCCTACTCCTCCCTGACTCCAGGGCAGAAGGAGGCGGCGCTGCAGCTGCTGTTCTCGAGGCTGCAGGATGCTGTGTTCGTGCCGAGGGGGAGGAGGCGGAGGAGAAGTGGAGGAGGAGGAGGTGGAGAGTAAAAGAGCGTGAGAGAGAGACAGAAGTAATAAACAAAATCTATCAGAACTCGTTATTGACGAGGTTGTTTCCTCTTCTCTCTCTTCCTTTCTTCTTTCCCCAGCGGCGCCTGGGGACCTCCCATCCTTTCAGCATAACTGCTGCGTCACCGAGACCTTCCCTTTCCCTTGGACGAGCAAAGGTGGAGCTCGAGATGCGCATCAACACGGGCGGCGGAGGGGGCAACGGGGCATTGTCGTCGGTGGCGACAACGACGACGACGTCGACGAATGCTCTTGCGACGGGCGACGAGGGGCACCTCTCCGACGAGGCCTCGCCGCTGCGAGGAACCCGCGCCGGGAGGCTGGGCTCGTCGCTGACCGAGTCCCCCCTGGCGACGCAGCAGCAGGGGTGAGTCCGATTCGAGGGGTTCTCGAGGGCGGGATATATTTTTGTTTTGCGATCGAGTCGAGCACTGGTTTCGACAAGATTTTCCCGACCTCTTCTTCTTCCTCAACGCCTCCGACCCTCTCTCGCGCGCTCGCCCCCCTCTTCCCCCCATTCTGCAAACCATCCATGAGCTACAGCGCCTTTGCGAGATCGCGAGGCCTCGGGTCCTTCAACCGAGGAGGAGCAGGAGGAGGAGCAGGAGGAGGACGAGGGGGCTCGTCGACCAATGAGGCGGCGTCGTCTCCCTCCCGAGGAGGACCGGTGGCGGCGGCGGCGGCGGGAGGTGGCCGAAGAACGACGACGGCAGCAGCAGCAGCAGCAGCAGCAGCCACTCTCCCCTCTCCTCCTCCTCCTCCTCCTCCTCCTCCTCTCGCCCCTCCTCTCCCCCCTCCCGCCAGACAGAGCACGCGGCAACCCCGCAGGAAGCGCGCCACCTTCTTCATGATGAACCTCGCGATGGCCTTCGAGCGCACCGATGAGGTCGTGCTCCCGGCCGTCTACTCCTTCGTCGCGGCCTCGTTCGGCGCCAACCTGCTGCAGCTGTCGTACCTAACGCTGGCGCGGGCGCTGACACAGGCGCTCCTCTCGCCGCTCGGCGGGTGGCTGGGCCACGCGTTCAACCGCGTGGCCGTGCTCTCGGCGGGCTGCCTCGTCTGGGGCCTCGCGATGGCGGCCTTCGCGTTCTCGACGACGCTCGGGCAGGGCGTCGCCTGCTGGGCGCTGACGGGCGCGGGGCTCTGCATCGTCGTGCCCAACGCGCAGTCGCTGACGGCGGACCTGCACGAGGAGGCGCGGCGCGGGGCCGCGTTCGGGACGCTGCACCTGACGTCCGCGCTGGGGGCCGCGCTGGGCGGGCTCTACGCGACCAATGTTGGCGCGGCGCGCCCGCTCGGCTGGGACGGCTGGCGCGTCGCGATGGCGCTCCTGGGCGTCGCCGCCCTGGGCATCGGCGCCCTGAACGCTGTCGTGTCCGCGGACCCGCGGGCCTTGCGGGGGTCAAGGTGGAGGCTGGCCCCCGAGGGGGAGGGGGAGGGGGGGGAGGGCGAGGAGGCGGTGGCTGCGGCGCGGAGGGTGGGCGCCCGGGGCGGCGACGCCGAGGGCGGGCTGCTGCTCGGAGGAGGAGGGGGGAGGGGGGCCCTCCTCCTCGGGGGAGGCGCTTCTGCCGCCGCCTTCGCCGCCGCCGCCGCCGCCGAGGAGGCCGTGGCGCTCACCGCGGCGTCCGCTTTCGACGACGACGACGAGGGCGCCTTTCCCCCATCCGCCGCCGCCGCCGCCGTCGCGCCCAAGCGCCCCGCGGTGGCCGCGCCCCCCCCGGCCCCCCCCTCCTTCCTCTCCGACTTCGCCGCCGTCCTCCGCGTCCCCACCTTCGGCATCATCGTCGCCCAGGGGATCGTGGGAAACGTCCCCATGGCGGCGCTGGCCTTCCAGACGCTCTACCTGCAGCTGCTGGGCGTGCCCGCAGCGTGGGCCTCGGCCGCGGTGTCGGCCGGCTTCGGCGCGCACGCGCTGGGCGGGCTCGTCGGCGGCGCGCTGGGGGACGCCGCGGCGCGGTGGTCGCCGCGGCACGGGAGGGTACTGGTCTGCCAGGCCTCGGTGGTGCTGGGCGCGCTGGCGACGCTGCTGATGCTGCGGGGCCTGCCCCGCGGGTACTCCTCCGGGGCTCCCTCGGGGGCGCTCCCACCGCCGCCCCTGCCGCCGACGCCGCCGCCGCCGGAGGCGAGGTCGCGCGCCGCTGCGGCGGTGCCGTCGTACCTCGCGGTCTTCGTCCTCGGCGGCCTCGTCAACGCGTGGCCCGCGCCCGCCTGCAACAACCCAATCTTCGCGGAGATCGTGCCGGCGAGGTCGAGGACGCTGGTCTATGCCTTTGACCGGTCGTTTGAGATGGTGCGAACCCGTTTCTTTTATGTCCTGTTCCGCGCGCGCGCGACGGAGAGAGGCTGGGTCCGCGAGGTCTCGGTTTCCTCAACGCACCCCCCCCCCCTCTCTTTCCCTTCGCTCCCTCCCCCCCCAAAACCTCTCTAGGCCGTCGCCGCCCTCGTCGGTGGACCCCTCGTCTCCCTCGTCGCCATGAAGCTCTTCGGCTTCGCCGACGGCGAGGCCGGCGCCAGCGGCGACCCGGCCGTCGACGGCCCCAAGGCCGAGGCGCTCTCCGCGGCGCTCGCCGTCTCGACCGCCGTTCCATGGGCCCTGTGCGCCCTGCTCTACAACGGCGTCCACTGCACCTACGGGAGGGACAAGGCGCGCGCGGCCGCGAGGCAGGCGACGGAGAGGCGGCTGCGGCGGGCGAGCGGCGTCGGAGTCGGCGGCGGGGTCGTCTCCTCTGGCGCGGCCGGCGGCGGTCCCGACGCTGCTTCTCGAAGCGGCAGCAACGGCACCGGCGGCTCCCTCCGCTCCCCGCCGCCGCCGCTCCCGAGGTCGGGCTCGATCGACGGGAGGCCCGGGGACTGCGCCACGGGGGGGGGCGCGGCTGCTCTTGCGAGAGGGGCCGCGGGCGTCGGGGGCGGGTCGTCGCAGCAGAGAGGCGTCGGGAAGAAGAGAAGCGGCGGCGGCAGCAGCGGAGGTGGAGGCGGCGGAGGTGGAGGTGGGCGATGATTTTTCAGAGCAGAAGGCGTTTCCTCTCTCCGACCCTGTTTTCATTCTTGTTTTTGAAATTCAAATGTAGCCTTAACGAAATGTTTCAGCCCCCCGAAACTCGAAGAAGAAGAATGAACGAACGAAAGAGAAAAAAGAGGGACGGAAAGGGGGGCTGCACGTGGTCAGGAAAAGAAAGGAGATGAAACCAAGCTGTCTCTGTTGAACAGTTCAGAATTCTTCGCAGCCAATGCAACCTTTTTAAGCCTTTCGAACATACACCAGTGCGCCGTCGCGTGACCTCTTCTAAGACCGCAACCGGTTTAAAGCCCTTTTTCAAGCCTAGAAAAGCTCAAAATGGGAAAGTTTGGCGCCGGTGCGCCAGGCGTCGTGTCGAGAGAGGCCGCGGGATCCGCCGAAGGCAGCGGCAACGACCGACGGCATGTTGCCGTCGGCTTTGGCGGTCCCTCGTCCTCGCCTCCCGCCTCGCCAATCGCCCCTTCGACACCGACGAGGCGGTTCGAGGGCATCAAAAAGCTCCGGTTTCGTAAGAAAAACGATACCGAGACAAGCAGCGGCAGCAGCAGCAGCTGCACCAGCGGCGACGTCGATCTGTCGGCGTCAAAGACGACGAATCCGACGACGGCGACTGCCTCCCCTCCGACCTCCTCCGCCGCTCTCGCCGCTCTCGCGGCCCCTCCGACCTCCTCCTCCTCCTTCTCCTCCTCCTCCTCCTCCGCCGCTCTCGTCGCCGCCCTCGCGGTCCCTCCCAACGCCAGAGAGATCCGCGACCACGTCGCCAAGTTCACGGCGCGCTCCGACTGGCTCGGAACGCTCGTCGTCGCCGAAACCGCGGCCGGGTGGCTCCTCACGGCGGCGGCGCCGACGCTCTTCGACCGCTGCCTCGTCCGCCGCCGCGCTCCCTCCTCCTCGCCCTCGCCGCCCTCCGGCGCCGCCCTCGCCGCCGCCGCCTCGCTCTTCTTCCACCTGACCTGGGTCGCCCTCCGCGCCTGCTCCTACGTCCGCACCGTCATCCTGATGCACGACCTTGTCCACGGCGTCGTCTTCTCGTCCCGCCGGCTCAACGCGGCCGCCGCCGCGCTCGCGGGCCTCTGCGCGTGGACGAGCGCCGCCAACTTCGGCCGCAACCACCGCAGGCACCACGCTCGCCTCGCCGTCGAGGAGGAGATCGACTTCGACGCCGACCACACGGTGTTCTGGACCGTGAAGGAGTGGAACGCTTGGCGGCCCGGGGTCGGCAAGTTTCTGGCGAGACTGCTGAGGGACCCGGCGGTGTATCACTTCGTGACGGCCCCGGCATACCTGCTGTTTTTCGGGAGCACCAGCCCAGGTGAAGAGTTTTAATTTTTATTTTTTCCCTTTCATTTTCTCTCCATCTTTCTCTCTCTTTTCAAAGAAGGAAAGAGGATGGGATCGAAATGGAACGATGAGGCAAAGAGACGAAACGCCCCCCCGCCCCCCCAAAAGAGAGAAAAAAAGAAGAAAAACAGCTCACTTTTACCCCTCGAACAAAAAAAAACTTCCTCCCTCCTTTAGGCTACGGCCCAGGCCTCTCTGCCTCGCAGACCCTCTGGAGACTTTTGAAAGACCACTGTACGCGCATCCTCGGCGTCGTCGTCGGCTTCTCCTCCATCGCGCTCCTCGGCAGCCTCGACCGCTTCTGGCTCGAGCTGGCCGCGGGATGGACCGGGTTAGTGATAGGGGCAGCGATCTTCGGCCTCCAGCATGACGCCATCGCCCCGCCGCTGCGAGGGTACAGGGCGCCCGCTGCCGCTCACTCGAGGGACGCCGCGGCGCTGCGGGGCTCGACCTACATCGTCGTCCCGCGCTGGCTGTCGCAGAGGGTGCTCCTGGGCATCGAGCACCACCACATCCACCACCTCGACGCCCGCGTCCCCTGCTACCGGCTCTCGGAGTGCCACGCCTCGGCTCCCGAGGGGTCCTGGCAGGCCGCGGGCGTGCCCGTGCTGAGAGGGTGGAGCGACATCCGCAGGGGCCTGTCGGTGGCGCTGTGGGACGAGGACGAGAGACAGTTCGTGAAGTTTCCGCCGCTGCTGCCGGTCAAGCGCGGGCAGGCCGCGGAGGCGTGGCGGCGGGCCGTCTCCGTGGCGAGGGAGAGGCTGCGGAGGTGAGAGGTTTTTTCCGTTTTCTTTGCTTTACTTTTTGCCTTTTGCTTTTTGCTTTTTGCTTTTTTGCTTTTCCCTTTCCCCTTTCCCGTTAGTTACGATAAAATAAAATAAAAAACTCTTGCGCGGGGTTACACAACACAGTATGTAAAACCTTGTTGTTGCTTCACTTTTTCGCGAACGGTTTCTCGAGGTCGAGGTCGAAAAAAAAAAAATCAGACTTTGGGGGTCACTTTCTCTTTTTCTGTCGTCGTGGCATCGTCGCCTTTGACCGACCTTCCTCTCCTCCTTCGCCAGCGCCGTCACCGCTTTGGAATCCGGATACGACGTCCCCCGCGTCAGCTGGAACGGCACCATCTCATCTTCTTCTTACTTCTTCTTCCGGCAGCAGCAGCGAGAGGGACTCGAACGAAGTGAGCGCAAACAACAATGATTCATGGTGTCGTCGCCCATGGCGACGCGAAGAAGCTGTCTTCTTCTCCTCCGCCCTCGACGTCGACGGCGCGAGGCAGCACCCCTGACGAAAACGACGTCATCCCGCTCCTCCGCGCCCACGTCTCCAAGTACGCCACCAGGGACGACTGGCGCGGCGCGCAGGTCTCGACCGTCACTTTTCTTTACTTTGTCCTCACGGCGCTGGCTCCTTGGCTGCTGACCTCGAGGCTCTCGGCCGCGGCCGCCGCTTGGGGTCTGTCGCCGGCGGCGAGGAAGGTCGCGACCGTCTCTCTGTGGGCGGCGTGGGGGATCCTGCGCGCCGCGGCCTACGTACGGAACTTCATGGTGGTGAGAGGAATGATGGAAAAAATGAGATGAGAGAGAGGAAGAGAGGGATCGAGAAAGAACGCGCGCGCGAGAGAGAGGAGAAGGAAAAAAAACGAAAGAAAACGCTTCCCTCGGAAGGAAAAGAAAAAAAAAAACCTGAGACCCCCCCCCCCAAAAAAAACTCTCCCAGATGCACGACTGCATCCACGGCTCCCTCTTCGCCTCCTGCGGGCTCAACAAGCACCTCGGCCGCCTCTTCGGCGTCTCCGGCTGGCTGTCGGCGGCCGCCTACCAGAGGAAGCACCTCGTCCACCACGCCAGGCTGGGCATCGAGGAGGAGGGCCCCTGGGACGCGGACCGGACGGCGTTCTGGACCGTGAGGGAGTGGCGCGCGTGGCGGCCGGGCGTGGCCAAGGCCGCGGCGCGCGTGGCGCGGTCCGAGGCGCTCTACTTTCTGCTCTTCGGACCGGTCTTCTTCCTGCACTTCGGGTCGACGGCCGCGGCCGTCGGGCCCAACCTGACCCCCTTTCGGAAGCTGCGCAGGCTCTTCGAGGCGAACGGCGCGCGGATCTCGCTGATCATCCTGGGGACCGCGTTGATCGCCCACGTGTCCAGCTGGCAGCGGTGCGGCGCCGAGTACGGGGCGGGGTTCCTCGCGATGGCGATCGGGGTGGCCACGTTCTCCGTGACGCACACCTTCGGCGAGGGCTACATCAAGCCGCGCGCCAGCCACTCCCGCGACGCCGCGGCCCTCAGGGGCTCCTCGCGCGTCCGCCTGCCCAGGTGGCTCGCCGAGCACGTCTTCATGAACATCAACGAGCACCACATCCACCACCTGGACGCGCGCGTGCCGTGCTACAGGCTCCGCGAGTGCCACGAGGGGGTGGCCGAGGAAGTCTGGACGAAAGCTGGGGTGCACTCGCTGGGCTTCAAGGAGGTGCGAGAGGCCCTGGGCCTCGCCCTGTGGGACGAGGAGAAGGAGGCGCACGTGCCCTTCCCGCCGCTGTTTTTCGCTTCCGGGAAGCCGTCGTGGGGCGCCGTCGTCGGGAGGCTCCGCTCAGTGGTCGCGGGCAAGGCATCGTGAACGAGAAGAGAGAGGGGGAGAGAAAAGGAAGAGTTTTTGTTTTCGTTCTGTAAAAAAAAAAAAAAAAAGTCCATGCATGCATCTCATTATTTTTTCTTCTCTTTGTTTCTCTCTGAACCAATGAAACACATCATCGCAATGAGACCAATCTATAGTACACGCTAGTCGCAAACGAACGAAGAGGGGATGCTCCGGCTGACGGCGAATCGAAGCCGGCAGCGGGCAGCATCGGCCGTGAAATTATTGCAGGTTCATCTGCGGCACGCATTCTTCGCAGCGTCGCCGCCGGCATCTCCGACCCCTCGTGAGTCCGCCGAGACCATTAGAGCATCTGCTGGGGACTTTTCTTGGCCCGACGAGTACTCGTGGATGAGCAAAAGTCGAAACGCCGAAGAATTCGGGCGGCATCTCACCGCCGAATCGACGTTTGCGTCGGCGGCGTTGTCACGGCTCGCCCCGCTCGCCTCTATGCTCGCCGCGGAGGCACGCCGATATGCCCCGCCGGGTGGCTGCGGCTCCTCCTCCTCCTCTTCGCTCGACGATTCCGTGCCGGAGCGAATAGGGGACTACCTGTATTTCACTCGTACTGGAGGAGGAGGACCCAGCGACAGCTGCTCACTCCTGCGAAGGAGGGTCTGTTCCGTCGGCGCTGAGAGCGAGCTCGTCGTCGACGTCGCCGCGGTCGCCGCCTCGCAGGGCGCCCGCTCCCTGGGGCAGCTCAAGCTCTCCCCCTGCGGGCGAGCCGTCGCGATGACGCTGGACGTCGGCGGCGGCGGGAAAGGAGGAGGAGGCGGAGAGTGCTGGAGGGCTGTGGTCGTCGAGGCCGGAGGAGGAGGAGGAGGAGGAGGGGGAGGCGGAGGAGGAAACGTCCTCGGCTCTGTCGACGGCGTGACGAGCGTCGAGTGGGGGGCAGCCCCTCCCCCTCGCCCCTCCCCGTCCTCGTCCTCCCCCTCTCCCAGCTCGCTGCTCTCTCTGCCCGCGCTCTTTTACACGAGGGGAGGCGCCGGAGGAGCGGGATGCGGAGGAGGCCCGGCGACGCTCCACCACGCGCCCTGGGACGAGGCCGCCCGCAGGTTCCTCCTCGACGAGGGCAAAGACAGCTCCTCCCCTCCCCTCTTCTCCGAGCCCGACCCTTCCCGCGTTCTCGCCCTGGGAAGGTCTAAGGACGGCGCGCTGCTCACTCTGGCGTCGGCGGCTGCGGGGGGGTCCGTGACGTACGCGCTCTGGCTCCGAGGGGGCGGCGGAGCGGCTCCTTTTTCTCCGTCGCCGCCGTCGCCTTCGGCAGCCTCGACCTCGACGACCTCGACCTCGACCTCGCTTCTCCCTCCCTCTCCCTCTCCCTCCCTGATCTGCGTGGCGCCCTTCGAGGAAGGGGTCGAGCACTACCTAGAGCACTGCGCCGGCGTCCCGGGGGGCCTGGTGGTGATGACGACGGCCGCGCGGAGAGCCGGAGGAGGCGAGGAGACGGGGGAGTTTTGGCTCGCCGCGCCGCTCGCCGGCGGCGACGCCGGCGCTCCTCCCCCATCGCCCCCGTCGTCGCCGCGGCCGTCGATTCCCGCCCCCTCGGCTTGGAGGGCCCTTCTTCCCCCAGCGAGGAGCGGCGATGGCGACGAGGCGGCGGCTGTGCTCACGGACATCGACGTCTACCGCGAGTCCGTCCTCTGCTACGAGCGCTGCTCCTCGACGGGGAGGCCGCGGCTGTCGCTGCTCAGGGACTTGGGCGGCCGCGGCGGCGGCGGCGGTGGCGAGGTCAAAGCCATCGCCCTGCCCTCCCCGGATCTCCTCGTCGTCCGGCCCGGGGCGAACGCCGACCCGGCAGCCGAGACGGCGCGGGTGACGCTGTCGGGCCCTCTGTCGCCCCCGAGGGACCTCGACCTCTGCCTGGAGACGGGGGAGTGGCTTCTCTCCTCGGCGCCCTCTCCGCCGCCGCCGGCTCCCGGTGGAGGCGGCGGCGGCAGCGACTGCGGCCTCGAGGTCGCGAGCGAGCGCAGCCCCGGAGGAGTCCCCGTCACCCTCGTCCGACGACGCACGAAGCGGAGCTCGACGAGGGAGGAGGAGGAGCAGGAGCAGGAGCCGCGCCCCGTCCTCCTGGCGCTCTACGGCTGCTACGGCCTCCCGCTCGACCCGGGCTTTGACCCTGTCGCTCTCGCGCTCGCGATGTCCCGAAAGGGCGGCTTCGACCTCGCCTTCGCCCACTTGCGCGGCGGCGGAGAGCTCGGGAGGAGGTGGCACGCGGCGGGGAGGGGAGAGAACAGGGCGCGCGTCGCCGAGGACGCGAGGGAGGTCGTCACGTGGCTGAGCTCCGGGAACGGGAGCGGGAGCGGAAGCGGGAGCGGAGGAAGCGAGGGAGACGGGAGCGGAAACGGAGGAGGCGGGGGACGCGGCGGCGACAAGAACCTCGGGCGTCGCCCGGTCGCGCTGGTCGCCGAGTCCGCGGGCGCGCTCGTCGCCGGCGCCCTGCTCGCGGACCCCGGGGTGGCCCCCCTGCTCTCTGCCGTCTCGCTGCGAGTGCCGTTCGTGGACGTCCTCGCGGGGATTGCCGAAGAGGAAGACGGCGGCGACGAAGAAGACGGCGGGGGAGGAGAAGAAGGGGAGAGGCAGCGCCGGCTGTGTGCGCACGAGCGCGGCGAGTTTTCCTCCTCTTCCTCCTCCCCGGCCGCCGCCGCCTCGGCCCTCGCCGCAGTGTGCCCCTACCACTTGCTCTCCGAGTTTGAGAGAAATAAGGCGACGACGAGCGGGCGCCTCCCGGGCCCTCCCGTCCTCGTGGTGCTGGCCGAGGACGACGCGCGCGTCCCGGCCGCGGGCGTCGCGAAGTGGGTCGCCCGGCTGCGGAGGCTCCGCGGAGGAGCGAGTGCGGGCGGAGGAGGCGGCGGCGGGAGCGGCGCGAACGAGGTCCTCCTCGACGTGATGCGGGGCTGCGGTCACGCCGAGGGCTTGCGGAGCGAGGGGGACATCGAGGCGAACGCGAGGGAGGCGGCGTTCTTGGTAGACGCGACGGAGAGGTGGCTGAAGAGAGAAAACTTGACGAAAACGTGAAAACACTTAAAAAAAACACTTGCAAAAAAAAACGAAACAAAAACGAAACGAAGAAAACCAAAACTCTTTTCCCTCTCTCCCAACTCTCTCTCAAGGTTTCGCCGCCGCGGCCCCGACCCCGTCCAGCCCCGCCGCCCTTCCGCCCCTCTCCTCGTCCTCGCTCCTCCACGCGCTCGTCACCGTCTTGGGCCGCGTGAAAAAGTCGACGCCGGCTTTCCCGTACATGTGCAGGTCCCCGGCGAAGGAACCCTTCCAGCCCGTGAACGAGAAGAAGGGCAGGGGGACCGGGATCGGCACGTTGAGCCCGACCATGCCAGCCTCGACCTCGCTGGCGAACCTGCGGGCCGCTCCCCCGGACCGCGTGAAGATCGCGGCGCCGTTGCCGTGCGCGTTGGCGTTGGTGATCGCGATCGCCTCCTCGAGGCTCGACGCGTCGAGGCAGACGAGCGCCGGCGCAAATACCTCCTCGTCGTAGGCGGGCATGCCCGGCCTCACCCGCGCCAGGATCGTGGGCGCCATGAAGTTGCCCCTGTCGTACGGGGGGGGGAGGGGCGGGTCGGGGACTCTTCCGTCGAGGAGCGGGACCGCGCCCTGGTCGATGGACGCCGAGATCAGAGACCTGGCGCGGTCGAGGGCGTGCGGGCTGATCATCGGTCCGACGTCGACGCCGGCCTCGTGCCCTGGGCCGAGCCTGTTTTCGTTCCGTTTCGATGTTCGATTTTTTGTTGTAGGGTTTGGAAAAAAGCGAGAGAGGGGAAAAGAGGAAGAGAGGAAGGAGGAGGGGAAAGGTGTGATGCGGCGAGTCAAGAGAGAGAGGGTGGAATTCGACTCAAGGACCTGAGGGAAAAAACCCGAAGGAAAGAGAACGCGCACCTGAGCGCCTTGGCCCTCTCGACCAGATCGTCGGCCCAAGGCCCCACCCCTCCCACAAAAACCGCCGCCGACACCGCCATGCACCTCTGCCCGGCAGCGCCGAACGCGGCCCCAGTCAGCGCCGAGAGGGTCGCCTCCCTGTGCGCGTCGGGCAGCACGACCGCGTGGTTCTTGGCGCCCATGTTGGCCTGGACGCGCTTTCCCGAGGCGCCCGCCCTCGAGGACACGTGCCTCCCCCCGGCGTCGGACCCGACAAACGCCACCGCCTTGATGGTCTCGTCGTCGCAGATGCGATTGACGGTCTCGTGCCCTCCGTGGACGACGTTCAGCACCCCGCGAGGCAGCCCCGCCTCGAGGGCCAGCTCGGCGAGCATGACAGCTGCGGAAGGGTCCCGCTCGCTCGGCTTGAGCACGAAAGTGTTTCCCGCCGTCACCGCGATCGGGAACATCCAGAGCGGGATCATCGCGGGGAAATTGAACGGGCAGATGCCGGCCACGACCCCCAGCGGCTGCTTCACCGAATAGCAGTCGACCCCGCCGGAGGCGACGTTCTCGAGGTGCGATCCCATCAGCGCTGGCGCGAGCCCGCAGGCGAACTCGACGACCTCGAGCCCTCGGAACACGTCCCCTCGCGCGTCGGCGAGCGTCTTGCCCTGCTCTCGCGTGACCGCGGCGGCCAGCTCATCCTCGTGCTGGCGGATCAGGGCCTGCAGCTTTAACATCACGCGCTGGCGGGCGGGAAGCGGCGTCGTCCTCCATTTCGGGAACGCACGCGCCGCGGCGGCGACTGCCGAGCCGAACTCGGCCGCGGTCGCGCGAGGGGTCCGAGCGACGACGTTTTGGGTTGCAGGGTCGTGGACGTCGATCCATTCTTTGGTTTTGGATTCGAGCTTCTCGCCATCGATGAGGAGCTTGACGCCGGGCTGTTTTTTTTTTGGGGGGGGGGGGGGTGAGAGAGGCGGGGGAAAGAGGGCGAACACGGTTGATGAGGAAAAAGTCGAGGCTTGCTCTCTCTCGATGGGGCTTTGTTTTTTCATCGATTCCTCTTCTTCTTTCTCTGTCTCTCACTCACCGCGCTCGCCGACGACGCCATGCCTCGCACCGCAGCGTTCTGCCTCCAGGAAGAGCCGCACGCGCGAAGGGTGGCGGCGAGCATGACTGAGGGAGCGCGTGGGCTGTGTCGAGAGAGCCGGAGAAGAATGCGTTCTCGCACGACGAGGAAAGTGTGAATCAAAGGCGAACGAGCAGAGCAAAGCATTCGATCATATTCGAAGCCTCGAAAGTTCTCTCTTCAGTCGCCGCGCTCTCCTCCCAGTCTCCAGTCGCCGCTGTCAGCCCCTTTGCCAGATGGAGGAATGCGCCAACTGCAGTGCTTCCGTCGACGGCGACGACGACGGGCCGGGTCCTTCGGCCCGCCAGGGCCCTCTGTCCGCCCTGTCCATCAACGGCGTTGTCGTCGCGACATCGCCTCCTCGACCCCCTCCCCTCCTCCCTCCGCCCCCGGCCTCGGCCCGCGAGTTCCTCCTCTCGCGCCCCCGGGGCGCCTACACCGCCCTCTCCGTCTCGAGCTCCGGGTGCGCCCAGTTCTGGCAGGAGCACTGCGAGAGGCTCGCGGCGACGCTCGTGATCCTGTCGGAAGGAGAGCGAGAAGGAGAGAGGGAAGAACGAGCAGGAGAGCGGGAAGAGCAGCTCCCGCCGTTCCCCCTGTTCAGGGAATGGCACGCGTCGTCGGAGAGGGCCGTGCCCTTGCCGCTGGCGAGCCTCGTGGGAGACGCGCTGCTGCCCGGGGTGCGGGCCGCCGTCGCGTCGGTGCGGGACCTGCAGCGAGCGGGAGCGGGGAAGGAAGAAGCGGAGGTCTCTGCTGCTGCTGCTGCGGCGGCGGCGGGAGCGGCAACGGGAGAAAAAGAAAAAGACACTGCTCCCGCTTCTTCGTCCTCGCTCTGCGCCGGCAGGGGGCCAGTGCACGTCGTCGTGCTCCTCAGCGATTCCATCGCCAAAGGAACGGATGAGGCGCCCGAGAGGATCCGGCAGCACCCGGAGAGCCTGCCCCTGGACGTTGCCGTCTTCGCCTGGGAGGGTGGCTCTCCGTCGGCTGCCGCGTCTCCTTCTTCTTCCGCCTCTGACGCCGGCCCCGCTCCTTCCATCCCCGTCCTCTCCCTGGCCGCCGTCGTCGGCGGGCCTCGCGAGAGGCCACACGCCAAGGACAGCCTCTGGGCGCGAGCGCGGCGCCCCCTCGAGCGGAAGCTGGCAGAGGCCGTCCTCTCCTCCGCCGGCGCCGCCGGGGGGGGTGGGGCGGGCGAGGGCGCCGGCTCTCCTCGTCCTCCGTCCGCCGCCGCCGCGGGGGGGGCGCGGGGGGAGGGCCTGCTCGTGGACGCGCGGGGCAGGCTGCTCGAGGGGCTGGTCACCAACGTCTTCGTCGTGGCCGAGGAGGGGGACGGGGGCGGAGGTGACGAGGGCGAAGCGGGAGGGCGAGCGAGCGAGGGAGGGCGCGGCGGCGTCGCCGGCGGCGGCGCCGGCGGCAGGAGCGACCTCTCCCGCTTCTCTCTGCACACGGCCTCCGCCGCGAGCGACGGCGTCCTGGACGGAACCATGCGCCGGGCCGTGCTCGAGGCCGCCGACGCCCTGGGGATCCCCGTCGTCTCGTCCCCGCCAGACCCGAGCGAGCGGCGGCGGTGGAGGGAGGCCTTTGTGACGAGCGCGCTGCGGGGCGTCGCCGCCGTCGCCCGGGTCGGCGGACAGGGGGGCGGCGGCCCGGCGGGCGGAGAGCCCTGGAGCGTCGACTTCTCTCGCGAGGTCCCGGGGCGTGTCACGAGGGAGATC
>Ga0315289_10007947_pt1 | contig 15375 bp, 11 predicted proteins | sample YL17G11_40_MG_FD_203452 | JGI IMG/M metagenome (GOLD analysis project Ga0315289, IMG submission 203452) | Sediment microbial communities from Yellowstone Lake, YNP, Wyoming, USA - YL17G11_40 | ecosystem: Environmental > Aquatic > Freshwater > Lake > Sediment | place: USA: Wyoming | collected... | reverse complement strand
TTTTTCCCTTGGTTTTGTCCCCCCTCGCCGCCGAGGAAGATTACACCGTCCTTTTCGGCGCAAAGTACGCCGAAGCCGAGAAATTCCTGCGGCAGAACTCCTGGATTGCCGAATCCCTGCGGCTCCCGCCCCAGGAAACCCGGATCGCCTTGGCCGTTGTGTTTCCCGAGATTATTCGGTTCAAGGCTCTGGAGGACAAGGTCCAGGTGCGGGCTCTTAAGGTGTTGTACGTCCAGTACGGCCGAAAATACGCTGACTTCTCGGTCGGCCATTTTCAGATGAAGCCGACCTTCGCCGAACAAATCGAGAGGGACTACAACCGGCTTTTTTCAACGGAAGAGAAGACGGCTGCCGAGATCGCGCCGTTTGAGACGGGCGATTCTTCCCGGTTGCGCAAGGAGCGTGTGCTCCGGCTCGACGATCTTCACTGGCAGGCACGATACCTCAGGCTCCTGATGATGGTAATGGACAAGCTCTACGGAAACCTCACCTTCGCCAGTGACCTGGACAAGCTTCGTTTCTATGCCACGGCCTACAACTCCGGCTATGCAAGCGGTGAGAAGGCCGTCCGGAAAAGGATTGGGATCCGGCGTTTTCACATCCAGTGGATCTTCGCTAAAACGCACTATAATTATGCGGACGTGTCGGTCTTTTTTTACAATCACAATATGGCTCCCTTCGACCGCGCCAAATAAAATGCCGCCGACAGGCGCTTGATTCCTGTTAGCTATTTTTTTAACAATTCAGCAACCAGCCGGTTATATTCATCCCAAAGTCCATACGGCGGATCGGCGTTCGGGTACTTGCGGTTGAAGATCGCAATCGCCTTCTCGTAAGTCTTCATGGCCGCCATTTTGTCTCCCGCTTCTTCGAGCAGCCCGGCCTTCAGGGCCAGTCCCTGGAGGCTCTCCGGCCGCGCCCCGAGCAGCGTGTCGACATATCCCATCGCTTTAGCGCGATCGCCCAGTGCCTTGGCGCAGGCGGCCAGCAAAAGTTGCTTTTCCTCGGCTTGTTCTTCGCTCAGGGGTGAGGGTTCCTTCGAAAGATGGAGTATAACCGGCTCGCTTCTGACCCTGCCCTGCCAGATGCCGGGCTTTTTCACCCCGGACGTGTCGAGCCTGGCGATGACGCGATAATCACCTTCCGGGATCTTTATCGTATCCTCGCCGGCCAGCCACCAGCTCAGGGATCCCATTTTCTCCGCATCCAGCGTCAAGGCCGCTTCTTCGAGCGGCTTGAGTTTGAAGGGAAGATCTATGGTTTGGTCCGTGGAATTCATTACGACTAGGGTGATCGCTTGTACCCACGATTCGCCGCGCGAGGAAATAATCATGGATTCCACCGTCTTGTCTCTTAGAAAGAGCTTCGGATGCCTCAGCTCCAGTTCCACCAGCACCGGCCAGCCCTGATATGTATCGATCTCTCCCAGACGGTTGACCATCAAGCCTAAGACAGGCGCATTTTCTTTTTGGACTTCGACGGCTTCCGGCAGTTCTCGAGCCTCGCTCGGAGGCGCCTCCTCTCCGGCTTTGGAGCGCTTTCGGCAGCCCGGATTCAAGACCAGAATTGTCAAAACGGCCAGACCAAGAATCAGGCCCCATTTCCCTTTCGGCATTCCTTTTTTCATAGTCATCCTCAAATTTCAATCCCAATATCAATGATACTTATCATTGACACAAATCTGTTTTTCGCATTTTCCCTTTCCAGCGGTCGCATTCGCGTAGCGTGGTTCGGGTTTGCGGCCGGGTTCGTTCACTCCCGTCCCCTGGCCATTTGTGCATAAGCTCAGGCCGATTGCTTCTGGATCTCCATAACCAACATATCGGCCCGCGTTGTTTAAATAGACGTGGGCCGTGTCATAGCGCATGACACAATCTGTATCTCCGCTATGCTGCCCCTGTTTGTTTCCAATCCAGAGGTTAAATCCCGCTAATGCAATTGGATCGTCGGGATCGGCCGCTCCGCCCGTCTCATTATATAAAATAATCGCCGTTCCCGCCCCAACAGCATTTCCATCGGCATCCACGTTAAAAATGAAAATGCGCTTCACACCGGCTGCATCGGTCTTGGTCTGGAACTTGCGGACCCCCATATCGCCTCCTCCATGATGCCAGACACTGCAGCCGTGCAGGAGTTCATGAGCCAACGTCGAAGCACGCCTATAAGCAGAATATCTCCCCCCCAACATGCCCAGGCCAATTTTTACTTTTTTACAGGTTTTTGGCGGACCATTGATATTTTCGTATCCCTCCGTTCCTTCGGCTTCGCTTGTCAATCCTGCATCCCCTTTTTCGATAAATATCCCATGTTGCTCGACGACATGCGCCATATTGGTATGGTTGAGGTTGATAATCCGGCTTGCGTCAAGTTCCCCCGGCCCACTTCTTCCTCCCGGCTTTAGTTTTGAATGGACCGCGAGACCGGAGATGTCTTCAAATATGCTGATCCCAAGCTCGGCCATTTGCCCGATCTTGTTACAGATGAATAGATCTTTCTTTTTCGGATCGCCGTAGATGTGTGTTCCATTTTCCATGAATCCCCGGTATTCCTCATACAGGGTCAGGCCGTCGCCGGGATTGCCGTCTCCTTCCGGCGAGGACTCCTCATCGTCCTCGGCATAACCTCCTTTCTTCCAGCCATCGGCGATGTAGTTGTCGTCGGCATCCTTGGGGATTTCCAGATCGTGCTTGGATTTATCCGAATCCAAATAAGCGAGGACCTCGGACCCTGAGCCGCCATCAAGAATTGCGGTGACCTTCAGTCTGGCGAATGCCCCCCAATCGAAACAACTGATCGTGACCGCCGCCCCGGACGCGTTCTTCTTTGTCTCCGCCTTCTGCCCCTCTTTGCCGTCCTTGACATCCAGGTCCTTGTTCTTGTCCTGTTCGATGCGCAGATCGTAGGTATCTTGCGCCTTGTCCGCCGGCCAGTTCAGACACACTCCTTTTTCCTTGGTCGTGTCGACCAACTCGAATCTGAATTGAGCCTTCTGAGATGCGGGCTTATCCTTCTCTCCCTTCTTATGGAGGCGAACCTTAACGGTTATGGGCTGGGGTCCCGCCTTATCCTCGGTTTTTTCGGCCGCCGGTTGCCAATTCTCATAGTCTTTGGGGGTTTCGATGACGGCCTCGACGTCCTCCTCGCCGGCCGGGGTTAGCGTCCAATTCACGTTCATCCTGGCCCACGGCGCCATCAAAGGCAGCTTCTTTTTGACCTGGGGATCGACCTCATTGAGTGGCGCCAGCATAGCGAGAAACTCATGGGAACCGGATAAATTGAACCCGGAGTCGGGCAGCAAGTTCTTTTTACGGAACTCCGAGTCCCGGGGAGACATGGAGATACTGTCATGAACGATTTCCGGCTTGCTTCCGCTTGGCGGGGAGATGACTTCTTTGAGAAAGTAGACCACTGCATAGACATCGTAGGTCCCTGCATCGGCGTTGATCTCGAGCTTGGCCGAGCCGCCATCAGGCCTCTGGCCTTTGTAGCTCCAGTCGTTATGGAACGTGCCTCCCCCGTGGCTGACGATGAGGGTTTTATGGCCATTATAAGATACGGATACATTGGGATTTTCGCCTTCGGGGGTGCCCCATTCGTAGGCTCCGTCGCCGGGCCTCTTGACCAGCAGGTATTCTCCACCGCCACTGACTTGAACCGTGGACTGGACGCTTAAACTGCCGCCCTCGTTCTTGAGGGAGTCCTCGAAGCCTCCCGAAGCCTGCCAGCTTACGCTGAGTTTCCATTTGGCAATCTTCAGGAAGCGCTCCGGGCTGCTCTTCGTGTCGCCGCGCGGAGTCAGCGCAGAAAATGAAAATAGCAATGCCGCGATGAGCCCAAAAAGCCAAAGCCGTCGATAACGAAAATTTTGCTTTCCCATGGCCGCATTATAGAGAGGAACCGACAGGACTTCAACGGGTTTCTTAATTTGTTCTCATCGTTTTCAGGGCAGCTTCTGTGAGAGTCAACGAGGCGCCGGGGTCAAAGCTACGTTTTACGCACACCGCAATCACACGCCAAGTCTTTTTTATTTTCCGGCCTTCTTGTCGGCGAAGCCGGATCCAATGACTTTGTTCCAACACGAGTTGACTATTTTTTCAGCAGTTCGGCAACTAGCCGGTTATATTCGTCCCAAAGTTCATAAGGTGGATCGGCTTTCGGGTACTTTCGGTCAAAGATCGTAATCGCCTTCTCATAAGTCTTCATAGCCGCCATTTTATCTCCCGCCTCTTCGAGCAGACCGGCCTTCAAAGCCAGTCCCTGGAGGCTCTCAGGCCGCGCGGCGAGCAGCGTGTCGACATATCCCATGGCTTTGGCGCGATCGCCCGACGCCTTGGCACAGGCGGCCAACAAAAGTTGCTTTTCTTCGGCTTGTTCTTCGTTCAGGGGCGATGGCTCCTTATAAAGATGGAGTAAGACCGGCTCGCTGCTGACCTTGCCCCGCCAGATGCCGGGCTTTTTCACCCCGGACGTATCGAGCCTGGCGATGACGCGATAATCTCCTTCCGGGATCGTCATCGTATCCTCGCCGGCCAGCCACCAGCTTAAGGATCCCATTTTTTCCGCATTCAGCGTTAAAGCCTCTTCTGCGAGCGGCTTGAGCTTGAAGGGAAAGTCTATGGTTTGGTCCTTGAAATTCATCACGACCAGGGTGATCGCCTGGGCCCACGAATCGCCGAGCGAGGAAATGACCATGGATTCCACCGTCTTGTCTCTTAGAAAGAGCTTTGGATGCTTCAGCTCTAGTTCCATCAGCACCGGCCAGCCCTGATACGTATCGATCTCTCCCAGGCGATTGACCATCAGGCCTAGGACGGGCATTTTTTCTTTTTGGACGTCAACGGCTTCCGCCTGTTCTCTAGCCTCGCTCGGAGCCACCTCTTCCCCTGCTTTGGAGCGCTTTCGGCAGCCCGGATCCAAAAGCGCAATTGTCAAAACGGCCAAACCTAAAATCAAGCCCCATTTCCCTTTCCGCCTTATTTTATTCATCATCTTCCTCAGATATTAATCCCAAAATCAATGGTATTTATCATTGACGCAGATCTGTTTTGGGCAGTTTCCCTTTCCTTCCGTAGCATTCCCATAACGCGGTTCGGGTCTGCGGCCGGGTTCGTTCACTCCAGTACCCTGGCCATTTGTACATAAGCTCAAGCCCATTACTTCCAATTCTGAAACAACAACATAATCGCCTGCGTTGTTTAAATAAATTTCGGCGCAATCATAGCGCATGACACAATCTGTATTTCCGCTATGCTCCCCCTGTTTGCGTCCGACCCAGACTTTGATGCCCGCTGAATAAAGGGGTTGGTCGGGAATGACGATTAAGTTCGGCTCCTTATATAAAATAATCGGCGTTCCCGTCTTGATATCATTTCCATCATCATTCGCCTCAAAAACGAAGATGCGCTTCACACCGGCCTCATCGGTCTTGGTCTGGAACTTGCGTATCCCCAGATCGATTTCTCCATGATGCCAGACACTGCAGCAGTGCAGGAGTTCATGAGCCACTACCTTAGCAAGCTTATAAGGAACGAATCCCCTATCAAGAAAGCCTAGGCCGATTTTCACTTTTTCGATCTTTTTCGGAGGCCCGGGAGTTTTTTCGAATCCACTCAGGGGCAGCGCCTCACTTGCCAATCCTGCGTCCCCTTTTTCGATGAACACCCCATGTTGTTTGACGATATGCGCCATCTTGGTATGGTTGAGGTTGATGACCCGGCTTGGATCTAGTTCCCCCGGCCCGCTTCTTCCTCCCGGCTTTAGCTTTGAATGGACAACGAGGCCGGAGATGTCTGCGAAAATCTCGATCCCCGGTTCGACCGCAGCCCCGATCTTATTGCAGATGAAAAGATCTTTCTTTTTTGGATCGCCGAAGATGTGTTTGCCATTTTCCATGAATCCCCGGTATTCCTCATACAGGGTCAGGCCGTCGCCGGCATCTCCGTCTCCTTCCGGCGAGGACTCCTCATCGTCCTCGGCGTAGCTGCCGTAGACGCCTTTCATTTTCTCCCAGGCATCAGCGATATAGTTGTCGTCGGCATCCTTGGGGATTTCCAGATCGTACTTGGATTTATCCGAATCCAAATAAGCGAGGACCTCGGATCCGGAGCCGTCGTCAAGGATTGCGGTGACCTTCAGTCTGGCAAAAGCCCCCCAATCGAAACAACTGATTGTGACCGCCGCTTCGAACGCGTTCTTCTTTGTCTTCGCCTTCTGCCCCTCTTTACCGTCCAGGACTTCCAGGTCCTTGTTCTTGTCCTGTTCGATGCGCAGATCATAAGTATCCTGCGCCTTGACCGCCGGCCAATTCAGGCACACCCCTTTTTCCTTGGTCGTGTCGATTAGCTCGAACTTGAACTTGGCCTTCTGCTGTGTATCCTTATCCTTTTTCCCCTTCGATTGGAGTCTCACCTTCACCTGCAAATCATTCCCAGCTGTCTCCTCATCCTTTCCCCCCTCCGGTTTCCAACTTTCGTAGTCCTCAGGCGTGATGATGACCGCTTCTACTTCCTGGGGCTTGCCGCCCAGGTTCCAGGAAACGGTGTCCCGGCCCTGAACCATGCTGGGATCGACTGGCCTCCCCAAGGCACGGAGCGTAGGCTCCCAAATCGCACCTCCTCGGGCGAAAAAAACGGGAGCGGAGTAGCTTCCACTGGTCTTGCCGTCCGAGAAAGATCCTTCAACAACCCCCGGTGAGCAATACTTGCCGGTCGCAAGGCACTTGGCCAGACCCTGCCAGTGACTGGGAATATCGAACCAGATAAACCAGTTCTCATCATAATCGTTGGTAAAAGGTTGATATTTCATCCCATTCCACCATTTGCCCTCCGTATGGGTCTTGACTTTGAGAGCCCCCTCGTCTTTGATGTCGAACCAACAACATTTCTGTTTCTCGCTGGCAACTACGCCAAGCTCCCCAGCTCCTTTTGAACCATATGTCCTCATCAAAACGGCTTCACTGGGATCCAAGCTGTAAGTGGTTTTTTCGGTCAATTGTAGGGGCGGATCCTGATCTTTTTCCACAATGACCACGTTTTCCGTTCCGGATAACGTTTTCGTTTCGGTTATCCCGCTCTCGTCATACTGGATAGTCCAGGACGCGTTCGCTTTGTATGTCGTTGTTGTTTCTCTAGATCCTTCTTTTTCAGTCACCGTCCCATCGACGACGAACTCGGCCTTAATGGTCCCGTACATGGGTCTCACACCTTTCTCGTCGTCATAAATAGGTGTTAGGGCCATTTCCTTGAGCAAAGCTCTATCTTTGAGCTCCTGCTCACTCTGTGGGGAAAGGCGGGGGAAGATCAATAAAGAGCCCAAGAAAGCCATAACAAAAAGAAACGCGAATTGAGAAACCTGCGCCTGTCCCCTGCGAATGAAGAAGCATTTGGGACGAATCCTCATGCCCATTTTGACCATCCTTTCACTACGATCTTTGCCCGGATCGGAGCTACAAATAACTCTCCTCTTTCTTTTTTGTCCGGCCAACGATTCGTTCTCCTACTGGGCTCGGAATCAATTATCCCCGTCCCGGAATAATAATATTCCCGGCTGCGGATCGATGTCAAGAATCTGAACGAGTTCACATTCTAACCTTGGAGCAGGCCGCGAAGGATCAAGCCGCGACCGAGAAGGCCGGACCGGGGACAGGCGGGAATAATTAGCCAAAAAAGAATGCGACGGGGACACCGCAGCGTGTCCCCGTCTCCGATTATCCTTTTTTAATGGGCGTGATCACCAGGATAAGCGCCACGACGAGAAAGATCAATGCCAAAAGGGGGAAAATATAAACTGCCGCCCGGCTTAGGGCCGAGGGATTGTCCATCCGTCCGGTCTTGACCAATCGATCCTCCCAAGGCGCCCCGACAAGCATCATCCCCAGCATCGCCATAAAGCAGGAGGCGATGACGAAAGTTATGCCGGCCCCGACCGTGCCGATCACCTTGGACGCTAAGCCAAGCAGAACCTGGATGAATCCCATGAGCGATCCGATCAACCCGGTGACGGCAAAAGCCGGCGTCAACATGCGTCCTGCGCCGGCGCTGCCGACAAACAAAACCAGGGCGATCGTCCCTCCCAGCACCACGAGCAGAGACGGCCAATGGATGATCCAATCAAAGGGCGAGAAATTGAGGTGGGCTATGCCTAGCACGGGCTTGAAGACCATCCACGACACGACGAGGAGAAAAAGCAGATAGCCGAGAACGTTTTCGAAGCGTAGCGATCCGGCCCCTGCCGGCTTATGCTCCGCTTCGGTATACGGGACATTCCCGGCTGGTTTTAGACTAGGGACTTCCCCTAATTTCCAGGCCGGAACGGCGCAGATAACTGCCAGGACCATTCCGTAGACCGTGGCTAGGAAAGATGCCGCCATTCTCGTGGCGACATCGGCGATCCCACCCGACATGGTACAAAGCGCAACAATGAAATTCAAAATCGTTCCCATAACGCCGCTCATCCAAGCATTCCGAGCGGCAGCTTCCCAAAACGCCATGGATATTCGGATCGCCGCCGGTTCGCCGGGAACTCCCGCCGCGTGCCTGAAGGCCGCGCCGATTTCATGAATGGAAAAACTCGCCAGGGCCAGGGTCACGCTTCCGGCCAAGACAAAAAACAAGCCGCGCACGTTCACGAACCCGCTGAATTTGCCGCTCAGCACGACGGCCGCAGCCAAGGCGGCCACGATCAAAATTCTTCCCAAGATGAGGTACAGCCTTTTATTATTTTTTTCGGTCGGCATATTCGTTGTTCCTCCTTATCGACGAAATCGGCAGACTAAAGGGCGCTGCCATTTTTCCTTAGAGTTTCCGGCAATATCAGCGACTGCGTTGATCCTGGCTGATTCCAGGTGAAATCGAGCCGCATGACCTCTTCGGCCGGGCTTCCTTTTCCGGCGCTCGGGCGCGATCGGGAAATTCGGATCGGCAAATAAGAGTCAAGGTCGACGGTCATCTTTATAACTGAACCTTTTTCATGATTCGTAAAAGTAAACGTTCCTTGACGGCTCCCGGTTTTTTGCTCGAACCGCTCCAACTTCCATCTCTGATCCATGTTCTCTGCGAGCACAGCAGGAGAAAGAAAGGCCAGGACCGGTTGAAACACGGAGTCCTTAAGCTGTTCGAGACTGGCGAATTTCTGAGACATATTTTTTAGATGATCGATGACGGCCAGGTCGCCATTCGTGACCCACAGCGTCTCTCGGACCTCTCCGGCTCTTTGGACATCCACTCGCGCCATGCCGGGCTGGATCCAGCGAATGACATAATTCAAGGGAACTCCCTCTTTCGCGGCCATTTCCATCCGGCACTCCATGGATCTGGGCTGCCGCAGGCTGTCCGCGACGCATACCGATGTTCTCAAGCTGGTGAGGCTCTCGGCCAGGGCGCTGCGGTGCCCCGTAGCCTGGAGGAATCCGCCGACGGCCAGCATGAATATGGACAAAAACGCCAAGGACTGCTTATTGAATATCCAGCGGACGACCGCCGGCCGGTATCCGGGCCCGAACAGCTTCCGCCAAAATCTCGCGGCACTCGTCTCCGGCTCCTGCCCAGGCCGCTCGATTCTTTCTCTGAACTCAGCGAGGCGTCTTTGCATCCGACGCTCTGCCTCAGCGGGGAGGTTATCATCCAGGGCGTCTTTCAAAAGTCCATCGATATCTATGGCCAGAGGTTTTTCTTTTTTCATCGGGATTCCTCCTTTAGAGAACCGGGCCGCAGATGAGAGAGCCACCGGCTCAGCCGCGCCCGTCCCCTGGAGACCTGGATTCTTGCGGTTACCTCGGTGCATTCTAAAGCCTTGGCGATGGCATCATAAGGCTGGTCCTGGACGATCCTCATCAAAACCGCGGCCGCCTGCTTCTTGGGAAGGCGGGCGATGGCCTTAAGGACTTCGTCTTCCAGCCGCATCCTTTTTTGGCGGCCGACATCCGACGGGTCGGAGATATCCTGTTCCTGAGCGGACAGCGAGGCCGTCTGTTGAGGGAAAGAGCGGCTTCGCTTCCTTAACGAGTCGCACGCGGCGTTCAGACAGATTTTCAGGACGAGCGCCCGGGGATTGGGGTGGCGCCGGATGAGATCCCGCTTCCGCCAGATGATGGCCAGGGCGTCCTGCAAAGCGTCTTCAGCCAGCTCCGGGTGGCGGACGACGCGCCAGATGGAGCGCATCATCTGGGATTCAATTGGCGCAATTAAGTCTTCGTAGAAAGTCCTATCGTCCGGCACGGGGAACTCCGCGAGATACTCCCGGCCGCATTCGCCGCAGCGGCTTGCGGTTTCTTGAGAGGCCAGCGTGAGATCCATCGTCCTTCCATACTGGTAACCGTTTCAAAGAGAAGGAATGTTTACGGGCGGCTGACATATCTATTCTTTGATAGAAGGCCGGGTTCAGGCCTATTTTAGCTTTTCATTATGGTTTTTGCCAATTGCTGTAAACAAAACGGCCGCGACGGACGGTTTCTTGATTGAAAGGACAACCGGAATGTCCGAATTGAATAGGAGGAGGTCAACATGAAAAACAAAGCGTGTGCTCTCGCAACAATCGTGCTTCTGGCGTTTTCGTTCGGTTGGGCCGGGATCAAAGACGCGGAAAAAATCGATGCGAAAATCAAGCTTGCCGGCGATCTTTTACTGGAGAAGCAGCCTTCCGACAAGGATTGTAAGGACGGATTCCTGTCATTGGTAGAGGCCATCACTCTGGCCGCTCCCGACACATCGTTTCCTGCCGCGTTCGGTGAGAAGATGACAAAGGCCAAGAGCCTGTTCGAGAAGACATCGATATTCAATCAAGAAGGAATCACCCTGCTCAGCGAGTGCTATGTCCTGACCCACTCCGGCCAGAAATTCTCGATGCCCGCTGAGATAAAAAACGCAGCCGCAGCCTCGGACTATGCCCGCCGGCAACTCCAAGCCGCCCGGGCCCAGATTCAACAGGGAAAAGCGGAAGAGTGCTCAAAGATCCTTATCGAGATCGCCGTCATGATCGTCACGCCCATGACGGCTGATTGAGTTTCGGGGACAGATTGAGCTATGGGGACAGGCACTTATTTACAGATGCCTATTTGAATGTGCCTGTCCCCTTAATTATTTTAATCCTCTAAATTATTGCGAGTTCTAGTTGGGGCGCGGCAATCCCCTCTGCTGGACGAATATTAAAATTTGCGAAGCTGCGGCAGAGTCACGCCAAGCTTCAAGGTTTTTTGCTTATTTCTTTAAGCTGGATTTTAGCCGCGCTTCAAGCTCTTTTGCGTCCTTGTCCTTGCCCAACCTTCTGAGCAAATCGGCATACTCTTTCATGGCTTCTCGGACTTCAGAATCGCTCGTGCTTAAATCTTGCTCAATGATTTTCAGAGCCTTTTTGAAATATGATTCAGCTTCCTCATATCGTCCGAATCCACGATCGTAAAGACATCCAAAATTGCCGAGAATGCTGGCTCGCACCGCCGGCTTAGTTTTCTCGCCGCTTTTATCACAAATCGCCAAGCCCCGCTTCAAATGCTTTTCTGCCTCTCCGTACCTGCCTGTTTTTAAGCACAGCCGGCCGAGATCACTGAGGTACTCGGCAATACCGGCATCTTCAGGACCCCTCTCCTTTTCCAAAATGGCAATCGCACTTTGATATTGTTTTTCCGATTCGTCGTAGCGTCCGGCTTTAAGATAGAGATAGCCAAGGTTGGCCAAGCATCGGCCTGTCCGAAGATGGCCAGGGCCAAAAGCTTTTTTCATAATATTGAACGATCGCTTGAAATTTACTTCCGCTTTGCTGTAAGAGCCCAGGTCCATGTAGATATAGGCTAGGTTATTGAGAACGCTGACCAATTCTGGATTGTCAGAACCATAGGCCTTTTCTAACAATAAAAGAGCCTGCCTATACATCGTTTCTGCTTCATAAATCCTCCCCATAACCTGGTAAAGACTGGCCAAGTCTTCTAGCCCGCCGGCAAGATCAGGGTGGTCTTCCCTTAGCGATTTTTTTCGGATCTCCAGCGATTTCTTGTAATATTTTTCTGCTTCTGGATAATTTTTTTGATATTGGTAAAGAATGGCAATGTTATTGTAGCTGTTGGCCACTACGGGGTGATCGGGGCCAAGGGTTTTTAGGCGAATCGATAACGATTTCTGGTAAAGAGGCTCTGCCTCACTATATCGCTTTCGCCAGAGATAGAGACTTGCCAGACTGTTGAGTGTATTGCCGACGTCCGGATGGTCGGTTCCCAAAACAGATTCTCTAATGACCAAAGCCCTCTTGTAGCACTGTTCCGCCTTATCAAACTGACCTTGGAGGTAATAAAGGGCCCCGAGGTCATTCAAACTTTCGGCAACATCTGGATGATTGGGACCGAGCGTTTTTTCGCGCATTTTCAGCGCCGGCTCGTAAAAAGACTCGGCCTGCTTGAGTTTTGCCTGTCTATAGTATATGCGTCCGAGCAAATGGAGGCTTGAGGCAGTGTCGGGATGATCAGACCCCAGTCTCTTTTTCTGGATTTCCAGACTGCGTTCGGAGCATTGCACCGCCTCCGGATACTTGCCCTGCCGCTCGTAAAGCAAGGCCATGTTCACGAGGCTTCGCGCGACCTGAAGATCCTCCTTTCCGAGTTGCTTTTCTTGAATCTCCAAGGCTTTTCTCGTCAGTGGTTCTGATTCTCGATAAAGCCCTAGATTGCGATAGACCGTCCCGATGGTTTCCATGAGCCGAGCCTTGGTCAGGGGAAGAATTTCAAGTCCGCGTTCAATCTCTTTAGCGCCTTTGTCCAGGATTTCCCTGGCCGTGATGGTGTTGCCGCGCGCTTCTCCCGGATCAGAGACTTTAAAAAGATTCACAAGAAAATTCGCAACATTCGTGGCTTCGTCACGTGCCTGAAGAGCCAGTTGGCGCTCTTGGCGAAGATCCCATATGTACTTGAATCCAAGGAGAATAAAGGCCAAAGCAACGGAACTGATGATAAGATTTCTGACTCGCCTTTTCGGTTTTTCCCGAATTCTCTGTATTTTTTCCAACGCCTCGGTCGCCGATGGTCTGGCAGCAGGGATGGGCGATTTCAGACGATTGATTAGTGCGGAGAGATCCGCACTCACTCCCGTTATGGGGACCGTCTCTGCTTTCTGGGCCAAGTTGAGGATCGTTGTCCGGTCGACAGTCTCGTCATAGGGTAATTTGCCCGTGAACATCTGCTGCAAGACAAGCCCAAAAGAGTACATATCGCTGGCCGCGCTGGCGGCTTCACCTCTGGCTTGTTCAGGGCTCATGTAGAACGGCGTTCCCATGATCATTCCGTCTCGGGTCATAAAGCTCACAATCGGAGGCGGCCCCGAGTCTGCCTCGGACACATCATCGTGTTGAGGGAGAGTCCAGGTGGCATCCTTTTGATCTAATTGAGCGTCGCCTTCCGGTTCGGCAGGGGCAACCTCGTCTTTCTGTTCGAGCCCTCTGCTTTCATGTTTTGCTTGAACAAATCGCGCCAATCCATAATCTAAAACCTTAACCTCATTTTTATCGGTAATCATGATGTTGGATGGCTTAAGGTCGCGATGGATAATTCCTTTCTTGTGGGTGACCACCAGCACTTCGGCGATTTGCTCTGCGATCTTCAGTTTCAGGGGGCTCTCTATCCCTTCATCAATCTTATGTTTTAAGCTTTTTCCTTCGATAAACTCGAGCACGAGATAGTCGCTGGTATCTCCCTCGACATAATCATAGATCTGACAGATATGCGGGTGTCCCAGATGAGAAAGTGCGCGAGCCTCTCGCAAAAATCGGGATTTTGTGCGTGCGTCGTACCGAGATTTTGCGCCGATCGCTTTAACGGCAACCCTTCGCTCCAATTTATCATCGAAACCCAGGTAGACTTCTCCCATTCCTCCTTTGCCCAATCTTCCCATGATGCGGATGTGGCCGATCGTTTTTCCGATCATTTCTTCTTTCTCTGCGTGACTATGCATAATACGCCCTCTCTATTTAAATCCGGTTCGACTCCGACCAGTCTAGGCTAAACGCTGCTTCGGATTGAGGGAGAAGCTCGCTGAGCGTACGTTAAAAGATTGTCCGGATGGTTTTTTTCTTCTGTCTTTGTTTTTTGCAGGATTCAGCGGCTCGCCTCGATTATGTTCTCGCTTTTTTTGCAAAAAAGAGGGCCCAGATGAAATAGGAGAAGAGGTAAGCGAGTATGGCGACAGCAATGAGATCGCAGCATTCGAGAGCCCGTTTTCCGACAAATAGAAAAAAATAGGCGCCGGCAGCGATCGCTCCTGTAATAAAGCCATAGAGAACTCTTGCCAGAGGATCGGGGCAGGGATCGCGGTCCCTAAGCCCCGCGTCCGGGGGACAAAGCGCTCTAAGGCCCGCAAAAGCGGCCACGGCATAGAAAACGATGTGTTCCATTTTACCTCCTCATAAAAAGAGATTTTTGCGATTTAATAACCTCTAGCTGCTATTTTTGATTTTCCCCAAAATCGTCAAATTTAATATCACAGAAAAAAACCGGAGTCAACACAAAAAAAGTCGCGATGAACTCCTTCCCGTAAAACCAATATTTCTGGCGAATTCGCTCTTGGTGACAGCCTCAAAATTCCAGACAATATTTGGGGACAGGTACTTACTTGTGGGTACACGGCCCCATTTTTTAATAATTACTCGTCCCCTTTTTTATGCCCCGGTTTAAAAACCGGATTAAAGAGATGTCTTCGCGAGCCCCGCTTGGGGCGAGGCAATTCTCTTCAGATGGAGCAATATTAAGACTTGTGCAGCCGCGGACAGAAAATTATGTCCCCCCGTTTTATTATTCTATCGCCTTGACGACGACGGCCGTGCCATAGCAGAGGACTTCCGTGACTCCCTGCATGATCTCCGTCGCATCATAGCGGACGCCGATCAAGGCATTGGCCCCGATCTCCTGGGCGTGGCTGACCATCATCTCAAAGGCATCGGCGCGCGTCTGCTCGCAGAGTTCGGAAAAAAGGGTGATGTTGCCGCCGACCAGGGTCTGGATGCCGGCGCCGATTGTCCCGAAGACCGAGCGCGACCGGACGATGATTCCCCGCACAACGCCGAGAGATTTTGTGATCTGGTAGCCATCGATGGTGAAAGCCGTCGTCGTCATGGCGTGAATTTTCGGCGGCTTCTTGGCCTCCACTTTTTCTTCCGGCGAGAGCTTGTCATAGCAATCGCTGCAGACGCCTCTCGCCTTGAAATAGAATTCCGAAGGAAAATCCCTGCCGCATCTGTCGCATTTCATGCCCGGTCTCCTTTCCGATAAAGCCACCTGCCAATATTATACGATAAACCTGGCCAGAGAGTTTAGACGGCGGCTAATCAATATGTAAAACGGGGACATGTACCTTCGGTACGTGTCCCCAAGTATTTGAAAATCAGCGGATGTCCGGGATGTCG
>Ga0315289_10007946_pt1 | contig 15375 bp, 17 predicted proteins | sample YL17G11_40_MG_FD_203452 | JGI IMG/M metagenome (GOLD analysis project Ga0315289, IMG submission 203452) | Sediment microbial communities from Yellowstone Lake, YNP, Wyoming, USA - YL17G11_40 | ecosystem: Environmental > Aquatic > Freshwater > Lake > Sediment | place: USA: Wyoming | collected... | reverse complement strand
GCCACAGGGCCACACACTCCAAGCCAGCGATGCTTAGTAGTGGGCAACCACGCAGTTCATATTCATGGAAACTGGCGTTATGAATAACCGGCAGCGGCATAGTCAGTCTCCCACAAGTTCGAGTAGTGCTTCGGCTTCTTCTCGGAGTTTGTCGGCGAATACCCGCAGTTCTTCATCTGTCAGCCGCAGGTCGCCGCACTTAACTGAGGCCATCAGTATGCCTATTCTTGTTATGGCCAGGTCTAGCTTGCTTGTGGGCATGGTCAGTCTCCCTTCCAGTCTTCGGGTATGGCCGCGAGCAGGCCGTTTCGCTCTTTGGTCAGCAGGGCGACGAGCTTGTTCAGCCGTTCGTTCTCTGCCTTCTCTGCGACAAGCTGGCGACGGTAGCACTCTCGGCTGTATCCGACACGAACGCTCTGGTTGGTTACTGGGCAATCATAATACGGCCATTCATTGCGGCAGTCCGTTGTTCCGCATTCGTAATAGTGCGTTACAAACGGAGTGTCTTGACAGTGAACCAACTCCTTCAGTGGCGCGCCACAGCCTGAGCACTTGTCCTCTTGCTCAGCCATTGTCATTCTCCCTTCGCCCGCTTGCGCAGGGTGTCGCGGTAATAAAACAATGCTTGCCTAGACATCACACATGATGTTCTAGTCTGCTCTGTCACTTGCTTGCATAAACTATCATCCTCCACCGCCGCCTCCAGCCGACGCAGCCGGTCGATCTCGACTGCGGCCTCTCGCACCAGCGCCGCCGCACTGACGCTGGTTGTTGACGCGTATGCCACGTTGCGTAATCTACCGGAGAGAGATACAGTCATCGTCTTGCTCCTTCTCCACAGCTTCGGCAGCCTCGCGGCTCAAATACAACATCCTGTCGCCAGATGGATTCGGCGCGCCTGCGTACCCGGCCTGACAGTCCCCCTCGTGCGGGGCGTTGCAAGGCATCAGGTCATCGAGCGTGCAGCCGCATTCTCTGTCAGGGTTGCACAACCCGTCGAAGTCGTTTGCCTTCAGCCAGTCCTCGACAATCCTGCTGACGCATGGTTTCGCCGGCGCGGGCTTGGCCTGCTCGGTGGGCACCCGCTCATAATCTGTATCCAACTCCTGCCGGGTCACAATCCGGGCCTCACGCCTGTTCGCGCCGCCCTTCGCCAAGGCCCACCATGAACCGACGCCGGTCAGCTCCTCCAAGCGAATCTCCACACCAGGGGCTTTCCGACAACGCAGAACGTCGCCCACGTCATACGTCCGGGACTCGGGCACAGGCTTGGCCTTCTCGTAGGCCAGGGTTAGGGCTTCATGAATCGCCTCCACAATCGCCGTCCTCTGTGCTTCATGCGCCCTTGCACAGCAAGATTGTTTAGTAGCGATTCGATTGATTTCTTCGTATGTCAGCGTCAGCATTTCAATCTCCTTGCCCTTGGCGGGCGGGTTCAGCCGTTCAATTCGTCAAAGCCCTGCCCGCACAATCAAGCACGGGCAGGGGCGGGTGCAAACTGTCAGGACTTATGCAGATATTTCTGCCGCCTCAGTCAAAAGGGAAGCCATCGTTCGGGGTGCCGCTAAACCCTTCTTCCGTCGGCTCGTCCAGTCGGGCCTTGTCCGCAATCATCTGCTGGACCAGCACGCTATCGCGGGCCGCGACATAGCCGGTCCCGCCCCTGGCCTTGATCGCGGTCACCACGGCAGCCCAACCGACACCGGAGGCGTTGGCATCAGTCTCGGCTTGGTCGCGGGTGAGCAGGCCGGGAGCGGTTGCGGGCACCTGCTGACGGGCCGGGGCACGGCCGGACGGTGCCCTGAGACGAATCCCGCCAGTGCGCTCCGGGCCGTTCATCACGTTCGGATCGTAGTAGATTTCGATTTGCTTACCCCGCCAGTGGTCGCTGTCGTCGCCGTATAGCGACTCCAACATGCTGGTGTTGGTCACGTTGAGGATCATGGGCTTCAACGATTCGTCCATGAAGCTGATGACGGGCTTGCGTTGCATTCCGCTCTTGCCCTTAATGTCCTCCATCCAGGTGCTATCGACGGTGGCGACAATCGGGGTTGACAGGCAGTCCTTGGACATGTACTTCGATGGAAACATCTCACTGGTTTTCATGTATCTCTCCCTGTTCCTTTTCGCCGAAAAACTCCTCGGCAGTCTGTGATCTAATCTCCGGGGGAACATCCCCCGGCAGTAATTCGGGTGTAAGCGTTACGGGTCCGATGTAGAACCGCTCTTGCGGTTGCGTCGTCTCGACGTGCGTTCCGGGCGGTAGTTCGCCGGTCGCCTTCATGTGTAACTCGGCGATACCGCGGTTGACGCTCTTCACAATCGCCTCACGGCAGTTGGCCTCAGCCCAGCCCAGAACAGCCGCCGGTTCGTCAATCACCAGTGTTGTGCGCCCAGGGGTCGTGCGGTATCCTGCCCGGCCCGTGGCCGTAGTGATGGATTTCCGTTTCTTGCCGGCAATAGCCGCATCCACTTCCTTGCGGATTTCATCGCCACATCGCCAGATCAGCCCCGCCCGGCGTCCCTTGACTTCGGACAGCAGATAGGTCAGATGGTTTTTCGCCATCTCCCTGATCCGGTCCTCTGCCTCGTCCAGTTCGTAGAGCAGGCCCACAGCCCACTCGACCAGGTTGAACTGGTTGCCGGCCCTGGCCTGAATCGCCTCGATTTCGGATGCGAGTTGAATCGCGTACTCGTCGGCCTGTTCAGGGGTGGGGGCTGTGTCAGTCATTATATTCTCCTCTGGCGGGCACGTCATAACCTCGGCCCGTGCCCACAAACCGGCCACGCCGCACGCCTCCGCCCTGCATCGCTTCGGCTTCGGCTATCTCGGCGGCACTGCCCATCCCGCTCCGCTCCGCAAGCTGACGCTCGGCCTGCACCAATCGCTTGCGGAGGACGGCGTTCTCGACAGGTTCGATGTCAAACGTTTCGCTCATGTTTCGGTTCTCCTCCTAGGGTTACGCCCTGGGCTGGACCGCCGCCTTGGCTGTAGTATTTCGTATTACTCCGCTCCTGGTTCGTCGATGTCTCCGTAGTGTTTATTGAACCAGCCAACGATCAGCTTAAAGGTCTCGGCGGGAATGAGAGAGCCGCCGGGTTGCCCGATGTTGACCAGCACGGTGCCGTTGTAAGCAAGGGCACAGTCAATGCCGCCGATAGTCTTGGCACTGGCTTCAAGCCGTTTTCCGAGTTCACTCCGCTCCACGTCCAGGCTTCGATTCACTGTGTTAATCTTTTCCACAAGAGCCTTGATGTTCTTCCCGTTGGTCATATTCCTGTTCTCCTTCTATGCTATTATTGTTGTTTCCGCCTTCGCCCGCTCGATGATGTATCTCGCATCGACGAGGCTCAATTTCTGTTTGCGCAAGAACCACTCCACTTCGATCTCGGTACTGACCGCTAGCCGCTTGGCAGCCAAGTCGTACAAACTCACAACATCGGTGTACGAGTCCAGACCGCCGCACTCCGGGCAGGCCCAGGCGTATTCGGTGGGATTGTCTCGGTTTCCGCGAAGGGTGATAACTCTCTTAACATAGTCAAGGAGTGCTCCGCAACAATCGCACCGGGACAGAGGTATCGTCTTGACTTCGCCGGTGAATGTCTTGGTCACGGCTTGGCCTCCTTGGCGGCAATAGGTAAAAGGCCAGAACCGGCAAGCAGAATGTCTCGCATGGCTATGAGTGTTTCCGCTGATGGCCGCGACAGGTCGGGAGACGTTGCTCCCATACAGTCGCGCATAACACGGTCCAGCAGGGCCAGCGCCTCACGCCATTTCGCGGCATAGTTCACGTTCTCGTCGGTTGCGCGGAGGATGTGGAGTTCGGACTCGAGGTCGTCCATGTGCCGTCGGTCCTTGACGAGTTGATCGTGGGCGGCGTCCAGTTCGGCACACAACTGGCGAGTCGCCTCGATGAAAGAGGTAGTGTTCATTTCGGTTGCTCCCTTTTCCGCTCTGCGAGCATGGCGTCGAACGGAGGGCCACCATGAATGCCGCCCTTGCGTACCGGACGTTCCAGTTCCTTCACCCGATCCTGTATCGCCCGAAGATTATCGGCCGTAAGCGAACCTATCTCGGCCAGGGCTCGCGCGTAACTCCAGTTTCTAAGTTTCTTGTAGCAGTCACGACATAGATGCCCGCCACGACAACATAGTGGGCTCTTGGAGCCCTCTTTCCACGCGAATGGGAACGCCGGCCCGCCATTGTCGTTTGTGTCAGTCATTGATGATCTCCACGGTTAAGGTTTTCCGCCCCCAGTTCAGAGCCGCCTGATGTGTCGGATAGTAGACATCGAGCCGCCCGGCGGTTATCGCCCCGCCGCGGTCGAGAACAGGGACGGGTAGACCAGACGCATACCCAGGTACACGAATAACAGTCCCAAAAGGAAGCCTGCGATCTGCGGCCAGAAACGCGCCGCCGTTCGCCGTAACAGGCTTGCCGCTCGCCGTAATGCCGCAGGCGCGGGGGCCGCAGCATTTTTTGCATGAGCAGTATGCCGTAACAATGAATGTCTGGCGGCGGGCGGCAAACGAACTACCCGCGCGTAACTGTTGTCGCTCAATGCGATCTGTAACTCCCTGGCTTCCCGGCGGGTTCGGAACTTCACTACGACCGCCCACTTCTGGATGTCTTTTGCTGTTCGCATCGTTTATCCTTTCATGTATTAGAACTTCGCGGCGCGTTCCTTCCGTATCCGTGCGTCGGTCCAGGACCCCAACAGGGTCACATACAGCACGTTGGCGAGAGCCAGGTGCGAAAACTCGCCCGTCCGTAGCCACCGGTCGTGTTTGAGGACCTCCACCACCCACGTCCACGTCCACTTTGCCATCGTTCGTCCTTTCATGTTTGCCGACGCCCATAAACACCACCGCCAGCAGCGCCATCGAGGCGGCGACGGCGGCAAAGGTGAGATAATTGCGGCGCCGCAGAAAGCGGAAGAATTGGAGGTAGTTCATTGCTCGGCCTCCATCTTTATTGCGGCTTTTGCTGTGTCGATGATGCTGCACAGGGCTTGATTCATGCAGTCGGTAAGACGTTCCAAACTTGCGCCGGAGAACTCGTAGGTTGTCCATCGGAGTCCACACTTCCGACATCTGCGACGCCGGCGAATAGATGGCAGACCACGAAATGTAGTACCGCGAGAATCCGCGACATGACTCGACGAGTTAGGATGTATGGGGCAGACGATGGTGTCCATTCCCCGTTGCATTCGTATTGTTGGCGTTATGCGGTTCATTGCCCGGCCTCCTGTGCGGCGGCAAGGGCGCGATTGAGTAGCCCCAGGGTTTCGCTGCCGAATTGCTCCTCGTCGAGATTCCGTCCTTCTACCAAAGCCGCTTTACAAGCCCTGATAAATAGATTGTGCGAGTTGCACACCCGCCTGATAAAAGCCCGCGTCGCCAACAATTCGCCAACGGTTCCACCCAACACGTCAATCTCAATATCCAGTGTCTTTGTGGTAAGCCGGTTCGGGTCGAGAGGGTCGATCTCATAGGGGGGCGCGATATATTTGATTTCAGTCGCCATGTTCAGTCTCCTCTACATTCAGCTTCGCGGCCCGGTTGGCAGCGGCCAGCCCGGCAAGTGCGGCCCCGGCGACGGTAGATTCGTTTGGCAAATACTCCATGCTGCCCATAGGACCGTCGGGCCGTATTCCAATGGTGAAATAGCTTGGTGTCTCATCCCATTCGTTAGGTCGAATCACTACCCTCCCCATCACCATCTCTTTAATCGCGTCCTTCAACCAGGCGATCTCGGTGTCCTGGGCGACGAGTTGGCGGCGAAGGCACTCTTTAGACACCCTTTGCTCACCACTCGGCGTATGCCAGTATGTTCCGCACACAAACCACCATGCGGCGTTCTCCCTTCTCGCCGCCCCGCAACCCGGACAAACCCGGTTGGGATAGCCATCGGTTTCCCGAATCGTCGTCTCGTCAGGCATTGCGGGCCTCCTCGGCGTTGAGTTTCGCGGCACCGATCTGGGCCAGGTCATCGGCGAGAAGTTTCCTGACGGCGACGTGGAAAGCGGCGAAGGCATCGAACAGTGTCCTGGCCTTCTCCGCCGCCTTCATCTCATTCCGGTAACTCGTTGGGTCCAAGATCGGCCCGATACTGTCCCGGTGCGCGAAGTAGCGCCGCATCTCGTCAATATCGTCGTCGGTGACGCATAGGGCCTGCAAGCCGGTCGAGCGAATGAGGGCGAATGTCTCTTGGGTACTCATGCTAGTTCTCCAAAAAGTCCCGGCCGGGGCGAGCGTCCATGCCCGCCGCTGGCCGGTAGGGAAGCCGCGCGGAAAGGAGGTAAACGCGCGGGTGAAAAGGCCGGTCCAGCCGAGGCCGGCCGCGGATCAGTGATGAAGTGCCGCCGATTCCCGCCAGGACGGGCGCTGTCGCACATCGAGGGAGCCGACGGCGAAGGTCGGGACAGATCGCCCGCGGAAGCGGGGCCGCGCCCGACATGCCAGCGCAAGCTTATGCCGGCACGCCGGGCAGCGGCACAAACGAAGGGGAACGGTGAATAGCCAGCACCACAGGGCGTGGCAGTTGGAGCAGTAGGCGATGACACACATGGACGGAGCCTCCCCGACAACAGGAGATTCAGGCTCCGTCCCAGGAGCGAGCGGGTCCATGCCCCATGCGGAACGTCACATAAGATGACTGGATTATGAGACGTTCCGGTTCTTATCGCCCGACGCGGGCGAGGGTTGCGGTTTACGCCGCGCGGCAGATGCCCGGCAAGCCCCTGACGCCCGGCCCAGTGGTTGTGACCGAAATACCGCACGAGACGGGAAATCGCCACGAGACCGGGCGTCAGGGGTTCTTTCGGCGGGATGTGTTGTATTTCGATCACGCCGGAATTGTAACGGATACCAAGTGTCCAAACAAGGGAAAAATAAAAAAATCTTTCGGGCCCCTATTCCATCCTCGCTCGCGCCCTGGTGTAAGCTTTGTGATATTCCGGGTAATCCTTACTGGCCTTGACCAACTTCGTGTAGGTCGCCTTGACGTTGCTCCTTGCCTGGGTCGCTTCCTTGCTCAGGTCAATCTTGCCCGTTGCCCTGATCTTGGCGGCAATTTGCCGGAGACTAGATTCATAATATCCGGGGGGCAGTTTAAGACCCGCAGCATCCGCTTCGGCCTTACCCTCGTACAGAAGGCGGTAAGCGTGGTGGGCGTCCTCGGCGGTTTTGATCTCGGGCAGCGTCAACGGGCGCGGCATGGTCAGGAGTTTGCCGCCCTGTTGAAGATGTTCGGCCATGATCGCCGAGAACAGGTCTTTCACATCGTCGTAGTCCTTGGCCTCCTCGTCGGTGCCGAAGAACTTCTTGGCAAGGTCATTGACCACGAGTTCCCGTTCTTTGGGACTTGCGATCTCGAACACATTGAGGGCCTGCCGGAGAGGCAGACTCTTGAAGGTCCGGGGGAAAGGATGCGTCACGGCAGACTGCGCAATGTCGGCCATCTGCTTATCGGTGAATGCCGACTTGGCCTCTTCTGTCCATATCGACAGGCCCCGCCTGGCCCGGTCCATCAGAGAACGCCGCAGTTCGTACTTCTCGCCTTGCTCGACTGTCTTGCCTCCAATGTCCTGGCGGCTTCCGATGTAACTGGACATGAGAAGCTGGGCCGGGCTTTTGGAGATGTAGCCGGGTGCCGACTGAATGCCCGTAGCCGACACGACGGCACTTAACGAGGTAGCCTCGCCTGCCTGTTGCATCTTCATGTAGTTGCGGACACTGAACGGGAGATACTGCTTGGCGAACCACTGGGCCGTGTCTTCAAGTTGCTTGACCATCGGATCGTCGAGGTTGCGGACCTGCGTACCGTAGAAATCCCGGTTTGTCGCGAACTCGGTTATCATCCGCCACAGGGGATGGAGTTTGTTCTTGACCGTCTGCCAAGGTCGAGTTGCGTAGGCGTACCAGTCCTTCGCATAGGTCGGAAGGCTCAATCGCTCCGGAGATCCGTCTGGATTGGACCGTCCGGTTTTCGGGAAGAAGTAGTCCTTCAATTCCTCCGGTGGTTTGCCGGTGAGGTAGTACATGATAATCGCGCCCATCATGGCGAACTGGACGGTCGCAGCTATGATGTAGGTCGTCTTGTGGCTGAGCCAGAGGTCGCCCCGTTCCATGCGGGCCTTCGTCGTGGCGAAGTCGGCAAAACCGCCAACAAACTCGCGGAGATTGCCGACGTTCCACCCGACCGCCCTGACGCCCAGCATCATGCTGTCGCGCAAGGTCTTGGGCCAGAAAAGATTGTCGTAGACGAGTTGACCCTCTCGGTTGTCGATGGAGTCCCAGACGACCGTAAGACGCTCATGTAGTTGCTCGTCGGTCAGTCCCTCGATGCGGGCTCGGTTCATTTCGTGTTCTGCCAGAAGCATGAAGGTGCCCATCTTTTGCCGCGGCACGAGCCACCGAAGAATAGGACTGGCAGCCAATTCGATGGCTGCGGAGAAGACATCATAGGGTGTGCGCAACGCGGCCTTGGTCTTCTGCCACGGAGATTCCCGCAGGATCGCCCGGAGATTCTTGACGATCTGCAAAACAGCATTGTTGTAATAGTGAGGGTCCATCTTCCGTCGTCCGCCGGCAATGACTATCGAGGCGATAACTTTCCGCAATCGCGGGTCGGTGATCTGGTCGAGGTCCTTCGCGTATGCCTGATGGACGCGACTGCCCCAATACAGGTTCGTTGCCACTCCCGCCCCAGAGAGGCCCAGGGCAAGATTGCCCAGGCCGGCGAGCCGCTGCCCAGGAGTAGCAATGAGTTGACGCAAGCCGAGGGCCGTGTGCGTGTTCAGCACGTCGCTGGTCGTGTTAAGGGCATGGAAGCCGCTCAGGGCAAGTTCGACCTGGTTCAGGGTGTTTCCGAGGCGGCGCAGGATGTTATACCCACCTGAGACCAGTTTGCTTTCGTGCCCACGTAGACCCGGCGACAAATGGTTATTGAGAATCCGCCCGATAGGTTCCGGGACCCAATACTTGCCCAGTTCGGTCACTCCGGGAACCGCGATGGTTCCTTCGCCCGTACCGACGACGAGCGAAGTCTTGATGTCCATAAGCGGACGAAGTTCGCCGTGGCCATTCAGGAATGCCTCGAACCGGCCGAAGAGCGTCGGGGCGACCTGCTTGAACTTGTGCGGGGCGTGAATGTACGCCTCCAGTAGGACGGCTTCTTTTTCTTCGGCCTTGCGGACATATTTTCGGAAGCCGGGTCCGAATTCCATGTCCTCGAAGCGCATGTCCGCCAGGGCCCGCCATTCGGGCAGGATGGTTTTACGTTCTTCCTTTGCCTCCTTGGTAAAGACGGACTCTCCTGCCTGCTTGCCCTTGGTTTTGGTTTCTCGCTGACTCTCGCGGGTGAGGACCTCGAACAGGCTGTACCTGTCGCCGAGTATGTGGCCGATCTCGTGGACGAGGACACTCTCGGGTCCGGCGAACTTCGTCGTGACGCGGCTGCCCGCCTGCTGTCCCCAGCGCCCTCGCGCCATCTTCATCACGCGCTCGGTGTCGATGCCAAGCGCCCGGGCAAAGGACATGAGTTGGTCGACCAAATGATAGTCGTAGGCTTCCTTGATCGGCAACTCGGGCGGCATGTAGACGGTAAAAAGCGGATCGCGGATCGGCACCCACCCATCCTCGCCGCGACTCTTGACGTAGACGAACTTCGCCAGTCCATTTGCCTTCAGATCGCCAAGTACCCGCTGACCCATGAGATACCGCCGCATCTCGTAGACCTTCAGGAGTACCAAGTCCACGGGATTCCAGGTTATCGGCTCAAGTCCGTAAGTCTCGTACCCGTCCTTGGTCATCAGGATCGTGCGTTGCTTGAGGAACGCCTTAGAGCCTTCCAGCGGTCGCCGGCCAAGGATCGACGCGAGGACCTGCTTGGCCTTGCTCGGGTTCTTCCAGATGTGCGGGAAGTAGTTCTCGATGCACTCTTGGAGTTTTCCGGTTTCCTGGACTTCGGCCTTGACCGTATCCAGCAACTCGCGGAGTTTGAGACTGATCACCTCCATCTTCGGATCCGGTTGCTCAAGACCATTCTCCATATTGTCGATGAAGTCGATGACGGTTTCGTTAGAAGCCAACCAGAAGGACCTGCGAGCGCGGTTAAGGGCCTCGATGTCAATTTCCGTCTCGTGGGCGAGTTCACCTAGCCGATGGCGCAGGATACGAGCACCTGCTCGGGCCAATTCGCCCCTGACGGCTGGGGCAACGGGTTTCTTAAGTTCGTCCAACGCCGCCACGGCGCTGTTGACCACGGTTTCTGTGAGGCCCGGCGGGGCCGCCTGTTGGCCCTTGGGGCGTATTCTGGGCCCGCGGCGGGCCGGACGGCCACCAAACGTCTGTCCTGGCCTCTGTGTGACCTTTCCGTAGCCCTGGCCGCCTCCTGGCGCGGACATGGCATTTGTGGAACCGCCGCCGAACAGGTCCCGGCCCTTCGTCGCTTGAATGTACGCCTCGTCGGCCTCAGCCAGTGGACTCCGGGGCCGGTTGAAGAAGGCATCGGCGCCGGCCTTGTGCTTCGCCCGCAGGGCAAGGATGAGGTCCTTGCCGTTCTTGATCGGGTCTTTGGTCTTAAGTGACGCCAAGATAAGGCTATTGGCTTCTGTCAACAACTCGGCCTTCACTGGCACGGCACCCACTTGAGGCGTGAAGACCTCGCCCGGCCCGATACCTAAGTCACTTTGTTGGCCAATCTTGGGTTCAAACTTCTCGGTTGGTTGGCCGAACATATCGAGCGGCGCGATTTCATCCCGTTTGAGTTGACCGGCCGGCGTGATACTCGTGGGTTCAATCCTGGGCGGCATCAGAGTTTCCAGATCCCGCAGACTCTTGATTTCCATATCGCCCAAGCGCAGGTCAGATCGGCCGGCATCTCGGCCCTTGTCAATAATGACCATCCGGCTCTTGACGTTTGTACCGCTGTTCTTAAACGCTTCTTCCGGCAACTGAACTACTGTGGCGCCAACACTTTCCAACCAGTCCCGAAACTCTGGATATTGGTTCCTGTCGGTGCGGAAGAAGGCACCCTCGCCCATGATGGCCACAAGTCGACCGCCAGACTTGAGAAGCGAGTATGCCTTCTGGACGTGCATGACGTCCTGGGCGCCGACTTGGGCAAGCCATTCGAAAGGCGGGTTCATCAGAACCGTGTCATACCGCTTGTTCTCGGCGTCCCAGACCATGAAGTCCGCGTAGTGCCAGACCGCCCCGGGTATCCGCTTCTTGCCTTCCTCGTACCGGCTGGGGTTGATCTCTACGGCGTCGATGCGCCACGGACTTTCCTTGAGTAGTCGGATCAGGTTGCCGCGGCCGGCCGAAGGGTCCAAGAGGTCCTGCCCGCCCGCCACGCCAGCGATCCTGCCCATGCAGACCGCTAAGGGATACGGCGTCTCGAAGAAACCGCCACTCTTGTCCTCGGTCTCTTCCCGCGACTTCTCCAGGATTTCAGCTCGGCGATACTGCTCGTCGGCAACCTCAAGGTCGGTTGGCGGCATGTTGCCGGGTTCCTCTGCCGGCAGGTGGCTTGGATCAAAACCGTCCTCGAAGTTCCAATCCTCCAGCACGTCGGCAGCGGTCAGGTCCAGGCCCTTGACCAGAGCGCCCATGTCGCCCATTCGCTTGCCCACCCGGCCCGCGACGATCCGCTCGAAGGGGATGTTGTCGGCAAAAAGCCACTCGACGCCGACCTTGTTCGCCGTGCCCAGCCTTGCGAGCCTGGCGGCCGTCTGGTCGTACTGCGTGGCCGTCCAGGGCATATTGAGGCCGAGTTGCGTCCGTAGAGGTTTGTCGCCGATGATGTCGTGGAGCGAGAGGCCCGTGCCGCCCTTGGCCATTGTGGCGACCATGAGTTTTGTCTTGCCGTCGAGCCAACGCTTCTTATTGGCGTCGGCCTGGGCGTTCGTCTGGTAGCCGGTGAAGTAGGCAACGTCAACGTCGGCAAACGCCTTCTCGATTTCCGTCAGGCCCGATGGCACTTCCATATCGAGTTTCGCGTTGTACATGGCCTGAGCGATGTAGTAGATGCCAAGGGCAAACGGCGACCGGGGCCGTGGCCCGGACCTGTCCCGCATCCATGCCTTGACCTGCTCGAAGTAGTCACTCATCATCACTTCCATTTCAGGGAAGGTGTAGAGTTTGCCCGCCTGGTCGCCCGCGGTTCGGAATCGGCCAAGGTGCCGGAACGCCTTGGTCTCAGTGAATATGACTACCTGCTGGCCTTCGTTGATGAGTTCTCGGGCGCGAACGATGGCCGCGCCGACCTTTGCCGCCTCCAGGATTCGCTTATAGGCGTTGATGGCGTGCATCTTGATGATCGCCCTGTCGTTCGCCGTGGCCGTCCTATCCTTTTCGATGAGGGCGGCGGCTTCCTTGTAGCAACCTTCAAGTGTCCCGATGAGTTCGACCCACTCCTCTCCGACGGGCGCCTTGTTGAACGTTGCCGCAACCATGCCCTTCGGGAGTTTGATGCCGCGCTGGATGAAGACACCTTGCTTCTGGAACCACTTGCGGGCGGCGATCTGATCCGGCCGCTTGGCCTTGCCGCCGGCCCAGTAGAGCGTCTCGATGACCTCGTACTTGCCAGTCTCCTGGTTGTAGACCTTTCGCCGCTTGACGGATGCGCCGTACATCTTGGCCCATTCGTGATGCCCGCCGGCGGGTTCGAAGATCCCCGTCGCGTCCATGTATCCCGCTTGGACAGGGTTCTCGTAGGGGGTGGCGCTTGAGAAGATCGTCATATTCGCGTTGGCCATGAGCGCCTGACCCTTGAAGCCCTGCTGGCACTGAAGGTTCTTGATGTTCTGCGCCTCGTCGAAGATGAGAACGACGCCCTGAGTTTCTATCGTTGCATTTCTGGACGCGGCATAGGTGTGGAAGTCAACCTTGTCGAGGATGCCGTATGCGGCGAGATCGGCCTTTATCTGCCGGATGAGGTCCTGACTGGTCGTGATGTAGATGGCCCGCTTCGCCCCCGAATTGAACACTTCCCGAAGGGCCCCGCCAAGTACAAATGTCTTGCCTGTGCCGGCGGCGTTGGCAAGCAGGAAGGCCCGATCTCCGCCCTTGAAGGCGCGGTTAATCATGGCAATATCGGTCATCTGGTCTTCGAGCGTGGCTTCCGCTATGCCAACCTTGGCGCCTGCCCGAATCAGCGACTTTGTTTCACTTGAGATAAACTCATCGCGATTTCCAGCAAATCCGCTTCGGTCGGGCCTTGCATCTTCTGACTCTCGCTTGCGCTTGAGTTCCAAATCTGGATCATCGTGTCCGTCATGGCCTGGTCCTCCGCGAGGGCCTTTGCCACCGCCTGCCTCGGGGTCAGGATCGGGACGTCCTTCAAGTAGCGCGGCGATACGTTCGGTTGGATCGGCATGCCAGAAACTCCTTCCCCATACTCCGGCGATCTTGATGGCCTTGGCGGCCCCAAGAGCATCGAGTATGACGGACTTATCAAAGACCCTGCCGGTCACGCGCCAGTATACACGCCCGGCCTGCGATGTGTGCTTATTAACTTCAAGATTCGCTTCGGCCAGGACCTGGGCGGCCGGCTTAGCTGGAGGCGCCTCTGGCTCCTCGATCTTGATGATGTCCGCGACCTTGCCCGGCGCGTCGAGCCTCTTGCCTGCATCGGCCTTGTGCAGGATGCCCCAAGCCTTTTCCAGGTTGGGCGCGAGCTTCAGGGTCATGGCCTTGCCGATTTGTTCGGCTATGGCTGCAACCATGTCGGCAAACTTGTAGACGCCGGCGGCGACGATCTTACTGACGGCCTTGACGGTAAGGGACCAGAGTTTCGGGTCGGCTATCGGGTTGGCGAAACTGATGCCCTTGAGATAGTCGCCCAGGTCGTCTAGGGCCTTCTTGGCTTCCTTCTTGGCTTGCTCAGCCTTGATCTGAGTGGGGCGGAGGGCGGGCGGTTCCAAGATTTTCCTGATGCGCTCCTTTAGTGGTGCGGTTTCTTCCTCTGGTTTCGTGACCTTGTTGCTGTCGTAGAGGTCCTTGATGTAGGACTCCAACTCGTCGATGTTGGAATTGCCACTCTTGACCAACATCTTGAGCCTGCCAACGCCTTCGGCATCCCCAAGTCGCACGCCCGGAAGAACGGCAAAGCCGAGGTCTTGGTACGCCTTCGTCATCTCGGGGCCAAACTCGTTGGCACGAGTGACCTTCAGTTTTTGTACCATTACAAGCGCTGCCGCGACTTCAGCAGAGTCGGGTTGCATCTGGGCTAACTTGTCTTCTTCCGGTATGTCTGGCTTCGGCTCGGGCGCGTCTTCTGGCGGCAGATTGTCCGCGATGGTTTCCTTGTCGGAGAGGCCGTCGGCACCTTCCTCGTTCAGGAGTTTCTCTAGGTCCTCTTCCGAGAGGTCCGCGATGTCAACTACCTTGGGTGTCTTGGGTGGTTTGGCCTTTGGTGCTTCCGCCTTTGGCTTGGCCTTTGGGGCAGCGGCCTCCACCGCCTTGACCAGCGAACCTTTGTCAATGTCGATACTATCGCCGAAATAAAGGTCTACGTCGATTCCGTCCACAAGAACAATGTCGGCGCTTACTTCATTGCCGGGTTTGGCCGTATACTCTTCGCCGCCAATGGTCAATGTGTCTCCGGGCGACAGGTCTGCGACTGGAATGTTCTCAGACTTCTCCGGCGCCTCCAAGTCGCCGCTGATGAGGTTCTTGAGTCGTTGGATGTTGACTCGCATCGGACCATTGCCGCGTTCCTTGGCCAACCGCTCAGCCTCTTCGAGATTCCGAGTGGAAAGGCCGCGCTTACCCGTCATAACCTGATCGACCATCGCGAGTAGTTCTTCAGCACCGATGGCGTATAATGTTTCTTCCCCTACGGTCTGGCCGGTCTTGACGTTCTCGTTGAAGTATTTGCGGTACTTCGCCGGCATTCGACCGTTCGGGAATTGGTCCGTAAGTTCGCCGGGGAACTTACCACCGAAGTCCAGGTCGAATTGTACGTCGGGACTGCCCCATGCTTCCAGATTATCCGGGAAGCGGACTTCCTGTGTCTCGCCAGTCTCGCCCTCAACATAACTCGCAATCACATCCTCAAGCCTGTTGCGTTCGGCGCGGCGTATCCTCTTGACACTCTGTTCCCTGCGGTACTGGCCAGCCTTTTCGGTGTCGTACTTCCGATCCCAGGCCTGCTGTTCGGATTTGAGTTGCCGTCTCTGTTGCTTGGTGAGAAGAGCGCCTTCTGCGGTTGGTCGGGGTGGTTTTACTTGTGGTGTAACCGCTTTGCCGCCGCGCTGTGGTTCTTGGACTGGCCGATGTAGGTTCTCGCCGCCCGCGACTTGGCCTCCTTCAGCGGCAGGCCCTGGCGCACGAACTGGTCTCTCATGTGTTCGTACTTCTTCGGCA
>Ga0315289_10007944_pt1 | contig 15376 bp, 11 predicted proteins | sample YL17G11_40_MG_FD_203452 | JGI IMG/M metagenome (GOLD analysis project Ga0315289, IMG submission 203452) | Sediment microbial communities from Yellowstone Lake, YNP, Wyoming, USA - YL17G11_40 | ecosystem: Environmental > Aquatic > Freshwater > Lake > Sediment | place: USA: Wyoming | collected... | reverse complement strand
TGACACGCGGTTGAGGGAGATCGCGTCGAGGAACGGGGCGGTCAAATACATAAAGTTCATTCGAGGCTTACCTACCGTGGATTTGCCTGTGTTGTACTCCGCGTCCGACCTATTTGTTATGCCGAACAGACTGGATGACATTAATGGTGACCAGGAGGGATTCGGAATAGTCTTCTTGGAGGCCAACGCTTGTGGGCTCCCCGTCATCGGCGGTGATTCCGGTGGTGTGAGAGACGTAATAGAGGATCGTGTGAACGGATTCCTGGTAGATCCTTTGGACTCTGAACGATTGGCCGAGTTGATCGTGGAATGCTACTTGGGTAAACATTCCTTTGAGCCAACAAAGATCAGGGAACACATTATGCAAAGATTCTCTTGGACCCATTCCAGTTCGTCGTTCAACTCTCTTCTGGCGATAACGTAGATACCTATGCTGTTATATCTATTTCTACTTCTGGTCCTCTTACCATTGCTGCTGTTTTTGATTCGGAACAATTTGTTCGAATTCTACTTGTTCACCGTTTTCATATATGACCTAATTCCCTCCGTTGCGGGATATAGAATATCGCCAGACGCCCCACTATTGAACCTTCAAAAAATCCTGATCGTCCTTCTCCTACTTGGATTGTTGCTTTTCCGGTCTCAACTCTACAAGCAGAGATTTGACAAGAGTATTTCGGTCGTTCTCACTATTCTGATTGTTGTGCGTTTTCTCTCAGTCTTCAACGCGGTGGACTTCTCAACTTCCTTTTCTTTTTGGCTCAGCAGCAGTTTCTACTGGTATTTCTTTTACTATGCGACTTTCAAGCTGGTGAACAAGGAGGACGAAATAGTACGAGTGGTCAAAGCAATTGTTCTCTCTGGATTCATCACTGCTATCTTCAACTTGATTGAGTTCGGGACTGGTTTCTACGCACCTCATTTATTCCCAGGAGTAGCTGAGAGCCTAAGCTACTGGCAATATCAGAGGTCAGGTATCACAAGGGCCTTTGGCTTGCTAGCGGATCCTGTCGCGACTTCCTACTACCTGGTGCCGATAATCCCATTGGGAATGTTCCTGTACTACAAAACCAGAAAACGAATCTGGGCCGGATTCAGCATTATGACAGTTACTGGATTGTTTTTCAACCTCACAAGAGCTTCGATTGTGGCACTTGCCTCGATGTGGATTGTCTATTCTTTTTTTCTTACAAGAAATCGATGGTTGAAGACAAGCCTGGTGACATTGATATGCTTGGTCCTGTTTGTTTTGGATAATCCAGTGAGTCGACTTTTTTATGAAACTGTGAATCCAAGGACAGAAAGTGGAGTGGAACTCCAAGACATATTCCAACGACGGTTCAGTGGGATCTACGATGTCGGACCGAGGATACTCTTGAATCTCCCATTATTCGGAGTAGGAGCTGGCAGTATGGTCCGCGAGACCCTTATGGACGAGTACTTCCAAAGGGCGGGGTATCTATACTCCGAAACGAGCATCAGAACAGAGTTCCCATTTGTGTACACTGTGAGTATGGAGAGCGGAATCTTGGCTGGACTTCTGTATGTCTTGCTGTTCTACTTTGCTTTGTTGAAGTCGTACAAGATGTTCAGAGGAGCTACCTCGCGGCAAAACGAGTTGACAGCTTCTCTCTTTTTGTCGTTTACGGGCTATTTGATATGCTTGGGATTTAATGGAGTATTTGCGTCGTTGAATTTGTTCTTTGTGCTGCTTGGGCTTCTGAACGCGAGAATCAATCAGGGTAAGGAATTGACAACGCAAGACAAGCCAGACGGAGCTTGGTACGGGATTCCACCCCGACGATCCCAATTAGCGTTGTCACTTTTCAGGAGGTGAACCAAGACAGAACGAATGTGAAATGCACTCAAGGCCAGTTGAAGCGAGATAAGTGAATTCAAATATGGACTTGATGGAAGGGCCTTGACAATTGAACAGACTACGATTCAAGTTAGATAATTGTTGCCAAAGGTTTTGTGAAGCTGAGAGGCATTTGACGCGTATTTTTCAAGAGAATATTGTTGTTTGCATCATGTTCAAAGAAATCGTGATAGCTTGATGGAGTTCCCAAGGAAATCGGTCTACGTCCGTAGTGGGGAGAACAAAGAGCTTTGCTGAAGACCTAAGACGCTGGGGCTGGACGAATCATCCAATGAAAGTCTCCAGATCTTCCAGCTGGAGGAGGGCCTGAGGTTCACGAGGGTTGTGGACCCTTCAGCATTGGTTGAAGCAATTTGGAAAGAAGTGGGATAGGGGAAGATGGATCATAATTGTTCAGGTTTGGAATGTTTTTTTCAGAGTGAGTCTACTCATACCGGTTGGCAAGACCACGAGGGTATTCCAATATGGACAAGATCTACATTGCAGGTTGCGGAGGGATGCTCGGTGAGGCGTTCTATCTGAAATTTAGGGATCGGTATGAATTGAGATGTACCGACATCGATGTGAACGAACAATGGCTTTCGTATCTGGACTTTCGAGACTTTGACAGCTACCGAGACGACGTGCTGACCTTTGAGCCTAGCTACCTGTTTCATTTAGGAGCCTTTACCGACTTGGAATACTGCCAGCTGCATGCGGACGAAACCTATATGACGAACACGCTCTCCGTGGAGCACGCGGTTCACATCGCGAACGAACTTGACATTCCCTTGCTGTACATCAGCAGTGCTGGTATCTTCGATGGCAAGAAGGAAGTATACGATGACTGGGATCTCCCCAATCCGCTCGGACACTATGCCCGTTCCAAGCACGCTGGTGAGGTCTTTGTACAAATCTATGCACGCAGGCACTTAGTGTGTCGAGCAGGGTGGATGATGGGAGGGGGCCCCCGCAAAGACAAGAAATTCGTCCAGAAGATCTTAAGACAGCTCAAAGATGGTAAGCGGGAGTTGTTTGTTGTAAACGATAAGCTGGGGACACCTACGTACACGCATGACTTTGCGGAGAACGTCAAGCTGCTGATGGAGAGAGGGTACTGGGGGCTGTACAATATGGTGTGTGAAGGCGTCACCAGTCGCCTTGAGGTGGCGGAAGAAATCATTGCGATCCTCGGTCTTCGAGAGCGCGTGAGCATTACGCAGGTGACCTCTGATTACTTCAAAAGAGAGTACTTCGCTGAGCGGCCTGCATCTGAGCGGCTGGTCAACAAGAAACTGGTTCTCCGAGGTTTGAACATCATGCGCAACTGGAAGGTAGCGCTTCGGGAGTATCTCGCCAACTACTACGGGAATTATCTGTGATTGATAGTGATCTCGGTTTGAGCACTCACGTCCGCAGAACTCCCAGACCACTACGTGTTGCTGCTTTCGGGTTTCGGTCGGTACCGCCAACCGAAGGTTCTGCGGGCGCGGACAAATTCGCGTTAGAACTGTATCCCAGGCTTGTGAAACGCGGCTGTTCTGTTACTGCGTACAACCGCCTGTACGGGAAAGCGCAACCGGCCAACACACAGTATAATGGAGTAAGTCTAGTGTACCTTCGGACTGTCTCCAAGAGTGGATTCGACACTCTCTGCCACTCCTTAAAAGCCACATTGCACATCCTCAGCCATAATACTGGTGAGATAGTTCATATACACAATGGAGGGAACAGCATCTGGGCGCTGCCTCTGAGGCTCTTTGGCAAGAAAGTGTTTGTGAGTCAGGATGGCGTGGACTGGAGGCGGGAGAAGTGGCCTTGGTATGGAAGATTCTACCTCTACTTTTCATCTTTTGTAACAGCGTATCTTCCAAATGGGGTAATCTTTGACAATGTTTATGCGAAGCAGTTCTTCGAGCGAAAGTTCAAACGACGGTTTTCCTATATAGCCTACGGTTGTGAAACCGCTCAGCCATCTGGAGACAAGGCCATCCTTACAAAGCTCGGACTGAAGCCCAAGGAGTACTTCTTGTTCGTCGGACGATTCATCCCGGACAAAGGGGTGCACTATCTTCTTGAGGCGTTCGAACGCATTGAAACAACAAGAAAGTTGGTGCTCGTCGGAGGCTCTCCACATGCATCGTCGTATGAACAGCGCATCCGAAAAACGCTTGACCCCCGGGTAGTGCTTCCCGGATATGTCTACGGGGCAGACACGGCAATCCTTATGCAAAATGCCTATGCGTATGTTCAGCCTTCCGATGTCGAAGGCCTTTCGCCTGTTGTTCTCAGCGTCATGGGACTCGGAGTTCCATTGATTTGTAGCAATATTCCCGAGAACCTGTTTGCCGTAGCGGATACGGCCCTGACATTTGAGAAATCGAATGTTGATGATCTTGCAGAAGCAATAAGACGTAGCCTCCAGAATCCCGATGACATGAATGCCTTGGCAATCCAAGCTAAGCAGAGAGCGCTCCGCATATTCAGTTGGAATCGCGCGGTCGAAGAGCATCTGAATGTGTTTGCCCAGAGCATCCAGGGGCAGAGGGGAACGGCTGGAGAGGCGTAGGTGTCTACATTTTGATGACCTCGATCTATGAACAGATCCTCGACGGCGAACATAGTGGTCCACTCGGATACAAAATATCATGATATGACGTTGACTACCGCATTGCGGCTGTCGAAGGAGGGTTTCGCAAGGCTCCATGGTTCAGAGAGACTGATCCATGAAGACCTTGGCATTTGCAAGCTCATGATGAAGCGAAACGAGAGAATCGCATTAGAGAGTATGTTCATCCACACTACCACGAGTACTTGTTCTGATTCGCTGGCTCTGCAACATCAAGAAGTCCGCTACACGCACAAAGCTTTCTGCTGTCGTGGGAAATCCAAAGGAAGGAGACTACAAGTTGCCACTCAGCTTCTCCGTAGTCATCTGTGTAATTGATAATCTCAAAGGCCTCAGGGCTTGCTTGGATTCAATTTCCGCACAGTCTCTGTTGCCGACCGAAGTCATCGTAGTGCACGCCGGATCTGATCCAGATGTTAAGCATCTTCTGGATGATCATAAAAGGGAAGGCGAGATGCCTCGCGTAATTTATGCCCAAAGCGAAAGGTCATTGGTTCTGCAGAGAAACACGGGAATCGATTTAGGCAACTGTGACGTTTTGTTCTTCATTGATGACGACGCAACCTTAGATCGGGACTATTTTCTACACACTATGCAGTACTATGAGAACAACTGGCAGAATAACTTAGGCGGCGTACAGGGCACAATTGAGAGCCATAAGCAGATACGAGAAAACCTATTCACCTTGATGAGAAAGATCTTCTTTTTGAGTGTGTTAAATGGGTCCGGGAAACTCCAGCCCTCAGGTTACCCTTCTTATCTCAACTATTCTGCAAAGCCTAGAGATGTTGAGATATTCAACGGCTGCATGATGAGCTTCAAAAGAGAAATTCTCGTGCAAGAGAGATTCGATATCAACTTGAGCGAGAACTGGTGGGGTGATGACTTTGAGGTTTCTTATAGGATATCTCGGAAGCATCGACTTGTCCAAATTCCTCACGCGACCATTTACCATTCTTCATCACCGAGAATAAGAGGGTTGAGAAATCTTTGGAAGATGCAGGTGATTAACAGAAACTACATTTTCAAGAAACATCTTCATCGGCGGTGGTTCAATCGAATCCCCTATGGTCTTGCGAGCATCGGTGAACTGTTTGTAGTTCTACGCCAGAGCCTATTGGCCAATTCGTTAGCACCGTTGCTCGGTTTCTTCGATGGTGTAGAGTTTCTGTTTGATCGATTCAGAGAAAAGAGGTCACTTTTTCATTTGTATCGAATGAGCCGTCGTATCTATCGATTCTTCTTTACACATGGCAGTCGAGAATTGTCTCTTAGGGAAGTCCTTGGTCAGCTAGACCCTTCTCACCTAGATATCATTTTCATTTGCTTAGGTTTTTCTAGTGATCGAATCAGCAGCGACAAGAACTTCTATCTGGAACTGTTCGACCGCCTACACAGAGTTGGCCTGAGGCTATTGGTCATCACTCTGTCTGATCCGGTCGAAGGTAAATATCATCTTGACTTCAAGACTCACCCGTACAAAGTGTTGAATCTGAGAAGGCCATTTCATATTCTCAATCCATCGCGTCACTGGATAAGGCAAAAAGGAAAACTGTACTACCGGCACAAACACAATCTGGTTCTCGAACATTTTGAGAGAGTCGTAAGCCTGCTATATTGGTTTCCACAGATAAGATCCTTCATAAAGCGATCCGAGGCACGCGTTTTGCACTTCCTGGATGTTTTCCTTTTCGTGCCCAGACTCGAACGTAGCGAGACCAGCATATTTGTCACACAGGCAAACCAAACCAGAAAGCTGGGGTTTGTGTATGACATCTACGTCAACTACTTGATCAGCAGGGTTGATGCTGCTTTATTCTTCAATCCCTCACAGTTGGAGATACTCTCGCACAATCTAAGAAAGAACGTGAGCATCATCGTGCAGCCTTGGGGCGTGCCTGAAGACTGTTCGAGGATCAACAAGGATACAAAGTCGACATATGTGAAAGATCCTAGGAAAGTTTTGGTGCTTTGGGCAGGGTACTTGCAGCACATTGGTTATAAGGACATGAAGTTAGCAGCGCGGCTCGCGAATGTGGGCGCTTCTGCGTTTGACGACTTCGAATTCCTTTTCGCTTTAAAGCCAGAGACAAGCGGAAAGGCGCCAAAAGATGGATCAGGTCCACGGTTTGTAACACCAGGACCAGACTTCAACGACCTTCTGGGTTGTGCCGATCTTTTCTTTTCTCCCATTTTCAAGCGTGGAGCGATTGTTTCACCGCCTCTTACTTGGTTGGAAGTAATATCTCATAGAATCCCCATACTCACGACCGATTGTCGTGGACTGGACTCATTCTTCGAAGAAGGAGTCTCTATCCTGATTTTCAGGGACGAGAAGAGTTTCATCGAAATTCTGGGAGCAATTCACCGCGATCCACAGTTCTTGACAAGAGTTGGAGAAAACGCGTACAGGGTCTACAAGAAGTTTTTCGACATCGAGAGAGTCGCTTCCTCTTATCAAAGAATATATGAACCATACCTCGTAAGAAAACCGAAACTAGAACAATTGACGTGAGCGTGAACGGGTTTCTGGAGCATTCGCGTGATCACCATCCTAGACACATTGAGAAAAGCGAAAAATCATTTGCCGATTCCTGTTTTCCAGAACTTGACCATCAAGAAGACTTTGGCCTTCTTCTTTTTTTGCTCAGGTTTGTGCTACGCCCAGACTCCAACCCCGACCCCAGAGTTTACATTCTTGCACTTGACGGATATCCATCTTTCACATGACGGAAAATCATCATACGACTATTCAACGGAGAGGCTGCGTAACCTTATCAGGGAAATCAATTCTGAGAAGTCATTCCCACTGCCTGATTTTGCAGTGATTGCTGGGGATATTGCGGATGTAGTACCATATACTCCATATAGAAGCAAGCAGGATCTCTTGTTTGCAAAAAAACTTCTTGATTCCCTTCGCATGCCTTATTTTCCTGGCATCGGAAACCATGAGAATTATTGGAATGAATGGGACCCTGAATATGACTCGGTTTTTGATTCAGTTTTCCATCGATCATCGAACTACACCTTCAGCTTCAGGAACTGTCTGTTTGTAATGTTCAACAACACAGGCGGCTTTCTCATCGGTCCCCATCAGGCGACTGCAATCAAACGAAACGCGTGGTTGGACAGCGTGTTGGCAGATAACAAAGACAAACAGATTATACTCACCATGCATATTTCCCCCCAAAAACAAAGAGGGAATACACCCGACTGGGCGTGGTACAGTGCTGATACCGAACTGGGAAAAGTCATTGAGAGACATTACCGCAACGTGCTGGCTGTTTTGTCAGGTCATATCCATCTGAACTCCAGAGTCGAGTATCAGGGAATTACGTTCATTTGCACTAGTGCACTAGCATCGTATCCTAACCAGTACAAGAGATTCTGCGTGTATAGAGATAGCATCGTGGTCCAGACTTTCTCAACGTTTCCAAGAAACCGCTCACTATGGACTGGATGGTCAGACAGTATTCGCACCAATGACACGCTCTACACCCTAGGGCTGACCACAGAGAGGGATTTCACGATCGACCTGAACTCCTGGAGGCAGAAAAACGGAGGTGAAATTCCGAAAGCCTTTTTCTTGTATCAGAACTATCCAAATCCATTCAACCGTACAACTCACTTGAATTTTGATGTGCCAAAGGAAACGAACGTCGCAATCGAATTGTATGATATTCTGGGACGCGAGGTTATAAGGGCGTATGAAGGTGTATCGCAGCCAGGAAAGCATACAATTCCTCTGGACATGGGGCCTTTCGCGAGCGGAGTTTACAATTTGAGGATGCGCTCCAAGGATTATGTATTATCAATGAAGCTTATCTACCTTAAGTAGAAGCCCTATTCGTGTTAAATGTCGGGGAAAGAGGGTAGTGTAATTGGTACGAATGGAAAATGACAAACGATAACCACCGTGCTAAACAGCAAGTGGTACTTCAGACATTTTAGAGTTTGCTTCTGGCTGACGACCGTCGAGAGCAAAATGGCATATCCCGCGAAAAACGCATATCAAGATGAGCTAATTGCGAAGGACTATGATCGCGCTCGTTTTTCGACTATTAGAGGGAAGATTGAGGATCGACTAGAGAAACGGGCGATTGCGAAAGCTCTCCAACTCATCGGACGCCAAGAACTTATTGCCGATGTCGCTTGCGGGACAGGTCGAATAACGGATTTTCTTGCGTCGTTGCAAAGCCGAGTGCTCGGCGGCGATATTTCGCTTCCAATGATTATGGCGGCTAGGCAGCGGTTGACCGGTTCTGCAAATGTTCTCGGTTTTGCGCAGTTTAGTGCAGAGTCATGTCCTTTTCGTGACAAGACGTTTGATGTCGTAGTCTCGATTCGCTTGTTTGGACACTTGCCGCCTCGGGTGCGGTGCAATGTTCTGAAGGAGATGAAAAGGATCTCAAGAAGATATGTCGTCGCGAGTTTCGCTGACAAGTACACGGTACGCGCCTTCTTCCGAAGAAGAATCCAAAAGATACCAATGTGGTTTCAAGTCTCTGAGAAAGAATTGCTGGCTGAGCTGGAAGATCTTGGTATGGCGGTCCGAAAGACGTTTCCCATTGTAAGATACTTTTCTGAGACAAAGATATATGTGATCGATAGCCGTGATTGAAAATGGTGCCACCAGTAACCTGACCCTATATGAAAGTTCTGATCGTTAATTCATTCCACTATCTGCGCGGTGGCGACTGCGTGTATTCTTTTGCTCTTGCTCATCTGCTACGCTCACGGGGTCACGAAGTCCATTTCTTTGGAATGAAGCACCCCAGGAATTTCCCTTGTGATGATGAACAATTCTTTGTCTCTCACATAGATTTTCAGGAGCTCAACAGAAAGAAGAGCCTATTGAATATCGGCAGGGTCTTGTACAGGAGCATCTATTCAACGGAGGCGAGGATCAAAGTTGGCAAATTGCTGGATACAATTCGACCCGATGTGGTCCATGTTCAGAATATTCACGGACATTTGACTCCATCCATCCTCTTCGAATTTGAAAAGCGCCAGATCCCCGTTTTTTGGACACTTCATGACTACAAGCTCATTTGCCCTAATACTCATCTCTTGTCGAATGGAGAAATTTGTGAGGCTTGTAGAGGTGGAAAATTCTACCATTGTGCGTTGAAGAAGTGCAAGAAGAACTCGCGCGGCGCAAGCGTGGTGGCATCACTCGAGGCGATGGTACACGAATATTTTAGGGTCACAGAAAAGGTTTGGCAGTTCATATCACCAAGCAGGTTTTTGATCGATAAGTTTGCCGAATTTGGTTGGCCAAGAGAACGCATTGCTCATGTCCCCAACTTTTTGTCTTTGGAAAAGTTCACAACCCAAAAAGAAAACGATGCAGGATTTGTACTTTACGTTGGTCAGCTCGAGCCGTGGAAAGGGTTGCGCACCCTGCTGAAGGCCTGCTCTGCCTTGCCTGATATTAGTTTCAGGATTGTTGGCGATGGATCGCATCGGGCGCTCTTGGAAGAGGCTGCTCGCAGCGATGGAGTAGTGAACGCATCATTTGAGGGTTATCTGGCGGGAGAAGCGTTGATAGATCTTCAACGTAGCTGTTCTCTGGTTGTTGCACCCTCCGAGTGCTATGAAAATTACCCTTATGCTGTCATGGAGGCGATGGCTCTCGGGAAACCGGTGATTGCCTCTAGGCTAGGAGGCTTGCCAGAGCTCGTTCAGGACGAGCTTACGGGATATTTGTTCGAAGCGAGAGATTACAGAGAGCTCAGTGAAAAGATCAGACTCCTTGCGAGCGACAGACATCTACGGGCTCAATTCGGTTCTAGAGCGAGAGAAAGAGCACTCAAGGAGTTTGACGCAGCTTCCCACTACAAAGGACTTATGGACGTGTATAATGGTGCTGGTTCGAAGGTGTCTCTCAAGACTCATCGGCCGCATATCCCCGAGGGCGTCGGATAAACAATCGCGAGAGAGGTTGATGGGCAATCAACCTACAGACTATTCTGAAATATCGCTGTGACTCTTGTTATTCCTTGTGTTGTATCCGGAAACATCCTCCGAAGCCGGGCCGGGAGGTCTCTTTGCATACTTCCGAGAGCCTTTCAGCTGGGTTCAACTACCCGAACGCCAGACGCTTGAAAAGTCGAACTGCAAAGCCCATCTGATAATACTTGCGACCCGTACCCAATCCTTCGAGAATTCTACATAAGAAACAACTTGAAGTGACATGAACATCCAATTTCTCGACCTGAAGCCGCAATACACATCGATTCAGGGTGAAATCCACGCAAGCATCCAGCAAGTACTGGCCAGTGGTTCGTTTGTTCTGGGCAAACCGGTGTTGGACTTTGAGAACCGCTTCTCAGAGGCCCACTCTGTCAAGCACTGCATAGGTGTAAGCTCAGGTACTGATGCCAACCATCTGTCCCTCTCTATGATCGACATTGGCCCCGGTGACGAAGTCATTATCCCCGTGAACACCTTTATTGCGACCGCCTGGGGGGCCACACTCTGCGGCTCACGGCCTGTGTTTGTCGACTGCCACCCGGAAAGCTACAATATCGACCCGCTGAAGATTGAGAGGGCAATTACGAAGAAGACCAAGGCCATTGTGGCTGTTCACCTCTACGGACAGGCGACGGACATGCAGCCACTTCAGGAGATTGCCCGGCGGCATGACGTTCACCTCGTCGAGGACGCCGCGCAGGCTCACTTGGCTGAATACAATGGCAAGAAAGTCGGCGGCATCGGCATTTCTGCTGCTTTCAGCTTCTATCCAGGCAAGAACCTTGGCGCCTATGGTGAAGCAGGAGCGCTGACAACCAACGACAATGAAATCGCACGAAAGGCGCGAATGTTCCGAGATCAGGGCCAATCGGAGAAGTATCACCACGACAGCTACGGACACAACTACAGGATGGAAGCAATTCAGGGAGCCGTGTTAGGCGTGAAGCTGAAGTATCTGCCCCAATGGACTGCACAGCGCAGAGCTGTCGCTGGCAAATACAGGCAGTTGCTGGGCGATCTTGAGCAGGTCAGCCTGCCTAAAGAAATGCCTTATGCAAAGCACGTTTATCATCTGTTTGTTATCCGTGCTCGCCGGAGGGACGATCTGAAGGCTTTTCTAGAACAAAAGGGGATTGGCACGGGTTTGCACTATCCCATTCCTCTCCACCTCCAGAAAGCCTTTCAACATCTCGGCTACAAGAAAGGCGATTTCCCCGTCGCGGAGAAAGCGGCCGACGAAATCCTGTCGCTTCCGATGTATCCCGAGCTGACAGATCAGCAAATCGAATACGTGTGCGACTCCATTCGAGAATTCTATCCCCAATGAAATATCCAAAGTACAAAATCGTTCTGGCGGTCTGCGATTTTCTTCTAATACGATTGTCGTTCTCTGCCGCTCTGCAGTTGCGCGGTGCCTCGCATGTCCAGGGAGAGCGCTGGCTTGCCTACCTGGTGTCGCCGGAGTTCTTCTTTTTCTTCCTTTATTCAGCGATCGCTGTCCTGATCTTTCGATACCACCATCTATACAAGATCAACGTTGCCCTTTCAAAGGCGCGCCAGTTACTGGCAATCGGAGCGTCGATGGTGTACATCGTCGTGGGGCTAACGTTCCTGGCGTTCTTCATTCGATCCAGCTGGATCATCGACAGCCGCTTGGCGCTATTCTATTTCACCCTCATAAGCTTCTTCAGCATCACCGGGTACAGACTCCTGCTATTCCAGCCTCTCTACGGCCATCTGGGGAAGCGGGAGATCATAACGAAGAACATAGCGCTCGTCGGCGTCAGTTCGCTCGCCAAGAATTTTACGATACAGATGCAGGTGGAGAACGTGTATGGGCTTCGCTTAGTTGGTTTCATCGATGATCAAATGCCTGAAGGCGCCAAGGTCCTCGAGCACTACAAGAATCTCGGATCAACGAAGGACGTTGCACGTATCGTTTCTCAATATGATATCCACGAATTGATTATCACGTTGTCAGAAGTGACACAAGCCCAACTGCTCCGCGCAATTGATCGATGCAAGGGAACTCCTGCGTCAGTCAAGGTGAGCTCGTCTCTTTTTGATGTGATTCACAAGAAGACAGTATCCGAGTCTTATTTTGATATTCCGATAACCAGCTTGACGAATCACGCGCCCAGAACGGGAGGCTTGTTTTTTAAAAGAACTTTTGACATGGTTTGTTCGCTCCTCGCCCTGATCGTCCTCGCAATTCCATTTGCGGTGATCGGCCTCATCATCAGACTGACGTCCCCCGGCCCCGTCTTCCACAAACAGATTCGAGTCGGAAAAAACGGACAGCGATTCACGTTCTACAAGTTTCGCTCGATGTACGTCGGAAGCGAGTCGGATGACAGTCGGGTTAAGAAGATGCTTGACTTCATGAAAGGAGGCAAAGGTACCAGACCCAGCTCGACAAAAGTTGTTATCGAAAGTAATGTCACTCCGATCGGGCACCTCTTGCGCCAAACGAGCATTGATGAGCTGCCTCAATTGTTCAATGTGCTCAAGGGTGACATGAGCTTGGTGGGTCCCCGGCCGTGCTTGCCATACGAATATGATGCCTATGAAGATTGGCACAAACGCCGATTGTCGGTTCTCCCCGGTTGCACGGGATTATGGCAAGTGTCGAGCCGTTCGGAATGTGGATTTGATGATATGATTCTCCTCGATCTCTACTATATTGACAACCAATCACCTTGGTTGGATCTACAGCTTATTTTGAAGACTATTCCGGCAATGATCTTCGGAAGGGGAGCGAAGTAACCGGTATGGAAGAAGGGAGGCTTTTATGAAAATCGGAATCGTCGGTCTCGGTTACTGGGGTCCTAATCTCGTCCGCAATTTTCTCTCGGCGGATGGCGTCGATGGCGTGGTATGCTATGATGTCAGCGAGAGAAATGCCGCGCGAACCAAGAAGAGATTTCCGATGGTCGAGCTCGCCGCATCGTATGACGATCTCCTTCGACGATCGAATGTTGATGCAGTAGCTCTTGCCACACCTGTATCCACTCATTACTCTCTCGGTCTCGAAGCGTTGAGGGCAGGCAAGCACTTGTTGGTGGAAAAGCCCTTGACGACGAAGACATCTGAGGCAATAGAGTTGATCAACGAGGCGGAACGCCGCGACCTCGTGTTGATGGTCGACCACACGTTCATCTACACGGGCGCCGTGCGAAAGATTAGGGAGATGGTTGATTACAGGTTGCTGGGCGATATCATGTATTTTGATTCCGTGCGCGTAAACCTCGGATTATTCCAGCATGACATCAACGTCATCTGGGATCTCGCCGCGCACGATATCTCGATTATGGACTATCTCCTTCAACAGAAGCCATTTGCCGTGTCAGCCTTCGGGGCAACCCATTTCAACGGGGTAGCAGACATGGCGTATCTCACAGCGCGATTTGAGAATAATCTCCTGGCTCACTTTCACGTTAATTGGCTCTCGCCCGTTAAGATTAGAAGGGTTCTCATCGGCGGCACCAAGTTGATGATCGTCTATGACGACATGGAACCGAGTGAGAAAGTTAAGGTGTACGACAAGGGTGTCGATATAAGTGGACAAGATTCGATCTATTCAACTCTTGTGCACTATCGCACGGGAGACATGTTTGCCCCGAGAGTTGACCTCACGGAAGCTCTTAGCCTGGTTGCGGGCGAGTTTGTTGATTGCATCAAGACTCGCCGACGGCCCGTTGCAGATGGCCAGGCTGGTCTGAATGTTGTACGGGTTTTGGAAGCGGCTGAGGCTTCTTTGCAGCAGGGGGGTAGGGTCATCGAGCTGGCCAAGAACCCACCGTAGTCATTATGCAACTCTATCAAAGGATCGCTCCCGACGTAAAGCTTGGAAAGAATGTCAGAATCTTTGCGTTTGTCAACCTGTACGGTTGCGAGATCGGTGACAACTCCAAGGTTGGAGCGTTTGTTGAAATTCAAAAGAATGCGAAGATCGGCCGGAATGTCAAAGTATCCAGCCATACCTTCATTTGTGAGGGCGTAACGATAGAGGACGACGTCTTCGTTGGGCACAACGTTTCATTCATCAATGACAAGTACCCTCAGTCCACAAATCCCGAGGGGACTCTCCAGACGGAAAAGGATTGGAGAGTCGTTCCAACGCTCGTGAAGCGTGGCGCTTCGATCGGCACGAGCAGCACGATTCTCTGCGGTGTCACGATTGGGGAAGACGCTATCGTTGGCGCTGGTAGCGTAGTCACCAAAGATGTTCCTCCAAACACACTCGTGGCTGGAGTGCCTGCGAAAATCATAAGGAACCTTAAGTAAGGCTGACCTCGAAATCCTCTTCGCCACGATCCCCGTTGTGCTGTTCGGCAAAGGCGCTTATTGAGCACTTGAGCTTTGAAGGGTCCGCTCCACGCTATCCTCTGTTTAGTTTCTCCTTGCACCAAACAAGTCGTAGTCACATTGAGCGTAGTCTCCGCCGGAGGCGGATCTCCGCCTAAGGCGGATGAGCCTATGGCTCAAGCCTACGGCTGAGAGATGTGTACCCAGCCGGCTACTTACGGTTCTCCCTGCCCGCCTTCGGCTGCTCCGTGTGGGCAGGCGGGGACTTCATCCCAACAAAAAACGTTGGGACTGCCTGCCCGCCATGTTTTGTGGCGGGCGCTCGAACTGACTGAGGTTTGTGGAGTCGGGACCTGAGCTGACGGTGGTTGTTGTTCCCTCTGCCACGGATCACGACTCACGGTTTACGACTCACCCTCTTCGCCTTATCCCCGCCCTCACTTCTTACTTCTTACCCCACCGCTTCATCCCCGGCCTCACTTCTCACCCTCCAGCTTCATCCCCGCCCCCACTTCTCACCCCCAAAATTCCTTCCTTTTCGCCCCTGTTACCTGCTTTCGTTACTTACTAATAAAGGGCTGCTTCCAGCTTCCCAGGTCTGCTCC
>Ga0315289_10007943_pt1 | contig 15377 bp, 10 predicted proteins | sample YL17G11_40_MG_FD_203452 | JGI IMG/M metagenome (GOLD analysis project Ga0315289, IMG submission 203452) | Sediment microbial communities from Yellowstone Lake, YNP, Wyoming, USA - YL17G11_40 | ecosystem: Environmental > Aquatic > Freshwater > Lake > Sediment | place: USA: Wyoming | collected... | reverse complement strand
CCCGGGGGGCCCCCCCCCCCCGGCCCGGCCCCCCCCCCCCCCCGCGCACAGCCCCGAATTGGACACCTTCGGCTGCTGATCTCCCAGTCCTCTTCATGTGGTGGTGGAGTGGCGCGCACAGGCGCGTGCACGCGGTGGCGGTGGGGACTTCGACATTGCCCAGGCAACAAGAGAGAGCGGGTTTTTGAAGCCACATGCGCGTTTTCCTCTCTCCATCTCTCCTCTCACAACGCACGCACCAGCTTGTCATCGGGTGAGCCGACGGCGACGTAGTAGTGGCGGACGCTGGCCTTGGCGGAGGGTTGTTGGGCGGTGGCCGAATTGGGTGGCGGGGCGGCCATATTTAGCGCACAGAGTGAATCGGCCAACTGAAGAGAGGGAGGAACCCCTTCACCCCTTCACTCCTTCTTTTCGCGTCCCGCCGCACTTGAACGCGTCCCCCACCCCGCACACACACACACACCATGTCGGTACGTTGTCAGAGATTGGGTGGATCTCCCCCGCATGCCCCCGCCCCGATGGGTGGGCGGCGGCAAGGGCGCGCGCGGAGAGAGAGAGGAAGGCAAAAAAAAAAAATCCATCGGCCGTCTCTAGTGGAGCGCGCGCTCTGTGCGCTCGCCCTCCTTGAGTCGACCGTCCTCCCATTCCAGTGCGTCAAGCATGCACATGCTGGCGTCCTGATGACAGGGGTGAATGGAGGGTGCACCGGCCAGGGCGACAAGGGAGCTGTGTGCTGCGCGCCTGCAGCTCCTCGATCGGAAAAAAGGGGGCCGCCGGTGCTCTCACTCGCTCCCCTTTCTCTCCCCTTCCACACAGGGCGACAAGACGGCCAACCCCATGCGCGACATCCAGGTCGCCAAGCTGGTGCTCAACATCTGCGTGGGCGAGTCTGGTGACAGGCTGCAGAAGGCGGCCAAGGTAAGTGAAGGGAGGAAAGAGGGAGAGTGGCAGCGTGCCGTCAGCGGCCGTCACTCTTTGTGTGCGGCGCCTGGGGGCCGGTGGCCTGCCTCGTGCGCGAGGTCTGGCACGCCCATAGTGCAGTCAGACGGTCGCAGCTTGCGCCTGGTATAAATACCTGGGCGTGCGTTGTGGCCCTGAGCCGGCAACGAGGAGCGGCGGGGAGAGAGCCTGGCTTACGATCGCCCGCGGCCGGCGGCGGCGGCGCGTCGTCCCTCCTGCTTTCCGCCGGCCCCTTTGCCTCTCTCTCCCTCGCACACACACGCACACACACACACACGCACACACACACACACACACACTCACATGCCCACATCCCTGCTCTGTCTACCATAGGTCCTGGAGCAGCTGACGGGCCAGCAGCCCGTGTTCGGGAAGGCCCGCTACACCGTCCGCTCCTTCTCCATCCGGCGGAATGAGAAGATTTCGACCTCCGTCACCGTCCGCGGCGAGAAGGCGATGTCTCTCATTGTGAGTCGCAGGGATTGGGGCTGAGGAGAGGGAGTGGAGGCCACGCGCACACGCCGAGGAGAGAGACAGAAGACCCGTACGCCGACGCACACATATTTCTTCTCACCTCCTCATCATTCTCTTTTTTTTCTCTCTTTCACAGGAGTCCGGCCTGAAGGTCAAGGAGTACGAGCTCATCCGCCGCAACTTCTCCGAGACCGGCAACTTCGGGTTTGGCATCTCCGAGCACATTGACCTGGGCATCAAGTACGACCCCTCGACAGGCATTTACGGTAAGTAGAGGGGCGTGACATGCGTTGCCAGAGAAGAGAGGGTTTTGGAGAGGTTTTTTTCGGGCCTCTATTCCATCCTTCCCGGGCCCCGTTTGCCCCGCGGAAAGCGGCGTCGCGCCCATCACACGGCGCCCGCTCTCTGCCCACGCACCCGATTTTACTGATTACATGGCGGCCAGGCCGACGGGGCGCACGTTTGCGCGTGTGTCCTTTTCTCTCAACCCGCGCCCGTGTATGAGCCGGGTGCCACACCGAAAGCGCCACACCTCCCGCGTTTCCACCTTTTTTAGCCGGACCCGCTTTTGTTGGACTTCCAGTCGGCGGACGCGGCGCAAATATGGGGCGTGGGAGGGCCGGCGGATAGACACACCAACAAATCCTCACCCCTTGAAAAACACCCCCCTTTTTTTTTCTCAACCAGGCATGGACTTTTACGTCGTCCTCACCCGCCCTGGCTACCGCGTCGCCAAGCGCCGGTCCCGCCAGGCCCGCATCGGGGTGCAGCACCGGATCGGCCGGGAGGACGCCATCAAGTGGTTCCAGGCCAAGTTTGACGGCGTCGTCCTGAACAAGGCCAGCTGAAAAATGAATGGTTGCTTTTTGTTGTTTCGTGCTGTTGGGGGGGCGGGGGGGGGAGGGGGGGGGAGAGAAAGGAGAGAGAGAGAGCGCTCTGATTTGGAGGGGAGGGGGGGGGGGTCGTTCGGGTCGTGTGTGAGTAATGCCGCCCGTCTCGCCCGTTTCCAAATGAAAGATTTCAATGAAAGAAGATGAGAGAGCGCGGGGAGAGGGAGAAAAAAAGTCGCGCGCGCCTGCTCAAACTCTGTGTCATGCGGCGACCCTCGCTCGCGGCCGCGGGGGTCGTGGCCGCCTGTCTCCTCTTTTGCCTGACCGTCACCGCCCTGCCCGGCACCAGGCCCATGGATGGGGCGGGCGGCGCGGGCGGCTCCTCCCGCCTGCGCCGCGCGCTGCTCGGCATCACCCGCCCCGGCATGGACTCGGACTGCTGGCCGCGCGGCGTGGCGGCCGAGGACCGGTGCGTGCGGGGGAGGGGTAGACTGGCGGGCAGCCCTGGCTCATGGGTCGGGCTGGAGTGGGGGAGGGACGTGGGCGGGGGCGGGGCGTCGCTCCTTGTGGTTGTTCCTCATTTGCCGCGCGCCAACGCTCTCTCGACCCACACTCCAGTTGCGCCTACGTCCTCACCACCCCCGCCTGCGGCCCCCGCTCGGGGCGCCTCCCCTACACGCGTGCCTGGTTCTGCCGCACCCCGGGGCCGGCCACCACCGCCGCGGCGGCACTGGCCGCCACCGCCTGGGGCGCGGGCCTGGCCTGGGTAATGGCGGTCGTCGCGGGCGCCTTTTTGGTGCCGGCCGTCGCGTACGCGGCGGCCGCCCTGCGCGTGCCGCCCGCCCTGGCGGGCGTGACCCTGCTCGCCTTTGCGGGCGGCGCGCCCGACCTGTTCACGGAGGTGGCCGCCGTGCTGGCGTCCTCCGGCGATGCGCGCAACCCGGCCGGCCCAGGCGTGCGGGGGCCGCCCACGACCGCGGATGACGTGGGCCTGGCGGTCGCGACCGCGCTCGGGTCAGGCTTGGCCACCCTGTGCGGGGGCCTGGCCGTCGTCGGGCTGGCGGGGCGGGCGGACGCGGCCCCCGTGCCGGCCTTCCCCGACCGGCGCGCCTTCTTCCGGGACGCGGCCACGTACGCGGCCGCCTCGGCCACCCTGGCGGGCTTCTTGTGGAACGGGCGCTTCGCGGCGGGCGAGGCGGGCGGGCTGCTCGCCCTGTACGCCCTCTACATCGGGGCGTCCGTGTGGGGGGCGCGCGGGAGCGGTGGTGGTGGTAATGGCGAGGGCGGGGCGGCCGCCGCCGTGCCCACTGCCACCACCGCCGCCGCCGCCGCCGTGGCGGGCCCCGACTCTGTCGTCGTCCACCCGCCCTCCTCCCCCCCGGGCGGTGTCCAGCTGTCCGTCTTTGCGCGCGGGGCTGGCGCGGGCACGCTGCCGCCCAGCGGCAGCACCGGCCCGGCCACGCTCGTCGTCTCCTCCCCGCGCGCCCCGCCCCTGACGGGCGTGGCCGCCGCGCCGCCCGCCCCGCCGGGCCCCGGCGGCCTGGGGCGGCGCGTGACCCCGCCCGTCCTCCCTCCCTCCACCCCCGCCTCGCCCCCCCGGGCCGGTCTGGCCCCGCCCCCGCCCACCCGGGCCGAGTCTACGCGCCGCACCGGCAGTGGGGGTGGCGGCGTGTTTGGGTGGGGCGGCGGAGGGCCGCAAGGGCCCGCGTCCCCGATGGCGGCGCCGCCGTCCGAGCTCGGCCCCCTCCTGGCGGCCGCGGACTGGGACGGCCCGCCCGCCGCGGCGAAACACCGGGGGCGCTCCTCGGCTGGCGGGTGGGATGGGTGGGGCGAGGGCGCCCGGGCCGGCAGTGGCAGCGCCCTCGCGTCCGCCGCCGCGGCGCTCGGCTGCCCGCACCCGCCCCAGGCGTGGGCGCGCGCGGTAGGCGGGTGGGCGGCACGGCACTGGCCGGCCCCGCCCCACTGGCACCCGGCGGCCCGGGCGGTGGGTGGAGCCGTCCTCGCGCCGCTCCTCCTCGCCCTCCACGCGACCACGCCCTGCCTGGCCGGCGGGAACGGGCTGGACCTCGCTGCGCACGACACGCACGACGCGCACGCTGCCGCACCCACCTACACTTTTTTGTACGCGGCCGTCCTGTCCCTGGCCGCCCCGCCAGCCGCCCTGGCTTTCCTGGGCGCCGCGCCCGGGGGGCGCCACGCCGCCTGGTGGACGCCGCCCGCCTTTTACGGGGCGTGGGCGGGCGGGGCGGTCCTGTTGGGGGGCCTCCTCTCCGCGCCCCTCGCCAGGGCGGGCTGGGCCCGCCCGGCCCCGCGCGCCAACCCGGCGATGGCAATCCTGGCCCTTTTCGCCTCCAGCGCCTGGTTGTCGGCGAGCGCGGACGAGGCCGTCGAACTCGTGCGGTGGCTCGGCCGGGCGGCCGGGTGGCGGGCCGAGTCGATCGGCGGGGCGCTGCTCAGCTGGGGCGAGGCGTTGCCCGAGCTTGCGGCCGCCGCCTCGCTGGCGGCGTCGGGCCAGCCGGCCATGGCCCTCTCCTCCGCGTTCGGGGGCCCCATCTTCGACGTGTGCGTCGGCCTGGCCGTCCCCGCCCTCGCGGCGGCCGGGCGGGACCGGCAGAGCCTCGGGGCGCCGCTGACGCGGGGCCTGGCCCTGCTGGTGGGCGCGACCCTGGCCGTCCTGGCGGGGCTCGCCCTGGCCGTCCCGGCCCAGGGGTACCGGGTGGGGCGGGGGCTGGGCCTGTGCGTGGCGGGCGCGTATGTGGCGTCCCAGGCCGCGTTCGCGGTGGTGGAGGCGGCGGGATGAAAGAGAGGAGAGGAAGAGGTGGGGTCTTGAGTGCACAGACGCGAAAAAAGCCCTCGTGCATCCGTCTCTTTCTCCACGCCCAGATCAGCCGTCACTCAACACCGACGCAAGCAACTCATGACAGACACACTGAAACGGCTTTCGGGATGTTCGCTTTTGGAGGAAAGCCCTTTGGAGCGCAGCTTGCGCGTGCAGGTGGGTGAAAGAAGCTCTACGCTGGGGCACGCGCGCGCGCTTTTTTTGCGTGCGCCCTGAACCTCTCTCTCAACCCTCTCTCTCTCTCTCAAATCAGGAGGACTTCGAGCGCGCCCTCTCCTCCCACCGCGCCCTGTGGCTGGCGGAGGCCCAGGCCGAGAAGGCCGCGTTTGATAGCGCGTTCACGGCGCGCAAGGAAGAACTGACACGCGAGCTGGAGGTGAAACTGGACGAGCGGCGTGCGGCGAAAAACATGTTTGTGGCGCTGTTCTTCATCCTGCGGTTGCTGGGGTGAGGAGGAAGGGAGGAGAAGGAGGCAGACTTTCTCGAGAAAGGACGGGGCCCTGGCGAGGTAGGTCTTGTCATTGTTCCTTTTCTCTCTGCACGTCCCCTCTCTTCCGGGGCGATCCCGGCCCATGCGCACCACCCCAGGCCATACGCAGACTCCTCGCCTCGAATAACCATGCAATCCTTAGCCCGTCCGGCCCCCAGCCGCGCGATAGCTAGCCGCCCCACAGGTGCTCGCTCCACTCGCGTCGTGGCTGCCCCTCCAGCAGCCGCCTCTTCTTTCGACGCGAACACCGCCCTGACCCCGCCACCTCCATCCTCGGGCTGCCCTCTAGGCTTTGGCAGCGGCGGGACGGGCGAGGACGAGGAGGCGGGTGGCCCGCTCCCCCTCGATGCCGCCCCGACGCTGTCCTCGACGGCGACGCCCATTCCCGGTGGCCCGGATGCCCTCGCGGCATCTTTGCCACTGGCTCCGGGAACTCGCGGCCTACCGTGGTTGGGAGAGACGATGGAGATGTTCCAAGGTATGTGGAGGAGGAGAGAAGAGAGGAGAGGAGAGGCTCGAAATTGGCGCGGCGCCTTTTGACAGCACCGCGGAGGAGGGAGAGGGGAGGCGCAAAAATGCGTACGACAGCACCAAGACCTTTTTTCGCCCCGCATCACATCATCCTCCGCGCCTCATTTCCCCCCTTCCCCCCAGACGTCCCCGGCTTCCACGCCCGCCGCCTGGCCAAGTACGGCCGCGTCTACCGGTCGCACGCCCTGGGCGCGCCCCTGACCTGCGTCGCCGACGCGGCCCAGGTGCGCCGCCTGCTTCTGGGAGAGGGTGGGGCAGAGCCCATCACGGCCACCGACTGGACGCCCCCCGTGCGGGCGCTGCTGGGCCCCGAGTCCCTGCTCATGAAGTCGGGGGCCGCGCACGCCGCCTCCCGCCGCATCCTGGCCCAGGCCTTCACCGGCGCGGCCGTCGACTCGTACCAACCCCTCGTCAGGGATGCGACCGCCCGGGCGGTCGCCGACTGGGCGGCCGCCTGCGCGGCCACCCCGGGCGCGACCATCTCGGCGCTGGGCAAGGGCAAGGACCTGGCCTTCAATGTCGCGGCCCGGGCCCTGATCGCGGGCGACATGCCGGAGGAGACGATGGAGCGCTTCCGCGCGGACTTTGACCTCTTCACCCTCGGCTTCTTTGGCATCCCTGTCCCGCTGCCCGGCACCGCCTTCCGCCGCGCGCTCGCCGCCCGGGAGCGCGTCCTCGCCCGCATCGACACGCTCGTCGACGCGGAGGCCGCAGCCATCGCGGGTGAGGGAGCGGGCCGCACGCCCGGGGTTGCGGCCTCCCCCCCCGGCCGCCCCAAGACCGCCCTGCGCTTGATGATGACGGCCGACGACCCGGAACACCCGGGCTCCAAGATCGGGCGGGGCGAGCTGCGGGACCAGGTCGTCACCCAGCTGTTTGCGGGGCACGAAACGACGGGGACGACCATCGCGCGGTTGATGGCCTTCGTCACGCCGGCCCGCTTCCCGGGCGTCATCAAGCGCCTCGCCGATGAGCAGGGCGCGGTGGTCGCGCGCTGCGGCCCAGACCTGACGCCGGAGGCGATGGCTGCGATGCCCTACCTGGACTGCGTGATCAAGGAGACCAACCGCCTGTTCCCCATCGTGTCGGGCGTGTTCCGGAAGGCCCTGGTCGACCTGGCCGTGTGCGGGTACCGTGTGCCGGCCGGGGAGCGCATGATGGTCATGCTCGGGCAGACGCAGTCGCAGGTGGAAGAATTCCAGGGCGACCTCGCGGACTTTCTCCCGGAGCGGTGGCTCGCCTTTGCGAAGAAAGACCCGCCCGCGTTCATGCCCTTCGGCGTCGGCCCGCACGTCTGCCTGGGCATGGGCCTGGCCCTGAGCGAGATCAAGGTCGTCCTGGCCACGCTGGTCCGGGACTACGAGTGGGGCCCGACCGACCCGGAGGCCGCCCTCAAATGGCGGGCCCCGCTGCTGCCGGCCGACGGCGTGCCCGTGCAGGTGTGGAAGCGGGGGACGCCGCGCCCGCCGCTGCCGGTGCCGCCAAAGGCTGAGGTGGCGGTGGGCGCGGACGCCTGGTGGGTGGGTGCTTGAAAGGGAGAGGGGGTGGGAGTAGGCTGCATTGGGGTGTTGAATAGAGTGAGGAGGGGTGTCCGGTCCAACCATCCATGTGCTATGAATTTTCTTGTCTGCTACACAACGACCCGCCGCTCCTTCTGCACGCCTCCTTCACTGCCACCGCGCCCTCCCCTCTTCCCCCCTGCCTGCGACCCCGCCACCACCCACGACCAGGCGACCACCCACCGGGTCGTCCGGCCCCCGCCCTCACCCAGCGTGAAGGACCGCACCTCGGGCGGCGGGTCCAACCCTGCCAACACCCGCCGCACCGCTGCCAGGCTGGCCTTGCGCCCCAGCATGCTGGACCACCAGGCGACCCGGCGCGCGTAGGTCGCCGATTCGATGGCCAGTTGGGAGACGAAGCCGGCCTCCCCGCCGCGGTCCCACACCGTCTCTGCGGCCGTCCCGGCGTGGCCGCCCCCGTGGGCGGCGCCCGGGTCTTTTGCCGTCGCCGCCCGGGCGGCGTCGCTCTCAAAAAAGGGCGGGTTGCAGACGGTGAAGTCGTAGGAGGAGGACGAGGAAGCCGGGCCCTCAAACGCGGGCGCCAGGATGGGCGGGGCTGGAGAGGAGCGGCAGCCGCCAGGCGGGCTGCCAGCCCTCAGGCTGAGGCGGCCGACCAGCTGGGGGTTGAGCCCCAAGTTGGCTGCCGCCCCGGCCAGCGCCGCGGCCGTCACGTCCAGCCCCGTCGCCGCCCACCCAAACACGGGGCCCGTGGCCAACAAGCAGAAGATGAGGCTGGCCCCGCACCCCACGTCCAGCAGGGCGAGGGGGCGCGGTGGCGGGGAGCCCCCGCCCACGATGAGCCCCATGCGGCGCAGGTACGACGCCCGGGCGGCGATCGGGGGCACCAGCGCGCCGTCCGGGAGCGCCCAGTCCGCCAGGCCGAAGCACTGGGTGAGTATGGCCCGGGACAGGGACCGCACGGCGGCGGCGTCCGTGAAGTCGAGGCGGCCGCCTCCGGCCGCGAGGAAGGCCGCGAGGTCTGCATGGCCGGGCCGGGCCGCGAGCTCTGCAAACACGGGGGCCGGGTCCAAGGGGTCGGCCGTCGCCCAGGTGGGGGTGTAGGGTGTTGGCTGTAGGGAGGGCGTGGTGAGGAGGTTTTCAGCCTCGGCGGCCGCGGCTTGCAGGTCGGCGCGGAGCTGTGTTGGGTGTAGGGGGATGGAGAGATACAAGATCAAGGTTGATGGCGAGAAAAAGAGAAGAGAGGCGGCGCATGCGCCCTCCTCCTCCCATCACCACCATCTCACCTTCAGTGCGTCCACATTGGCCGGGTCGTCCTCTAGGACTGCTTGCACGTCCGCCAGAGAGGAGAGGAGGAGCAGGACGGTGGTGGCTGGGTCGGCGGGGTCGGCGGCGGCCGTGTCGGCGGCCGAGCCTCCCATATGCTCTTTTGGCCAGCAAACGGCGCTGTGGAAAACCTGTGGAAAACCTTTCCATCTACACCGCCGCCCGCATCACCTCGACCGACGCCGCCACCTGCCGCATCGCTTCAGCCAATGGCCGCAGCCCGCTTTGCCAGGCTGCAAAGCGGACCTCATCCAGGAAAGCGTCGTCATCCGCAGCGGAGGCGGCCATGAGGCCAGCGAGGCTGGCCGAGGCGCCCGGCTGCCCAGCCCCGGCCTCCTGCCCGGCCTCCTGCCCGGCCTCCTGCTGCCCCTGCCCCCCGCTCCCGTGCTTATCCTTCTTCCTCTCCATGCTGTGCTCGATGTGCTCGACCATGCCCGCCATGCCCGCGTCGTGGAGGGCCGTGATCTCGGCCACAGCCGCGTCCAGGGCATCCAGCTCTGGCGCCGCGACGCGGGCGGCGCTGCCGCCGTCCACGGGGCCATACCGGCGGGGCACGGCCGCGGCCACCGCGGCCGCCGCTGCGCCCGCTGCCGCGCCTACCTTCCCCAACACCTCCCGCCCGTAAATGCTCAGCACGGCGGCCGCAGCGGGGCCGGCCAAGGGCGGGCGGTCCCTGACTAGGGACGCCATCGTCCAGGCCAGGCGGGCGTAGGCGGCGGTCGCGTCAGCCAGGGCTGCAGCCGCGGGCGTGGGGAAGTGGCGGGCGCGGGCGGGGAGGAGAGAGGTGATGAACGGCAGCTGGGGGTGCATCAGGCGCCACCGGCCTTGCCCCACCACTCCACAGCACCCTTCTCCACGAGCTGCCTCCCTCCACTGAGCCGACTGGGCGAGCGACGCGTGGACTCGCGCCCAGGCGTCCGCGGCAGAGGTGGGCAGTGGGAGAGGAGTGGTCGAGGAGGCCGAGGGCGCGGCCGTGGTGGCCGGCAGGGCGACTTCTAGGTCACGTCCCCCACGCCCCTGCCTCCTCCTGCGCATGCAGGAAGGTGGTCGAGGAATGGACAGCTCCCCGCCCGCGGGAAGAATGGGCGGAGGAAGGGGTGGGGGTGGGTGCGGGAGGGCCAGCGGGCCGCCAGCACCGCCACCGCCACCGCGCCCTCCCTCGAACTGCCACGCGCCGCCGCTCCCGAGGCTGACCAGCTCGCCCGCCAGGCTCACCGCCCTCCCCCCTGACTCCAGCGCCCGGTCCGTCGCCCAGTCGGGGGCAACCACCCAGGTGGCGAGCGTGTAGGCGAGGCAACCCGCGGCCATGCCGGCCGAACCCACCAGGGCGAGGAAGGCGATGGGCGGGGGTGGGACGAGCGCGTAAGCCGCAACCAGAAACAGGACCAGCACCGTCGCTGCGATGGAGCCCAGGATGGGGGACCCCAGGGCGTTGCAGGCGGCGATGAAGGCTGCCGCCTCGGCCGCGGACGCGGCCGCCAAGAACGCGGGCGAGGTGGATATGGCGGCCGTCGCGACCGCGGCGCCCGCGGCCAGGAGGGTGGCCGGTATGACGAGGCCTGACAAGTGCGACACCTCGCCCACCGTGGTCAGCCAGGCCTGCAGGGGCGTCGTCGCAGCGAAGAGGACGGTGACGTGCAGGGCGGCCGAGACCGTCGCGGCGTGGGTGGTCGAGGGGGTTGGGCCGCCCGCGCGGGCAGCATCCGCGGCGGCCCGGGCGGCGGCGGGGCCTGTGTAGACGATGGCTGGGATGGCCAGGAGGCCGAGGCACAAGGCGACGCGCAGGGCCAGGATCATCATGGTGCGGGGGGGCGCACGGCGCACCTCGCGCAACCGCGCCGATTGAGATGTGATGGAAAGAGCAAAAGAACGCATGTCCACACCCGCGTTTCTTCGAGTGTGTGTGTGTGTGTGTGTGTGAGTGAGTGAGTGCGGGCCGATGCGCCTGCCCGAGCCCTTGAAGCCCGCCCTGCGCACGCTCCTGGGCGTAGGCGCGTTGGCGGGCGTCGGGCTGTGGGCTTTGGAAGCGGAGCGGCGGGCCTCAACCCCGGCCACCACCACCACCATCCGCGCCCGCGACCTCACCGGCCGGGCGACCCTGGTGGCTGCCCTGACCGTCGCCTTTGCGGCGCCGTCACCCCTGGGCAATGCGGCGGTCGTTCTCGTCCAACGCCTCCTCGGCGGCACGCTGGGTGCGGCCCTGGCGGCCGGGTTGCTCGCCGTCCCGCCGGCCGCCACGGGGGCCCGCCTGGCCGCGGCTTGCATACCCTTAATCGCTGCCGCCGCCGTCTACGTAGGCCAGGACTGCGGCCTGCAATACGGCGCCCAATTCTGTGTCCTGTCCTTCATCCTCATCGCGGTGGAAGGGTCGGCGTCGGGGGGAGGCGCGGCGGGCGGCGGCTGGCTGGCCCTGGCGCGGGGCGGGGGCGTCCTGGTGGGCTCCGCCGCGGCGGGCCTGCTGGGCGTGTGCGTGTGCCCGCAGGCGGCCAGCAATGCGGCGACGGCGCGGCTGGGCGACGCGCTGGGCGGGGTGGGCGGGCTGGTGCGGGCGGCGACCGCGGCGCCGGTGGGGGTGGGGGAGGGTGAAGGAGACCGCACCCCCGCCCCCACCACCAGAGGAGAGTGGCTCGCCCGGCCCACCTTCCTGCGGTCGTCGGCGCCACTGGTGTCGCCGGCAGGGCCCGTCACCACCCTGACCACCGCGGACCTGTTGGTGGGCGCGACGGGGCCTGAAGCAGAGGCCGCCCTGGACGCGGCGGTCGGCGTCGGGGGGGCTGGTGCCCCCCCCCCTCCTCCCTCTCCCTCTCCCTCTCCCTCTCCCTCTCCCTCTCCCTCTCCCTCTCCCTCTCCTGCCGCCGTCATCGTCCACCCGCGCCTGGACACGGCGGTGGCCCGGGCGGCCGCCCGCGTGACGGCGGCGCTGGCGACCCTGGAAGCGGCCCTGCCCTGGACCCGGGCAGAGGTGTGCGCATACGCGCGGGCCGGCGGAGGCAGCGCGCCCTGGGCCAGGGTGTGGGTGCCCGGCCTGGCGACAAGGCGGGGGCTCAAGGGCGACGCGGCCGCCCGGGCGCGGCGCCTGCCGCCCATGGGTGGTGCGGTGACGTCCCTGCGTACGGCGTGTGCGACGCTGGTGCTGGCGTCCAACGCGCGCGGGCGGACGCTGTCGCCCAGGGCGGCGTCCGCGGTGGCGGCCTTTTGGGCAGCGGCTGGGGAGAGGGCGGGGTTGGCGGGAGGGCCAGGCGCGGCGGACCCGCTGGCGGCCGTGGCAGGGCCGGCCGCGGACGCCTGGGACGCCCTGCGAGACGCCTGGTCCAAGGGCGAGGAGCTGCCGGGTGAGGGGGATGGCGGCCCTGCCAGCGCCGCCCTGGCAGCGCGTGCGGCCGCCGCCCGGGCGGCCGTGCAGGCGCTGCTGGTGCACGTGCGCAGCGGTGCCGTGCCCGCGGCGCCTTTCCTCGCGGGCCTGACCCCGCGGGAGGCAACGGATGCGCGGGGGTTGATCCGGGCGCGCCTGGCGCTGGCGGGGCTGGTGGTCGATGATTTCGAGCGGGCGCGGCGGACCGTGGGCGAGGTGGTGCGAGGTCTGCCGAGGGGCCTGTGCAAGGCGAGCTTTGTAGACACGTGAATTGTTTTTCAACTTGTGTCTCTCCGCCCGCACGAGACACAGCCATGCGGGCGTCAATTGGCAGCCGCCAACACGCTTCTTCTGTGTGTTGCCCTACACGTGGGCGGAATGTCGTCGTGCGCGCAGGCTCTGAGCCTGCGCGGCGGGACGTGTTGGTGGGTGCACCGCTGGCCGCTGCCGCCGTTCTTATCCTCAACCCTTTGGCCCTCCCAGCAGCCCGGGCAGACGTTGAGGCCGCGCCCGCCGTCGCCGCCCCGCCCCCACCCCCACCCACCCCACCCCCGCCCGACCCGCCCACTACGCACACGGCCTTCCTCGACCTGGCAGTCGGCGGCAAGCCCGCCGGCCGAATCAATATCAACCTCTTCGGTGAGGCCACGCCGAAGACCGTAGCGAACTTTCTCGCTTTGGCGGGTGCGCCCATCGAGGGTGTCGGGAAAAAATCCAAGCTGGTGGGCCGGTTCAAGGGCTCCATCTTTCATCGCCTCGTCAAAGGGTTCGTCCTCCAGGGCGGCGACTTCACGCGCGGCAACGGCACGGGCGGCGAATCCATCTACGGGTGGACTTTTCCGGACGAGGCCTTCCTCCCGCACGGCGGCGCCGGGGCTATCAGTATGGCGAACCGCGGCCCCAACTCAGGCGGTTCCCAATTCTTCATCACCCTTGCTCCCACGCCCTGGCTGGACGGGAAGCACGTCGTCTTTGGGCGGGTGGACGCGGCCGGTGTGGACCTGGTAGCGTCCATCGTCGCCCGGGAGGAGGTCGACTTCTTTTCCAAGCCACGCCTGCCCGTCACGATCGTGGGGTGCGGCCTGGTTGAGGGGGAGGGGGCAGCGGGGGCGGGGGCGGTGGGCGGCGCGTGAAATGGACGAAATGCCTTCTACTTTCACTTCTACATTCACTTCGCGACTTGGGCCGTGATGGGCGGGCGCACGTAGCGGGAGCCGTAGGGCTGGACCCAGCCGTGCTCGGTGAAGGTGTAGCCGTCAATGCGCTAGCCCCAAAGTACTCGACCATGTCGGTCATCAATAATTGATGTGAAAAAACGTGGCCCATCGGGGGTTTCTACCTACACTTCACTTTTTGCCGCACACCTCCTCCAACAGCGGCACCACCACCGCCGCGGACGGTTCCAGGTGGGCGGCCGACCCGGCCGCTGCGACCGCTGCCCTCACAGCCGCCAGGGCGGCGCCCGGCGGGGCGGCGTCCAGCCAGGCGCCGTAGGCCGGCGGGGGCTGCCCTGCCGCGGACGCGGGAGATTCAACCACGGCGGGGCCCCGGCCCAACAAAAAGTGGGCGGCGTCCACCGGGTCGAGGGCCCGCAACAGGTCCCGGGACGCTGGGGCCGCCAGGTCGGGCGTCGGGATGAGGACCAGGCGGCGCAGGGCGCGCAGGGCGGCCAGGGGTTGGGGGTGAGGCGGGGCGGCGGCGGCGGCGGCCACCCCAGCCGCCCCCCCCCCCCCCCCCCCCCCCCCCCGGCGGCGCACCCCGCACTCCTCCACGACCGCTGCCTCCACTTCCGCCAGGTCCCGCGCCAGCTGGGCCGCGCCGGCGGGCTGGGCCACGGGCCGGGCCAGGCAGGCGTGGCGGACGGTCAGGGCGGCCACCCGGGAGGCGAGGCGGGTGAGGAGGGCAGACGGGATGGATTGGGCGGCCGCGGCCGATGCGCCGCGCGCGCCACCACCGCCACCCTCCCCGCCGCCGCTGCTCGGCAGGGGCGGCACCAGGCGGGCCAGGAAGCCCGCCCGGAAGCCGGCCAGGCCGTCCCCTAGCTCACCCACCCAGGGTGAGGGCGTGGAGGAGGACGCGGCCGCGGCTGGACCGTAGGGCGCGCCCGCGTGGGAGCGGGCGATGGCGGCCGCCGCCGCGTCGGCCGCGCCGCCAAAGGCAGGCGCGGCCGTCCGCGCGACCACGCCCGCCAGCGTCTCCAGCGGGCCCGCCAGCGCGGCCGCCCCCGCGGGCGGGCAGCGGGGCAGCAGGGCCGCCAGGGATCGGTGCAGTTCGGAGCCCGCGGAGGTGAGGGCGGCCGCCCGGGCCGCCCAGGCCGGGTCGGCCTGGGCAGCCGGGTCGGGCAGGCCGCTCCCGCACATCGCGCTCAACCGCTCCGCCGCCGCCGTCACGCCCACCCCCGCCGCCGCGCCCGCCAGGGCAGGCAGGGCAGCCGATGCGGGGCCGGGGGCAGCGCTGCCGCCGGAGCCGCCGCCGGGGCCGGACGCGTCGGTCAGGACGTCGTGGAGGCGGGCGACGAGGCGTTGGATGGCAGCGGAGGGCGGGGGCGGGGCGCGGGGGCCCGGCGCGCCCAGCGCGGAGGCGGCCGCCCCGGCCGCCCGGGCCGACGCGGCGGCCGCCCAGGCCGCCCGGGCGGGGGCGAGGGCAGACGCGGCCAGGGCGGCGTGGCGGCGGGAGAGCGGGGCGGGCGGGTGTGGAGCGGCGGCGGTGGTCGAAGAAGAAGCGGGGGGCGCGGACGCGGACGCGGCCAGGCGGGCCAGGGCAGCGTCTAGGGACGCCGCCAGGCGCGGGTAGCCCGCGACCAAGGGGTTGGTCCCGCCGCCGGCCACCGGCAGGGCGCGGGCTAAGGCCGAGGAGGCGGCCGCCCAGTAGGCGTCGAGGACGGTCGACGACGGGGCGGCAGGCGGCGGCGGAGGTTGGGGGGAGGAGGGCGGGAGGGGGTGGGCGGGCGGGGGGGGGGCCGCCGGGGCGGCCCGCCCCCCCCCCCCCCCCCAAGGCGGGGGGCGGCGCCGCGCGCGCGCGCCCACCACCCCGTCCCACGCCCGCGCCCTTCCGCCCG
>Ga0315289_10007942_pt1 | contig 15377 bp, 5 predicted proteins | sample YL17G11_40_MG_FD_203452 | JGI IMG/M metagenome (GOLD analysis project Ga0315289, IMG submission 203452) | Sediment microbial communities from Yellowstone Lake, YNP, Wyoming, USA - YL17G11_40 | ecosystem: Environmental > Aquatic > Freshwater > Lake > Sediment | place: USA: Wyoming | collected... | reverse complement strand
GCCGTCGTCGCCGCGTTCGAAAGGGACCCGGCCGCGGCGGCCGCGCTTGCAGTCGCAGCGGCGCCCGTTCTCGATCGCGAGAGGGCTCTTGTGGCCGCTCTCAAGGCCACCTCTTCCTCTGGGAGCGTCGAAGCAGTGAACTCTGGCTTCGCTCTCGGTGCTGCCATCTTCAGCGCCGCCCCCGGCGACGGAGGAGGAGGAGGAAGCAGCAGCGAAGCGAGCACGTCGGCGGCGGCTTCGGCGGCGCTCGCGTCTGCCGCCGCAAAGGCGCTGCTCCCGCCTTCCAAGAACGCGAAGCCTCCCCCTCTCGCCTCCTCCCCCGAGCTCTCCGCGGCCGCCTCGGCCTGCCTCGCCGCGTTCCTCCTGGCTGCGGGGAGGCGGGGCGCGGCGGCGGCGGCGGCGGCGGCGAGAGGCGAGCCCGGCTGGTCGGCCGGGCTTGCGGGGGCCTGCGTCGAGCTGGCGGCGGCGGGCCCCGCTCCCGGTCCTCCCTCGCCGTCCGCGTCCGCTTCCGCCGCCGCCGTCGCTGCGGAGCTCGCCGCGGCCTCTGCTGCCTCGGCCCTCGAGGTCGCCGTGCGCCTCCCTCGCGCCCTCGACGCCGCGGGGAGTGCCGGGACGCCGGCGAGGCGCGAGGCCGCGGCGCTTTTGCTCCCGGCCGCGGCGGCGGCGATGGAGAAGCTTCTTTCGCCTCCTCCAGAGTGGAAGAAAAGGGCGACGAAGGCGGCAACGGCAGCAGAAGCTCTGGAAACGCTTCGCGCCTGCTACCGCGGACCCCTCGAGGCGTATTTGACCGCCAGGGCTCCCAAGAAATCAGCTACGACGACGGAGAAGAAGAACGAGCAGAGAGGAGAGGAAACGAAGACCGGCGGCGGCGGCGGCTTGAGCGCCGCGGCGGAGGCGTCGCTCCGCGCGTGCTCTGCCCGCGGCGCCGCCCTCTGCTGGTCAAATGCTTCATCGTCTTCTTTTTCCGCTCCTTCCTCTTCCTCCTCGCTCGCGGGCCTCCTCTGCCGCCTCGCGCCGATGAAAGGGTGGGGCCCGCGCGGGGCCACCGCGGCCGCCGCCGCCGCTTCGGTCGTGCTGCTGCCGTCGCCGGCGGAGCGGGCCGCAGCGGCGCTCGCGGCCGCCGAGGCCTTTGGCTCCTTCGGCTCCGGCAGCAGCGGTTCCGGTGCCGTCCTCCTCCGCAGGGGCGTCGCCGCGGCGCGCGTCGCCGCGGCCGCTTCCCGCTCTCTGGCCGAGGCCCTCGACGCGGGCGACGACGAAGGAGTCGGAAGCGGCACGCCTTCTCCTCGTTCGTCGTTCCAGGGGCAGCTCTGGGCGGCGCTCGACGGCCCCCTGGGAGACGCCATCGGAGGTCTCCCCTCTTCCTCTCCTTCCTCCTCGGCTGCTGCTGCTGCTGCTGCTGCTGCCCGCGCCTGCCTCGTCGCGCCGGCCTCCGCGCTGGCCAGGGCGGTGCTCGCGCGCCACCAGCGGTACCTGCGCTGGCGGCGCCTGCGGCGGCGAGCCGGCGCCGGCGGCGTTGACGCCTCGGCCGAAGCGGCGGCGGGCGACGAGGCAGAGAGGCTCCGGCTGCTGCGGCGCTTCCTCGCGGCGCTCCTTCCGCCTCCTCCTACCGACGGCGATGCCGAAGAGGAAGGGCAGGGCACGGGAGTCGACGGCGACGACGGCGACGAAGAGGAGCGCACGCTCCTCCTCGGCCTCCTCGGCGAGGCGCCGTCCCCCTCCCTCTCCCCCGCTCCCTCGCTCGCCGGCCTGGGCACCGACGTCGCCAAGCGCTCCCTGCGGCTCCTTCCCGCGGCCTACTTTTGCTCGGCAGGGGAGGGAACCGGCGACGAAGGGGGCGCGGAGCGAGCGCGGGAGCGGCTCGGCAACCCCATCCCGGCGGCGGCGGCCGCGGCCCTCGGCGCCCTCGGCGGCGGCGGCGCGCTGCGCCCGGCGTCGGCGCTGGCGGCCTCGCTGGCGTCGGCCGCGGCCCCTCGCGCCGCGCCGCCCCCGCGGAGCGCCGCGGCCTCGAGGGCCGCCGCGGAGCTCTCGGACCTCCTCGACACCGCCCTCGCGCTGGAGCGGGCGTTCTGTCCCGCTCCGAGCCTCGGAGGCGGGGGGGGGGAGAGCGGGAGGAGAGAGGGCCTCTCCGCCGCGGCGGGGCAGCTCCGGGCGCTGCTCCGCTGCTACGGAGGGACCCTCTCGAGGGCGGACAGGGCCCTGTGGCGGGTTCTGGTCGCCGTCGACGAGGGCGGAAGGGCAGCAGAGGAAGGCGTGGGCGTGGGCGGGGGCGACGAGAGCCCGGTCTCCGTCGCCGCGGCGCGGTTTGCGGGCCCGCTCGCTGCGGCGGGCTTCCTCTGCGGCGGCCAAGCCTCCGCCGCCGCCGCCGCCGCCTCGCCTGCTTCCTCCTCCTCTCCGCCGTCCTCTGCCTCGGCCGCCGCCTCCGCCTCCTCCCGCCGCGCGCTCGCCCTCTCCGGGGGGATCCCCCTGCCGGACGGGAGGAGGGCCTGCCTGACCATGGTGCACTTCCCGGAGGGGCGGACCCTGGCCGCCGACGACGCCGACGAGGGCGAGGACGGCGGCGAGGAGGGGGGCGGCGACGGCGGCGGCGGCGGCGGCCGGGAGGAGGACACGAGCCCCCTCCGCGGCCACCCGGCCGGGCTCGACCCCTGCTGGCTCGTCCCCTTCTGCGTGCAGGCCCTGCGGGAGCGGTCCTTCGCGCCGGGGGAGCTCGCCGAGAGCGGCTGCCTCGGGGTCTGCCTGCGGGCCCTGGCCTCGGGCGACCCGGGGATGCGGTGGGCCGCCGCGGAGGCGGTCGCGCTCGCGGCGGCGGCGCTCGAAGAGGAGAGCGCGGCGAGGGTCGCCGCCGCCGCCGACCCCGCCGACCCCGCCTCCTCCGCTTCTTCTTTCTCCGTTGGAGGCCGCTCGGCGCCGCAGCTGCGCATGCTCCTGCGCGCCTTGAGGCCCGCCGTCGCGCGAGGCGCCGCCGCCGCCTCTTCCTCCTCCGCGAATGGCTCCTCCTCCGCGTTCCTCTCGCCGCTGCTCGCCGTGTTCGCCGCCGACGCCTCGCTCGCGCTCGGCTGCCCGGGCCCTTCCCCGGCGTCCGCGGCGGCCTTCTCGGCGCTGTGCCGCGCGCTGCTCCGGTCGCCGACCCCGCTGGGCCCCGAAGACGTGCCTATGCTCAAGCAGATGAGCGGCGGCGGGAGGGACGCCGTCGCCGGGAGGTCGAGGCTGCTCGAGCTGCTGCGGGCGGGGCTCGTCGACGGCGGCGGCGGCGGCGGCGACGGCGGCGGCGAGCTCCTCGCGGGACCCTCCCCCTCGTCCCCTTACCGCTCCCACTTCGTCCTCGACCTTCTCGCCCCGCTGGCCACCGCCGCGTCACCGCTCGCCGAGTCCAGGGAGACGGCCCTCGCCGCGGCCGAGGTCCTCGCCGCCGCCCCCCTGGCGGCCCCGGCGCTCGCGGCGACCGCGGCGGCCAAGGGCGCGCTGGCGCCGGCGCTGGCCTCGGGCTTCGCTGCCTCTGCCGCCGAGGCGCTGCTGGCTCCTTGCTCCGCACGTCCCTCTTCTTCTTCTTCTTTTCCTTGCTCTGCTGGAGAGTTCGATGAGCAGGCTGCTGCTCTGGCCGCGAGGGCGCTCCGCCCTCTCGACGCCTTGTTGGCACTGGCGAGGCATTCGGGAAGCGAAGCGGCGTCGTCGGCGGCGACAGGGGCGGCACCGCTGCGGGCGGCCGCCGCCGCTGCCGCCGACGCGCTTCTGAGGATCGACGCTACTTCCTCTTCCTCTTCTGCTTCTTTCTCCTCCTCCTCCTCTGTGCTGGCAGCGCGCCTCTGGTCTCGCGTTCTCATGCTGGCGCTCGCGGTGGAAGAGTCAGATTCGTCTGCTGCGTGCTGCTGCGTCGGGAAGGAGCACCTCCGGGCCGCGAGGGCCGCTGCCGCCGCCGCCTCTGCCGCCTCTGCCGGCGGCGACGGTGTAACGGTTTCAGCAGCCGTCCACCTCCTGCGCAAGCGCTGCAGGGCTCTTTCCCTCCTCGCGAGGAAGAAGCGAGAGCTCTTGAGGGGGGCCAACGCCGTGCTCGAAGGAGGATGGAGGGAGTCGTTCGGGCTCCCGCCGCCAGCGCCCTCTGAAGGAGGAGGAGAGGACGATGACGGAGACAGCGAAAGCGACGGCGACGAACAAGAACTGAAAGCTCCTTCTTCTTCTGCTCGGCGACCGCGGAGCTTGCTCGCTCTCGACGCGCTTTCTCTCGTGTTGCCTGAAGGATCGGACGGCGTCGTGAGCACGATGCTGCGATCGGCAATGCGGCTTGCTGCTGCTGCTGGTGGTGGTAGTGCGCGATAGAAAAACAAAACCGTTAAACTGAAAAAAAACTGAAAGTGTAAAACAGACTGCCCTTCCGGGGCACGGAGTCCCAGATGAATTTACTATTTCGTTTCCGCCTTTTCGTTAATTGTTAACACTGCGGATTGAAGAAAGGCATATGTGTGGAGTGCTGAAAATGATGGTACAAAAACATAAAAACAAAGGCCTCTCTCTCGACCTCTTCCTACTTCTCCAACCTCCTCCTCTCTAGCAAGAGTCCTCGCTCGCGTTGTCGCTGTGGAGCATCGGCGCGCCCATGTAGCTCAGGTGGTCCGCCACCGAGGTGCACAGCCCCAGGTAGCACACCGAGTTGTGGCAGCGCGGGTCCTCGCCCGAGGCGTCGCACAAGCCCACGACGCCGATGACGCCGTCGCCGTCGCTGCTCCTCCCTTTCCTTTTTCGAGTCCTCCTCGCCGCCGCTTTGCTCGCAGCCCTGTCCTCGATGTCCACCTGCCATGCCTCGGTCGCGACGTGGTGGAAGCCCACCCAGGTCGGGGGCACGCTCGGCACGATGTCCCTGTTGTGCGTGAGGCGCAGCGAGAGGCGCGTCGCCTGGCGCACGAACGACGCGAACGCGGCGTTGCCGACGCGGGGCGAGCCGAAAGTCACGAGCCTGACGTCGAGCGGTCTGAAGCTCTCCCTTTCTCGCCGCCTCTCCGCCTCCAGCCTCGATTTCATGTCGACCGCGGCCACGGTGGCCAGCGCGGCGCCCAGAGAGTGCCCCACAACGTACAGCGGCCTCCCCGGAAACCTGTCGACCAGCCTCCCGGCGGCGGCCGTCAGGTTGGGCGCGAGCGCCGACGAGTTCCACGAGGCGTAGAAGCCGGTGTGCACGAGGGAACCGTCGGCGCCGGGCACGGGCAGCGGCAGGTCGCTGCGCCAGTACCGCATGTTCTCCGCCCAGTTGTAGACGCTGCGCGAGTCGGTGCCCTTGAAGGCGACCACGGGGGCCCCGAGCGCCCTCGAGTACCCCGCGAACGCGAACAGGTCCCACCCCGCGTCGTAGACGGCGGCCTCGACGTCGAACGCGCCCGCGAAGGAGTCCCGGCACCGCGAGCAGTTCCAGGCGAGGACGGAGGCGCGGCCGCAGTAGGCGACCGAGTTGATGCGGGCGAGTGCCGCCGCGGTGGCGAGGCGCGCCGCGGCGCTCGAGGCGTTGGCGACGGCGCGCTCTGCCTCGGCGAGGAGCCACATCACGGGCTTCGGGAGCAAGGGGACGGCGTCGGACTCGTTGCGGGCGGTCCACGGGACCGTGGGAGGTTGGGAGGAGGAGAAGGCGGGCGCGGAAAAGGAAGAAGAAGGAGAAGCGAGGTCGCCGTTCTCCTCCTCCTCCCCTCCAGGCGACAGAGACAGGGGCGGCAGAGGCACGGCGGTGAAAGCAGGAGGGGGCTGCTGCTGCTGCTGCTGCTCCTCCTCCTCTCCCTCTCCTTCCTCCTCCCCCTCCTGTGCTGCCGCTGCCGAGATCGCAGCCCGCGCCCTCTGCTCTTCCTCCAGGTGCCTCGGGTCGTCCGGGATCGGGAGGAAGGCGTCCCACCTGTGGCCCGGGCGAGCGGTCGAAGAAGAAGAGGTCGAAGAATGAGAGGGCGAGGTCGAAATGCCGAGCCAGCGAAAGACGGCTCTCGCGAGGCCGTCTCCGCGCCTCAGCATCGCCCTCCCGGCCGTGGCAGCGGCCGCGGCATGCCGGATAGTGGACGGCAGCCTCGCCGCGTCGACGAAGAGCAGCGCGAGCGCGGAGACGAGCAGAAGGCAGCAGCATGAGGCGAGGGGAGTTGATGGGCGTCGCCGACGAGGCATGGTTTTCGTCGAATCGAGAAAGACGAGGAACGTGCTTTCAACACTGCGCGCGCTTGCTGTCAGTCTCTCCCTCGCGCGCGCGACACGGAGAGCGCGCTCAGGCGAGATATCTCCCTCTCGAAGAGAACGAAGAGAGACGAAGAGAGCGCGAAAGGCGAAAAGCGAGCGAAAAAAAGAAGCGCTCTCCCTTTTTCCCCCGTTTTTTGACGTCGATACCTCTCGACCCTCCCGAAACTTCGATTCACACTTCTCTCTCCCAAGACTCTCCCTCCCTTACTGGTCGTGCCCTCCAAACCACCACCGCTTCTCCTCCGCGCCCACCGACGCCGGCGCCGCGGACTTTGGCCTCGCCGCGGCCGATCCCGCGATCGCCGCGGCAGGGGGCCAAAAGTGGGCGGACTCCGGCCTCGTCGAGTGAGAAGAAAAAAAGACCCCCCCCGCTGTCGCTGTTGCTGTTGCTGCTGCTGCTGCTGCTGCTGCTGCTCCTCCTCCTCCTCCTCCTCCTCCCCCCCCGACCTCGAGCTGCGCCGCCGTCGTCGTCGTCGTCGTCGTCGTCTTCGTCCTGGCCGCGATCCACTTCCTCTTGAGGATCCCCCTCAGGTTGGCGCCCACGGCCCGGAAGTGGTCCCCGCGAGACCGAGCGCCGCTGCCTCCGCCGCTGCTCCTCCCCGCCGATGCTGCTCCCCCCGCCGCCGTTGCGCCGCCGCGGCCTCTGCTGTACGACGTCGAGGTTTGCTGCTGCTGCTGCCCCTGCTGCCCCTGCTGCCCCTGCTGTCCCTGCTGCTGCTGTCCCGGTCCGGGCATCGCGGCGATGACGGGCGTCCACCACTCGCCCTCGTCGCCCTCGTCGCCGCCGCCCGAGGTCGACGCCGCTGCGGCCGCGGCCGCCCTGACGAGGTCCTCGGGCGCCCTCGCCGTCTCCCTCGACTGGAGCCTGACGCCGGTCATGGGGCACGTCTTGCCTCCCATCAGGAACCAGAGTCGGATGCAGTGGGCGTCGTAGGCGCGGCCGGTCTCGGTCTGTCGTCGTTGTTTTGGAGCGAAAAAAAAAAGATGAGAGAAAGGGGGAAAAAAAGAGGCGAGGGCGAAAAAAAGGCGGGTGCGAAAAAAAGGCCGACGCGCGCGGGGGGGCGAGGTCGACGAATGGGGGGACGGAAGCTCGAGAGGCACGCCTCTCTCCGAAAGAAACGCGCGCCCGCTGCTTTCCGCGCCTCTTTACCCTCGATTCTTTCCCTCCAAACTTTTCTTCGATGTGAAGCGCCTCCCACGCGGCCGTGCTTTCCCTCCACCTCCTTCCTCTCTTACCAATACGACGGGGTCGGACAAAACATCTCGGCAAATCGAACAGTTCAGGTCTTCCTCGTGAAAGGCCCGCGGCGGGGGTCCTCCCTCCGCGATCGCGCCTCCGCCTCCGTAGATCGGCGCAAAGGGTAGTGCCGCACCCCTGGATGAATGCTGCTGGGACATGGGCACGCCCGGCGCCGAGGCCGGGCGGTGGAGCCAGTTAACCATCGGTCGTCAAACGGGGGGTCGTAAAGAACGAGGCTGCGACGAGCCGATTCGGGCTCTGCTTCGACTTCGAGAAAGCTGCCGATCCCTAAGATGCCTGCGATTTTTCGGGTGGAAAAGCTGCGTATAATGGTCTCCCAATCTGTCCGAAACGACGGGAAGATCGAAACGGAAGAGACCGAACGGGTTGCGCGCGGAAACCCGAAAAAAACAAGGCGAGAGAGAAACAAAGAAAGCGAGAGTGAATTTGAGGAGCCTGATACATTTTTGCTTTCTCGGCGCCTGAGTCGTTTTCGATTCTCTCGCTCGCGCTTGCAAGATGCCGTCGCTCCAAACCACGGCGGACGACGCACTCCCCCGAACAGACGGCCAAGATGATGCTCCTCATCTCGCTCCCACGACCAACGGCGGCGGCGAAGACCAAGAACGAGAGCTGCGATCCGCAGCGTCGAACGCCCGAGCGCTGCTGGCCTGCTCGATGGCATCGTGGCCCCTCTCGCTCAGGCGCCTCTCCTTCGCGACCGAGCTGCTGCAGCTGCCCGCCGACGTCGCCGAGTGGATGCGCTCGGGAGGGCGCGTGTACCTGCCAGAGGGCTCGGCGGCGGTACGTTTTTTTGGTGTTTGAATATGTCGCACGGAGAAACTTTTTACTAGGCCGCTTCCGGCCTCCTCTCTCTCTTCACTTTTGCTCACCTTTTTTTCCTTCATCCATCAACGCAACCCCCCAGATGCCCGTGCGTGCCGAAATGGACGAGTTCGACGTTGCCGAGGAGCGAGAGAGGTTTGGAAAAGTGAGAGAAGAAGCAGAAGGACGCGGGAGCGATTCCAACGACGACGACGACGACGACTCTGCCTCTTCCTCCTCGGCCGCTGCCGCTCCGCCGGCGGGCCTAGCCGAGTTCTCCCGGTCTATCGCCGCCGCCATCGCCCGTCTCGGGGGGAAGGCCTTCCCGAAGCTCGATTGGTCTGCCCCTCTGGACGCGGCATGGCTGAGGCCGGGGGGGAGCCTGGAGTGCAGCAACGCGGACGAGGTACATAGTGAGAAGAAGAAAGAGAAAAAAGAAAAGAGAACTAATATCAGGAGAAGAAGAAGCAAAGCAAACTCACCCCACCTCTCTTTTCTCCTTCTCGTGAAACAGGTGCTCCTCCTGCTCAAGTCCTCCGACCGGATCTCCCATGACCTCGAGGAGCTCTCCCGGGTCGCCGAGGTCATCGCAAAGGGCGACGGCGGGGACCCGAATCCCTCGACCGAGCTCCTGCAAAACGTCTCGGCGCCGACGCTCGCGCTCCGGAAGTGGCACCCGCTCCGACCCGGCGCAGAGTTCCGCGCCTTTTTCGAAGTCGGCTGCTCCCTCGTCGCGCTCTGCCAGAGGGACATCACGCAGCATTTCGAGGGGCTCGCCGGGGACAGGAGGGGCGTTCTTGAGAGCGTGGCGAGGTTCGTGCGGAGGGAGCTCGCCCCGGCGCTCCGTGTTGCGCGGCCGGCGTCGAGCGCCTCCTCCGCGCCTCCTCCCTCTTCTATTCTTGCTTCGTCGAGGCTCGTCGCGGACCTCTACGTGCACGCAAGCGGCAAGGTGAGGCTCGTGGACCTGGCCGTTCCGGGAGGGACGACTTCCCCGCTGCTGTTCTCGGCGTGGGAGCACGTCTTCCCGGAGAGAAGAGGCGAGGAACGCGGCGGCGGCGAAGAGCGGCGGCGACAGGAGGAAGAGGAGGTCGAAAGCGGCGACGACGAACACACCTCGGACGCCGAGCTGAGCCTCCCCTCTTCCAGCGACGACGACGACGATGAAGAAGAGGACGATTCCGAGGATGACGAAGCCAGCGAAAGGGGGGCAGCAGAGCAGCAGCAGCAGCAGCAGCAGCAAACGACAACGCTCCCTCCCTACGAAGAACGACCACCCCCCCGCGTCCGCTTCCGCGTCGTCGGCGGCGCGAGGAGCGGGAGGATAGCCCCGGGCCGCTCGCTCTACGGGGCGCCGCACGACTTCGCCGACGGCGAGTGCGTCGAGGCGCTCGTCGAGAGGCTCAAGGCGACCGAGGGGTGACTTGTGATTTTGAGAGGTAGCGCAAGTTGAGAGCGACGAGTGTAATTTTTTCTACAGGCGGGGGAAGGGAACAAGGTGAAGAAGAAGGAGGAGAAGAAGATGAGGAACGTTATAATGTTAAATTTCAGCATACTCTTTGGTCCATCGCGGGAAGAGGTGCAGGGCCATGTCGTTGAACGCCGCGCCCAGTCCGCTCCTGGCGGAGGCGGCGTCGAGGTCGGGACCGACGACGGATGCCTCGATGGTGGCGGAGGAGGCCGCGGCGCGAGCTCTCGATTTCGAGCCGGCGGCGAGACACCGCGGCGTCGTCGTCGTCGTCATCGCCGCCGTCGTCGTCGCCGCCGCCGCCGTTGTCGTCGTCGTTGCCGTCACCGAAGAGCTCTTTCTCATCTTCTCCGCCACCGAAGACAGCGAGTTCCCCAGGATCGCTACCTTTCTGATATCATCTTGATTCCAGTGGGCCTCGAGGACCTCCTCTGCGACTGGAGGGTAGCAGTGTGGTAGGTAGAAGAACGAAAGGCCGTCGTTTGATCCTTCTTCTTTTTCTTCTTCTTCTTCTCCTTCTTCGTTACTCTTTCTCCTCCGCGCCCTTCCGGCTTCCACGGCCTCTTCCGGTGCCACGACGGAAAATCCCAGCTCCTCCAGAGCGTCCCTGTCGGCCACCGTAAAGACGGGGTCGGCGGCGAAGAGGGAGCAGCGGTTCCGATCTTTCTCTTCTTCCCCGCCTTCGCTCCCTTCCTCGGCTCCCTTCTTTGGCGAGAGAAGAACGACTCTGGGGAACCTCACCCGGGCGAGCAGCAGGGCGAGCGCCGCCTGCAGCCTCGAAGTCCTCGACCCTTCGAGCGAGCCCAGGCCCAGCACGGTGAGCCTGGAGACGTTTCGGAACGAGAAAGCTGCTGCCGGGGAAGAAGGAGGAGCACCACCACCGCCACCACCACCAGCAGTGTCATTCTCGCCGCCGCCGTCGTCGACTGCTCCGGAGCGTCCTTGACCCTCGGCCTCCGCCTCCGCCTCCTCCTCCTCGGCGAGGAAGTCCTCCTCGCTCTCGTCCAGCCTCGCCATCAGCGACCTCCACGCCCTCGACCCGAAGACCTCGCGCTCGCAGTCGCGGACGGAGGAGACGAGGTCGGCGATGACCTGCGAGCGCGGGCGCGGGGGAGGGACCCGCGACGACGAGGGGCGCGAGGGGCGGGGCGCGTCCCGTTCCCGTTCCCATTCTCGTTCCCGTTCCCGTTCCCGTTCTCGTTCCCGTTCCCGTTCTCCCTCGGCTTGCTCCTGCTCCTCCTTTCCTTCTCTCTCGATCTTCTTCGTGAAAGTGTTGGTTGCGCCATTGCTAGCTGCAGCTCGATTTTGTTTTTATGATTTGGTTGGAATTTCGGGGGAAGAACAAGGTGTGTTGAGGTTCTCTCGAGGAGGAAGGCACTCTCTCTTCTTTGGCTAGATTGATTTGCCCATCTTTCTTTTTCTTTCTTTTCTCCTCACCTCGCGCCGCCGCCGCTCGCCCGCGGCGGCCGACGACGTTCCAGCCTGAGTCTGCTCCCGCCGTGACGGGAGATTTTGACATTCGAAGAGACTGGAAGAGAGAGAGAGAGAGCGGACGCCTCCCTTTTTTTTCACTGCATCGGCCAAACCAAACAGTGCTGCTCACAAAATTTTCTTCAAAGAGAGAGAGCGAGCGAGCGCTGCTGCTTCTCCTTCTCTCTTTCTCTGTGTCCCTCTCTAGGCGCCTCCATGTCGCCTGGACGGCGGCCGCCTCGGCGGCCGCCTCGGCCACGAGCCACGCTGCTGCTGGCCCTGGCCTTGTTAGTCGCGGTGGCGCTGTCGCAGGTACGAGATGAGCAAGACGAACGACAAAGAGCAAGACGAACGACAGAGAGGAAGACGAACGAAAAAGAGCAAGACGATGCCGGCGACACCGATAAATTGAACAATGCCTTCCTCTTTTTCTCGAAGGCTCTCTTCCCCTCTGCCGACACCAAGGACCTCTCTTTCTCGCTGTCACGTCGAGGAAAAGTACCTGTCCTCCTCGACGGCGCAGCAGAATCGCGGTTTCTTGAGGCCAGCTTGCGGAGGTTGAGAGCGAACGAACCAAGCGGAAAGAGACAAGCAAGGCCGCGGCTTTCTACCTCTTTTTTTCTTCTTTCTCGGCCTCCGTCGCGCTTTCCCCCTGCGCGCATGCTGCTGCTTCCTTCGCCCTCCTACATAGTTTGGTAGCTTTGAGACTTCTATTGGATGGACCCATTGAATCGGCGATCGGAGCGCCTGTCGAAGCGCCAGTGCGCTGCGCTGAATGCAGACACCAGGCTGTTTTCGACGACGACGGCAAATGCGGGACGCTGCTTGGTTTCGGGCCCCTCGCATCGAGGTCGAAGGGTCTTTGATGCCTCTCACATCGACGGCAGGTGCTCGTCCCTCCTTCGCTTCTCGCAGCCGCACGTCAAATTCGCGTCCTGCCTGCGCGGATCCCGCCAGTTGCATCCTCTCTCTGCATCCGCGGCGGGTTTTGAGCGAGAGGGGGGCAAGGTCGAGGGGCTTGGGGCTCGAAAGTCGATGCAAGGCTAGCAACGCAACGAGCGAGCGGCGTCACAGGAAGCTGCTCCGAACTCCCTCTTTTTTCCCCTGGCTCGCTCTTTCCTCTCCCTTTTCTCTCACGCCCTCCCACCCAAAATGCCAATGCCAATTCCAAATCCAATCACCAGCTCCCCACCCGTGCATTCGCCGCGGAAGGAGGGGAAAACCTCTCGAGCTGCGTCTCGAAGCTCGACGAGCTATTCCCCGCCAAGCAGGGCTCCCCTCTCAGGAAGGCTGTCTCGGCCGCCTCGTCGACGCTCGCGGGGCAGTTCCCCTCGGAGCTGGGCGTGACGCCCTTCACGGCCTTCGTCACGGTCGACGGCAAGTTCCTGGGCAGCGACTCCAACCCGATCGAGCGGAGGATCTTTGAGCAGTTTTCCAAGGGCCTGCCGAAGGAGAAGCAGGCCTCGTACCTGCTCTACAACCTGCTGCCCGAGTCCTCGAGCGCGCTGGCCCTCGGGCGGCGGGGGAGGGCCAAGACGCAGCTCTCGCTCGTCACCGGGCTCGCGGACTTCGACCTCAAGTTCTCGATCCCGGACAACTTCACGCTCGGGGGCAAGATCCAGGTGATCGACAAGCTGGGCCAGCGCGTCAGCATCCTGAGCTCGTTCGAAGTCTGCGCCGGCTGGGTGCACACGCTCGACGGCGTGCTCTGGCCGGCGTCGCGGCCCGAGGCGTCCGCGATCCCCGACCCCGTCAAGGGCGGGGTGGCCCCGCTGCGGAGGGCCGCGGCGCCCGGGCTCGCGCCCGTGGCGTTCGCCGCCGACGCGGTCTCGCTCCCGGCCTCGCTCAACGCCTCCGCGGCGCAGTCGTCGTCGCCGGGCTCGAACTCCGACCCGAACCCGAACGCGATCGCCTCGACGGCGTTCGCCGCGACGGGCGCGGCGATCTCCGCCGCTGTCAACACGATCCAATCGTCCATCAACGGCAACAGCACCAACGGCAACGCGAACGGCGCCCTGCCCCCGCCTCCCAGGCCGCCGCTGCCGACGAGCGGCGGGAACAGCAGCGGCGGCGGCGGCGGAGGCGGCGCGTCGGCCGACCCGGCCACCGACCGCTCCTCCGTCATCGTCGGCGGGGTCGCCGGCGGAGCCGCGGGCCTCTTGGCGCTGGCAGCCGCTGCCGCGGCCTTTGGGCTCTACGCCCGACGCAGGAGGCTCGGCGGGAGCAAGAACGGGAGCAGTAACGGCGACGGCGAGGACGGGAGCGGGAACGACGACGATGACGACGACGACGACGACGACGACGACGAAGATGATCTCTTTGACGACGACGACGACGACGACGACGTCGAGCGCGGCTCTGCTGCTCCGATCAACGGCACGGCCAATATCAAGGGCTCCGGGGATTCTGCGGCGTCCAAGGGCGGCGGCGGCGGGGGCCCTGGCGGCGGCGGCACCGGCGGGGCCAAAGGCGGCGGCACCGGCAGCAGCAGGCCCCGCGGCCTCCTCGCCCGGCTCCTCGCCGGGCTCGGCCTCGGCGGCGTCGCGCGCAGGGCCCACCGGAGGAGGCAGCGCCGCCGCAGGAGGCGCAGGGCGCGTCGCGCCGCGAGGGCTGCCGCGGCCGCAGCCGAGGCGGCCAAGGTCGAGGGCGGCGCCAACGGCAACGCCGCCCTCTTTGCAGAGGCCGACTCGACGCTCGACGGCGACGGGACCGGCAGGGACGGCAGGGACGGCGCCTCGGGAGCCCCGCCGCAGCTCTACGCCGTCTGGCCCCCGCCCCCGGGAGCCCCGCGCCCCGGCTGGGAGATGCGCCCGGAGGACGTCGAGATCTGCCTCGACGCCGCGGGCAACCGGTGGCAGCTGGGCTGCGGCGGCTTCGGCGCGGTCTACAAGGGCAGGCTGCAGGGCTCGACCGACGTGGCGGTCAAGCTCGTCGCGGGCCACTCGCCCAAGGAGCTGGCGCGCTTCGCGAACGAGGTCGCGATCCTGCAAGCGCTGCGGCACACCAACGTCGTGCAGTTCCTGGGCGCGTCGCTGGAGCCCGAGCCCCCCCTCGCAGACAGGGGGAGCGGGAAAAGGGGCCTCGCGGCGGCAGCGGCGGCAGCGGCGGCAGGGGCCGCCAAGGGGGACGGCGGCGGCGGCGGCGAGGCCGGCAGCCCCGGCGGCGGGGACAACCCGAGCGGAGACAGCCTCGACCTCGACCCGGACGACTCCGACGACGACGACGACTCGGACGAGGAGGCCGCCTCCGTCGCGGCCTCCCAGGCCTCGCACCCCCACCTGCCGCCGCACCACCCGCACCACCACAACCAGCGCGGCCGGCGGGCCGCCAGGGGCGCCCGCATCATGCTGGTCACCGAGTACCTCCCGCGCGGCGACCTCTGGCGCGCGCTGAGCAAGGACGCGGGGCACGTCTTCAGCTGGTACCGCCGGGGGCGCGCCGTCGCGCTCGACGTCGTCCGCGGGCTGGCGTTCATGCACAGCAAGAAGGTCATGCACCTCGACCTCAAGTCGGCCAACATCCTCCTCGGCAGGGACGGCACCGCCAAGGTCGCCGACGTCGGGCTCGCCAAGATCCTGACGCGCGACGCGACGCACGTCTCGATGGAGGGCACCTTCGACTGGGCCGCGCCCGAGGTCCTCTCGGGACAGGGCGTCTCCGAGAAGGCGGACATCTACTCGCTCGGCGTGGTGCTCTGGGAGATCGTCTCGGGCGAGCGGCCGCACATGCGGCAGATGCGCCCGCTGCGCGTGCCGGGCGAGTGCCCCGCCGAGGTCGCCGAAGTCGTGGCGGCCTGCCGCGCCGTCGACCCGGCCGCGCGGCCGACCGCGCGGGAGGTCTACGCCGCGCTCGCCTCGGCGCCGATCGCTCCCCCCGGGGTGCCGCTGACGGCGGAGATGGCAGCGCAGGTGCAGGCGCAGCAGGCCGCGGCGAGGGCGGCGGCGAGCAGGGCGGCGGCGGCGGCCGCTGCCGCGGCGGCGAGGCAGCAGCCGCGGGGTCGAGGGGCGGCGGCGGCGGCGGCGGCGGCGGCGGCGGGGGCAGCAGCGGGAGCAGCAGCTCCTGCTCCTGCTGCTCCTGCTGCCCCACATGCCCCGCCTCCCGCTCAGGACTCCGTCGCGCCCCTGCAGCAGCCTCTGCAGCAGCCTCTGCAGCAGCCTCTGCAGCAGCCTCTGCAGCAGC